>Ga0137415_10004181_pt1 | contig 14285 bp, 6 predicted proteins | sample CZODoug3_1_1_16f_FD_183082 | JGI IMG/M metagenome (GOLD analysis project Ga0137415, IMG submission 183082) | Vadose zone soil fungal communities from Angelo Coast Range Reserve, California, USA - CZODoug3_1_1_16fungal (Hybrid Assembly) | ecosystem: Environmental > Terrestrial > Soil > Vadose... | reverse complement strand
TTCGTCGAGAAATGGCTGCCCAAGGTGCGGCACATCGAGGTGCAGATCCTGGGCGACCAGCACGGCAACGTGATCCATCTGTTCGAGCGCGATTGCTCGGTGCAACGGCGCCATCAGAAGGTCATCGAGATCGCCCCCGCCCCGAACCTCGACGGTGAATTGCGTGAACGGATCTGCGCCGACGCGTTGAAGCTGGCGGAAGCCTCTCGATACTCGAGCGCCGGTACGGTGGAATTCCTCGTCGACGGACCGCGCCACTACTTCATCGAAGTGAATGCGCGGCTGCAGGTCGAGCATACGGTCACCGAGCAGGTCACCGGCATCGACCTGGTCCAAGCGCAACTGCGCATCTGCGAGGGATATGAGCTCTGGTCGCCGGAGGTCGGCATCCGCTCGCAGGAGATGGTGCGCCCCCGTGGGTTCGCCGTCCAGTGCCGCGTCACCACCGAGGACCCCGCCAACAACTTCCTGCCCGACGCCGGCCGCATCAACACCTGGCGCGCCGGAACTGGATTCGGAATCCGTCTGGACGCCGGCAATTGCTATACGGGCGCGCGTGTATCGCCGTTCTATGACTCGTTGCTCTTCAAGGTCATCTCTTACGCCGATACCTTCCCGCTCGCGGTCCGCAAGATGCTCCGAGCGCTGCGCGAGTTCCGCATCCGCGGGGTGAAGACGAACATTCCCTTCCTGGAGAACGTGCTGTCGCACCCCAGGTTCGAAACGGGCCTCACCTGGACGCGGTTCATCGACGAGACTCCGGAGCTCTTCCGGCTCCCGGCGCGGCGCGACCGCGCTACCAAGGTGCTCCGTTATCTCGCGGAGGTGATCGTCAATGGCCATCCGACCATCAAGAAGGACCAGCGCCTCAAGCCGTCGGGTCTGCGGGTGCCGCGCGTGCCCGCTCCTTCGCCCGCGCCGGCGCCGCCAGGCACCGTTCAGATTCTTCAACAGAGCGGCCCCGAGGGCCTGGCCCGCTGGGTCCTGCAGCAGGGCCGGCCACTGCTCACCGACACGACCTGGCGCGACGCGCACCAGAGCCTGCTGGCGACGCGCATGCGAACGCACGACATCCTGGCGGTGGCGCCGGCGACGGCGCGGCTCGCCCCGGAGCTGTTCTCGCTGGAGTCGTGGGGCGGGGCTACGTTCGATACCGCCTATCGCTTCTTGAACGAGGATCCGTGGCAGCGCCTGCGCAAGATCAAGCAGGCCGTACCGAACATCCTGCAGCAGATGCTGCTCAGGGGCGCGAACGCGGTCGGATATACGAGCTATCCCGCCAGCGTCGTCGAAGCGTTCATCGACGAAGCGGCGGAGGCCGGCGTGGACGTCTTCCGCATCTTCGATTCATTGAACGATCTCGATTCGATGAAGGTCTCGATCGATCGCGTGCGCAAGACGGGCAAGGTGGCCGAGCTCGCCATCTGCTACACCGGGGACGTCGCCAATCCGAAGCGCACCAAATACAGCCTCGATTACTACGCCGATCTGGCGAAGCGCGCCGAGGACATGGGCGCCCACTTCCTCTGCATCAAGGACATGGCGGGGCTGCTGCGGCCGCGCGCCGCGTCGCTCCTCATCGAGCGGCTGCTCCGGACTGTTCGCCTGCCCATCCACCTGCACATGCACGACACCAGCGGCAACGGCATCGCGGCGTTGATCTCGGCCATCGAGTGCGGCGTCCACATCGTCGACGTCGCGCTGGCGTCGATGTCCGGGCTCACCAGTCAGCCCTCCTGGAACTCGCTGGTGGCGGCGCTGCGCGAGCACCGGCGCGACACGCGCCTGGCCAACAAGGACGTGCAGCCGCTCGTCGACTACTGGGAGGACGTGCGCGAGATCTACGCGCCCTTCGAGGCGGGTTTGAAGAGCTCCACGACCGAGGTCTATTTCCACGAGATCCCCGGCGGCCAATACTCGAATCTACGGCCGCAGGTCGCCGAGATGGGGCTGCTCAACCGCTGGAACGACGTGAAGACGGCGTTCGCCGCCGTCAACCAACTCGTCGGCGACATCCCCAAGGTGACGCCGTCGAGCAAGATGGTCGGTGACTTCGCCGTCTTCCTGGTGAAGAACGGACTTCTCGAAGTGCGCGACACGTTCGACGAGACCGTCGCTGCCACGCGCGCGAAGCTGCTGGCACAGGCGCAGTCGCTCGATTTCCCCTCCAGCGTCACCGGTTATTTCCAAGGGCATCTCGGCCAGCCGCCCGGTGGGTTCCCCGAGGATCTTCGCGGGGCGATCTTGAAGGGCCAGCCGGTCTTGACGGGCCGGCCCAGCGACGGGCTTCCGGCCGTCGATCTGGAGAAGCTGGCCTCCGACCTGTCGAAGAAGCACGGCCGGCGGATCGCGCGGCACGAGGCGATCAGCGCTGCCCTCTACCCGCGCGTGCTCGACGATTATTGGGTCCACTTGAGCCGGTACGAGGACGTTTCCATCCTCGACAGCCCCACATATTTCTACGGCCTGGACCCGGGACAGGAGGTCTGGGTCGATCTCGAGCCGGGCAAGACGCTGGTCATCTCGCTCTCCGCGGTCGGCGACGCCAACGAGGACGGATGGCGGACGGTGTATTTCGAGGTCAATGGCCACGGCCGGCAGGTCGCCGTGCGCGACCGGTCGCGCGCGTCCGCTACGGCGGAGAGGCGCAAGGCCGACAAGGCGGACGCCAATCAGATCGGCGCCGTCATGCCCGGGCTGGTGATCGCGCTGCACGCGAAGGTGGGGCAGAAGGTGGAGGCCGGAGCGCCGTTGATGACGCTCGAGGCGATGAAGATGGAGACCGTGGTGAGGGCAGCGAAGCCAGGGACGGTGAAGGAGGTGGTGCCGGGGTTGAGGGCGACCGTGCAGGCGGGCGATTTGTTGGCGATCGTGGAATAGGTCGTAGATCTGCTCACCGGGACTTGCCGCGGACGCGTGCGAGATCGAGCACTGCAGGCTTCGGTAAGAAATCCAGGGTCCGACTGGACCTGAACAGAACCTTTTTCCAGGAAGGCCCTTTCGGGGCCTGAAGGGAGGCGAGAACAAAACATTGGCAATCGCGGGATACACTTGCAATCGCTGGATTTTTGCACCCTTCGCGGCCGCGCGCCCACCGGCTGGCAAGCCAGTTGCTTGAAAGGAGACGACCCTGGCCCAAAGGGGATGCGCGAAATGATCGAGAACCCACCGAGACGGTCCCTGCTCGCCGTAGTGAGCCTCCTTTGCCTGTCGATTTTTCCCCTCTCCGCCGCAGCCCAGACGATGTTGTTCGACGCGCCGAGAGATTTCACGTTCGGGACCAATCCGTACTCCGTGGCCGTGGGCGACTTCAACGCCGATGGCAAGCCGGATCTGGCCGTGGCCAACTATGGCTCCAACGACGTCTCGGTGGCGCTGGGCAACGGTGACGGGACCTTCCGGGCGGCAGTGAGCTTCGCCGCGGGGACCAATCCGTATTCCCTGGCCCTGGGCGACTTCAACGGAGACGGAGTGCAGGACCTGGCGGTGGCCAACTCCGGCTCGGCGACGGTGTCGGTGTTGCTGGGAAACGGCGATGGCACCTTCCGGGCGGCGCAAACCCTTGCCGCCGGCGTAACTCCTCGCTCCGTAGTGGTGGGAGACTTCAACGGCGATCATCGCCTGGATCTGGCGGTGGCCAACACTGGTTCCGGAACCGTCTCGATTTTGCTCGGAAATGGGGACGGGACCTTCCAGCTGGCACGGGACATCGTCGTGGGCGGCGACCCCTGGTCGGTGGCCGCGGGGGACCTGAACGGCGATGGGAAGCTGGATCTGGCGGTGGCCAGCCATGGCTCCTTTTCAGTCGCGGTGCTGCTGGGCAACGGCGACGGGACCTTCCAGCCGGCGCTGGCCGCCGCGGTGAGCCCCGGCTCTGTGTTCGTTGCCGCGAGCGACCTCAATGGCGACGGCAAGCTCGATCTCGCCGTGGCCAACTATGACTCCAACCGGGTGGCCGTCCTGCTGGGCAACGGCGATGGAACCTTCCGCCCGCCCGCGAGCTTCGCCGTGGGTGCGAATCCCGTCTCCGTGGCCGTGGGCGACTTCAACGGCGACGGCAAGCCGGACCTGGCGGTTGCGAACATCAGCTCTACCACCAGCTCCGTGCTGTTGGGGAATGGCGATGGGACGTTCCAGACGGCCCAAATCGTCGGCCCGGGCAGCCGTCCCGCATCCGTGACCACTGCGGATTTCGATGGCGACGGGAAGCTCGATCTGGCGGTGGCCAACGCCGGTTCCATCACCGTCTCGATCATGCAGGGCAAGGGCGATGGGACGTTCCGCGCGGGGCGGACGTTCGCGGTGGGCGCCGCCCCAACGGCCGTGGTCGCGAGCGACCTCGATGGCGATGGCAAGCTGGATCTGGCTGTCCCCAACTCCGGTTCCACCACCGTCTCGCTGCTGCGGGGCAACGGCGATGGAAGCTTCCAACCGGCGGTGAACCTGACCGCGGGCAACGGTCCCTTCGCCGTGGCGGTGGGCGACTTCAACGGTGACGGTGTGCGGGACCTGGCTGTGGCCAACTTCAATTCCAATGACGTCTCGGTGCTGCTGGGGACCGGTGGTGGGACCTTCGCGGCGGCGCTGACGTTCGCGGCGGGGCCCGCTCCTGCATCCATCCTCGCAGGCGATTTCAATCGCGACGGCAAGCTGGATCTGGCCGTGGCCAACTCCGGTGCCGCGACCATCTCGGTGCTGCTGGGCAACGGCGATGGGACCTTCCAGGCGGCACGGACTTTCGGCGCGGGCAACGGTCCCTTTGCCGTGGTCGCCGGCGACTTCAACGGCGATGGCGTGCTGGATCTCGCGGCCGCGGACTATGGTTCAAATACCGCCTCGGTGCTGCTGGGCAACGGAGACGGGACCTTCCGGCCGGCGGTGACCCTGATCACGGGTCCCAATCCCACTGGACTGGCGGTGGGCGACTTCAACGGCGACCGGTTCCAGGATCTGGCGGTGGCCGACTACGGCTCGAACACCGTCTCGGTGCTGCTGGGCAACGGCGATGGGACCTTCCGGGCCGCGACGAGGTATGCCGCGGGCGCGAATGCCCATGCCATCACCGTGGGCGACTTCAACGGCGATGGGGTCCAGGACCTGGCGGTGCCCAACGTCGGTTCCACCACAGCCACGGTGCTGCTGGGCAACGGCGATGGCACGTTCCGGTCAGCAGGGGACTTCGGCGTTGGTAGCCGTCCACTGATGGTGGCCTTGGGCGACTTCAACGGCGATGGGCAGCAGGATTTCGCGGCGGTCAACTATGATTCGGCAACCGTCTCGGTGGTCCTCGGCGCTCGCTCGGTAGTGGCCGCGGCGGTTCCAGTGCTCAGTCCAGCAAGCGGGACGTACAACTCGTCGGTGACGGTGTCGATCACCGACAGCACGGCGGGGGCCAGCATCTACTACACCACCGATGGCAGCGCGCCGACGACCGCCTCGACCCCCTACACCGGCTCCCTCTCCATCACGCAGACCACGACGGTTCGCGCGATGGCGGCGGCGAACGGCATGAGCAACAGCGGCGTGGCCAGCGCTATCTACACCATCCTGCAACCGGTGGCGACGCCGGTGCTCAGCCCGGCGGGCGGGACCTACTCCGCGCCGGTGTCGGTGACCATCGCGGACGGCACCCCGGGGGCTACAATTTACTTCACGGCGGACGGCAGCACACCAACCACGGCCTCGACCCCCTACACCGGCCCGATATCCGTCACGCGGACCACGACCATCAGGGCGATGGCCGCGGCAAGCGGAATGTCGGACAGCGGCGTGACCAGCGCCAGCTACACCTTGCAGGCGGCCACGCCCACTTTCAGCCCGGCCGGCGGCCGCTACCTCCTCGGTCCGCTGACAGTGTCAATCTCGAGCGCCAGTCCTGGGGTGACGATCTACTACACCACCGACGGGAGCACGCCGACGACCTCTTCAAGCCGATACACCGGCCCATTCCTGGTGATCCTGAACACCACGGTGAAGGCCATCGCGGTTCGCGACGGCTGGTCCCAGAGCTCCGTGGGGAGTGCGACCTACTCCAACCTCCTTGGGCTGTAGACCTGCGCGGGTACATGGCACGGCCGTGGATTGTCCTGCGAGGCTCAGTCCGCTTGAACGCCGCGGAAACGCCGGCGTCCCGAAAGGAGGGCCACCGCGATGAGCGACGCCCATACGAAAGGGTCGCCCGCGGAGTTGCAGCCGCCCGGGCTCATCGGTGTCCCGGCAGGCGTTTGTCCGGGCGAGGGAGGCGTTCCTCCGTCGGACCCGCCGCCACCTCCTGGCGCAGAAGGACTGACCGTGACTCGCATCTCATCGGAAGGCTGCGGAACCCGTGACGTGTACCGGCCCGGTGCCGGCGGCTACGGTGTCGAGGCCGAGCGGGAGTCCCGTCGCGGACAGCACGACGTGCAAGTGGCCACGCCATTCCGCGCTATGCAACGCGACAGGCCTTCCGTCCTCGCGCGGCGCCGGCCTCGACCGTAGCGGATTGCGCGCCGTCGGCGGTGACCGTGTAGAGGACGCGGTCGCCCGTGATCAGCGTGACGGCGTAGACCTTGCCCCGCTGCAGGAGAGCGCTCGAGGGATCGCCGTGGGGGGCTGCTTGCCTGCTGCCACCCAGGGTCGCGCACGTGATGCCGACGTTGAGCGCGCCCCCAACAGCGCAATTCGAGCAAATCGGGTCCGGGTCGGGCGAGCGCAAGCAGGGTCGGATCCTCGACAGTTGGCCGAGGTGGCGCTCTCGGGACCACGCGCCGCAAGTGGGTCGCGCCAGGTCCCCTAGAATGTCTCGCAAGGAGTTGAGCTCGACACTACAGGTCCCTGTTGAGAACGTCGTTCATTGGTACGGGCATCCGTCGTTCCCGTCTCCGCCGAACTTCGCTCGGAAGCCACACACCGAGATGTCTTCCATGTAAGTAGTACCCGTAAGCCCCAGGTAGGTATTGTCGGTAAATGGCTGGTCGCCACCGTTCCAGAACTGGAAGAGCTCTGTATACAGGAACCCCAGCCACTCGAAGTCGATACCAGTCATACCCCGAACTTTCGGGAACTGGGCCACTGGCGTAACCAGCGTGCCTTTGTGGCAGTCCGCCGTATCGATGACCAGCAGCGCATCACCATTGAAAAACTCGTCATTGTCCGTGACCAGATATTGACCCGACCCTGGTAGCCCAGCGAGGCGGGCATACGCGAGGCTGTTGTTTGCTTGGAAGCCTGGGAGCCCGGGGATCCAGCAGGATTGGATGATCAGCCCGTTGTTGCGGTTGACCAGATAGAAGTAGTTGCGGAGTTGCCCGCCGATCGACACTGGACCATACCCTGCAGCCCAGATGTGTTTCGAACCCTGATCGGTATCGAGCGCGCCAAACGCCGGTTGTTCCGGCGCGAGACCTCCTTGGTAGTGGACGAGTAGGCTGTCGACCTCCTCGCAAATTCCCGGTGTCACGTTCGGCGGCGTGACTTTGTGGATTCGCTGATCGCCGGTGAAGATGGTCAGCCGCGAGATCCAGAGGTTCCCATCGAGAGGATCGAAAGCCAGTCCGCGGCCGTTGCTGGCGACAGGCGAGATGTGCGGGCCACTCGGGATGCAGTCCCCAGCCTGCGGGGCAACGATACTACCAGGGACCGCGTGATAAGCGAGCAGGCGCGAAGCACCAAAAGCCTGATTCGCTTCGTATCCCCAGAAGAGCGTGCTATTGCTTTTGCCGGGCGGCGGATCTTGCTGCACCGGGTCGAGCGGCGCGTCGGAGACGTCCAACTGATCCATCACTTTCGGCTGGGGGCAAGGCGCTAGGGAAAGGCCGGTCGTGTCCCCAGTCGCCTCAAGACCATTCGCAGTACACATGGGAAGGAGTTGGGCGATTGCCTTCCCGCCTGCGAGCATGCTCGCCATGATGGCGAACATCGAAACCATCCTCCGCGACATCTGATGAGCGCTCACGTTCTTCCTCCTCGCTGACTCGTCGCGCGTGCGGCGACGGCCTTGCTCGAGATTGTTCACGTCCCCGGGGCAGCCGATGCCAGCGCCAACGCGCATCCTGGTGCTTGCTCCGCACGAAACCAGCTTCTCGTCGTGCAAAACGCGTACCGTGGACTGACTGACGCCGAGCACCCTCGCGCCGAAGGGAGAGCGTGAGGCCGCCGGGCGGCCCTGAGCCAGGCGTCCGTCATTTTTTACAGTTTCGTCGAGCGATCTTTCTAGAAGAGGTTACCGAAGCGTGCCGCCCGGGTCTCGCGAACGGCCTGTGCGTCGCGAAATTGAGCTGTTCCTTCTCGAGCTGCGTCTCGGCGCCGCCGCCCGGACATCCACTCTCCGGTGCTGAAGCTGCGGGACTAGAGACTGGGGATCACGCCACTCCGTGGGTACGGCCTGGCCCCGGCCGGTCGCCTACCTGCTGGCCGGACTGCCGCGCTCTCTTACACGACCCGATCCGCCCGCGCATCCGCGAGGTCTGCGCGCGTTGGCATACCGATCGACTGCGCGTATGTGCAAATCAACCGCTCTGCTAGGCTCCAGGTACGGCAGCGGCGCAGGCGACAGTTTTGTCGCCCACGAACCGCAGAGTCACGAGTGGAGATTGCTGGCGTGAACGACTTGCCTCGAGCTCGCGATTCCCGGCCACCGGCCCCGATCGATCACCAGGTGCAGTACCGGACCATCCACGGGTATCGGCGGGCATTCATCCACGCCGGTCAGGGTCCGACCTTGCTGTTCATCCATGGCATCGGCGACTGCTCGGACACGTGGCATGAGCTGATCCCGCAACTCGCCCAGGACCACACCATCATCGCGCCCGACCTGCTCGGCCACGGTCGATCGGACAAGCCACGCGCCGACTATTCGGTGGCCGCCTACGCCAATGCCATGCGCGATCTCTTGAGCGTCCTCGGCGTGGACCGCGCCACCGTGATCGGACACTCGTTCGGCGGGGGCGTGGCAATGCAGTTCGCCTATCAGTACCCCGAGCGCTGTGAACGCCTGGTGCTCGTCAGCACCGGCGGCGTGAACGCCGAGATTCATCCCGTCTTGCGTCTGGCATCGGCCCCCAACGCCGACCTGATCCTTCCTCTGCTACAATTCCCCGGCGCACGAGTGGCCGGTCGCTGCATGTTCAAGCTGCTCGAGCTGCTGGGAACCGACACGGGGCTCGACGCCGATCATCTGCTGGTCATGTTCGACGCTCTACCGGACGCCCGGACCCGCCACGCCTTCCTGCGAGCGCTGCGCTCGGCCGTCGACTGGCGCGGACAATCCATCACCATGCTCGATCGCTGCTACCTGGCAAGCTCGATTCCTACGCTGCTCGTCTGGGGCGCGCGCGATGCGGTGATCCCTTCCCGTCAGGCGCGCATCGCCCACCTGGCGATGCCGGGCAGCCGGCTCGAGGTGTTCGAGCGCGCCGGCCACTTCCCTCACCTCACCGACAGCGCCCGCTTCCTTTCGGTCATCCGCGACTTCCTCGCCACCACCGCGCCGGCGCGCTATGGCCCGGAGGAGTGGCGGGACGCCCTCCGCCGCGGCCGCCCAGAGACTCAGACGTGATTACCGTATCCGTGCAGCGCCTGGAGCGCCGATTCCAGGACGCGCGCAACGTGGACCGCGGGACGGCCGGCTCCGTCTTCGATCTGGTGCCGGCAGCTCGTGCCGTCGGCGACGATCAACGCCTCGGGCGGAGCGCTGCGCACAGCCGGAAGCAGGTTGCGACCCGCCATGCGCATGGAGACGTCGTAGTGATCCCTCTCGTATCCGAAGGCGCCGGCCATGCCGCAGCAGCTCGATTCGATGACCTTGACCGACAGCCCGGGGACGAGCTGCAGCGCGGCAACCACGTCCGGCATGGTCCCCAGCGCTTTCTGATGGCAATGGCCGTGGAGAAATGCCTCTCGCTTTCCGTTCTCGCGGAATGGGAGCTTCAGACTTCCGCGGCGCGACTCGCCCGCGAGGAGCTCCTCGAGCAGGACTGATTGCTTCGTGATCGCGGGGACCGCCTCGTCCTTGACCACCACCGGCAGCTCGTCACGCAGCGTCAACAGGCAAGAGGGCTCGATGCCGACGATGGCCACACCACGGCGCGCATGGGCCCCCAGCGCAGTCACCAGCCGCCACAGCTCCACCCGTGCCTCGTCCACCAACCCCGCGCTGAGGAACGTGCGCCCGCAGCAGAGCGGGCGGGACGAGGTGTCTTCGAGAACCGTATATCCACCCGCCTCCAGCACCTTTCGCGTGGCGCGCGCGTTCTCCGGCTCGAAGTATCGCGAGAAACAATCGACGAATAACAGAACCTCCTTTCCCGCCCTCTTGGGCGGCACGGTCGAGTAGATGTCGCTCCGCCACGCCGGTAGCTTGCGCTTCCTGCTCATGCCGGTGAGCTTCTCGGCCAGGACTGCCAGCAGGGGCACGCGGTTGCGCAAATTGATCAAGGGCGCCAACCGCCGGGCGGACGCCGCGTAGCGAGGGAGATATGCGGTGAGCTTCGTCCGGGTCGAGATGCCGTGGCGCGCGTGCCAGGAGTGGAGGAACTCGATCTTCATGCGCGACATGTCCACGCCCGTCGGACACTCGCGGCGGCACGCCTTGAAGCCGACGCAAAGGTCCATCGTCTCCTTCATGGCTTCCGAAACGAGCGCGTCCGGCCCCAGCTGCCCCGTCAATGCCAGCCGCAGACTGTTGGCGCGCCCGCGCGTGACGTCCTTCTCGTCGCCCGTCGCCTGATAGCTGGGGCACATCACCGCATCGAACTTGCGGCAGCTCCCGTTGTTGTTGCACATCTCGGTGGCGGCAAGGAGGCCGCCCGACTCCCCCCAGTCGAGCGCGGTTTGAACCTTCAAACCCGAGTAACCCGGCTTGTACCGAAACAGCCTCCGGTCATCCATCCTGGGCGCGCGAACGATCTTCCCCGGATTGAGCAGCCCCACCGGGTCGAAAGCGTCCTTCACCGACTCGAACGCGCGCACCATGCGCTCGCCGAACATCATCTGGTGGAATTCCGAGCGGCTGAGGCCGTCGCCGTGCTCGCCGGAATGCGACCCTTTGTATTCCTTGACGATGGAGAATGCTTCCTCCGCGATGGCGCGCATCTTTCGCGCCCCCGATTCGTCCTTCATGTTGAGGATGGGACGGACGTGCAGGCACCCGACCGAAGCATGCGCATACCAGGTCCCCTCGGTGCCGTGCTTCTGGAAGACCTTCGTCAGCCGGTCGGTGAATTCCGCGAGATCGTTCAGCGGCACGGCGCAGTCCTCGATGAAGGAGACCGGCTTTCCGTCGCCCTTCATCGACATCATGATGTTGAGCCCCGCCTTGCGCACCGCGGTCATGTCCGCCTGCGATTTCGCGTCGGAGAGCCGTACGACCGAATCGGGATGGCCGTGATCGGCGAGTAGCTGCTCGAGGCGTTTCAATGATTCCCGCAACGGGGCCTCCTCGTCGCCCGAGAATTCGACCAGCAGAATCGCCGCGGGAGCACCCTTGACTTGGCGCTCGAGCGTCGCGCGGAAGGTGGGCAAGCGGCGCGCGAGGTCCATCATCGTGCGGTCCACCACTTCGACCGCCGTCGGCCCCAGCTCGACGATGAAGCGCGTCATGTCCATCGAATCGTAGAAGCGGTTGAAATGGCAGACGGCGCCGAGCCTGTAACGGGGAATGCGGCTCAGCTTGAGCTTGATGCGCGTGAAGAAGCCGAGCGTTCCTTCCGAGCCGACCAACAGCTTCGCCAGGTTCTGGCGCGGCTCGCCGAGCGCGTCGATGTTGTAGCCGCCGACCCTGCGCAATAGCTTTGGCACTCGCAGCGCGATTTCCTCGGCATTGCTCGCATGGAGCGCGCGCATGGCCTGCGCCAGCTCCGCGAGCCGCCAGGGCGAGCCGGTCAAATCGTCAGGCAATTCGCCGAACACGATGCGCGACGCGTCGGCGAGCACGGCCTCCACCTCGAGCACGTTGTGCACCATGATGCCGTACTTGATCGATCGGGTTCCCGCCGAGTTGTTGCCGGTCATCCCGCCGATGGTGGCGTGGGCCGAAGTGGAGACGTCGACGGGAAAATGCCATCCGCTCTCCTTGAGCTGCCGGTTCAATTCGTCGAGGACGATGCCGGGCTGCACGACGGCCGTACCCGCCGCCGCATCGACTTCCAGGACGCGGTTCATGTGGCGGCTGGTATCCATCACCACCGCTTCACCGAGCGGTTGGCCATTCTGCGAGCTGCCGCCGCCGCGGGGAATGATTGGGAATCCTTCTTCGCGCGCGAGTGCAATGGCCGCCTCGACGTCCTCGGTTCCCCGTGGCAGTGCCACGCCGATGGGTTCGATCTGATAGATCGAAGCGTCGGTCGCATAGCGGCCGCGCGTGAATGCGTCGAAGAGCACTTCGCCGCGCATCACCTGGCGCAGCCGCGACGCCAGCGCAGGATCGCCGACTCTGTGCCGCGCCAGCGTCACTTGCGACCCGCCGCCCGAAAGGCTTCGATGATGGCCGCCGCAGCAACCCGGCTCATGACCCGATCTCTCGCGCCGCCATGAATTCCAGCGAGGCGGGAGAGGATCCGGCTGTTCGTCGAGCCCGTCAAGACGCTTTCAGGCGAGGACGCAGGCGAAGTTCGCGGTCAACCGGCCGACCTCGCCGTGACGAGAGCGGCCTCCGCCGCCGGCTTTTCGACGAACTTACGGTCCGGATGCATGGTGAACGCGAGCGCCGACCCGATCAGCAGCAGCGCTACCGATCCGATGAAGGGCAGGTGCCAGTTGCCGGTGACGTCGACGATGTAGCCGAAGGCGAGCGGCGAGACGATGGCCGCCACCGCCGAGCCCGTATTCATCAACCCGCTGGCCGTGCCGGAGTACTGCGGCGCGATGTCCATCGGCACCGACCAGATGGGTCCGATCACCAACTCGAGAAAGAAGAATCCCCCCGAAAGGCAGAGCGTCAGCGTGAAGACGTCGCGCGAGAAGAGGACCGGAATGAGGCACGCGGTGGCGCCGAGCATGCCAGTGAGGATTACCGAGAGGCGCGACAGCGTGACGTTCCCGGTCTTGTGCAGAAGGTAGTCGCTGATGATGCCGCCCAGCGCGTCACCCACTACTCCGGCGAAGAACACGCCGCTCGCGTAGAGCGCAGATTTCTTGATGTCGAGGTTGTATCCCTGGAGGAAGAATGATGGCAGCCAGTTGAGGAACAGCCACAGCGACCAGCCGTAGCAGAAGTAAGTGAGCGTCACCGGCAGAATGCGCAAGATGAGCCTCCCCCACGGGACGTGCCTGGCCGCGCTCTTGGGCGCGGCCGGTGCAGGAAGGCGCGCGAGGTCCTCGGATGTGATGGCCGGGTGCTCGCGGGGATCGTCGCGGTAGTACAGCCACCAGACGATGACCCAGACGAGGCTCGCCACGCCCAGCACCACGAACGCCCCGCGCCAGCTCAGCCAGATCATCAGCGCCGCCACGATGGGCGGCGTCACCGCGTTGCCGAGCCGCGCGAAGGAGTGCGTCACGCCCTGGGCGAAGCCGCGTTTGCCCGCGGGCGTCCAGCTCTGCATCGCTCGCGTCGCCGTGGGAAAAGTGGCGCCTTCGCCGAAGCCGAGCGCGATCCGGAAGAACATCAGCGAGAGGAGACCGGTGGCGAGCCCGGTCAAGGCGGTGGCCACCGCCCAGATGGCGCCGCAGATGAGCAACGTCTTGCGCGGGCCAAGCCGATCGCCGACCCATCCGCCGATCACCTGGAACAGCGCATACGGATACGCGAAGCCCGAGAAGATGAGCCCGAGCTGCGTATTCGAGAAGCCGAACTCCTTCTTGATGCTGCCCGCAGCCGTGGAGACGTTCACCCGGTCGATGTACGTGAGGAAGTACATGAGACAGAGCAGGAACAGGACGATGCCGGGGGCGGTCGGTTTCCGGATCTTCATGGGCGGGTCATCTCAGGATTGTGCGCTGCTCAGGAGATACTTCATCGCTACCTGGGTGCCGCCGGCGCGGTGCGGGACTCCAGCCACGGCGAGTCCCATTTCCACTCCGGCGAGGGTTCCCAGCAGCGTCAGATCGTTCAAGTCGCCGAGGTGGCCGATGCGAAACACCCTGCCAGCGAGCTTGGCAAGGCCAGTGCCGAGGGACATGTCGAAGCGCTCCAGCACGGTGGCGCGAAAGGCGTCGGCGTCGTGGCCCTTCGGCATCATCACCGCGGTGAGGACGTTGGAGTGCTCGGCCGGGTCGACGCAGAGAATCTCGAGGTCCCACGCGAGCACCGCGCGCCGGGTCGCCTCGGCGTGGCGCGCGTGCCGGGCAAGGACATTGTGGAGCCCTTC
>Ga0137415_10004180_pt1 | contig 14286 bp, 12 predicted proteins | sample CZODoug3_1_1_16f_FD_183082 | JGI IMG/M metagenome (GOLD analysis project Ga0137415, IMG submission 183082) | Vadose zone soil fungal communities from Angelo Coast Range Reserve, California, USA - CZODoug3_1_1_16fungal (Hybrid Assembly) | ecosystem: Environmental > Terrestrial > Soil > Vadose... | reverse complement strand
CAATCGACTCCCCTGGCAGTGGCGAGTTTGCGATCGCGCTCGAGGTCGCGGGGATAGCGCGCGAGATCCTCGCTGGGACCGAATTGAAGTGGATTGACGAAGATGCTGACGACGACACGCTCGGAGAGCTCGCGCGCGCGATCCACGAGGCGCAAATGGCCCTCGTGAAGGTATCCCATGGTGGGAACGAAACCGATCGGATGGGATCGAGAGCGCTCAGCGGCCGACCACGAGCGCATCTCGGCAAGGCCGGAGAGCTCGCGCAACTAGAACTCGCGCTTCTTCATCTCCGAAAAGAAGTCGCGACGCTCGATATCGTCATCCGTGCTCTCAGGCGGCAGCGTCGGGTCGTAGCGGCGCCGCGCTTTGGGCTTGGCTTTGGCCGCCTTGGCAATGTTCTTCTTGATCAGCTTGGCGAGCTTTTCGTCGTCCGTCTTCGACATTGCGTCTGGTCCCTCGAGAAGGTGCACCCCAATTTAATATCACTTGCCGAAAGAATGCTCCGGTCCCGGGTAGCGGCCCTCGCGCACCTCCGCCGCGAATACCCGCGCGGCCTCCCGCACATCTTCCGCTAGAGCCGCGTACTTCTTGATGAACTTGGCAGAGAACTGATCATTCAGGCCGAGCATATCGTGGAGCACGAGCACCTGACCGTCGCACGCGGGACCGGCGCCAATGCCAATCGTCGGGATCGCGAGCGACTTCGTGATCTGCGACGCGAGCGGCGCCGGCACCAGCTCCAACACCACCGCGAAGGCACCGGCGTCCTGGAGCGCGATCGCATCCGCCTTCAATCGTCCCGCTGACGCCTCATCGCGACCCTGGACCCGATGGCCGCCGAGGGCGTGCACCGATTGCGGCGTGAGGCCGAGGTGCCCCATGACCGGTATGCCGACGTCCACCAGGCGTCGCACCGTAGCGGCCATCGCCTGCCCGCCTTCGATCTTTACCGCATGGCAATTCGTCTCCTTCATCGCACGACCGCAGTTGCGCACCGCGTCTTCGGGCGAGACCTGATAGCTGAGGAACGGCATGTCGCAGATCACCATCGCGTGCTCGGTGCCGCGACGCACCATGGTGGTGTGGTACATCATCTGTTCGAGCGTCGCGGAGAGCGTGGAGGGCGCGCCGGCGAGAACCTCGTTGAGCGAGTCGCCGACGAGCAGGATGTCGATGCCGCTGGCGTCGAGGAGTCTGGCAAACAGCGCGTCGTAGCAGGTCAGCATCACGATCCGCTCGCCTTTTTCCTTCATCTCGAGCAGGCTGTGCGTCGTGATGTTAGGCATCGCTCAACGCCTCGAGCTCGGCGATTTCCCGGCGCCAGAAGTCACGATTGGGCAGCTCGGGATGAGGAATTGTGAGATTCGGCTCGCGGATCGTGCGCGACCCGTAGCGCACGATGTCGAGATCGAGCGTGCGCGGCCCCCAGCGTTCGTGCCGTTCCCGGCCCCGCTCCGCTTCGATCTTGCGGCAGTGAGCGAGCAATTCTTCCGGGCTCAGTGACGTTTCGACCAGCACCATCTGATTGAGGTAGGGCTCCTGCGGCACGGGACCGATGGGCGCGGTCTCCTCGACGCGCGACGTGGCGACGACGCGCGTTCCTGGAAGCGTGTTCAGACGGGCGCGCGCATGCGCGAGGTGTGCCGCGCGATCGCCGACATTCGACCCGAGGCCAATGTAGACACGCTCAGAAGTCACGATGGTTACGCTACGTTGGCGAAACCGCGGGTCAAGTCACGAAGCATGGTCGCCACCTGCTCGAGATCGCGCGTCGCGCGCTCGAGATCGGTCAGACCTTCGGCGGCCTGCATGGCCCGCGTCGCGACGTCGTCCGCCTCGGCGCGGTTTTGTCCCGCAATGCTCGCCACGGCGTGGATGCGCTCGCGCAACCGGTCGAACGCCTGGTTCTGCTCGCCGGCAGCCGCCGTGATGCGGGCGGCGTGGGCCGTCGCCTCTGCCGTCGCGGCGACGATCGCGTCGAGGGCTTCGAGCGCGGCCGCGGACAGCTCCTCGACCCCGCCGACGTTGACTTGGCCGCGACGCATCTGTTCGACCACCTCGCCGACCTGCGTATGAATGTCCTGTACCAGATCGCCGGCTTCCGCCGCCGCAGTCGCGCTCTGCTCGGCGAGGTGGCGGACTTCATCGGCGACTACGCCGAAGCCCTTGCCATGCTTTCCGGCGCGTGCCGCTTCGATCGCGGCGTTCAAGGCGAGCAGGTTCGTCATGTCGGCCAGCTCGCGAATGGACGCGATGAACCCGGTGATGCGCCGGCTCATCTGGCCGAGCTGCTGCACCTTGGTCGAGCTTTCGCCGACGAACGCTTTGAGCGCGACCAGCCGTTGAATCGCCTCGCGGATCTGCGTGCGGTTGCGGCTGGCCACGTCGCTCGCGGCGGTGGACGCGCGCGCCGCCCCAGCCCCGTCGTCCGACACGCGGCGAGCGACCTGAGCCAGGCTCTCGGTCGCCTCGAGCCCTCCCGAAACTTCACCTTCTTCGCGCCGCACCCCCTCACGAATCACGCCCGTCGACGCCGCCACGGCGGACGCGGCGCCCTTCAGCGCCTCGGCGGTCTGGGCGATCGTGGCGAGCTGTCTCGTCATGCGCTCGACGGTCTCGACGAGCGGTCGCCGCAGATCGGTGATGTGAACGGCCGTGGCGAGCTGGCTCGCAAAGGTGGTGATCGTGAGAATATCCTGGCGCCGGTAGCAGTGCTTCTTGTGATGCTCGAGCTCCAACGTCCCGATGATCTGATCGCCGAATTTGAGCGGCACGATCACCAGGCTCTGCACTTCGAGCGGAGCGTCCGCGACGCGCTTGTCGCGCGTGACATCGTCGATGACCACCGTCTCACCGCGGGTCGCGACTTCGGTGCGAAGGGCTGCCGTGTCCTCTGACGGTTCCGCCCGCCCTTCCCGCCCCCGTGCCGACCGGTGCACGAGCGACATCTGACCGTCGTGCAGGCGATAGATGCGGAAGTCGCCCCAATCCACGAGCCGGTTGGCCAGCCGTTCGATGCGCTGGAAAGAATCCTCGAGACTGATATTCGCGGTGATCACCGCTTCCATCGCGTGGATCTTGTTGAGCTCCTCGGCGGAAATCGCCTCTTCGATCATCTGCTTGAGCAGCAGACCGAGGAAGGTGAGCACCAGACCCACGAGGAGCCATGCCCCGAACGACCAGGCGACGACCGCGCCGACGAAGATCGTCGCAGCGAGCAGTGTCGCCGCGTACGCGATGACCTCGTAGCGAACGATCATCAATCGTTCGGCGGGTTCGAGCTTCGCGCGAATGATCAAGCTGAAGTAGAACAGCACGCGACCGAACAGAAAGTAGGCGACGGCGTACCCAGCGAGCGCTGGAAGCAGCTCGATGTTGAGGACCGGTGTGCGCATGTCGAGCCAATAGAGAGCCGTCGCGTACACGCCGTAGGCCGCGACAATCGTGATGACTTCGCGTCCCAGATTGATCCACGAGACTCGCACCGGCTTGCGTTGCCAGAGGGAATCCGTCGCCACGGTCGCGGCGGCGACGGCGAGCGCAGTCGCGGGAACGCCGACCAGCAGGCTTCCGGCGAGGCCCACGAGCGCCGTCTGCGTCAGATACGAGTACTTGCTCAAGGGGACCGACAGCCCGCGCAATGCGACCGCGGCGCCGAACAGCACCACGATCTCGGGGATCTGACCGAGCCAGCGATGATCGGCGACGAGCACGGCAATCAGGAGCGCCGTGCCGACCCAGGCAAGCGCCTGGCTGTAGATCGTGACGAACCGGGAGACGCTCACGCGTGCACCGCCGCCGCCAACTCGCGGGCCAGCTGCTCCGCCGCGTTGACACCGCCTTGCGCGAGAGCGTCCATGAGCGCGCTGCCCACGACGACCCCGTCGGCGTAGCGCGCGGCTGCGGCGGCCTGCGCAGGCGTGCCGATCCCGAATCCCACGGCGATCGGCAGCTTCGTCAGGGCGCGAATGCGAGCCACGTGAGCCTCGAGGTCCGGGGGGACGGCTTTGCGCGCCCCGGTCACGCCAAGGCGCGAGATGAGATAGATGAACCCCGACGCATTGTTCACCGCGGCGCCGAGTCGTTCATCATCCGTGGTCGGTGCGACGAGGCGAATCAGGGCCAGCGTGCTCCGCGTGACCGCCTCCTCGATTGAGGGGTCCGCGCCCGCGGGAAGATCGGTCAGCAGCACCCCCGCGACCCCCGCCGCATGCGCGTCGGCGACGAAGCGATCGATGCCAAACGCCATCACGGGATTCAGGTACGTCATGATGATGACCGGTACCGCCACCGCGGCTTCTCGCACCAGGGCGAGCACCCGCGGAACGTTCATTCCCTGCTCCAGCGCGGTTTGTGTGGTGCGCTGGATCGTCGGTCCATCGGCGAGCGGATCGGAAAACGGGACCCCGACCTCGATGAAGTCGGCGCCCGCGGCTGCAACGCGTCGTAGCGCCTCAAGCGAGACGTCCCGGTTCGGGAATCCCGCGGTCAGGTAGGGTATCAGCGCCCGATGTCGGCCGAGCGAGCGCCACCGTGCGGCAATGGCATCAGACAAAGTAGTCGCTGATGTTGATACCGTATTTGACCGGGTCGGTGACCTTGACGATGGTGCGCGGGAAATTGCCGTTCGCATCCTTCTGGGAAAGATCGACGACGGTGCCGGGGTTCAAGAGGGCGCCGTCCGGCGTGGTCACGACGCGCACGACCGGACGGTGCACGTGAGCGACGTCGGGATTGGCGCTGTGGACGAGCGCGACTTCGTAGGTATCGAGGATGACGCACGTCCCGACCGGGTAAATCCCGATCAGATTGATGAATGCCTTCACGACCACGGGATCATAGCCGCGGCGCGGGTTCTCCCACATTTCCTTGAGCACCTGGTCGGGCTGAATCGGCACGGTCTGATAGACGCGACGACTCGTGGCCGCATCGAAGCCGTCCGCGACCGAGATCACTTTGGAGTAGATCGACAGTGTGCGACCGCGAATCGATTTCGGATAGCCGGTGAGATCGACCTTCATGTGGTGCTCGTAGGCCACCACCATGCCGCGGTAGGGAATCTCGCCGTAACCACGCAATCCGAAGAGCGTCAGGACACCCAGCCACGGGTGGGCCTGCATGATGCGCCACTCTTCCTCGGTGAGGCCCCCTTCCTTATTCAGCACCTCGAGCGGCACACGCGACTTCCCGACGTCGTGAAAGAGCGCCGCCATGCCGAGATCGTAGAGCTGCAGCTTGGTGAGACCGAGCTTGCGGCCCAGCGCGACGGAGAAGATGCAGACGTTCACTGAGTGCGTGAACGTGTATTCGTCGTAATCGCGGAGCGTCGTCAGGCCGACGAGCGACGATTCGTTATTGAGCACCTGATCGACGATCGCCTGCACGGCGCGCTTCACCTTCTTCACGTTGGCGGTGCGTCCCATGCGAATGCTGTTGATGACTTCTTTCGTCACGGCCACCGACCGCGCGTAGGTTCGTTTCGCCGCCTCCTTTAGGCGCTCCTCCTCTTCGACGTCTTCTTCTACTTCCAGCGGCGGCTCGACGCCGATGAAGGACACGCCGCCGTCGCTCAGTTTTTGCGATAGCTCGAACAGCTTGTTCGGGTTCGCTTCCTTGGCCGCATAGGAGAGCAGCAGCGAAACGAAGACCTGCAGCTGCTTGCGGTCCACGCCTTCATCCACGCGAACGGCCCCGATGCCGCACTGGCGAAAGACGTTCAGGATGTGCGAGAACGACGCATAGTTATCGAGATCGAGCCGCAAGCGCGTCGAGTTGACGAAGATGAACTCGCCTTGAATCCGCACCTCGAGCTCGCGCTCGACGTCCAGGAGCTGCTTCGTCGTCGCCGCGAGGTCGTCGAGCGATTTTTGCACCTGCGTGTTCTCGATCGGATACAGCTTGAGCGAGCGGAACGAGGTGTAGAGCACGACCAGAAAGTCCCGGCCGGCGTGACGGAGGAAGCCGTCCGTGGTCTGGGCCGTCTCCATCATCGAGGGGCGTTTGCCGGGCGCGGTCATGAGCCGCTGCTCGCACTGCTGGCACTGCCTCCGGCGCCGAGATCACGGAGTGCCCGGCTGACAGCGTTGCGGACGAGGGCTTCCTTGTCCTGGGTCACCTTCTGAAGCGCCTCGCGTGCGGCGGGCGCGCGAGTCTTGCCGAGCGCCATCGCCGCGCACGCGCGCCGTTCAGGATCTTCTTTGCGCGCGAGCAGGCCGCTCTTCGGCACGAGGATCTTCTCGAGCGCCGACACGCCCGCAGCGCCCGCGAGCGCTCCATACGCTTCGAAGAACGCCATTTTTTCGGTCAGGTCGGCGTCTTTCAGTTTCGTGCCCATGACCGCGGCCTCGATCCGGGGAAACGCGTTACGATGGCCGCGTTGGGCCAGGAACTTGACCGCGGTGATGCGCACGTCGCGCTCCGAATCGTCGATGGCTTTTTCGAGCAGGCGGGTGGCGCTGGGGCTGCCGATCGTCGTGAGCGCCTCGACCACCGCGAGCTTCAGGTCGCGCTCGCCACGCTCCAGGAGCGGTCCCATTCCGTCGGGCGCGCCGGGAAGCTTCAGTCGTCCGGCCAGCCGCACCATCTCGAGCTGCACGGCTGGGTCGGTGCTCGCGAGCGCCTTGAGCACCTCCGGGGCGTACGTCTGCGCGAGTCGCTCGGCGGATGCTTGCACCAGCGCGCGGACGCGCTCGTTGTGGAGCTTCGGTAGCCAGCCCATGAGCGTGCCCAATGCGTCGGCGCGCAGCTCGGTGAACAACTCGCTCAGATCTTCTTCCGTCGGGTGGCTCGTCGCCTCGTCCAATGATTGGAGCAGCTGCGACAGGGCGTCGGTCTGGGACAACCGGGACGGCAATGTCTCGAGCACTTGGCGGTGCTCCGGGATCAGCTCACGAGCGCGTTGGAGAATGACCTTGCACTCGCGCAGGATGAACGCCACCGAGCGAAAATCGCCCGCGCCCAGAAGGTACGGGATGAAGTTCTCGAGAATCGAAATGAGCTCGGCCCGAACGGTGCCGTAGGTCTGCAGCTCGAGCAGATCGAACAGCATCGCGAGCACGTTGCCGCGCAAGTCCTGCGCGTATTCGCGTTCGACTTCTTTGTGCAGGTAGTCGATTTCTTTGTCATCGAGGAAATAGAGCGTCGTGTCGAAGTCATCGACCGACACCAGACCTTCGCGCTTTGGGGGTGCTTCTTCTTCTACCTGGCGACGGAGCGCGGTGGGGTCAGTCGTGCCGGCTTCGCCGCCGGGCGTCCCGCCGCCACCGCCCATGTGCTCGGTACTCGTCTCGGAGCGCTCGATCGGCACCGCGTTCTCGCTGGCGAGCTCGCGGAAGGTGTAGGTCACGAACTGGAAGTCTTCGGCCCACAACAACGTCAGCAAATCATCGGCCGCGTCGGCCTGCAGGTTCTTCGCCTGGTGGAGCACCGCCAGGAACCGGACGATCTCGGCGTCTTCGACACCCGGTTTGAACGTGAGGGAGCGAACCCCGTCTTTGTACAGCGTCCACGCAATGCTTTCGTTGCGTTGGTCCTGACTGTAGACCGCATTGTCCTCCCACCGAATCTCCGTTTCACCGATGTCGAAGATGAGATCGTCGGTCGACTGCCAGATTTGCCGGAACGCGGAGCGGATGTTTTCGACCGCGCGCTGATAGACGGGATTGTTGGGCAGGTACAGCTGCGTCGCGCGCATCCCCTTGCTGACGACCTGCATCAGCTCCTCGACCTGTGACGGCGGGAGAGCCAGCTCGGGGATGGAGGACGACGGATTCGTCAGAGCGCTGCTCCCGTAAGCTCGGCGACCATGGCGACGTCTTTGTCGCCGCGGCCACTCAGGTTGATGAGGATGAGATCGTCAGAGGACCACCGTGCTTTCATGACCCAAGCCACGGCGTGGGCGCTCTCGAGCGCCGGCAGAATGCCTTCCAGTCGCGAGAGGGCGGCAAATGCGTCGAGAGCCTCGCGGTCCGTCACGGCTTGATACAATACGCGACCTGTGTCCTTCAGGAAAGAATGCTCCGGCCCCACACCGGGGTAATCGAGCCCCGCCGAGACGCTGTGCGCGGGCTGAACCTGCCCGTCTGCGTCCTGCAGCAAGTAGCTGAGACTGCCGTGGAAGACGCCCGGCCGGCCGGCACCGAGTGTCGCGGCGTGCCGGCGGGTGGTGACGCCCTCGCCCGCCGCCTCGACGCCGACCAGTTGCACGTGCGGATCGTCGAGAAAGGCGGTGAAGATGCCGATCGCATTGGAGCCGCCACCCACGCACGCGACGACGGAATGTGGCAACCGCCCGGTGCCCTCGAGCACCTGGGCGCGCGCTTCGCGGCCGATGACCGACTGGAAGTCGCGCACCAAACGCGGAAAGGGATCCGGCCCGACGACCGAGCCGATGATGTAGTGGGTCGTCGTGACGTTCGTGACCCAGTCGCGCAACGCCTCGTTGGTCGCATCCTTGAGTGTACGGGTCCCGGACGTCACGGGAACGACCTTCGCGCCCATCAGCTCCATGCGGTACACGTTGAGTCGCTGGCGCCGCATGTCTGCTTCGCCCATGTAAACGACGCACTCGAGACCAAAGCGCGCGCACACCGTGGCCGTGGCGACGCCGTGCTGCCCCGCCCCAGTCTCGGCGATGATGCGCCGTTTTCCCATGCGCTGCGCCAGCAGCACCTGTCCCAGCGTGTTGTTGATCTTGTGGGCGCCCGTGTGATTCAGGTCTTCGCGCTTGAGCAATACCTGAGCACCAACCTGTGCGGAGAGGCGCGGGACCGCCGTGATGGGCGTCGGCCGACCCACGTAATGCTTGAGCAGCTGATCGAGCTCTGCCCAGAAACGCTGATCCGCACGAGCCGTGTCATAGACGTGCGCCAACTCCTCGAGCGCGTGCATCAGCGTCTCGGGGACATAGCGGCCACCGTAGGGGCCGAATCGTCCCGTAGCTGAAGTCATCGACCGGTCCTTTTTACGCCCACCAGCGCGCGAACTGCGTCCTCAGGGTTCTTCTGACGCGCCACGCTCGTACCAACGAGCACAAAGTCCGCGCCCGCGGCTGCCAGCTGTTCGACGTCGGTGCGCGTCTCGACACCGCTTTCGGCAACGACCGGAACGCCTGATGGCACGCGCGCAATAAGCCCTTTCGCGCCGTCGAGATCGACGACGAACGTCGACAGATCGCGCGCGTTGATACCGAGGACACCCGGTCCGGCGGCGAGCGCCGGCTCGAGCTCAGCGGCATCATGGACTTCGATCAACGTCGCAAGCCCCCACTGCTGCGCGGCGCGCGCCAACGCCCTCAGTCGATCGGGCTCGACGATCCGCGCGATGAGCAGGACCGCGCTCGCACCGGCCCCCCGCGCTTCTATTATCTGCAGCTCGTCGAGGATGAAGTCTTTGCGCAGTACAGGAACCGGCACCGCCGCCGCCACTCGCGAGAGATCATCCAGCGAGCCTCCAAAGTGCGCTTCGTCAGTGAGGACCGATACGGCGACCGCCCCGCCTCGCACGTACGCCCGCGCATGTGCGATGGGGTCGAGGTCCTCCCGAATCGCGCCCTGCGACGGCGAACGTCGTTTCACCTCCGCGATCAGCCCGACCGTAGATCCCGGCTGGCCGAGAAAGGGCCGCACCGGGGCGGCCTGCGCGGCGCGTCGTTTCAATTCGGAAGCCGCACCCTGAAGTGCGGCCACGCGCTCGCGGGTCACGGCCAGAATAGCGTTCAGCGAGGGAGGGCGCGGGTTGGTAGGCATCCTTGCGTTCGGTCGTTATTCGGGTAGATTACGTTTCGGTAAATCTTCGGGAGCAACCATGCCGGTCACGCGGCGCCAGCGCGAGATCCTCGATTACATCGCCAAACACCTCGAAGAGAAGGGGTACGCCCCGAGCTTCGAGGAGATCGCCCGCCAGTTCGGGTTTCAGTCGCTCGCGACGGTGCACGAGCACCTCACCAACCTCGAACGCAAGGGATACATCCGGCGCACGCACAACGAGAGCCGGGCCATCGAAATCGTCCCGCCCAAAGGTCAGACCGGCGCCACCGAGCTGCCGCTGCTCGGGCTCGTCGCCGCCGGACATCCGATCGAGGCGGTGACGAACGACGAAACGATTGCCGTCCCCGACGAGCTGTTGCCGCGGCGCGGGCGCAGCTACGTGCTCAAAGTACGCGGGGACTCCATGATCGACGAACACATCAAGGATGGAGACTACGTCGTCGTTCAGGAACGCAACCAAGCCGACGCCGGTCAGACCGTGATTGCGTTGGTCCACGGAGAGGGTGCCACCGTCAAACGCTTCTATCGTGAGCCCGGTGGTTGGATCAGGTTGCAGCCTGCCAACGACACGCTCCAGCCGCTGCGGTTGAACGAACGCGACGTCATCGTGCAGGGCGTCGTGGTCGGCGTCATCAGGAAATACTAGCGCTCGCCTTGCGCAACCGATCGAGCGCCGCACGCGCTGCGCCCGACGCAACCACTTCTCGCGCCCGGCCGATCCCTTCGGCCAACGAGCCCGCGATTCCTGCCACGTAAATTGCCGCTCCCGCATTGAGCAGCACCGCGGCGAGTCCCGGTGGATCGCCACCGCCGCTTCCGTTGCCCAAAATCCGCTCGAGCCGTTCCGCGTTGGCTGCCGGCTCGCCGCCTTGCAACACGCCGACGTCACTGATGCTCAGGCGATAGCGTTCCGGATCGATTTCCCACGTTCGCAAGGTACCGTCCCTCACTTCCCACACGTCCGTTGCGCCGTGCGGCGATATCTCATCCATCCCCACGCGCCCGTGCACGACGAGCGCGTGTTCGGCACCCAGTCGCACGAGTGCTTCGGCAACGATCGCGGCGCGATCACGCTCCGCCACACCGATCACCTGGCGCTTCACGCCGGCGGGGTTGGCGAGCGGTCCCAAGAGGTTCATGATCGAAGGCGTGCCGAGCTCCCGACGCGCCGGACCGACGTGTTTCATTGCCGGATGGAAGCTCGGTGCGAACAGGAAAACGACGCCCGCCTCATTCAACACGCGCGCGGCGCTCGGCGCATCCAGGACGATGCGTACGCCCAGTGCTTCGAGGACATCGGCCGAGCCGCACTTCGACGTGTACGAGCGATTGCCGTGCTTCGGGACCGTCGCGCCCGCCCCGGCGGCGACGAATGCCGCGACGGTGGAGATGTTGAACGTCGGCACGGTACCACCGCCCGTGCCGCACGTGTCGACGAGGTGCTCATCTGAGGCCGTCACGCGCACCATTGCCTCGCGCAGCGCGCGCGCTGCGCCGGCGACTTCGGCTGCCGTCTCACCCTTGGCGCGCAGACCCATCAGCAGCGCGCCGATCTGCGCCGGTGTCGCTTCCCCGCTCATCACGATCCCGAACACTTCGGCGGTTTGGCTCTCGGAGAGCGATTCGCGGTTGGCCAGCGCGCCGAGCGCGTGGCGCAGCGGGGATAAATCCATGGGGATTAAGGCTATCACCCTTGTCAAATAGTGACAACGAGTTGCATCTTTCCCGGCGTGACAAGCCGCCCCTTCCTCGCGGTGATTCAATACGACGGGGGTGGCTTCGCGGGGTGGCAGCGCCAGCCCGTCGATCGGACGGTTCAAGCCGAGTTCGAAGCGGTTTTGGAGCGCCTGATGGGTCAGCGGACGGTCGCAACCGGCGCCGGCCGAACTGATGCCGGGGTCCACGCACTCGGCCAGGGGGTTGGGTTCCTGGGTGGCGAGCGGTGGGCGACGCAGCCGCACGACCTGCGGCGCGCCCTCAATGCGCTGCTCCCGCATGAGATCTGGGTGCAGCAGGTGCACCTGATGCGGCCCGGCTTCGATGCGCGACGCAGCGCCACCGCCCGACGTTATCGCTACCTGGTCGGAACGGATGATGGCGCGGCATCGCCGTTTCGGCGGCCCTATGAATGGGCGCCGCCGGTCGGGGACGGCAAGTGGTTGGACCGCACGGCGCTCGACAGCGCCGCGGCGGCGCTGGTTGGAGAACACGATTTCCGCGGTCTGGCCGCGGCCGGCGTGGACACAGCCCACTACCGATGCCGCGTGGCGCTTGCCGAATGGGCGCCGCGAGCGGACGGAATGGGCATGATGTTCACGGTCGAGGCCGATCGATTCCTGCATCACATGGTGCGATTTGTCGTGGGCACCATGGTCGACATCGCCCTCGGCCGGCGCCCGCCGGCGGATTTCCACCGTCTGCTCGCAGCGACCGATAATCTGGCGGCCAGCCCGCCCGCTCCGCCCCACGGTCTCTATTTGGAGCGGGTGCAGTATCCCCGAGACCTCTACGCCGAGGAGCCTAAGCCATGAAGTTTTTCCTCGACACCGCGAGCCTCAAAGACATCAGTTGGGCGGCGCAGGCTGGACTGATTGACGGCATCACAACCAATCCCTCGCTGCTGTCCAAACAGGCCGGCGACCTCGATCCTCGCGACGTGCTGAAAGAGATTTGCTCCCTCGTCGAGGGACCGGTATCGGCGGAAGTCGTCGCCGTGGACGCCGACGCGATGGTGAAGGAAGGCCAATCGCTCGCGAAGATCGCCGACAACATCGTCGTCAAAATCCCGATGCTCGAGGACGGGATGATCGCCGTGCGCCGGCTCGCCACCGAGGGAATCCGCACCAACGTCACGCTGTGCTTCTCGAGCGTGCAATGCCTCATCGCCGCGAAAGCAGGCGCGTCCTACGTCAGTCCGTTCATCGGACGGTTGGATGACGTCGGCCAGGAAGGCATGGACGTCATCCGCGAGGCGCGCGTCATCTTCGATAATTACAGCATCGAGACCGAGATCCTCGCTGCATCCATCCGTCACCCGCGCCACGTCGTCGAGGCGGCGATGATCGGTGCCGACGTCGCCACGCTGCCACCGGACGTCTTGAAGAAGCTGCTGCTGCATCCGCTCACCGATCGCGGCCTCGATCAGTTCCTCGCCGACTGGAACAAGCTGGTCGCGCGGGCGAAGGCAGCGGTTTGAGCTGGGTCTCTCCGCTCTCGACACGGTACGCCTCTCCCGCGATGCAGGCGCTCTGGGGCGAGCGCCGCCGCATCGGTCTGTGGCGCCGGCTCTGGCTGGTCTTGATGGAGGGTGAGAAGGAGCTCGGGCTCGACATTCCGGACGCGGCGATCGGGCAACTGCGCGCGCATCTCGACGACGCCGATCTCGAAAAGGCAGCGGAGTATGAGCGCCGCCTGCGCCACGACGTGATGGCGCATATCCATCACCTCGGCGATCAAGCGCCGGCGGCGCGTCCCTTCATTCATCTCGGCGCGACCAGCGCCTATGTGACCGACAACGCCGATCTCATCCTGATGCGCGAGGCGATGCAGCTGTTGCTCGGCCGCATTGGCGCGTTGCTCGTCGCCATGGGCACGGTAGCGCGCCGCTACCGCGCCCTTCCCTGCCTCGCGTACACGCACTTCCAGGCCGCGCAGCTCACGACGGTCGGGAAGCGGACCACGCTCTGGATGCAGGAATTCATGCTCGACGCCGAGGAGCTGCTGCACCGGATCGCAACGATGCGCTTTCGCGGGATCAAGGGCACAACCGGCACGCAAGCGAGCTTTCTCGACCTTTTCGACGGCGATCACGCGACAATCGTGGAGCTCGATCGACGCGTTGCGCACTCCATGGGTTTCGAGCACGTGTTTCCCGTCACGGGCCAGACCTATTCCCGGAAGCTCGATGCACAGATTCTCGCCGTACTGTCGGGCATTGCGCAGTCGGCTGCCAAGTTTGCAACCGACCTCCGGTTGTTGCAGCACGAAGGCGAAATGCTCGAGCCATTCGAGAGCGATCAGGTGGGCTCTTCCGCGATGCCCTACAAACGCAACCCGATGCGTGCAGAGCGGATCACCGGGCTCGCGCGGTTCGTCATCGAGCTCGAAGGCAACGCCTGGCATACGGCGGCGTCGCAGTGGCTCGAGCGCACGTTGGATGACAGCGCCAATCGGCGTTTGGTGATTCCGGAGGCCTTCCTTGGGACCGACGCGATTCTCGTCCTCGCCACCAACGTGGCCGCCGGTCTCGAGGTGCGTGAAGCGACGATCGCCGAGCACGTGGCGGAAGCGATGCCGTTCCTTGCGACGGAGCGGCTGCTGATGCGCGGCGTGAAGGCCGGCGGCGATCGCCAGCACCTGCATGAAGTGATTCGCACTCACAGCATGGAAGGCGGTAACGACCTGTTGGAGCGCCTTGCCAGCGATCCGGCGTTCAAGCGACTCGGGATTCGCGCCAAAGCCGGTGAGCTCGACCCACAGGGATATGTTGGCCGGGCGCCGCAGCAGGTGGATGACTTCC
>Ga0137415_10004178_pt1 | contig 14291 bp, 9 predicted proteins | sample CZODoug3_1_1_16f_FD_183082 | JGI IMG/M metagenome (GOLD analysis project Ga0137415, IMG submission 183082) | Vadose zone soil fungal communities from Angelo Coast Range Reserve, California, USA - CZODoug3_1_1_16fungal (Hybrid Assembly) | ecosystem: Environmental > Terrestrial > Soil > Vadose... | reverse complement strand
CGGCGTTTCGATCTGGCGTTCACGAGGAAAACGTGGTGCGGGCGGAGGGACTTGAACCCTCATGGGCCGTTTAAGCCCTGCGGATTTTCATACCGTCTACGGCGTTCGCCGTCCGGACGTGACGCTTTTAGAAAGCTCACGCCAGGTTTGCGGTCCGGACTATCCCTTCACCTTCTCCCGGGAGATCCGGAGCTTAGGTGCTGCCCGTCTAGTCTCTACACCTTCCCGGCTGGTGTCCCTCCGGGCTTGGCTCTGGATTGTCAGTTAAGGTTTCCCCCGAATTTGAGATTGAAGTTCGCGGAGAGCGCGGAGTCGGATATTGCAAGAGTATCCCCGGTGGACAATGCGAGAATCGGCCGGTCAATGCCTGCGATCATCTTTTCTCTCACAGTGCAAACGGAACGACCAACTGTCGCTGCTGGCCCAGGCCTTCAATCCCAAGCATTAACACGTTGCCGGCACGCAGGTAGGTCGGAGGCTTCTGTCCTAGACCCACTCCAGGAGGCGTTCCCGTCGAGATGATGTCACCAGGTTGAAGGCTCATGAAGCGACTCAGGTAGCCGACAAGATGGGCGACGCCAAAGACCATCGTGCTGGTGCTCCCATTTTGATACCGGTGTCCATCGACATCGAGCCAGAGTTTCAGGCTCTGTGGATCGGGAACCTCGTCTGCCGTAACCAGCCATGGACCGATCGGGCCAAAGGTGTCCGCACTCTTGCCTTTGACCCACTGGCCAGTGCCTTCCAACTGGAAGGCTCGCTCGGAAAGGTCGTTGACAACGCAGTATCCCGCGACATGAGAGAGAGCATCCTCTTCGCGGACGTATCTGGTCTCCTTGCCGATCACGACACCGAGTTCTACCTCCCAATCGGTCTTCTGCGAGCCCCTTGGAATCACAACATTGTCGTTTGGCCCGCAGATGGCGGAGGTAGCCTTCATGAAAAGTACCGGTTCGGCGGGGACTGCCATGCCTGATTCGGCGGCGTGATCGGAGTAGTTGAGACCGATGCAGAGAAACTTACCGACAGAGCCAATGCAAGGACCCAGCCGTGGAGAGCCGGCAACGAGCGGCAGAGTGTGGAGATCGATCTGCCGCAGCCCTTCAAGCGAATCAGGCAGCAGCGCGGCACCGGCAATGTCGGCAACGACGCCGGAGAGATCACGGATTTGTCCTTCAGAGTCAAGCGCGCCCGGCCTCTCCTGGCCGCGATTTCCAAATCGTAAGAGCTTCATCGCTTCTTCCTTCTCGTGATGATTGAACCGCTAAAGAGTCAGCCGAAAAAGGCAGCCAAAACCATGGAACTCTCAGGTTGTCTGCACGCTCCGCTCTCGCGCGCCGAAGAAAGAATACGCCGCGATGATCACATAGGCTGACAGGGGCACTGCATAAGCCAACGCGACGCTGTGAAACTCTTCCGAGATCCAGCCCATCGCCGGAGTCAGAACCGCGCCCCCGATGATCGCCATGACGATCAGCGAGCCGCCGATCTTAGTGTTCGGGCCAAGTCCTTTCAGTCCCAGAGCAAAGATCGTAGGGAACATCAGCGACATAAAGAGGCTGGTCAGGAAAATGGCCCACAGCCCGATCCATCCGGGCTTCAGCACTCCGACGGACGCGAGAATGACATTGACGACAGCGTATGCGCCCATCAGTTTGTTGGGTGCAATAAACCGCATCAGATAGGCGGAAACAAATCTTCCCACGCCGAACGCAGCCAGAGTGCCGGTGAGGAAATAGCCGGCAACTTTTTCCGGTTGATGAGTGTATTCCTGCACGTACTGTATGAAGTAGCTCCACGTACCCACTTGCGCCCCGACGTAGAAAAATTGGGCAACCACGGCCAGCACAAAATGCGGATACCGGAATAGTTCGCGGAAGCGCCCGTGGTCTTCCCGGCTGTTCTCGTGCTCGCTTTGAATGGCGGGAAACTTCGTCCGCCAGATCAGGAATGCCCAGAAAAGAGTGACGCAGCCGAGGACCAGGTATGGTTCGATTACTCGCAGTGTTTCGGTGCGCAGGTAAGCTTCATAAGTACCGGCACTCTGACGAGCTGCGACCTCTGCCGGCGTAAGTTCCACGCCGGAGAAAATGAAGGTAGTGCCGATTAGAGCACCCGAGATAGCGCCAAAAGGATTGAATGCCTGGGAAAAATTGAGGCGCTGTTCCGAAGTGTCGGGATCGCCAAGTTGGGCGATGAACGGGTTCGAGGCGGTTTCGAGGAACGACAAACCGCTGGCAATCACAAAGAGCGCGCAAAGAAAGTATCCGTATTGCCCCATGAAGGCAGCGGGCCAGAACAGAAATGCCCCGACGGTGTAAAGCAGCAGACCAATGATGAATCCGGCTTTGTATCCGACCTTTCTCATCACCAACGCAGCCGGCATGGCCAGGAGAAAGTATCCCATGTAAAAGGCCGACTGCACGAGTCCCGCCTGCAAACGGGAGATAGAGAATGACTTCATGAACTGCCGAATCAGGACGTCATTCAGGTTGTTGGGGATTCCCCACAAGAAGAAAAGTGCGGTCACCAGAATGAAGGGAACAAGCTGACCGGAGGGGAAGAGACGGTGTCCGGAGCTTTGCGACGGGAAACTGCCTGACTTCAACGAGGTTGAAACGGCCATGGATGATCCTTGATCTGCAAGATAAAATCCTCAGTCTTCAGGTGCGCGATCCCTTATTCCATACTGACCATAATTTTGGAAAAGCGAGACGGATTTTCTGTCCAAGCACGTAATAGTGCCGGAGCTTCTTCAATGCGTACGATCGCAGTTACCGCTTCTTCCACCGGAAACAACCGCTGTTCCAGCATCTGAATGACCTGTCGAAAGTCCTCCGGCAAGCGTTGCGCGAGCCCATCACGTCCAGATCTTTTTTTACGAAGAGCCGGGTATCGTACGTCACCGGTTCTTTGGTATACCCGATGTAAACCACACGGCCAGCGAATGCAACTTCTTCGACGGCGGCACGAAAGGTTTGTAGCAACCCGATCGCTTCGATGATCACATCCGGGCCGAGACCATCGGTGAGTTCGAGAACTCTGTGGTGCGGGGCTTCGTTGCTGGTGTTGACGGCGTAATCTGCCCCGGCCTTCTTGGCGATATCCAACTTCGGATCGTCCACGTCCACCGCGATCGTACGAAGCTCCGGAGAAATGCGAAGCCGCTATGGCGCCCAAGCCAACTCCTCCACATCCAATGAGGGCAACTGTATCCTGCGCGGCCACTGCTTCTCCGGGTTGTTTGATGACGAGTGCTTTCATGATTGCGGGTCCTTCTCTGTACTGCTACGACAGGCGGTAGACGTTCCGCGCAGTTTGTCCGAAAACCCAGTCAAGTTCGGAGTCTGAAAGATCCCCGAGTAAGTTTCTCAGCACATCGAACCATTTCTTGTAAGTGCTGGCGAGCAGGCAAACGGGCCAGTCGGATCCCACCATCAGCCTCTTGGGACCGAATGCCCCCAGTACTACGTCCACGTACGGTTTCAGGTCCGCCTCCGTCCAGTTTGCCCAGTCCGCCTCTGTGACCATGCCGGAAAGTTTGCAGAACACATTTTCGCGACGTGCCAATTCACCGATGTTTTTACTCCAGGGATCCATGAGCCGTTCACGAATTTTCGGCTTAGCGATGTGATCGAGCACAAAAAGTTGTCCGGGATGGCGGTCTACAAACTGAATCGAAACAGGGAGATGCCTTTCAAAGATCAGAATGTCATACACCAGCCCGGTATTCTTCAGGCTGGAAACGCCCCGGTTAAAGTTACTTCCCAGGATGAAGTTGTCGTCGGGTTCATCTTGAACAACATGGCGAAAGCCCTTGAGTTTGGACTGGGAATGTAAATGCTCGAGATCAGCAGCGAAATGGTCGCTAGCAAGCGGAGCCCAGCCTATGACGCCCCGAATCGCGGGGAACTTCGTCGCCAGTTCCAGCAGCCACGTAGTCTCGGCCAAAGTCTGGCTTGCCTGCACGGCAACGCTGCCCGAAAATCCCTCGGCGTGCAGCTCCTTCTCCAGGTCCTGTGGTAAGAAATCGCGCTTCAACACGGACATGGAATCATTAATCCAGCTGTAGTCAGCCGCCTGGTAGCGCCATAGATGATGGTGCGCGTCAATTCTTTCAGCCATGATTTTCGGGTTTGCCGGAAGGCAAAATCCTGTTGTGCGCCGGAGCAGCAATTGCTTTCAGATCCTGAAGCAGGATGGGAATAGCGATGTTCCAACCCCCGATAAAGAATGAATTAGATGTTCTGCTTTCTGTAGTGCGTCGGCAAAATACATCACCAGGTCGCGGTCGCAGCCGCGCCCGTTCGGATCCTGTTGCAGCCCTACCCCTCATATGGCGCCTTAAACAGCGTCTGTGTTTGCTCGCCCAAAGTCACTTTACGTTCGAAGCGTCTCGGGACTTACGTCAGTGCACGGTCGAGGTGAACGTATCCTCCGTCCACGAACAGGTGTTGTCCGGTCGTATGGCTTGATTTTGCGGAAAGCAAAAAGACCGTCATGTTAGCGATCTCTTCGGAGGTCGTCATTCTGTTTTCCAAAGGAATCTTGCTGACGATCCTATCCAGCTTCTCCTGGGGATTGGGGAAAGTGTCGAGCCAGTGACGGTAAAGGGGAGTCATGACCTCCGCTGGAATCACGGTGTTCACGCGGATGCTGTAGGGCAGTAGCTCCACCGCCCACTCACGGGTGAGGGCCATAATGGCTCCTTTGGAAGAGGCGTACCCGGAGGTATTTCCCTGGCCCGTGACAGCCGTCTTCGAGCCGATGTTGACGATCGAACCCTTGGATTGTTTCAAGTGCGGCAGCGCGTAGTGCGCCATGCAGTAGTAGTGGACCAGATTGCGATTCAACGAGGCGATATAGTCGCGGGGTGTTCCGCGCTCCAGCCCAATCGAGTCGTTCACGCCGGCATTGTTCACCAGTGCATCCAGGCGCGCGAACTTTCCCACGGTCTGCTCAACTGCCTGCTGGCAGGTCTCCGGCGTCGACAGTTCCATGGTGATCAAGCCACACTTTCCGTTCTTCAACAGCTCGGTTTGTAAAGCTTTGCCCGCGTCGGCATCGCGTCCCACAATTACGGGTATGGCGCCTTCGGCGGCACACGCGCGCACAATTCCCGCGCCAATGCCCTTGGCCCCGCCCGTAACGATGATGACTTTGCCCTTCAATTGCAGATCCATGTTCATCCTCGAAGATTGATGAAACCGCCATCCAGCAAATAGTCGACGCCCGTGATGAAGCTGGCTTCACCTGAGCACAGAAACAAGGCTAGTGCAGCCACTTCCTCAGGTTCGCCCATTCGTCCTAGGGGCTGAGCCTTCGACAATTTGTCAAAGATCTCCTGCTCCCGCCCGGGATAATTGTTTTTCAGATAGCCATCCACAAACGGCGTGTGAACTCGCGCCGGAGAGATGCAGTTGCAACGGATGTTGTAGGCTAGATAATCTCGGGCCACTGAGTACGTCATGGCCAGGATTGCGCCCTTGCTCACGGAATACGCGAAACGGTCCGCCAGCCCTGAAGATCCGGCGATCGAGGCCATGTTCAGGATCACGCCGCCGATGCTTTTCATGTGTGAGACCACGGCGCGCGCACAGTTGTAGAACCCTTTCACATTGACGCGCATGACACGATCGAAATCCTCTTCGCTCGTGCTCTCCACCGTCCCGATATGCGAAATCCCTGCGTTGTTCACCAGAATGGAAATCGGCCCCTGTGCCGCCAATTGCTGGAATGTTACATTCACTTGCTTTTGGTCGGTCACGTCACAGACGTGTGCTTCGGCCCTGCCTCCCGCGGCGCCAATTTGCTGGCATGTGCCTTCCGCGTCCTTAAGGTTCAGATCGAGAATGTGGATCTTCGCGCCTTGAGCGGCGAATTTGACTCCAATCGCCCGTCCTATTCCACTGCCGCCTCCGGTGACGATTGCGGTCTTTCCGTCGAGCCGGAAACTACCTTGCTTCACCGAAGGGGCAACTTTTTCAGAAGTCGATTGAGTCATGTTGTTTCATTAGGCAGCAGATGCACATAGGCATGCTTGACCGCTGTTGCCCTACCCTCTCGCGCAATCTCAAGCCCTCATGGATAAAGGCGCTAGGATTGGAAGATTGAGGCGAAAGAACGTCCGCTTCCAGATATTATTGACTAATCTTCAGGACCCACGCCGGTTGCTGGCGCAAGTCCCCGGGAAGGTCTGGAAGTTCGATCGACAATCCCGTTTTCGAGTTTTTGGCTTTCAACGGCGTACTTGAGCCGAGCAATATGACTGACTTTGCGGCACTCAGGTCTTTGATTACAAGGTTGTGACCCGACCAACGGGGTAGGATAGCGTAAACCTCATTGCCCTTGGACGTGAAAAACGCTTCGATCGACGCTTTTCCGTCAGCGGATTTTTCGATTAACTTGGTCACGTCGTACGCTGACGAATATTCCTTGTTATATTCAATTTTTGGCACTTCGCCGGCGGTCCACTGTCGGCTATTTTTCCAGGGCCTCGTCCCGTAGATCGCTTCCCCGTTGATCTTGAGCCAGTCGCCCATCTGCATAAGCCGTTCTTCCATGATGACAGGGATCATTCCGTCGGCCCTCGGACCGATGTCGAGCAGGAGGTTGCCGCCGCGGCTGACCGTGTCGACCAGGATGAACACCAGTTCCCGGCCAGTGTGGTAAATGTTGAGAGCTTCAGCGCGGTTGTAGCCGTAACTCACTCCCATGCCACGACTCTCTTCCCATGGATGGTCAATGCCACTCATTCCTGCTGTGTATTCCGTGGTCCAGTAGCCGCCATGTTTGTGGCGAGTGTCGCTGCCCCAACGATCGTCCACGACCACCTCGTCCTTAACGGGCGACTCGTTGAACAGCCACGCCAGCAGTTCAGCGCTGTGCCAATCGGCCGAAGTCATCTCCCACTCCCCATCGCTGAAGATTATTGCCGGCTTGTAGTGCGTGACCAGATCCTTGAACTGCGGGAACATGTGCTCGCGTACGTAACGCGGCTTGTCGTAAAACCAGAGCGGGTTATACCACTCGTAAAGCGAATAGTAGAAGCCCATGCGCAGGCCTTTGCGCCGCACCGCGTCGGAGAGATCGCCGAGCACATCGCGTTTAGGACCGATTTCGACCGCGTTCCACGGACGGCCCCAGGTGGCTGACGCTTCCTTGCTCGGCCACAATGCGAATCCCTCGTGGTGTTTCGAGGTCAGCGCGACGTACTTGGCGCCGGATCGCGCGAACACGTCGGCCCAATGGTCCGGATCGAATAATTCTGCCTTAAACAGCGGTGCAAAATCTTGATACGGAAAATCCGCGCCATACACTTTCTGATGAAATGCCCACGTCCCCTTCTGGAGTTCATCGGCTTTTGGATTGGTCCTGCCATTCGTCAGGGCATTCCAGTACCACTCGGCGTAAGCGAGTTTGCCGGGCAGTACCGGAGCATAGGCTGGAACCGAATAAGTCCCCCAATGAATGAAAATTCCAAACTTGGCGTCACTAAACCAAGCCGGCGTCGGACGCTTATCGACAGAGTCCCAAGTGGGGTCATAGCTTTGCGCTAATGCCGAGGCGCTTAACAGGGAAAGGAGTAGGACAACAAGGAGAAATCGTTTCATAGAACCTCCATCGCTGCGGGCGTTAGATAAACTGCGGTCCCAAATTTCCTATGATGGTCCTTACCACCTAACCCCCCCGGACAATTCTTTCGAAGGCAGCAAAATGCCCGCCCCGATCTGAACGGCGGCGGGCAAATTTACAGGCTCATTATCACTTTAAAAAATGAACCTCAGCCCGAACTGAAGCACTCGAGGCGCGTTTGCATTCGCTCTCGATGTGACGGTGCCAAAGTTCTTTCCATTACTGATGTCGCTATTGGGCGACCCGAAAATTACAGTGTTGAAGAGGTTGAACGCCTCGGCACGGAACTCAAGCTTCCGCTCTTCACCCCAGATTGGGAATCCACGAAACACCGAGAAGTCCACGTTCCAGTAGCGCTGCGCCTGGAAGGGATTCGGGCGAAGATTACCGAACGTACCCAAGGCCGGGGTAGCGAACGCTGAGGTGTTGAACCAACAACCTTGAGTGTGCACCCGTGCTCCATTCGGACACGAGCCGGAGTTTGGATCTCCTACCAGATTGGCTTGCTCGTACCCCGCCCACCCCACATTTCCAGTGTTGGCCGGATCGCCGTTATTGTCCGTCACGCTATAGCGCTGACCGGAACGGACCGCGAGAATGCCATTCATCTGCCAGTTGCCTACGATGTAGTCTACTGCGTGATTGCCGGTGGAATAGCGCTTGCCCCGGCCGATCGGAAGCTCATAATTTGCATTCACAGTAAGCAGGTGAGGCAGATCGTACCCTGCTGGACTCAGGCTGGCTCGTGGATTGTAAGGATCTGCAACGTTCTTGCCTTCAGCGCCGAAAAATCCATCGTTCTCGTCCAGGGCTTTCGAGAATGTGTACGCGACCTGGTAGGCCAAGCCACCGGAAAAGCGCTTGTCCACGGACAGCTGGAAGGCATGATAGTCGGCAAACCCAACGCTGCGGTCATAGAAGGTGGAGATCATGTAAGGGAACAGCGAGCGCGATTGCGGATTTGGCAATGTACTCGGTTTCAACGCGGTGTTGTACACGCCCCCGATGTTCGCCCGATGGGTCAACGCGCTTACATAGCTGCCGGTAACCGTAGTGGTCGAGTTGATCTGGTGCTGAAGGCCAAAGTTGAACTGGTACGCGTACGCATTCTTGATATGCGGATCGTAGTGCCAGTTCACGCCACCGGAGAAGAAGGGCGTCGGTGCAGGCAGACCGGCGCTAACGCCGCCCGCCGAGAAGGGATCGCCGTAAGTCGCCGTCGGGGTACCTTTCGGGGCCGTGGGACCGCCCGGCACGTTGAGGTTGTTGGCGATCAGTTGGCCAATGCCGGGCCAATCGCCTTCGATGTTCTGAGACATCTGGCTGACAGCGGCCCAGTTGTCATACACGATCCCGGCACCACCGCGCACCACTGTTTTCTCAGTCGCACGATAGGCAAACCCGAGGTGAGGACCGACGTTGGTGTATGTGTTGTGGGAAATGCGGCCACGCGGGTCAACTACGACGTGAGGCGGCAGCGTTCCCGCAGGCAAGCATTGTTGAGTAGCCGGATCGCAGGCCACGGCGTTGCCGTTTGCGTCAAGCATGATGCTGGGAATGCACGGAGCGTGTCCCCGTACCGAGCAGGGAGGCGGCGGGTACTGCAACACATATGTGCCGTTTGAGAAATCGAAGTCTCCGGTTTCTATTCCACCCGACTTATCGATGGTTTTTTTGGTACCGTAGGGCGGGATCAAGGTAAGGTCATAACGAATACCATAGTTCAGGGTTAGTTTCGGGCTCGCCTTCCAGGAGTCTTGAAAGAAGCCACTGAACAACCCGCCAGGACGGGTTCTTTCGTCCACGTCGCGCCGGTTCGCACTATCGGGAACTCCGATGAGCGCCGATGCTACGCTAAAACCAGCATTGCCGTTTCCGTCTCCCGTTTGGACGTTGGCAAAACTTACGCTATCGAACGAGAGTGGGCTGGAGAATACGCTGCTGATGTAGCTTGCACCAAACGTGAATGTATGGGTCCCTTTCAGCTTGTTCAGCGTTACAGACACCTGATTGTTATCCGTGGCTTGCGGCGTGAGCACGACGCTCTCGCCTCCGCTCACGTATCCGTTTCGAAGATCATAGCTGGGAAGCAGCCAACCCTTGGCCCCCGAGAAATTGCTGGAGAACCCAGGAGCAAAACCAGCTGCCTGAATGACACTGGTCAGGTCTTTCTTGAACTTGGTATAGGCATTGTCTGAGACCGTAGTGCGAGAGAATAGCGCCTGCAATTGCAAACTGGGACTGAAGGTGTGGACCCAGTTGCCTCCCCAGTTACGACCGGGAATGGCTTGGTTTGTCGTCAGGCCCGGCACACTGCCGGCACTGGGCTTAAGAACATTGCTGTTGATTCGGCTGTAGCGGAACCAGACCGAGTCCGTCTGTCCGAACGTGTGGTCGAGCCTGATGTTGTACTCGTTCTGATGCTGAGTGTTGGGATCGGTATCGAACGCATTGCTGTTGAAAGCAGGATCGAAAGCACCAGCGGCAGGCAATATGCTCTGAAGGAAAGTAACGACTTGCGGCTGAATCTCGCCAGGATTCGTGCCTGCGGGAATTTGGTTATTCAGGTACGGTGTACGAGAAAATCCCGAACCCGCGGCAACGGTCGTATACGGATTGTACAGTTGGTGGTCCACTAAATTGGTAGATGTGATTGGTGAGCCCGGACCGTCCTTGGTCCGGTCATTGCAAATCCCACCCGCAAAGCCGCTTAGACAGATGGAACTGAAATCGCCGCCGTACATCGCTGCCGTGGGAACCAGGATTCGGGTTGCGACGGGCTTGGAGTAGCGAAATCCCTGGTACGCAAAGTAGAAGAATGTGTTTTGCTTCAACCCGGGGAGGGCAACTGGACCACCGACGGCTCCGCCGAACTGATGCTGGTGATAGTGAACCACTGGGGCAAACTGATCTTGTGAATCGAACGCGTCGTTGCGTAAGTACTCCCAAGCTGAACCGCGGAACCGGTTGGTGCCGGACTTTGTCACCACGTTTACCACACCGCCGAGAACAGAACCGAATTCCGAGGAATCCGTGTGGGAAACCACTTTAAACTCCTGGATCGCGTCGATGATTGGAGGCACGGCATAGGTGCTGAGAAAGGCAGCAAAGTTGTTCATGCCGTCGGTCAGGAAGTAATTGCTCCGGTTGGTTGCGCCGTTGATAGACGGGAACGAAAAAGCGGCACCCTCCGCGATGGGCGCCGCGAAACCGCCGGAGCGGCCACCCATGCTGTTCTGGCCGACACTGATCGGCGCGACACCGGGGGTCAGCGAAAGCAGCTGAGTAAAATTTCGGCCATTCAGGGGAAGGTCATTCACTTGCTTGGTGGCGATCACCGTGCCCAACTCGGCGGTGGAAGCCTGCAGTTGTTCCGCCGTCGCTTCCACGCTCACAACCACCGTCTGAGCGCCGGGGTCGAGTGCGAAGTCGATGGTGGCCGTCTGGTTCACGGCAAGAACGAAGTCGGAAACCTGCTTCGTGCTGAAGCTCGGTGCGGTGACCCTGAGCGTATAGCGACCCGGGTTAATATCGGAGAAAACATATGTGCCAGTGTCGTTGGTGAAGGTGTTGCGCTCGACACCGGTATCGGAATTATGCAGAGTGACCGACGCTCTTGGCACGACCGCACCCGTGGCGTCGCGAACAACCCCGTTAAGCGACGCCGTGGAAAGCTGAGCGAGGGCAGCCACAGTTGAGAAAACTAGAACGCTGATGAGCCACACCAGAGTGCGAAAGCGATAGGTCCGCCCGAGTGAATCGGTCATGGATTCCTCCAGCCTGTTCGTAAACGCTATCCCGATCAACCAATGCGCAACTCCACGTTTTTGACAGAGGCGCCATTCTAGGATCAAAGTACTAGAAGTTGTCAAGAACTATTTGAGCGCTCGCAGCCGGACATAAACGATAATCTTAGCCGGAAGCAGCTACTTATACGAACTTTGAGCGCTCATACTAGAAAATTGCGATGTTTACCCCTTTTGCACCGCAGGTAGTCGTATGCGATCAAAGCACTTTGTATTCAGAGAGATAGGCTCTTGCCCGGGAACATCCCAAACCAGGTCAGGCTGGGCCCTCGTGGGGCTAACTGCGGTCGGCCGTGAACACTCATCATGGAGTTTGAGCCGAGAGAACGACCACCAAGTGATCTCGTCATTGCGCTCCTTGACCCCCGCGTAGAATTAGCGTCGATGACCGAAGATGTGGTATTTCAAAGTTGCAAACGGATGTTCCACAGTCGATCTGCAAAAATCCAAAGCGACGCGGGAGACGTCGGTCAGCAATCCGAAGTGGAGAACCTTCATGCATGTCAACGACGAGAACCGCTCAGGAGAGTCAGCCTAGTAGCGTGGCTCCCGATTTTCGTTTCTGTTTTACTCAGAGGGGTGTGCGCCTATGGACAATCTCCTTCCAACGTAAAACCGACAGCGCAATCCAAGGCAATGGCGTCCGAGCACGTTGGTTCCATGGCTTGCGCCGGGTGTCACAAACAGATCTACAACAAATATTCGCAGACCGGCATGGGACGCTCTATGTCACTGGTTACGCCTGAGACTTTGAAAGCGCAGCCGACTTCGGGTTCGATCGAAGACAAGAACACTGGTTTGCATTTCGATGTTTATGCACGCGACGGGCATCTCTTTCAGTCGGAGTACGAGCTCGATTCCAGCGGAAAGGAAATCTTCCGCGACACTCGCGCCCTGGAGTGGATTATCGGAGCTGGGGAGAACGGGCTCAGCGGCCTCGTCCGGCAGAGCGATTATGTATTTCAAGCACCGCTGTCTTTTTACTCCAAGGCACAGCGCTGGGAGCTGTCGCCGGGATACGAACTAGGCAACTCCGGGTTCAATCGCCCGATTTTGCCCGGCTGCATCTCTTGCCACAGCGGGCGGCCCAATGCCCTCCCTGAGGGCAACGGTCATTTTGCCAATCCGCCATTTTCCGAACTGGCGATCGGCTGCGAGAACTGTCACGGTCCCGGCCTCACGCACGTGCTCGCACATCAGCTGGGATTCGAAAACAATCAGGGGCATGACTCTTCAATCGTGAATCCCGCGTCGCTCACCCCCGCGCTGGCAAACAACATCTGCATGTCGTGTCACCAGACCGGAGATGTGCGAGTGCTGAAGCCAGGAAAAGACTACAAGGATTTTCGTCCGGGAACACCGCTCGACGATACACTCTCGATTCTCATGGTCCCGCCAAAGCGCGAGTCCCCGCCGCAGCAGGACCTGCTCGAACACTACTACTCGATGACTCTGAGCAAGTGCTATCGCGCCAGCGGTGAGAAACTGAGTTGCATCGGTTGTCATGATCCTCACTTCGAGCCGACTCGCGAAGAAGCGCCCGCATACTTCAAGGAGAAGTGTCTGACGTGTCACAGCGAAAAGAGCTGCACGCTGCCGCTTCAAGTCCGCGAACGGAACCAACCGGCTGACGATTGCGCGGGCTGTCACATGCAAAAGCGCGACGTGCGGGAAATTTCGCATTCCAGCATCACCAACCACAGGATTCTGACGCGCCCGGATGAGCCGTTTCCTGACATTGCGTTTCAGCAGACGACACCGGCGCTGGCCGATCTGATTCATCTGAATCCGGCGCCCGGCAAAAAAGGTACCCCGCCACCGGCGCTGGTGCTGCTGCAAGCTTACGGCGAGCTAGTGGAGAAACATCCGGAATATCTGACTCGCTACTACGCCGTTCTTGATCAACTCGAACGCGCTGATCCCGATGATCCGCTCGTGCAAGGCGCAATCGGCAATCGCGACTTGCATGCCGGCAAATATCAGGAAGCAGTCGAGCACTTGCAGCGCGCCATCAAGGAAGGGCATGCGAAAACCGTCTTGTACACTGATCTCGCTGACGCTCTGGTGAAACTGGATCGCGCGAGCGACGCAGTTCAGGCTCTGAAACAGGCGGCGGACCGCGACCCGTTCAATGCAGAGCTGCGAAAACGGCTGATCGTTCAACTCATTCAAGTAAAGGAATACGTTAACGCCCGGGCGCAAATGGAAGATTACGTCCACCGCTTTCCCGCTGACTCATTCATGCGTCAACTCCTTGCCAAAGTGCAATTGATGGGGCAGCCGAAATGACGCCAAGAAAGCTCTTCACGGTTGCGCTGGTAGTGGCACTGGCCGCTCCTCCCAGGGTTTTGTGGGGCGCTGATGCCGGGCGCATTCAATTCGAGAACCGGCAAAGGAATTCGGGAATTAGTTTTGTCCTCGACAACGGCACGCTTCCTGACAAGCCAATGATCGATGGCATACCCGGTGGAGTCGCGCTTCTTGACTACGACAATGACGGCTATCTGGATATCTTCTTCACCAACGGGGCGAGTCTGCCAGGACTTGCGAAGGGAGGTGACAAATTTTCGAACCGGCTCTATCACAACAATCACGACGGCACCTTCACGGACGTGACCGCTCGCGCCGGGCTGCGCGGCGAGGGCTACAGTGTCGGTGCCGCCGCTGCCGATTATGACAATGACGGACGCACGGATCTCTACGTCACCGGTTTTGACCGCAACTTCCTTTACCACAACAATGGGGACGGCACATTCACCGATGTAACCACCAAAGCGGGTGTAACTGGGGTTTCCCCCACCGGGAAAAAGCTCTGGGGCATCTCGGCCGCATGGCTGGATTATGACAACG
>Ga0137415_10004177_pt1 | contig 14291 bp, 13 predicted proteins | sample CZODoug3_1_1_16f_FD_183082 | JGI IMG/M metagenome (GOLD analysis project Ga0137415, IMG submission 183082) | Vadose zone soil fungal communities from Angelo Coast Range Reserve, California, USA - CZODoug3_1_1_16fungal (Hybrid Assembly) | ecosystem: Environmental > Terrestrial > Soil > Vadose... | reverse complement strand
GCTTCCTGATGCTGGACGAGCCGACCGAGGGGCTCGCGCCGGTCATCATCCAGCAGATCGGCCACACCATCGCGCGGCTGAAGTCGGAAGGATTTACCATTCTGCTGGTCGAACAGAATTTTCGCTTCGCCTCGACGGTCGCCGATCGCTACTACATCGTCGAGCACGGCAAGGTGATCGACGGATTCGCGAATTCGGAATTGTCGTCCAATAAGGACAAGCTCCACACCTATCTCGGCGTCTGAAATCGCCAAAAATCAGAAAATCAAAAAGTCAGAAAATCAAAAAGAGGATAACGACATGAGGAATACGATTTCGGCGCTTTTGCTCGGCACCGCGCTGACGCTGGCATCGGCGGGGTTAGCCACCGCCCAGGACAAGACGATCAAGATCGGCGCGCTGTCCGATCAATCCGGGCTCTACGCCGATCTCGGCGGCCCGGGCTCGACGCTGGCGGCGCAGATGGCGGCCGAGGATTCCGGCCTTCAGGCCAAGGGCTGGAAGATCGACATCATCTCGGGCGACCACCAGAACAAGCCCGATATCGGCACCACCATCGCCCGGCAGTGGTTCGACGTCGACAAGGTCGACATCATCGTCGACGTGCCGAACTCCGGCGTCGCGCTTGCCGTCAACAACGTGGTGAAGGAAAAGAACGGCGTCTACATCAACTCGGGCGCCGCGACCTCGGACCTGACCAACGCGCAGTGCTCGCCGAACACCGTGCACTGGACCTACGACACCTACATGCTCGCCCATACCACCGGCCAGGCGCTGGTGAAGGCCGGCGGTGACACCTGGTTCTTCCTGACCGCGGACTACGCCTTCGGCGCCGCGCTCGAGCGCGACACCACCGCGGTCATCACAGCCAATGGCGGCAAGGTCGTCGGCGGCGTCAAGCATCCGCTCAATACCTCGGACTTCTCCTCGTTCCTGCTGCAGGCGCAGTCGTCGAAGGCCAAGATCATCGGCCTTGCCAATGCCGGTGGCGACACCACCAACTCGATCAAGCAGGCGGCCGAGTTCGGCATCGTCAAGGGCGGCCAGAAGCTCGCGGCGCTGCTGCTGTTCCTCACCGACGTCAAGGCGATCGGGCTTGAGACCGCGCAGGGCCTCAACTTCACCGAGACTTTCTACTGGGACATGAACGACCAGACCCGGGCATTCTCGAAGAAATTCTCGGAGCGGATGAAGAACGGCGCGCCGCCGACCATGGTGCAGGCCGGCGTCTATGCCGGGCTACTGCATTACTTCAAGGCACTGGATGCGCTCGGCGGCAATCCGCATGACGGCATCAAGGTCGTGGACAAGATGAAGTCGATCCCGACCGACGACACGCTGTTCGGCAAGGGCGAAATCCAGCCCAACGGCCGCACCATCCACTCGGCCTATCTGTTCGAGGTGAAGAAGCCGTCGGAATCCAAGGGGCCCTGGGATTTCTACAAGCTGATCGGCACCGTTTCGGGCGACCAGGCCTTCACGCCGCTGTCCGAAAGCAAGTGCGCGTTGCTGAAGAAATAACTGTCATGCCCGCCGGCGACAGCCTCGCCGGCGGGTTTCACTTTAGGGTGCGAAAGCTAAACCGATGCAGGCTCTCTACGCACAGCTTCTGGTGGGACTGATCAACGGCTCGTTCTACGCGCTGCTCAGTCTCGGGCTCGCCGTGATCTTCGGCATGCTCAACATCATCAATTTCGCCCACGGTGCGGTCTACATGATGGGCGCTTTCGTTGCCTATTTCCTGCTGAATGTAGCGGGTATCGGGTATTGGCCCGCGTTGATCATCGCACCGATCGTGGTCGGCATCTTCGGCATGATCCTGGAGCGGACCATGCTGCAATGGCTTTCCGGCCTCGATCATCTCTACGGGCTATTGCTGACCTTCGGGATGGCGCTGATCATCCAGGGCGTGTTTCAGAATTACTTCGGCTCATCCGGCCTGCCTTACTCGATCCCCGATGAACTGAAGGGCGGCATGAATCTCGGCTTCATGTTCCTGCCGATCTATCGCGGCTGGGTGGTAATCTTCTCGCTCGTGGTCTGTATCGCCACCTGGTACCTCATCGAAAAGACGCGGCTTGGCGCCAATCTGCGCGCCGCGACCGAGAACCCGACGCTGGTGCGCGCCTTCGGCATCAACGTGCCCCGGATGATCACGCTGACCTACGGGCTCGGCGTCGGTCTTGCCGCGCTCGCCGGCGTCCTGTCGGCGCCGATCAACCAGGTCCGGCCGTTGATGGGCGCCGATCTCATCATCGTGGTGTTCGCCGTGGTGGTGATCGGCGGCATGGGGTCGATCATGGGGTCGATCATCACCGGCTTTGCGCTTGGCGTGATCGAGGGCCTGACCAAGTATTTCTATCCCGAGGCCTCCAACACCGTGGTGTTTGTCCTGATGGTGCTGGTGTTGCTGGTGAAGCCAACGGGACTTACCGGACGGGCGGCCTGACATGTCAGCATTGACCGACGATACTCTGCCGGTGACCCCGCGCGCGATCCGCGACGAGATGATCGTGTTCATCGTGATGGCGGCACTGCTGGCGAGCGTGCCCTTCACCGGTATCTACCCGTTCTTCGTGATGCAGGCGCTGTGTTTTGCGCTGCTGGCGTGTGCGTTCAACCTGCTGATCGGCTATGGCGGCCTGCTGTCGTTCGGCCACGCGATGTTCCTAGGGACGGCAGGCTACATCTCTGCGCATGCGCTGAGGGTCTGGGGTCTGCCGCCTGAACTCGGAATCGTCGCCGGTACCGCCGGCGCGGCTGCGCTCGGCGTCGTCACCGGTCTGATCGCGATCCGCCGCCAGGGCATCTACTTCTCGATGATCACGCTGGCGCTGTCGCAGCTGCTGTATTTCATCTACCTGCAGACGCCGTTCACCCATGGCGAAGACGGCATCCAGGGCATCCCGCAGGGCTACCTGTTCGGTGTCTTCAACCTCGCCAGGCCGACGGTGCTTTATTACGTCGTGCTGATCGGATTCCTCGGCGGCTTCCTGCTGATCTACCGCACCATCAACTCGCCGTTCGGCGAGGTCTTGAAGGCGATCCGCGAGAACGAGCCGCGCGCGATCTCGCTCGGCTACAAGACCGACCAGTACAAGCTGGTCGCCTATATCCTGTCCGGAACGCTGGCCGGCTTTGCCGGTTCGTTGAAAGTGTTCGTCGCGCAGAACGCCTCGCTCACCGACGTGCACTGGTCGATGTCGGGCGAAATCGTGCTGATGACGCTGGTCGGCGGCCTCGGCACCGTGTTCGGCCCGGTGGTCGGCGCCTTCGTGATCATCGCCATGCAGCAATATCTCGCGGGCTTCGGGCAGTGGGTGACGGTCATCCAGGGCGTCATCTTCGTCGCCTGCGTCTTGACCTTCCGCCGCGGCGTGATCGGCGAGATCGCGCATTTTTTCCGGCGGTCGCTATAAGCCTCGCGTCGCAGGTGGACCCCGGCTCAGCAGTGCACCGCCATAGCGCGTCGAAGACGCGCGTGAACGCGCTGATGGCACTGCACTGCGTCCGGGGTACACCTACAAAGCGGTGGATGACCGGGTTTTGGCGACCATCGCCGCGCGCTTCCTTTGGGAAATGGTCTATGACAGTTTTGTGACGGGCCGTCCGACGGCCGTTTTCGGAAACGATGGACCTGATCCCATGCTGCGCTGGTTTCGAGCCTTTTTGCCGAAAGAAGAGCGGTTCTTCGATCTGTTCGCCCGGCATGCCGAAACCATCGTGCAAGGCGCGCAGGCGCTGCAGGATATGCTGAAGGGTGGGGACGAAACCCCCGTGTTCTGCCAGCGCGTCAACCAATTCGAAAACGACGCCGACAATATCACCCGCGAAGTGCTGACCGCGGTGCGCCGTACCTTCATCACACCGTTCGACCGCGGCGACATCAAGAACCTGATCACCGCGATGGACGACGCCATCGATCAGATGCAGCAGACCGCCAAGGCGGTGGTGTTGTTCGAGGTGCGGACCTTCGAGCCGCCGATGCGCGAGATGGGCGGACTGCTGGTCGAATGCGCCAATCTGGTCGGCCGCGCGTTGCCGCTGCTGCAATCGATCGGCGACAACGTCGGCATGCTGACGCAGATCACCGAGGAGATCGGAAAGCTGGAGGGCCGCGTCGACGATCTCCACGATATCGGGCTGAAGGAACTGTTCCTCAAGCACCGCAACGCCAACGCGATGGATTTCGTGGTGGGCGCCGAGATATACAAGCACCTCGAAAAAGTTTCCGATCGCTTTGACGACGTCGCCAACGAGATCAACTCGATCGTGATCGAACAGGTCTGAGCATGATCCGGAAAAGTGGATACCGGGCTTCCCTCGCGACAAACGCGAAGCGCGTTTGCGCGGAGATCATGCTCAAACAAGTGATATAGGGCAGGGCCAACAGGTGGATGCCGCGCTTGGTCTTCCGGTTCTGGTCGTCTTGATCGCGGTCGCGCTGCTGTTCGACTTCCTCAACGGATTGCACGACGCCGCCAATTCGATCGCCACCATCGTGTCGACCCGCGTGCTGCGTCCGCAATATGCGGTGATCTGGGCGGCGTTCTTCAACTTCGTCGCCTTCCTGGTGTTCGGGCTTAACGTCGCCAACACCATCGGCACCGGGATCATCGAGCCGAGCGTGGTCGACGCCACCGTGATCTTTGCCGCGCTGGTCGGCGCCATCGTCTGGAACCTGATCACCTGGGCGCTCGGAATTCCGTCCTCAAGCTCGCACGCGTTGATCGGCGGGCTGGTCGGCGCCGGCATGGCGAAGGCGGGGCTGTCGGCCGCAGTTTGGGGCGGCCTTACCAAGACGCTGCTCGCGATCGTGCTGTCACCGCTGGTGGGGTTCCTGCTGGCGCTGGTGCTGGTCGCGATCGTGTCCTGGCTGTCGGTGCGTTCGACGCCGTTCGCGGTCGATCGCGCCTTCCGCATCCTGCAATTCGTCTCGGCCTCGCTGTATTCGCTGGGCCATGGCGGCAACGACGCGCAGAAGACCATGGGCATCATCGCGGTGCTGCTGTATTCGCAAGGGCGCCTCGGCGACCATTTCGAGATCCCGTTCTGGGTGGTGCTGGCGTGCCAGACCGCGATGGCGCTGGGCACCCTGATGGGCGGCTGGCGGATCGTCCGGACCATGGGCTTGCGGATCACGCGGCTGACGCCGATGCAGGGGTTTTGCGCCGAAACCGGCGGCGCGATCACCCTGTTCATGGCGACTTATCTCGGGGTTCCCGTTTCCACCACCCACACCATTACCGGCGCCATCGTCGGCGTCGGCGCGGCGCGGCGGGCCTCGGCGGTGCGCTGGAATGTGGCCAGTTCGATCGTCTATGCCTGGGTCATCACGATTCCGGCCTCGGCCAGCGTCGCGGCGCTGACCTATTGGGCCGTGCTGATCCTGAAGTAACGGCTGGAGAAGTACGGCAAAATCCCTATATGGGGAGGTGCTTTATCCCGCTTGATCCAGCCCGGTTTCCCTGCCAAACGCTCGAGCCCGATGTCCGACATTGCCGTTACAGCCGAATCGCCGACCCGTTCGCCGCTCTCCGATGAAGTGGCGCGGCGGCGGACCTTTGCGATCATTTCCCACCCCGACGCCGGCAAGACCACGCTGACCGAAAAGCTGCTGCTGTTCGGCGGCGCGATCAACCTTGCCGGTCAGGTCAAGGCCAAGGGCGAACGCCGCAACACCCGTTCCGACTGGATGAAGATCGAGCGCGAACGCGGCATCTCGGTCGTCACCTCGGTGATGACGTTCGAGTTCGACGGCCTCGTGTTCAACCTGTTGGACACGCCGGGCCACGAGGACTTTTCCGAAGACACCTATCGCACGCTCACGGCCGTCGACTCCGCCGTCATGGTGATCGACGCCGCCAAGGGCATCGAGGCGCGGACCCGAAAGCTGTTCGAGGTCTGTCGTCTGCGCGACATCCCGATCATCACCTTCATCAACAAGATGGACCGCGAGAGCCGCGACACCTTCGAATTGCTGGACGAGATCGAGAAGACGCTGGCGCTCGACACCACGCCGATGACCTGGCCGGTCGGCCGCGGCCGCGACTTCCTCGGCACCTATGACGTCGTCAATGGCGGCGTGCGCCTGCTCGAAGGCGGCGGCGCCAAGACCGGCGCCACCGAACAGATCGACATCGGCGATCTCGCCGGCCGCAACGCCAATCTCGACGTCGCCGAGATCAAGGACGAATTGGCGCTGGTGTCGGAAGCCTGCAAGCCGTTCGAGCTCGACGCATTCCGCGAGGGGCACCTGACGCCGGTCTATTTCGGCAGCGCGCTGCGCAACTTCGGCGTCGGCGATCTGCTGGAGGGTCTTGGCAAATTCGCGCCGCCGCCGCGCGCGCAGGAAAGCGATTTGCGCAAGGTCGAGGCCGCGGAACCGCGCATGAGCGCGTTCGTGTTCAAGATCCAGGCCAATATGGATCCGAACCACCGCGACCGCATCGCGTTCGCCCGGCTGTGCTCGGGAAAACTCAGCCGCGGCATGAAGGCGAAGCTGGTGCGCACCGGCAAGAACATGAGCCTCTCCAGTCCGCAATTCTTCTTCGCGCAGGATCGCTCGGTGGCGGATGAGGCGTTTGCCGGCGATGTCGTCGGCATTCCCAATCACGGCACGCTGCGGATCGGCGATACGCTGACCGAGGGCGAGGACCTGACCTTCGTCGGCGTGCCGAGCTTTGCGCCGGAAATCGTCCGCCGCGTGCGGCTGACCGACGCGATGAAGGCCAAGAAGCTCAAGGAGGCCTTGCAGCAGATGTCGGAAGAGGGCGTCGTGCAGGTGTTCCGCCCGCGCGACGGCGCGCCGGCGCTGGTCGGCGTGGTCGGCCCGCTGCAACTCGACGTGCTGAAGGCGCGCCTTGACGCTGAATATTCGCTGCCGGTGGAATTTGAGGTTTCCGAATTCCAGCTGGCGCGCTGGATTTCCTCCGACGACCGCAAGAAGCTCGAGGCATTCATCGCCGCCAACGGTTCCGGCGTTGCCGACGACGTCGACGGCGATCCGGTGTTTTTGGCCAGGAACGAGTTCTATCTCGGCTACACCAAAGAGCGCGCCGAAGGCATCAATTTTTCCAGCATCAAGGACGTGAAGAAGAAGGCGTAGGGGGTGGGAGGTTTCCCGTCGAACGCAGGGATGTGAACGCCGCCCGGCTTGATGCCGGATGCTGCGCGCATCATCTTCACGGGGCACTGCTACCCGAGGGTCCGATCCATGTTCCGGCGTATCGCCATCGCGGTGATCGTTACCGTGGTTGGAATGAGTGTCGCGGCCGTAGCCGGCGCCCGGCCGCGGCACCAAATCAACCCGACACCGTTCTCGCACGCGCCGTGCAGCGTGCTCGACGGCCAGCCCTGCACGCCGACCTATTGCAGCGTGTTCAACCACGGGCCCTGCATTCCCGAGATCGATTACCCCTACGGCGAAAACCTGCAACTGACGATCGAAACCGTGCCGCCGCAGGACCAGGCCGCGAAATACCAAAAGCCCGACCATGATCTCGATACCATCGGCGATCTTTTCGCCGCGTTGCGGTCCTGCTGGTTGCCGCCGGCGGCGGATTCGGCGTGGCAGGGCATGCAGATGTCGGTCCGCTTCAGCTTCAAGCGGACCGGTGAGATCATCGCAAGCCCGCGCATGACCTATGCCACGGCGGGTGTGTCGGCGGACACGCGCGCGGCCTACCTCAAGGCGATCAACGCCTCGCTTGACGCCTGCATGCCGCTGAAGTTCACCGGCGGCCTTGGCGGCGCGCTCGCCGGCCGGCCGATCGCCATCCGCTACGTCGATAACCGCGAGCTGGGCAAGCAGGCGGAAAAACCGTGAGATGGGTGATCCGGTGACGTATTGCGCTCCGTACCCGTAAAATGATACGCGAGGGCCCAACAACCGGGCGCAAGGGAGGACATCGTGGGACTACTGGTGATGATCCTGGGGCTTGCCCTGTTCCTCGGCGTCCATATGCTCACCACCCGGCGCGAGCTGCGCACGCGGTTCGTCACATCGATGGGCGAGGGCGGCTACAAGACCTTCTATTCGCTGGTTTCCGTCGCCGGCCTCGGGCTGATCGTCTGGGGGTTTGCCGATTATCGGGCGAACGGCTGGATCGACGTCTGGACCCCGCCGACCGCGTTCAAGCACATCACCGTGGCCCTGATGCTGCCTGCCGTCATCCTCGTGGCCGCATCCTATATTCGTGGCCGCATCTACACGACGCTGAAGCATCCGATGCTCGCGGGCGTCAAGCTATGGGCGGTGGCGCATCTGCTCGCCAATGGCGACCTCGGCTCGATCATCCTGTTCGGTTCGTTCCTCGCCTGGGCGGTGTTCGACCGGATTTCCCTGAAACATCGTCCCGACGGCGGCGCGCCGCCGATCCCCATCGGTGGTCCCGGCAACGATTTGATAGCGATCGCGGTCGGCGTCGTCGCCTATCTGGCGCTCGCCTTCGCGTTCCATCCGGTCGTGATCGGCGTTCCCGTGGTTGGAGCATAGATCATGTCGGTTCAATCGGTCATCAGGCGCAAGACGGCGCCGGACATTCGCGCCCGCAAGAACGGTGATCCGATCGTGATGCTGACCTCCTATCACGCGCACACCGCGGCGCTGGTCGATCGTTACTGCGATGCCATCCTGGTCGGCGATTCCCTCGGCAATGTCATGCATGGTTTCGAGACCACCGTACCGGTGACCCTCGACATGATGATCCTGCAGGGACGCGCGGTGATGCGCGGCTCGCAGCAGGCGCTGGTCGTGGTCGACATGCCCTTCGGCTCTTATGAAGCCTCGAAGGAACAGGCGTTTCATTCCGCGGCGCGGATTTTGAAGGAGACGCAAGCCGGCGCCGTGAAGCTCGAGGGCGGCGCGCGGATGGCGGAGACGGTAGCGTTCCTGTCCGGGCGCGGCATTCCCGTGATGGGCCATATCGGACTGACGCCGCAGTCGATCAACACGCTGGGTTCGTTTCGTGCCCAGGGCCGCGACGAAGCCAATTGGGCGCCGATCGAGAACGACGCCAAGGCGATCGCGGAAGCGGGCGCGTTCTCGGTGGTGATCGAGGCGGTCGCCGAACCGCTGGCGCGCAAGATCACGCAAGCGATCGCCATTCCCACCATCGGCATCGGCGCCAGTGCGGCCTGTGACGGCCAGGTGCTGGTGCTGGAGGACATGCTCGGGCTGTCGCCGCGGACGCCGAAATTCGTGCGCCGCTACGGCAATCTCGGCCCCGCGATCGAAGCCGCGATCGAGGGCTATGCCACCGATGTGCGCTCCCGCGCGTTTCCGGGGCCCGAGCACGTCTACGAGATGAAGGCCCAAGAGCTGAAGCCTAAGGGCTGACGACCGATGGACTGGTCGCAGCATTCCATTCCAGCGATGCGGCTGGAGCCGCGCTTCGGCGATCGCATCGTGCCGGCCTTTTGCGAGCGGCCGAACAGCATCTGGACGATGGTCGCGGATGCCGCGGCCAGAAATCCCGACGGCGAGGCGCTGGTCTGTGGTGACAGGCGGATGAGCTGGCGCGAGGTGGCGCAGCAATCCGCGCGGATCGCCGCCGGATTCCATCGGCTTGGATTGCAACGCGGCGACCGCGTCGCGGTGCTGCTCGGCAACCGCATCGAGTTCGTGCTGACGCTGTTCGCAGCAAGCCACGCCGGACTGGTGACGGTTCTGCTCTCAACGCGCCAGCAAAAGCCCGAGATCGCCTATGTGCTGACCGACTGCGGCGCCAAACTGCTGATCCACGAGGCGACGGTGGCCGAACGCGTGCCGGATGCGCGCGATTTGCCTGATCTGACGCATCGGATTTCCGTCAGCGACGGCAGCGCCTCGCCGTTCGCCGCGTTGCTCGACCACGCACCGTCACAGGCACCGACCGAGGTCGGCGAACAAGACACCGCGATGATCCTGTACACGTCGGGCACCACGGGACGGCCAAAGGGCGCGATGCTGGCGCATTGCAACATCATCCACTCGGCGATGATCTACCAGACCTGCATGCAACTCACCGAGGCCGACCGTTCCATTGCCGCCGTGCCGCTCGCGCATGTCACCGGCGTCGTCGCCAATATCATGTCCATGGCGCGCTGCGCCGGGGCCTTGATCATCCTCGCCGAGTTCAAGGCCGCCGATTACCTCAACGTCGCCGCGCGCGAACGCGCCACGCAGTCGGTGATGGTACCGGCGATGTATAATCTCTGCCTGCTGCAGGCGGACTTCTCCGCGCACGACCTTTCGGCGTGGCGCATTGGCGGCTATGGCGGCGCGCCGATGCCGATCGCGACCATCGAAAGGCTGGCTACCGCAATTCCCGGCCTGAAGCTGATCAATGCCTATGGCTCGACCGAAACATCATCGCCCTCGACGCTGATGCCGCCGGAATTGACCGCCAGCCATATCGACAGCGTCGGCTTGCCATGCCCGGGCGCCGAGATCATCGTCATGGATGCCAATGGCCACGAACTGCCGCGCGGCGAGATCGGCGAAATCTGGATCCACGGCGGCTCGGTCATCAAGGGCTACTGGAACAATCCGAAGGCGACCGCGGAGAGCTTCACCGCCGGCTTCTGGCATTCCGGCGACCTCGGCTCGATCGATGCGCAGAATTTCGTCCGCGTATTCGACCGCCAGAAGGACATGATCAACCGCGGCGGCCTCAAGATCTATTCGGCCGAAGTCGAGTCGGTGCTTTCAGGTCATCCCGACGTGGTCGAAAGCGCGATCATCGCCAAACCGTGCCCGGTGCTGGGCGAGCGCGTGCACGCGGTGATCGTCACCCGCAACGAGGTCGGCGTGGATGTCTTGCGCGCCTGGTGCGCGGAACGGCTGTCCGACTACAAGGTGCCGGAGACGATCGACCTGACCACGCAGCCGCTGCCGCGCAACGCCAATGGCAAGGTGATCAAGCGGCAGCTCCGCGAGGCGTTTGCGGCGGCACGATCGTAGGCCCGCGTCCGGGAAGGGCGGATCGACCCCCGAGGTTGCTCCTTCAACCGTTAACGCTTTGATCCACCTCACTTTGCCTTGCCGTTGCCATAACATTAGGGTAACGCCGCCGCGAGATGGGGATCAGACGTCTGGCGCCGCCGCCTTGAGCTCGCGGCCCCAAGGGGATGGGATAGCCTTAAGTGTCTGAATTATTTGACGAAGTCGACGAGGAGGTCCGTCGCGATCAGCTCAAGAAGCTGTGGGACCGGTACTCGCTCTATATCATCGCCGTGGCGCTCCTGATCATCGCCGGCGTGGGTGGCTGGCGCGGCTATCAGTACCTGGAAGCCAAGAAGGCCGCCGAGGCAGGCGTCGCCTTTGACAAGGCCGTCGAACTCTCCGAACAGAACAAGCATGCCGAGGCCGAGGTGGCGTTCGCCGATCTCGCCGCCAAGGCGCCATCGGGATACCGCGTGCTGGCGCGGCTGCGCGCGGCGGCCGAAGTGGTCAGCCGCGATCCGCAAGCCGCGGCCAAAATGTTCGACGAGATCGCCGCGGATCGCAGCGTCGGCACCGCGGAGCAGGATCTGGCGCGGATTCGCGCCGCGCAACTGCTGCTGGACTCCACCACCTATCCCAACCTGCTGCAGCGGCTTGAGTCCGCCACCGCGCCGAATTCGACCTTCCGCCACACCGCGCGCGAATTGCTGGCCCTGTCGGCCTGGCGCGCCAACGACGCGGCCGCCGCGCGGCAATGGCTGGACCTGATTGCCAATGACGGCGAGACGCCGCCGAGCCTGCGCTCGCGCGCCGAGGCCTTGCAGGCCTTGCTGCCGCCCGTCGCCAAGAGCTGAGTTTGAGTGAGAAACCGACCATGCGCCGCTCGCAACGTTTGATCGCAGCCGCTGTCGCCGTCGCGCTGTGCAGCGTGCTGGCCGGCTGCGGCGGCGGGGGCCTCAGCAGTTTCGATCCGAGCGATCTGCTCGACTTCCTCGACACCAAGAAGAAGCTGCCGGGCGAACGCAAGCCGGTGTTCCCGGATGGCGTGCCGGGCCTCGAGCAGGGCGTGCCGAAGGATTTGTACAAAGGCGCCCAGCAGCAGCAGGTCGCGGACCCGAACGCCCAGGCCGCCGTTCCGCCGCCCCCGCCCGAGCCTGCGAAGGGTAAACGGGCCGCGAAAGGCAAGGGCAAGCAGGCGCCCGCCACCGCCAGCACGACGCCCGCCGCCGATCCCGATGCCGCGCCTTCCGAAGAGGGCGCCCCCGCCGCCGTGCCGGCCGAGCCGAAGCCGAAGAAGATCGTGCGCCGCCGCACCACCGCGCCGCCGGCCGATCCGTCGGCGCAATCGGCGGCGCCCGCGCAATCGACGCAACAATCCGCGGAGCCATTCCCGGCGCCGCTGCCGAGTGGCACGTTTACGCGCTAGGTATCTTTTCAGCTCATTGACACCCGCGTCCTGACGGGCGAACGGATTTCTTATGTCTTTTGCGATCGCCATTATCGGCCGGCCCAATGTCGGAAAGTCGACGCTGTTCAACCGGCTGGTCGGGCAGAAGCTCGCGCTGGTCGATGACGAGCCCGGCGTCACCCGCGACCGCCGGGAGGGCGCGGGGCGGCTCGGCGATCTTGAATTCACCGTGATCGACACCGCGGGCCTGGACGAGGGTGCCAAGGGCTCGCTGACCGCGCGAATGCAGGAGCAGACCGAAACAGCGATTGCGCTGGCCGACGCGCTGATGTTCGTGATCGACGCCCGCGTCGGCCTCACCCCCAACGATCGCGCCTTTGCCGAGTTCGCCCGCCGCGCCAACAAGCCGGTGGTGCTGGTCGCCAACAAGGCCGAGGGCAAGCACGGCGAAATCGGCGCGATGGAATCCTACGCGCTCGGCCTCGGCGATCCCATCCAGATTTCGGCCGAGCATGGCGAGGGCCTCAGCGATCTCTATGACGCGCTGCGCGTGCTGATGCCGGAGCCGGTCGAAGAGAGCGAAGAGTTCGACGATGACGACATCATCGTATCAGACGAGGAACTTGCCACACGTCCGATTCGAGTCGCCATTGTCGGCCGCCCCAATGCCGGAAAATCCACGCTGATCAACCATCTGCTCGGCGAGGAACGGCTCTTGACCAGCCCGGAGGCCGGCACCACGCGCGATGCCATCGCGGTCGAGATCACCTGGCACGGCCGGGATTTCCGTGTGTTCGATACCGCAGGCCTGCGACGGCGCTCGCGGATCGAGGAGAAGCTGGAAAAACTGTCGGTGGCGGATGCGCTGCGCGCGGTGCGCTTTGCCGAAGTCGTCGTGCTGATGATGGACGCGCAGAACAGGTTCGAGGAACAGGATCTGCGCATCGCCGACCTGATCGAGCGTGAGGGCCGCGCGCTCGTGCTCGCGGTCAACAAATGGGACTTGATGGAGCGGAAGGGAAATCTGATTTCCGCGCTGCGCACCGATGCCGATCATTGGCTGCCGCAGGTCAAGGGCATGCCGGTTGTCGCGGTGTCCGGGTTGATGGGCGAAGGCATCGACCGCCTGATGACCGCAATCGAGCAGGCCTATGCTGTCTGGAACAAGCGCGTGCCGACGGCCACGCTCAATCGCTGGTTCGAGCAGGCGGTCGATACCAACCCGCCGCCCGCGGTGTCGGGCCGCCGGCTGAAGCTGAACTACATCACGCAGGCCAAAGCACGCCCGCCGAGCTTCGTGCTGTTCTGCTCGCGCGCCGACGCCGTTCCGCAATCCTATTTGCGCTACCTCACCAACTCCATGCGCGAGGCCTTCGACCTGCCGGGCACGCCGGTGCGCATTGCGCTGCGCGAAAAAGCCAATCCGTTCGCCCACAAGCGCAAGCGGCCGTCGTAAGCGAAGAAGCGGCAAACGGCATGGGCGGGCACCGAAGACCGGTGCCCGCCCATAGCTCAGCGTCGCTCTAGAATTTCCAGGACAACGCCGCCCTCAGTGTTTGGCTGGTCAGTCTCACGCGATACGTGCCGCCATCGACGGCAGTGTAGTTCTTGCTGCCAAAGTCGTCATAGATATATTGCAGCCGGCCGAGCAGGTTTCGGGTGAACGCGTACTCAACGCCAGCCCCAACGGAAACGCCAACATATGTTGCACTGATACCGTTCGGAGGTGGAGTGGGTGGTGCAACGCCCTCTTGAAAATTAAAACCGGCAATCGCCAAGCCGCCGGTGGCAAAAATCAACCATCGATCGGATGCAAAGCCGGCCTTGCCGACGAAATGGCTGTCCCATCTCAGGTCATATGTATTGGGCCCACGTTGAATGACAGGAGGGGGCGGCGGCGGTTTGTCGCCGTGCCCCTGCGCATTGCTCCAGCCGAAATCTCCTTCGATACCCAGG
>Ga0137415_10004174_pt1 | contig 14301 bp, 15 predicted proteins | sample CZODoug3_1_1_16f_FD_183082 | JGI IMG/M metagenome (GOLD analysis project Ga0137415, IMG submission 183082) | Vadose zone soil fungal communities from Angelo Coast Range Reserve, California, USA - CZODoug3_1_1_16fungal (Hybrid Assembly) | ecosystem: Environmental > Terrestrial > Soil > Vadose... | reverse complement strand
ATCCTGACGGACAAGGACTTCGACGCGGTCGCGCTCGAGGGAAGCAAGGCCCTGGAGGTCCAAGGCTTCGTGGAATCGGTGGATATCAGCCCGATCCTGCGAGAGCGGAACTATTACCTCGGTCCGGAAGAGATCAGCCTGAAGCCGTTCGAGCTGTTCCGGCAGGCGCTCATGCGGACGGGGAAGGTCGCGATCGCGCGGGCGGTCCTGTGGAAGAAAGAGCAGCTCGTGTCGATCAGCCCGCTGAACGGCGGGCTCGTCCTCACCACGCTGATGTACCAGGACGAGCTGAAGGCTCCGCCGGAGCCGCCGGCCACCCAGCCCGTCGTGATCTCGGACGCGGAGATCGACTTGGCGCTCCAGCTCATCAAGACGCTGACGATGGAGTTCGACCTGTCGCGATTCCACGACCGCTACCGGGACGCGCTCATGCAGCTCATTCAGGCGAAGGTGGAAGGCAAGGAGATCCCGACCGTCACAACGGTCGAGGCAAAACCCACACAAGATCTCATGGCGGCCTTGAAGGCGAGCCTCGCGGCCGTGAAGGCCAATTGAGGGCAATCCGGAGGAGGCTCTTCGTGAGCGCGAGACGCCTCACCTGGGGCTCATGGGTATTTTTCTAGCCGAATCTCCGTTCACAGGTCTCGGAATCTTCGATCTGCGGTGAGCAAGATCTGCCCTCTTGCCTTGCATTCTGGCCCAAATGACTAATAAATCGCCCGGACGTTGGCCCGTCTGCCGGAGATATCTCGAGGCGCCGTCGGCAGGGGGCCCCCGGAGACGCGGCGGGACGGTTCACAAATCGGATGCCTTCCTTCGATCCCTACACGCATCTGATCAAGCCGATGCTCGCGGAGAGCCGCGAAACCCCTTTCGATTCCGCGGATCATATCTACGAGTTGAAGTGGGACGGGACGAGGGCGATTTGTTTCTTGCGGGACAAGCAGAGGTTTCAGAACCGTCGGATGACGTTCATCGAGCAGCGCTACCCGGACCTCCACGTGCGGACGCGGAAACCCGCGATCCTGGACGGCGAGATCGTCGTCATGTGGGACGGCCGTCCGAGCTTCGAGAAACTCCAGGAACGGGAACGTCCGGGCACGAAGATCCATCAGGACTATCTCGTGAAGACGTTGCCCGCGACGTACGTCGCCTTCGATGTCCTCTACATCGGGGCCGAGAACGTGATGGGACAGACCCAGATGGAACGGAAGGCCCTCCTTCGGGAGGTGTTGGAGGAAGACGACCGCATCGTCCTCAGCGACTTCATCGAGGCCCGCGGGGTCGACTATTACAACGCGGTCATCGCGCGCGGTCTGGAAGGGATCATCGCGAAGCGAAAGGACGCGCGATACACACCTGGGAGACGAAGCAAGGATTGGATCAAGATCAAGAAGAAGACGACCCTCGATTGCGTGATCGCCGGAATCACCGCAGGCGAGGGCGAGCGGGAGGATACGTTCGGCTCCCTGATCCTCGGGGCGTATCACGAAGGATCCCTGTTTCATGTCGGGCGGGTCGGGACGGGCTTTTCCGAGGCGTTCCGTCGCGCTCTCTATCCCCGCCTCGTAGCCTTGCGCCAGGAAGAGTGCCCGTTTCCCGAGGTACCGGAGATCGATGCGCACGTCGCCTTCTGGACCCGCCCCGTCCTCGTGGCGGAGGTGCATTTCCTCGAGTTCTCCAAGGAACACCACATGCGCGCCCCCTCGTTCTCCCGGATGCGCGAGGACAAGCGTCCCGAAGATTGCATCGTGGCGTTCTAGGCAGTGTTACTTCATCGGAAACCGCAGCCTGGATTTTCGACTCCTTTAAGGGTCGCGGACGTGGTGTGAGCCGCAATCAAGGGACCCCCATGGCGAAGCTACAGTTGACGGACGTCGAGATTTATGTGAAAGACCTGAAAGCGACACGAGCCTTCTACACCAAGAAAATCGGCCTGAAGGTTCGATCGGCGATGCCGAAGTGGGGCTACCTGGCCCTCGGCGCGACGAAGGGCGGCGAGGATGCATCCCTCACTCCCTGGCAGCCGACCCCGATGTGGGGCCAAGCTGTCTACGAGGCCCGCTTGAAGCAGATCGGCGGGGTGACCGGGATCGGTTTGATCACCAACGACCTGAAGCGGACGATCGCGGACCTGAAGAAGAAGGGCGTGAAGACCGCGGTGGACGGCGAGTCGGAGACGTTCGGTCGCTTCACGGACCCGGATGGGAACGTCTTGTTCCTCGGGCAGCCCGCGAAGCCAAAGGTCCGCCGGGCGGGCGTGTCGCTCCTCGGCTTTGTGACGGTCGCATCGCGCGACGCGAAGAAGACAGGACAATTCCTCCGCAAGGCTCTCGGAATGAAGGAGCAGCGTGACGCGGGCGATGAGGAAGAGGGGTTCGTCTCCTACCAGCTGTCGCCGAAGGCCACGGCCATCACGCCGTTCACCCCGAGGAAAGACATCTACGACAACCCCGCGGACTACGACGCGGACATGGCCCACATCGGCGAGGAGACAGGGATCGGCTTCACGACGAGCGACGTCTATCGGGTCCAGGAGCAGCTCCTGGCGAAGGGCGTCCGGTTCAAGGAGAAGGCGGAGGCCCAAGAGTGGGGCGGCATCATGGCGCGGTTCTTCGACCCGGACGACAACGTGTATTCGCTGGTCGAATACAAGAGCTGAATCGAAACACCAGAGAAGGCGGACCTTTCGGTCCGCCTTCCGTCGGACTATGGCTCTTTCGGCGGCGCGGGCGGGAAGCTCATGTCGAGGGGATCCGAGTCCCGCGGGGGCGGAGGTGGCTGAACCGTGTGGTCCGCCCGTCGTCCTTCCGAAGGCTTCGTCTCCCGCTTCCTTCGTCCCCAGACCATCCAGCCGAGGAGGATCACGGCGATCGTGAGGATCGCCACGATTCCGGCGAGGATCTCGATCAATCCGAGGAGCGAGTTCGATCGGACGGTCACCTGGAAGCTCGACGTCGCCGAATTTCCGGCCGCGTCCTTCACGATCAACGTGGCGTGGTAGACGCCCGGATGGGCGTACACGTGGCTCGCAGCCGCCGTAGTCGCGGAGAATCCATCGCCGAAATCCCAGGCGTACGAGACGACCCCGACGTTGTCCGTCGACGCAGAGGCGTCGAAGAAGAGCGACTGAGTTTCGTCCGCACTTCGGTCGCCACCTCCCAAGGGGACGGGTGCCTTGGTGTCACGGACGGTGACTGTCATGGTGGACGTCGCGGTATTCCCAGAGTAATCCCAGACGGTCAGTGCGGCGGTGTACGTCCCCGCATTTAGATAGGAGTGGCTCGCGGTCGAACCGGTGGCTCCCGAGCCGTCCCCGAAGTCCCAGGTGGAGCCTGCGATCCCCAGGTTATCCGTGGATGCGCTTCCGTTGAAAACCATCGCCGCGCCCTGGTCTCCCGTTGGTCCGGCACCGGGGCTGGAGACGGGGGCGATGACATCGAGGATCGCCCCATACAAATCGGTACCGGAACCTCGCGAATCGAGCCAGGCCGCGAAGACGTCGCCGTTGGAATCCATCCCGACGCTCGGCTGAAGTTGAATCGCCGCGAGGGATTCGTCGTTCACCTTGACGTTCGCGGACCACGTCAGGCCATCTGTCGATGTGGAGGCATAGATGTCCCAGTTCGTCGAGCCTGCCGTTCGCGTGTCGGCCCATGCGACCGCGATCTTCCCGCCGTTCGCGGCCAGAGAGGGTTGAATCTGGAAAACCGGTCCCGCATCGTCATTGATCTTCACGTTCGCACCAAACGAGACCCCCCCGTTCGTCGACCGGGAGGCATAGATGTCCGGGGCGGTGGTCCCGCTGCGATAATCCGTCCAAGCGACGTAGATGGTCCCCGAGCGATCGACGGCGATCGTGGGTTCCTGCTGCGCGGCATTGCCGCTATCGTCGTTCACCCATGCGGTGCTGGGATAGATCCAGCTGCCGCCGCGGTTCGTTGATCGGGCGGCATAGATGTCCGTGCCCTTTCCAGCGAGGCGGGCGTCCCGCCAGACGACGTGGACGTCACGGTTCGGCGCGACGGCGATCGCGGGAGACACTTGCTCCGCGGCCCCCGCGTCGTTATTCACCCGAGAGCTGGGGTTGAAGCTCAGCCCGCCATCCGTGGAGTTGGCATAGTAGATGTCCGGGTTTCCGGCGGCGCGCGTATCGCTCCAGACCGTGTGGATGAGCATGGGATCGACCGGATCGACCGCGATGTGCACCTCCGTCTGGGCGTTCGTGGTAACAAGGTTCACGAGGACGTTGGCCGAGAAGCTCTGACCCCCGTTCGTCGACCGAGAGAACCATATGTCCTGGTTCCCACTTCGCCAGTCGACCCAGGCGATCGAGATGTTATTCCCGGTGTCCAACGCGAGAGACGGATTCGTTTGAGCGTTCGCGGTCGCGTCGTTGTTCACCCGAACCGGCGGGGTCCATTTCCGGCCGTCCGAAGACTTCGTGAAGAAGACATCCGTCCCCGTCGTGGGGCCGGCCGAACCGGAGAAGGCGAGGTACGCGACCCCGTCCGATCCGATGGCGATGGACGGGTTCGTGGCCGTGTAGGCGGGAGACTGTGTGATCAGCACGTTCGGTCCGAAATGCGGTGTCGCGGGAGCAGCCTCGGCTTGGGAGTTGAAGAAACCCAGGAGGGCGACCGCGAGGAGCGCCATGACCGCGACGATGAGAAACGTTCGACGAACCGGACGAACACGAGACAGGGCCAGACGATTCATTTGCAGGCACTCCTGAGGCCCCCGGTTCTCGCACGGCTATTTAATCGAGACGAGACGGTTTTCGAATTCGAAAACGACGAATCCGAGTTGGGCACGCACTTGCGAGGATACCCTCTTCTCCCACTCTCCCGCTGCCGATACCTTCATTCCGCGAAGGCACTTTGGCCCGGTTCGGGGAAGGAATTTGGGGGAGCTTCCGCGACCCGCGCAAGCCGGAACGTCGACCCCCACGATCGCCGACGGCCCCGGCTCCCTGACCTTGGCGGAACGGTTCATCCTCGCCTTCCACCTGCCGTACGCACTTGGCTGTATCCTCGTCGGTTTCGCACTGTTCGGGATTCTCAATACGGTCTTGTCCAAATACGTGGAGACGGCGGATCTCCGGCCGGCCGTCGCACTCGCCTTATCGCCGCAGAGCCTCGCCGAAAGCGCCCTCTTCGCATATTCGTTCTACGCGCCTCGATACATGAGGACGAAGCTCGTGGAGGCCGCGCACTCCCTCCCGGCTCTGATGCCGGAAAAGGACGAGGGATTCCGCAAGACGTTCAGAGGCATCTCCGCCGTCCGGCCCCAGGTGGCGGCCTGGATCGTGTTCCTGGCGGCCCTCCTCCTCGCGCTGAACGTGCCCGTCGCTTTCGGGGGGCCCTCCCCCTTCCGGTTCAATACAGACTCCCCGTTTTCGCTGTTGGAATTCCTCGCGACGATTGTCGACGTCGTGAGCCTTGCGGTGATTTCACTCGCCCTGTCTTCCGTCGTGTGGACGTACTGGAGCCTTTCGAAGGGCATGGTCCGCTTCAGCTCGGCCCCTTTGGAGTTGCGGCCGTACTACGAGGACTCCTTCCTCGGATTGAGGCCGGTCGGTTCGCTCGCCCTCTCCCTGGCGACGGTCTATTTCGGTTTCATTGCTCTGTTCGTGCTCTCGCTCCTCACGTCGTCCTCGACACCGCAGATCGGCGATATCGTCGGCGTGGGAGGCTTTCTGTTTGGTCTGATTCTCCTCGGCCTCTTCCTCTTCTTCTTGCCGCTCACGAAGCTGCACGACCGCATGATTGCGGAAAAGAAGATCGCGAGGGCGGCTTTGAATCCCAAGTTGCGGATGCTCTTCCACGAATCGCCGAATCCCAGTTCCGCCGACGTCGCCCAGGTTCTCCGCCTGGACTGGATGGATCGGAAGGTCGCCGGAATGGCCCTCTGGCCCTACGACATCGGAATCTTGGGACGGCTCTCCGTCATTGCGGCGTCCGTGACCGCGATCTTGATCTCACGCATCCTCGCCCTCCTCTTCCACATCTGAGCGAGTCGGGACGAGGGCTTCTTTCGGCTCGAGTGCGCTCCCGGTCCCTCCCCGCGACCGGGCCGCGGTCGACGCAGCCTTAATGCGTCCTCGTGGTTTGCCCGGCGGGATTCAAGTGGCCGGTGGAGAGGTCGTCATCGAGACGTTCGATTCTCAGGTGCTGAAGGGGAATCCGCTCAAGGATCCGACCCGGCGGGATGTGGCCATCTATCTCCCTCCGAAGTACGATCCGCGGAAGCGGTACCCCGCGGCGTATGGGATCGTCGGATACACCGGGACCGGGAAATCCCTCTTCGGGGTCGACCCGCTGGGAGAGGACCTGAAGGCGAAACTGGATCGCCTCATCCGAACCAGGAAGATGGGGCCGATGATCGTCCCGATGGTCGACTGTTTCACCCGGGTCGGCGGCAACCAATACATCAACTCGAGTGCCACGGGGCCGTACGACGATTACCTCCGCAAGGAGATCGTGCCTTTTGTCGAATCAAAGTATCGCGTCTCGCGGCGAGGAATCTGGGGAAAGTCCTCCGGGGGGTACGGATCCATCGTTCAAGGGATGCTGCATCCAGACACCTGGTCGGCCCTCGCGGACCATTCCGGCGACGCACTGTTCGAGTACTGCTACATCATGGACTTCCCGAGGGCGCTCGCGGCGTTTCGGCACCACGGTGGCCCTGCGAACTGGCTCCGCTGGTTCTGGCGGCAGCCGAATCGCCGTCTGAGAGAATTTGAGTCCGTGTTGAACACGATTGGAATGGCCGCCCACTATTCGCCGAATCCGAAGAGCGAGGAGCTCGGAATCGATTTCCCGTTCGACCTCGAGACCGGCGAGTGGCGTCCCGAGGTGTGGGCCCGATGGCGGCGGTGGGATCCGGTGAACATGGTCGATCGGTATGCTGCGCGGCTCCGTCGCCTGCGTCTGGTCTACATCGATTGCGGAACCATCGACCAGTACAACCTGATCTGGGGCGCCCGGGTCCTCCATCAGAAGCTCGGCGACCGGCACATCAAACATGTGTACGAAGAATTCGACGACACCCACTCCGACGTCGACTACCGATACGACGTGAGCCTCCCGCTGTTGGCGAAGGCCCTCAGCTAGAGCGTTCGAACCGGTGTCGAAAAGGCGGGGAGAGGGTCGAACGGCGGACGGCGTGGGCCACTCTCGGCCGAATGTTTTTTAATGATTCGGGATGTTCAAGCCTCCGTGAGGGAGAATGGCGGCGACGGTCGGAAGACTGGTTTGTCTCGGCAGCAAAGACGAAACGATCGCGATCGACTATCCAGATGCCGATAGCTGGGCATTCCGGCGGTGCGAACCCCTGGCGAGGGAGGGATGAGGTGGGTCTCGCGGCGCCTCGCCCGAAGACGAAACGGGCTCCGGGGATCAAGCACGTCGAACCGCCGGACCGCATTATCCTCGAGAAACTGCAGAAGGACGACAAGATCAGCCTGGGAGACCTCGCTCGGATGACGGGCCTCGCCTCCTCCTCGGTCCACTACCGCATCAAGCGGCTCGAGGACGAGGGTGTGATCAAGGGCTATCGGGCGATCGTCGATCCGGTGAAACTTGGATACGACATCCTTGCGGTGAGCTTCATCCGTTCGAAATACGACCCGCGAACGTACGAAAAGCTGGGCAACGCGTTGTCGCGGATCCCCGGCGTCTGGGCCGTGTACTTTCTCATGGGCGACATGGACTATGTCGTCCTGATTCGCGCGAAGAACCGCCTCGACCTGAACCGCATCGTCTACAAGCTGATCTCCATGAAGGACATCGAACGGTCCGACACGCGAATGGTGATGGAGCGCATTAAGGAAGATATCTCGGTGCCAACGGACTAGTCAGGATGACCTGGTCGGTCTACCTGCGTCGCTTTGCTCGTCCACGCCCCGATTGCTTGTAGTCTCGCTCCAGCGCCGAGGCAAATCGTTTCCATGCCTGCGTCGAGGCCGCCTCACGCTGCGCCTTGGAGAGCCTTGTCGCCTCAGGCTCGTGGGGCCTCCGCTTCCATCGGAGGTCGAGTCGGGTCCCGCCGTCGGGGAGACGGGAGAGGGCGTAGTCGGCCACCACGTCACGGTTGTTGCCGATGCCGTCCATATGCCAGCGGTTCGGCGGGTATAGTGAGACGAAGGCTCTCGACCAATCCCAACCGTCTCTGGACTCCTCGAGATCTTCGAAAACGACCGTGCGAGCCGTCCTCTTGACGATCTTCCGTAGGTACACCTCCTCCTCCAGGGCGGCGTCCCCCGGAGTGTAGTCCGTGCACCATGTGAACACGAAATCGATGGGAGCCCGAAAGGAGACGCGGATGCGGTACTCGGGGCCAGGCCACTTCTCTCCAAAGCTTCGGGATGTCATTGGATCGGTCCCCCACCGGCCCTCCCACCCAAGAATGTGGCGGTCGCAATGGGTCGCCGAGCCGAAGGGATCACCCAGCTGGAATCCGGGATTTGGCCCTGAAAGGGCCGGAGCGACTGCCCTAACTATATAACGGACTACCTGCGTCGGGTCGAAGCCGGCGTAGTGCATGACGCGTCCGGCCCACGGTGGTGTTCCCTCGGCGAAGTTCAAGATCGAAAATGTCGTCGCTTCAACGTCCCTCGGGAAGGAGCTCGACCTGCAGGCGATCGCCCTCGTCCTCGGCGGGGCGGAGTACGAGCCGGAGCAGTTCCCCGGGCTGATCTATCGCCTTAAGGAGCCGAAGACAGCCATCCTCCTGTTCCGGAGTGGGAAGGTCGTGTGCACGGGAGCGAAGAGCCTCGAGCACGTGAAGACCGCGATCGACCTCGTCGCGAAGCAAATCGGGGCCGCCGGCATCCCGGTGAACAAGAATCCGGAGATCGTGGTCCAGAACATCGTCGCCACGTCGGACCTCTCGGCCCAGATTGACCTGAACGCGATCGCGATTTCCCTCGGCGGTGGCAAGGTCGAGTACGAGCCGGAGCAGTTCCCCGGCCTCGTGTACCGAATCGACGAGCCGAAGGTCGTCGTCCTGCTGTTCGGGAGCGGCAAGCTCGTGTGTACGGGAGCACGGACGCCGTCCGATGTCGAGAAGGCCGTCGAGAAGATCACGGCCGAGCTGAAAGCGGCCGGGCTTCTGCACTAGGCGCGTCCGAATTCCTTATCCGGTGCGAGGATGTGGAGGCGGACGTATGCCGAAATCTGAATTGTCCGGGACGGTCACTGCATTCCGCCAGAGCAAGTTCAAACAGGACAGCTACCAGACGATCGTTCAGATGGGTAGCAAAGAGGATGCTGGGAAGGCCTTGGGGGCTCGGGTCGTGTGGCTTCGGAAGGACGGCGTGCGAATTCTCGGTCGGGTTGTCGCTAGTCACGGTTCGAAGGGAGCGGTCCGCGTCCGTTGGAAACGCGGCTTTCCGCCGCAGGCCTTGGGCTCCGTGGTAAAGATCCTTCCGTGAACCACGCGAATCCGAGATGAGTCTGTCGAACGGCCTAGTCAGGCAATCGTGAGACGAGCTTCATCATTTCCGCGTAGTGGTGGCGAATCACAGATGCGCCTCGGTCCCCCATCATCTGCTCCGCCTGGGACCGGCACTGATCGATCGCGACCATGATTCCGTCCTTCGTCGGATTCTCGAAACTTATACCGCACTGCTGGAACACGCCCGTGACGAACGAATGGACCTGCTCGCGCAGTTGTTCGTCCGTTGCGGGTTGATCCAGGATCTCAAAGAATTCTCGGTTCGCGCTCTCGAAACATCGGAGCAACTCATCTCGGACGAGCTCCGCGGTCACATCCTCGTCGTTCACTGGTGGGGCGTGGTATGCGTTGGCTGCCATGCACATCCCTGAGGAAGGGGTTCTATAACGCTGTTATACTTAAGGGCATGGCCTTCTTTCGGTGGTTCGACACCTGCCGGGTAGCCCCGAGGAATAGTGAACTTCCTCCAGGTACGTTGCGTCAGGGGGAGACGATTCGGATGGTTCCGTTCATGCCTACATCCGGTGTCAGAATCGAACTGAATGGAACGGTCCCGAGTCGGGAGAACAGCACATAGAATCGTGTCGTGCTGCTCGGTAGCAAGTCGTGGCTGTATGCCGTTCCGTTGTTCGTGTAGGTGAAGGTATGAGGCATTCCATCCTCGTTCAAGATCGCGATTTGCGTCACGACGGACGCGGTGACGTTGAACGCGGCCGGAGAGAAGCGAGAATTGGTTGCCAGCATTGAGATATTCACGACGACCGGGATATCGTACACGGGACCGACGTTCGGTACCCGTGCGTTCACGTTCTGGTAGGCGAGAGATCCGGCCGCGATCGCCCCGACTCCGAGGAAGACGATGGCGATCACCGCGAAGCCTTGAAGGCTGCGAATCCCGTCCGCAAGTCGCGGCTCGGGACGACCAGCTCGCCCGCGCCGGAATGCCAAGATTCCCGCAGGCAGGGCGAGGACGAGGGACAACGTCGTGAGGACAACGGCGTCGTAGACGGGTCCGACCAGCGGGTTCGCAAGCGCGCCGAACAGACCGAACGGGATCGTGGTGATGGCGAGCACCGAGTTCGCGACCCCCGCCAACAGATGGAACAACGGTCGCGGCCTCCATAGGAGGAGGCCGGTGAAGACGATTCCTGGGAGAAGCAGAATGAGAATGGGGCCTACCAGCGAAGGCTCACCACTCCCAAGGACGACGCTCGCCAGGACGGTCGCGACGAACCCCGCTACCACGAGGACTCGATTCAGGGTCCAATCGCCCCATCGGCTCGATCCCCTCTCTTCAGCGGCCTCGTTTGATTCCCCCGCTCCCGGAACACGCTTGTCTGCTTGACTCGCCAAGTCCACCCAGCCTCCCGCCCATGGATTGCTAGAGCGAGAGCCACATCCGCGTAGCAACATAATTCTTCTGCGATTCCCCGTTGACGCGTTCGCGTGGATCTGCGGCACCCAGGGAACGATCCGACACTCCCGACCGAAGGCCGTCCGCTGGCACAATCGCGGCAAGAATAGTTTTAAGGCGCCTGACTCCGTTAATCCGGCAGGGATAAGGGGGGCTTTCATTGCTCATTGCTGAGACGCCTGACGGAAAGAAACAGGAGATGTTCGTCGTCGACTACCACTTCCACATATGGAACGCCGCGAAAGAGAATTGGCTGCGACCCGACCTCGCCAAGGGTTGGATCAATTGCTTCTACGACTACACGAAGGCCCTCAGCCCGAAGGAATACGTGTGGGACTGGGACACCTATGCGTACTACGGCGAGGAGAAAGCCCTGAAGGATGTCTTCGGGGACGGCCACGTCGATATGGCCATTTTCGAACCGCAGACGTTGATGTATTTCTATCACAAAGGCTTCAGCAACGTCGACGCGATCAGCGGATACGTCAAGAAGTGGCCCGACCGGCTGGTCATGGGCAGCCGGTGGGATCCCCGAGACGGAGAGGCCGGGAAGGCCCTTCTGGAAGATCAGGTGAAGAAGTTCCGCATCCGGCCTTTCCAGATGAGAAACGTGAAGCTCTACACCGCCGAATGGAAGCAAGAGAACGGCGGCGTCTCGCGGGGTTGGCGGCTCGATTCCCCCGAAGCGTTCGACTTCCTGGAGAAAAACCGGGAACTCGGGATCAACGTTCAGGTGGCGCACAAGGGCCCGACGGTCTGGCCGCTCGACAAGGATGCGTTCGACATCGGCGATGTGGACACCGCGGCGACCTCGTTCCCCGACATGAAGTTCGTCGTGACGCACATCGGACTCCCGCGCCTGGACGACTTCTGCTGGGTCGCCACCCAGGACAAGAACATCTACGCGGGCATGGCGGTGGCGATGGCGTTCGTCCACAGCCGGCCGCGGTACTTCGCCGAGATGATGGCGAACCTCCTGTACTGGCTCGGCCCGGACCGGATCCTCTTCAGCGCAGACTACGCGCTCTGGCATCCGAAGTGGGTCATCGAAGATTTCCTCAATTTCGAACTCCCGGAGGATTTGAAGAAGGAGTACGGCGTCGACCTGACGATGGAAATCAAGAAGAAGATCCTCGGGGAGAACGCCGCCAAGGTGTGGGGCATCGACATCGAGGAGCAGAAGAAGAAACAGAAAAACGATGAGCTCACGAAGAAACTCCACCTCACACCGGGAACGATCCGAGTCGGCGAAGCGGCGAAGAAAGGGAAACCCCTCGCTCATTAGGGAAAGTCCCGTCACAGGTGCACGATGGCCCAGGATGCCCAAGACGACCTCAGGCAGAGCGTTCTGCAGGCGCTCTCGACGGTCACCGACCCGGAACTCGACGAACCGATCACCGAGTTGGGGTTCGTCAAGAATCTCTCCGTTTCGGACGAGGGGCGGGTCTCCGTAGATCTCGTCACCTCGACGTTCTGGTGCTCCCCGAATTTCGTGTACATGATGTTGGAAGAGGCCCGTGACGTCGTGTCCAAGCTCCCGGGAGTCAAGGAGATGCGGCTGACGCTGGGGGGCCATCACGACTCGGACCGAATTAATGGGGCCATCAACGCAGGGAAGTCGTTCTCGGAGTGTTATGACTCCGAGGCCCGCGGCGACCTGGTGGAACTGAACCGGATGATCCGGACACGAGCGCTCCGAAGTCGCTTGTATTCGATGGCCGCCGCTTTCGTGAGATCCGGACTCGCCGCCGAAGAGATCCCGGAGTTGTCTCGTCGGGACGTGACCGCCGACGGCGATACGTTTGTCGTGAATTCCCGCGGCCGAATTGTCCTGATCACCGACCCCGCGGACGTGAGGCGTGTCGCCCGCTACCTTGGTTTTCTCGATGGGCTCGATCGGACAACGACTGGCCTAGTCGTCTGGGAGCTCGATGGGAATCCTCCCCCGGAGGACGAATTCGTTTCGACATTGATTGCCGGTCGATTAGCGAAAGCGAACTTCAGCCTCAACGCCGAACTATGCCGAGCGCTGCTCGAGTCCCGGCTCAATCGGGAAGAGCCATAGGCTTCCGGATCACGGCCCTCCAGGTGAGGGCAGCCAGGCCATGGAGATAGCGCGACGTTTCTGAGCGGCCTCGATTCCTAGAACGGGACATATCCGCCCGGATAGATCAGACTGAATGCGAGGTAGAATCCAAGAAGCGCGAGGATGATCAGAAGGACCGCGTTCACCTTGAAGGCCACTGCCTTTCCGTGCACTCCCGCGTACAGCACGAAGAACACGACCGTCAGGACCACTAGGAGGATCGTCAGGCTCACATATTTTCCGCCGGTAAGCGCGGTGAACTTCAAGGAGGAATTGAGGAACCATAGGTCAACGATAGCGAAGCCGATGGAGACATGGCCGACGGGCCGTAGATCAGCCCCGCGCACCAGACTCGCTCCAAGGAAGATCCAGAAGAAACCGTAGAAGACCAATGCAATCCCAAAGAAGCCTGAGATGCCCGGGAGGTTCGGGACCGCCACGGGATCATTCATGAAGGTCGCGACCCCGACGAGGACCATCATCGCGCCGAGGGAGAGATGAGCGAGCCCCCATCCGCCGCCGAGCTTGTCCGTATCCTTCTTCTCAATTCCGATTGTGTTGAACACAACCATCAGACAATTCACCGAAAATCCGATGAGACCCAAACCCACGATGTCTGTCGAGACGACCATCCGACCTACCCCCGCCTGGGGGGGTATCGACTTGCGTTTTTAAACCGTTGCCTTTTTCGCTTGTCGTCCGCCAGCAGTCGGGTCCCGAGCCGTACGCGGTGCGTTCGTCGCACCACAACCGACATCTAGGACGAAGCTCTAGTCCGTCCCGGCGAAGCGGAATGCCTGCGCGGCGTTGAACAGGTGCTCAAGGAAAGACAGCGCACGCAACCCCGACGGGTCGAGTTGCCCATCGTCCGATCGAAGCGCGCGGGAACAGTACGGCTCGACAATGCCAAGATCTACGAAGTCATTTCTTTTCCCTGATATCAACGTCTGGATCGCCCTTACCTACGAAGGGCACGTTCATCACGTGATTGCGCACGACTGGCTCCGCTCGGTTCACCCGGACTCTCGCTTCTTCTTCTGCCGGTTCACGCAACTGGGACTGCTCCGTCTCCTGACCGCCGAAGCCGTCATGGGCGACGAGGTCATGAACCAACAGGAGGCTTGGGGCGCCTACGACCGATGGCTGCAGGACGACCGCGTGGACTACGTGGATGAGCCTCCTGGTTTGGAGAACCGGTTTCGCAGCATGACCCGGTTGCGTCACGCCGCGGTCAAGCACTGGGCAGACTCCTATCTGACGGCGTTCGCTGCCGCGTCTCAGCTCGCGGTGGTGACCTTCGATAAAGCGTTTCGAGCCAAAGCCAGGCCGCTCGTCCTCCTTG
>Ga0137415_10004172_pt1 | contig 14307 bp, 13 predicted proteins | sample CZODoug3_1_1_16f_FD_183082 | JGI IMG/M metagenome (GOLD analysis project Ga0137415, IMG submission 183082) | Vadose zone soil fungal communities from Angelo Coast Range Reserve, California, USA - CZODoug3_1_1_16fungal (Hybrid Assembly) | ecosystem: Environmental > Terrestrial > Soil > Vadose... | reverse complement strand
CCTGTCTGCGTAACCTCCAACGCTTTCAGAATCACCGAGTGGAAAGCGTAGACAGGCATTATGGCCAAGTTCGACGCTGGCTTCTGGGGTTTCTCGACGACCCTTGAAACTTGGACGACTCCAGCCGCATCTCTTGCGCCCTCTACAACCCCATAGCGGCGGGGATCTTGAACCTGTTGAACTAGGAAGGCTGCATCGGCTTTCGCCGACTCGCTCGTATCTATCAACCGTTTCAAGTGTCTAGAATTCTCTGAGAGGATGTAAGTGTCCCCTGCGTGGACTAGGAAACTGTCCGCCCCAATGAACGTCCTCGCCTTCAACACCGCATCTCCGAAACCCCGCGGCTCGGGCTGGTTTATCCAGACGAGTGTAGACCCTTCGATCATATCGTAGAATGACTTTAGATCCTCCGAGGGTCCGGTCTTTCCTTTGCTCTGAAGCATCGATACGTAGGCAAAGTCAGGTGTGAAGTGGTCCTCTATCGCTCTCTTCTCCCTTCCCACGATGAAACAGAACTCTCGAAAACCCGCAAGGTAGAGCTGCTCGAAGACAAGCTGAACCACGGGCTTGAGACAGAGTTCCCCGTTCTTTGCCTTAGCGAATATTGGCAGCATCTCTTTCGGCTGCTCTTTCGTGGCCGAGAGGAGTCTCGTGCCTAAGCCTGCTGCAGGAATAACCGCTTTCCTTAACACAAGACGATCAGCTGGTTTCTGCTGGCTTCTCCCAATTTCAACAATATAAGCCCCTTGCTGACTGAACCTCCCATGAAACGAAAGCCCGACACTATCTCCTTTGTCGGCCTAGGTTACGTGGGTCTCTGCACTGCGACGGTTATGGCGTCGAAAGGACTCCGAATTATCGGTGTAGATGTTGATGAGAAGCGGATCGAACAACTCAGGAGGGGGCAACCGCCTTTTCACGAGCCTCAACTTCAGCCTTTGCTCAAAGCGGCCATCAGAAAGAAACGAATGGAGTTCACGACAGACGCCTCACAACTAGCTGAAGCAAACTCGATTTTCATAACCGTCGGGACGCCCACCAATCCAGACGGGTCGATTGACCTAACATACGTAAAGAAAGCGACCCAAGATGTCGGCTCTGCAATAGCAGGGTCACCATCCTATCATCTTATCGTCATCAAGAGCACCGTCACCCCTGGCACTACTGCCGATGTGGTCCGACCGGTCTTGGAAGCCTCAAGCGAAAAGAACTGCGGCCCGGATCTTGGTCTATGTTCCAATCCAGAGTTTCTCGCCGAAGGCTCCGCGATAAAGGGAACTCTCAGCCCTGACAAGATCGTCATAGGTGCCATCGACGCCAAGTCAGGCGGAGCCCTCACGAAGCTCTACCGAAGAATCTATCCAAAAATCAAGGTCCCTACAATCTTGACTGATCCAACGACCGCCGAGACGATCAAGTACGCAAGTAACGCCTTCCTCGCAACCCGAGTTAGCACCATCAATACGATCGCCAATATCTGCCAACGCGTCCCCAACGCTGACGTCGAGACGGTTGCCAAGGCCATCGGCCTAGACCCACGCATTGGCCCCCTCTATCTCAAGGCGGGTCCCGGCTACGGGGGATCCTGCTTCCACAAGGACATCCAAGCTCTGATCTCATTCAGTCGTTCCAGAAACTATGAGCCGATCCTTCTGACGGCTGTCGAAGAAACCAACCAACGACAGGCCTCCGAGATCGTCAATCTCTCAAAGAAACTGCTGGGATCTCTGGACAAACGTAGGGTAGCGGTTCTTGGGCTCGCCTTCAAGAAAGACACTGATGACATGCGAGAGGCAGCATCGATACGCGTTATTGACGAGTTGTTGAAGAACGGCGCCCGGGTCTCAGCTTACGATCCGATGGCTTTAGAAAACGCCCGGCGGATTATGGGAGACAGAGTGGAGCTGATGCCAGACGCGGTTTCTTGCCTCAAGGGAGCAGACTGTTGTATTGTAATGACAGAGTGGGACGAGTTCCGAAAATTGAAGCCCAACGACTACAAGTCAAGCATGAACGCTCCAAACATTGTCGATGCTCGAAGAGTCATCAAACGCGAGGACTTCGACGGCTTCAACTATGTCGCGATCGGTCTGGGGCCATCTTCGTGATGAAGGGCTAGTTTTCGGCGTGGACTGCAATGGCCTGCGCCAGTAGTGGGGTCAGGATCTTGCCATCTACATCCTGAGAAACCTCTAACCCAAGCATTCTCTGCAGGGTCGGAGCTAGATCAAGGATACTCGCATCTAGTCTCATACTCTTTGGAACACCAGGTCCTGCCATGCACCAGAATCCTTCCCTGACGTGCTCAGACGACAGATGCGGGGCAAAGCTCCAGATGTGGCCAGACCTGAGCGTGATATTGATGTGGATCTTTTCGTCCTTTCCAAACAACTCAACGGCCAGGTCAGGAGCCTCCATCGCGTAAGGACCCCGAAACGTGTCCTCTCTCCGGTGGCATACGGCGCGTATCTTTTCGCCTGTTGATGGATGAGTTAATTCACCTAGCATGGTTTCCAGACTCTCTACTAGCTCGGAGCGCTTGCCTGGGTCTTGCAACGAGCCTCCGTTGTAATTGCTCGAGTTGATGTAGATGGCTGCTTGGGGACCGCCTGTCGAGAACGCTTTCGTATTGGCCCAATCAATACTGTCAATCAATCGAGTGAGTGTCCTCTCGTGCTGCGCAGAGACTGTAAGCTTGTGGGCGATCCGGTCTGGCGTCAGCCTATAGACGGCTCTGATCGCATTCGGCGGCAACGTCTTGAGAATCATCCTCCGCAAAGGAGTGTAGATTTCGCGGCTCTTCTTCTCTGAACTACTCTTCACTCTTAGGATGCCTTGAGTCCTCAGATACTCGTTGACATGGAACGACGTGGTGATAGGCATGGAGCCATGATCTGACAAGGTCAGTAGGTAAGTCTCGGGAGTAGCGAACTCTCTCAGTTCACCAACTGCCTGGTCGAGCCGGACGTACCAGTCGCGAACTACATTGGAATATGCCGAGCCCGGCTGGTCCATGTATCGACTGAAGTCATGTTGCACCATGTCGATGCCCTGCAGAGTCATGAAGAATAGATCTGGCTTGAACCAGTCCAACAGTAATTTCGCTGATTCGACGCTCTTAGCGTGGAGTCGCTCTACCTGAGCAAGATACGCTTCCTCCCCGCCACGCATTTCCGAAGGCTTGGTTAGCGGTACATCGATCTCGTAACCGTCCACGGCTTGATCGAGCCTCTTCATCACCTCCCCCGGATACGCCCAGGCTTTTCCCGGCGGTGTTGGGAATCCGGAGACCATGAAGCCGTTTACGGGATATGGAGGGTATGTTCCAGGAACGTTGAATACTCCGACTTTGAGGCCTGCCTTGCCAGACGTATCCCACAAGCATCCAATTTCCTCCGTCGTTCTGCCGTGTCGCAGCTGCCTGTCGGGTCCGATAGATAGGAAGCCCCAGATGCCAATCTTTGCCGGGTTCTTCCCGGTTGCAAAACACTGCCATGCTGGAACGCTAGAGGGAGGGACTATGGATTGTAGGGTTCCATGAGTACCTGATTGGTAGAGAGTTCGCAGGTTCGGAAGATTGTCGAACCATTTCTCGATCAGAGGGGGCGAGGCCGCGTCCAGCCCGATGATCATCGCCTTCATCAGAACGCAGTCTCACTAGTTGTTTTTCGGGGACGCCCGTTGAAGGGACGCTTCGATCTCCGCTAGCATCCGTTTCCATGTCGCCGCTGCAGATGTCGTCGTCCGAATCTTCTCTAGGCCGAAGTATCTAGCAACCCCGTCGTAGAGCCGTTTCTCGTTTCGAATGAACTCTGCACTATGCTCTGGCCGATTGGCGAGTATGCGTTCCTCGTCAGCATCCAGAATGAACGACACGTCTGGTCTCGGAATTATCCAGACGAGCAAGTGCTCCAGTGGCACATGTGTCTGATTGCCCCAGAAAGCTACGATCAGATCGTAGAGGTAACGGTCAGCTACTACACTGTATCCCAAGGCTCTCCGTATCCTAATTCCTCCGACCAGAAGAGGGCAGTAGACAAACAGAAAGTAGAGCGACCAGAGAACACGAACAGGCTTCATTCTCTCAAGCTGGTTTGTCTGGGCAAATCCGAGAACTCTGGCCCCTCTTCTCAGGATGAAACCGAACGGATCGATTAGGTCCTGATGTCTCAAATATGAGAACTTGTGTCCAGAATGGTTGAGAAGATAGTACGTCCTCCCGGCGTGCGTCGACTTTCCTGTTCCGTGGGTACCGCTGAGGGTTACAATGATTGTCTTCAATCTACCAGATCCTCCTTCCTAAGAGTCGATTGTGAGTGACGGCGTTGATGAAGTCGAGGAAGAGGAGGGGAGGAGTCACAAAGCATCTAAGAGAGCTGCGCCATCTTCCCTTCGAAGCTTCCCGCGCTCCTTTGATGAGAAAGATGAGTATGATTGCGAGAGTTGGAATCCTGTACGGTAGGACAAGCCTGTCCCTTCGAAGGACTCTCAAACGATCCTTCCCGAACCTCTTCTGACCCGCATGTTTCAGATCTTGTATGGGCACACTCTCAACACCGCCGGCTTTCAGGAATCGATCGATCGCCCCGACGAAGAATAGAAAGGCGTCACCAATATCCGCCTTCTCAACGGCGTCTAGGATCTCTTGCGTGGTGCAATTTCGTGTCAACGCTTCAAAGTCAATGACGTCTGAGAGCTTCAAGAAGTTGTGTCGGAACATTGCATGAATTATTCTGATCAGCACACGGTCCAGGTCAGACGTTACCCATACGTTTCGGCCCTCAATCTTCTCGATTTTCCGATCTCGGAGAATGTTGTCTGGTTCCACATGCTGTTCGCCGAGCTGGCTGATTGTCGGGTACAGTTCGAAGTCGTGCTTGAAACCTGGAAGGAAACAGCTGAACTTTCCCACCAGCTTGTCGCAGTGAGTTAGGGGCTGAGGCTTGACTCTGAACTTGTCCAATAGCATACCTCTCGCCTCTCCAAACTCTGCAGAGCGAGGTAGGAGAAAGTCAAGGTCGTGCCCCATGTCAGGCAAGGAATCGAATGATTTTATCACAACGAATGAGACTCCCAGTTTCTGGAACTCTTTACTCATCAGGTCGTAGAGCTGCATCGCCTCAGCGAACTCGACCTTGGCCTCGTCGATGACTTCTGAGGGAGTATTCAGGAGTGGCGCGGCTCTGAGGGTCACTTTGTTGTTCTTCGCAAGCTTCAGAAACCATTCTTTGTTGATCGGATGAATTGGCTCTTTCCGGATCACCGCTCTTGCCAGGAGGATGGATTCTGCTTCTCTGCGGGCAGTCTTCACAATCCCAACGTCTTCAAGAAAACTCAATTCCGAATCCTCCCGATCACGAGTTGACTAGGGACATGCAAGGGGAGAACGTTTTCTCCGCGGCCTCATCCCACGAGATGATCAATGGCGACCCCTTCCCTTTGGGCGAGAACTTCTTCGGATCATCAACTACTTCGCCAATCCTTGCTGCAAGCTTCACCTCGTCCACCGGCGGCTCGACGGGCACTGCAAGCCCTTCTTCGACGAACTCTGCTAGGGATGAAGTGTTCGCCACAATCGTTGGCACCCCGACGCCGATAGCCTCTGCTACAGTATTACCCCAGTTCTCATACTCCGAGGCCAAAACCACAGCCGTACTAGACGCGTATAGTGGAAATAGGTCGCTCTGTGGAAGCCTGTCGTACCATTCCACGCTCCCGTTCAATCCGAGCGTCTGGGATAACTGTTCGAGCTCGCCCTTTATGGGACCCCTACCGACGATTCTCAGCGTTAGCTTATCGTTCTTCTCGCGCAATTTCGCGACAGCCCTCATGACCTTGTCGACATTCTTGTACCTCTCCAGCCTGCCCGCGTAGAGAATTGATGGCTCATCAGGTTCTCGCCACTGGTTCTTCGCCCTTAGGTCAGAAGCGATACCGTTCGGGATGATTTCCACCCTTCCTGCTGACTCTGGAAACGTGTCCTTCATCAGACGGGCCTCGAACTTGGAGATGCAGATGATTCTAGGGACATGCTCGACGAGTTCACGGATGAATGGACGATATGCTCCAAAGAGAATCCTTCCCAGCCCAGAGTTTAGTCGACCAACATAATGTGGTGTGAAGATCAGCGAGCTGTTTCCTCGCATGATTCCCGCGATGGGGCCCGGGACGTCGTGGATACAGTGCAGATGAAGAACCTGCGCGTGAGATTGCCTCATCACTTTGAACAGGCCTGAAGGGGAAGGAAAGTGATAGTTCTCTCTGGGAGCGAGGGATCTGATTCTGAAGATTGTCAGATAATCATCTATTTCCTGAACTGCAGGAAGATGACCTGAAGGGTCTGTTGTGATTACGGAGACCCTTCGGAAGAATTTTGTCGCTCTCTTCGCGAGCTGCGAGACGTGGGTCTCTACTCCTCCAACATATGGAGGGTAGCGGGGACTCACGATTGTTAGACTATCCAACAGAGATCTCGAACGCTCACGTATCAGAATATCTCATCGCCAGCTATTTATTCAATTCCGGATCCAAGCCATGACGCATCTCGTGATGTATCCAAACATATCCTCAGACATGATTTTATTGCCCAATATGACCCCTCACCAAGAAGTATAAGAGGGGAAACTGCAGAGAGCATCGATATTCGTGGTGGGAATTACGAGGCAAGACCTAGATATCCATGCAGACATTGACGAAGAGAGAGGACAGTCTGCTCTGGTCGTGCCGATTCTTGAGGCTGCGAGTATGAAATCTTCGAACTAAAGCGTGGCTCCAAGAAAAATGAACCCTCTGCGCATTGCCGTCATTGGTGGCGGTTATTGGGGAAAGAAGGTAATTCGCGAAACCCTCGAGATTAGCCGAGCATCAGGTTCAAGCCAACTCCACTCGATAGTGGACAACTTTCCAGAATCACTCGCCCAATGCCAAAACGAATTCGGCCCCGGCCTCGACTATCGAACGGACTACCACTCTTTGGCGACCGACCCGTCTCTGACCGGGGTCCACATATGCACCCCGAATAGCACCCACTTCGAGGTAGCCTCAACATTCCTCAGGCAAGGCAAACACGTACTAGTCGAGAAACCCCTGACACTAAAGACTGAGGAAGCTTACGAACTCGTAAGGCTTGCAAACGAGAACAAGGCAGTTCTCTGCGTGGGACACATCCACAGGTTCAACAACGGCGTTCGGGAACTCAGACGCATTCTCACCGAGCGAGTGCTAGGGGACGTGTACTATGTGCGGTTGAGATGGACAGCGCTCATGAACCCTCAGCTGCTGAGAGAAGTGATAACCGACCTGGCCCCCCATCCCTTCGACATTTGCAACTATCTACTCGACGCTTGGCCGGAGAAGCTCGCCTGCAAAGGGCGAGGCTATAGGACGAAGCAGAATGAGGAAGTCGCTTTCATAACTGCAGACTACAAGGGAGGTCTAATTGCTCACGTCGAGGTCAGCTGGTTGGACAGGGATAAGAGAAGAGAAGTCACCGTCGTTGGAAGCAAAGGAACAGCCAGTCTTGACTGCGCCAATCAGACGCTGGTCCTCGAACTATCAGGCGGCAGGCAGGAAGTCCCCGTCTCCGTAAGCAACACTCTTGGAACCGAAATAAGCCACTTCTACGATTGCATCCGGAACAGCCGAAATTCCATCCCCTACTCGAACCATTCCGACGGAATACTAGGCGCAAGAGTCGTATCCCTACTAGAAGCTTCACGTGAGTCGATGTTCCAAGACCGCACCATCCAAGTCCAGCTCCCGATAATCCCAGCGATACCCGCAAAATGAACCGCCCCAAGTACTCAGTAATCAAGAAGACAGCAATAGGCCGCAACTCGCGAGTCTACGACCAAGTAAACCTCTACGGGTGCAAGATCGGAAAGAACACCAAGATCGACTCCTACGTATACATCGAGGAGGGCGTTACAATTGGAGACAACTGCAAGGTTCGACCCTTCGTCTTCATCCCGACCGGGGTAGTCATTGAGGACAATGTCTTCATTGCACCGAACGTCACGTTCACCAACGACAAACATCCGAGAGCCCACGGAGAATGGACCCGGCTCGACACAAGAGTCAAGAAGAACGCATCAATAGGCGCGGGAGCCACAATAGGTCCGGGAGTCCAGATCGGTGAGAACGCGCTGATAGGAGCAGGCTCAGTAGTCACAAAGAACATACCTGACAATGCAATCGCCATAGGAGTCCCCGCGAAGGTCATGGGCTCTAGACCCGCACCCGTCGAACTGAACGGCCACGCGCCGAGTAGTAGAGTTAGAACTAGTCGATGAGACGTCTTGCAATAATTCCGGTCTTTCGAGAAATTGGCAAGATTGGAACTGTAATAGAAAGATTCAGTCCCGACTCCGTCGACGAAGTATGCCTCGTTGTAGACGACCCCGACGAAACGATTCTAAAAGAGATAGACGATTCTCGAAAAAGAACCCACGTGCCGGTTACGATTATCGAGAATCCTACGAGGAATGGAATAGGATTCGCGATCAAAGAAGGATACCGATACGCACTCTCACACGGATTTGACCTAGTCGTCGTCATGGCGGGAAATGGCAAGGACGATCCCAGAGAAATCCCTCGCCTGACACAACCCATCTTGGAGAACGGCTACGACTACGTGCAGGGATCAAGATTCCTCCCAGGAGGAAGAGGTGAAAGGACGCCCTTCTTGAGAAGAATCTTTACGCGTCTCTTCCCATTTGCTTGGACGTTCCTCACAGGGGTCCGGTGCACCGAAGTCACTAATGGCTTCAGAGCCTACAAGGCTTCGATACTCCAGGATCCTGAGATCAACATCTGGCAAGACTGGCTGAACGGGTACGAGCTCGAATACTATCTCCACTACAAAGTACTGACGCTCGGCTACAGGTTCACCGAGCGGCCAGTGTCCAAGATCTACTCTCACGCGAAGCGAGAATCATACTCTCACATATCCCCACTGAAAGACTGGCAGCAAATAGTAGGCCCCATAGTCCTACTCCGCCTCGGACGGAGACACTAAGATTGACCCTAGTATCTCAGCACCGACCAATAATCCTCGAGGCTACAAACGCCTCTCACTCAGAGATATTGAGAGGTTACGCGGAATTCTGGAAAATACCCTGGCAGACGAAAGTGGGGCCGAACGAGGAGCATACCGTCTTCTCAACTAGCAATCCGACAGCCCCGGTAAGAGATGCTGTCATTATCGTGTCGCCCTCCGGAAGAGAAGAGGCTGAGAAGATTGCAGGAGACCACGGACTCACACTGACCTCGAGAAAAACATCGATCACTCTCCCAGCCGCACGTGACATCAAGGTTTCGCTGAGAACGGAGGTCCAAGAATTTTCCGGACCCAGTCTCGACCCCGTTCTACGGTGCGGAGACATCCCGATCCTGTCGAGAATCCATGGAACAGACATCTATCTCCTCGCCTTAGACCTAGTCGGCGAATACGTTAGAAGGGTCTCCGGTGGATTCGAAGACATACCCAGCAGGAAATTCTGGCTGGCGACCAAACTGCCCTTCTCATACCAGTCGATACCGCGATTCATTCGAGATCGATCATTCCGATCCTCCAAGGGAGCGGACGAGATCACTGGGGAAAAGTTGGGCCCTATTGAATGCCTTAGGACCATATTTTTGGCTAGCCTAGTCTTGTCCTCCGGCCCCATTCCTCGAATTGCGTTCTGGAAGCGTGGAAAATCCTACTCATTGGCTGTAACTCATGACGTCGAGACCCAGGCTGGTCTCGAGACGGGAGCACCCAGTTTCATTTCTATTGAGAAAAATCTGGGAATCCGATCCACTTGGAATGTTCCAAGCGACCGCTATCCGTTGCCGCCTGGATCGCTAGACATTCTCACGCAAGCGGGAGAAGTCGGTGCACACGACACTAAGCACGACGGGAGACTCATATTCCTCGGCTCTGAGGAGAAGGTTCAGCGGCTGAAAGACTGCAAACGAGTATTGGAGAACTTGACAGGCCGAGAGGTTAGGGGCTTCCGGTCCCCGCTTCTGCAACACAACGCAGACCTGGCTTCAGCGACAACGAAGGCTGGCTACTCCTACGATTCTTCATGTCCATCGTGGGAAATTCTATCCCCGACATCCCTCCATTCCCACGGAGTCGGCACAATCTTCCCCTTCGAGTTATCTGACACTCTGGAGATTCCTGTCTCGCTTCCTCAAGATCACCAGTTAATCAGGGTCGCTGGACTCGAACCGGCATCAGCGGTTGACCTGCTGATTCGTCTATCGAAATGGATACGAGGCGTCGGAGGCCCATGCATCCTGCTCGTGCACCCAGACTACGAACTCGCGATGGGCGAGAACGTGCACGAGTATCAGAGACTTCTGGAGAACTTTGCTTCAGACCCTCAATGCGACATCATGACCCTCAGCGAGATGGCCGACTGGTGGAAGCTTCGAGCCAAGGCGCAATGGCAGTCGACGAACGGACACCCAACAATCGTTGCTCCTGACGGACATGATGAGCTACAGCCTGAATTAGTTACCGGCTATGGAAGAGACGGCTTTACGAGTGAGACCCTATCTTGACCAGCCTACTCCTCCTCTTATGGATCGCCGTCGGCACTTTACACGTAGGGGTCCCCCTGGCCTATTTCGGTGCGATGAAGAGGATCGGTTCCGGGAAGAGCTACAACATCACAACCTCGCCTGACCCTAAGCCCACAATCAGCATCATCATCCCAACATACAACGAAGCAACAGTCATCAAAGAGAAACTCTCCAATATCTCACTCTCGAACTACCCGTCTGATAGGATAGATGCGATCGTCGTTGACAGCGGCTCGACTGACAACACTGCCGGCCTTGCAAGAGAATTCTTCGCCCAGAATCATTTGAAGGGACAGGTCATTGAGGAGAGGGACAGAACGGGAAAATCCGGTGCGCTTAACCTGGGATTGAAGTACGCGCTGGGCGAACTGGTCTGCATCAGCGATGCCGAATGCAGCTGGGACAGCCAAGCCCTCGGAAACGCCGCAAGATACTTCTCAGACCCAACGATAGGGTCAGTATCGGGAGTCCATCATATCCCAAGCTCAAACGAGACAATGGCCGGGAACGTTGAAGGCTCCTATCGATCAATCTACCGAATGCTGAGAATCACTGAGTCAAAACTCCAGAGCACCCCGATAGGTGAGGGCGAGATTCAGCTCTTTCGTCGTCGAGACCTAACAAGCTTTGACCCGAACGTCGGAGGAGACGACACGTGCGCCGCTCTCTGCATGATAGAGAAAGGCTTCCGAGCCATAAGCGCTGAAGACGTCGTGTTCTCTGATCCAGCCCCACCAGCATGGGGAATCCGGTTTACACAGAAGATACGCCGAGGACAACACGTGCTCCAAGCCTTCCTCAAACACAAGAAACTCCTCTTCGGAAAGGGCGTTTTCTCGAGGCTAATCTTTCCCATGGAGTTCTTCATCTACGCCATCAACCCAATCATCTTCCCAATATTCATCATCCTAACAGGAGCGATAGTGGTCAGCAACCTGCTGATCGCGGCTCTAATGGCGATTGGATTACTGACTGTTGCTGCAGTGCCAAGCCTGAGAACATCTGCCGGCACATACTTCTCGAACAATATTACGATGCTCGCAGCGATAATCCAAGAAGCAAGAGGGAACAAGCAGCTAGTCTGGACGAAGATAGAGGAGAACAGGCGGGGCAAGGAGACCATCGACGCTCCGATGATCACGCAGTAAAGAACAACTGATGGGTAAGCGAAATGTCGCTCAATGTAAGAACTCTTAGAGACCAGCTCAACGCCTTTCTTCTTCTCCAAAGGACTTACAAGAACTGGATCGAAATAGCCACAGACTACATCACAAGAAAACCGCTAAACAGAGTGGTGCTGAAGGCAGGCAACTCCATCCCACTAGCAAGAAAGACCTCAAGCCTCTCCCAAGCACTCCGCCACTACCACCGCTGGTACGATCCCTCAATCTACAACCTCATCGGACTAGCGAAGCTCCTGAGCAGAGGATGGAAGATCCGACACATCGACAACGACTACCTTCTACTGTCTCCCGAGCCAGGGACGGTGCTCAAGTGCAGACTCAACCAGGGAACGGATATCTCTCTCGTCGCCGAAATCTTCGTTCGACAAGTCTACGGCTCCGATTTCAACCAGAAGGTCGTCGTAGACGTCGGCGCGTACAATGGCGATTCCGCCATCTACTTCGCGAGGAAAGGCGCTAGGCTAGTAATCGGACTTGAACCTGACCCCCGAAGCCTCGAGCTCGCGAGAGAAAACATCAAACTAAACAATCTCGAAGACAAGGTAAAACTGCTCAACGTAGCCCTGTCGACTAGGACCGGAGAGTCGAAGCTCGGAGTCAACGCCGAGACCCCCAACATCACCCAGATCGCCGAGCCAACCAGCGCCGCAGATGATACGTTGGAAGTTCAGACTGTCACTGTCGAAGAGATCATGAAACGATTCGACCTTCAAAACATCGACTTTCTAAAGATGAACTGTGAAGGATGCGAGTACGGAATCATCCGATCCCTACCCCCCGACGCGTTTGAGTCCATAACCGAGATCATTCTCGAGTTCCACAACGGTCCCCTCGACATACCGAAAATCCTCTCCAAACACGGGTACACTACCACCATGATAGGTCACAGCTTCGGATACATTACCGCGAAACGCATCTCAAATTGAACCGAACTAAGACCTCCGTCCGCGATCTGTCAGGCCGACTGAGACCGTCGTTACCGCGATCCTCGCAGAGCAGAATATCGACGATAACCAGCGAGAATGCTCACAACTATCGCGTAGATGCCAGACAGGAGAACGCCGGACGTGGGATTGAAGAAGTAGCCCGCGCCAAGTATTACTCCGAGCCCGATCGAGACTACCACGCTGAGAAGTGTGCTCAGCAAGATCTGTTCCAAGAGACTGAGCTGGTCTTTCGGAAACAGAATCTGAACAGTGGCGTAGCCAGGCAGGATTCCGAGCAGCCCAAGCCCGAACAGAAGCCTGAGGCTTCCCCAGAGTGGATCCTGCACGTTGTATCGAACAAGGAATATTTCTGCTAATGAGATCAGTACGGTCGCGTAGATCCACCATGAGTTTCTGGTATCGCTCAGAAACCCTGGGAAGGAGTCGAGAGAGACTGGAATCGAGAGATGAATTTCTCCGTCCCGTTGAAGTTCTCCAATAATATTGAGAAGATCATCATCGCTTGCACGAATACCCTCGCTGGCCAATCTGCTCTTCAGCTCCGCTACCGAGGAGGGATGATACTTCTGAAGAAAATCGATGACCAGCTCCCTCCTTATATTTGTCAAGTTCTCAGGCTCCTCAAACAATTTGAGCAGTGATGAGAACGTTGCGCTCTCGATCCCTCATTTTAACAGCCTGCCTGCTAGTCTCTTCAATATTTCTCATCACCCCGCCCCATACCGTCATGGCGCAGTCGAGTGAGGTGGCGACCGCAAAACAAGACCTTGTTCAAGCGCTGCAAGCTATCCAGACGGCTGAGCAGCAAGGAGCCTCCAACTCAGACCTTCTCCCTCTAACTGCGCGACTCAACACAGCACTACAATACGAGGAGACCGCTGACACGTTCGCCCGACAGGGAAACGCGACTCTCGCTCAACAGTACGCCATACTATCAATCAACATTTCTACGCAGGTCTCTTATCAGGCTCAGAGCCTAGGGAACACTGCTCAAACGGCCACGCTGTATCGAACGACTCTATCCTACATCCTCGCAGTCTTACTAGCCCTCCTCTCAGCAGTCCTAGTTCTAGAGAGTGATAGAATCCGGCGCCTTCTAAGAAGGAGAAGACTGTTGAAAGCCAGGATTGACTATGGAGGAAATGAACACGCATCGTAGATTCGCACTCTTCCTAATCCTGTTCGTTTCCCTTACAGCCATTTTCAGCTCTGTAACATTCTACGCCATGAGCGCCAAACCGAGCCAGTCCTTCATCGGGTTCGGGGTCTACTCACAAAGAGGACTTCAAGGCTACCTTCCCAACAGCAACCTCACCGTGTCCACCGGTCAGGCCCTGAACTGGAGTTTCGCGGTTACAAACCGTATGAACAAGGCAGAGTTCGTAGTGATCATTGCACGAATCGGAAACTCGTCGTCTCCTACGCCCAATGCGACTACACCCTCAACTACGCTTCCTGAACTTGGTAGAATGGAACGGTTCATCAACGATGGAACCACATCGCAGATCAATTTCACCTGGACGATCGAGTCGCGCAACCAGAGCTCGGGGTTGATCTATCTCAACGTCTCAATCAACGGTCAATCGTCACTCAGCTCTGCA
>Ga0137415_10004171_pt1 | contig 14307 bp, 17 predicted proteins | sample CZODoug3_1_1_16f_FD_183082 | JGI IMG/M metagenome (GOLD analysis project Ga0137415, IMG submission 183082) | Vadose zone soil fungal communities from Angelo Coast Range Reserve, California, USA - CZODoug3_1_1_16fungal (Hybrid Assembly) | ecosystem: Environmental > Terrestrial > Soil > Vadose... | reverse complement strand
ACCGGTTATGGCAATATCGCCACCGCCGTCACCGCGGTGAAGATGGGCGCGGTCGATTATCTCTCAAAACCGGCCGACGCCGATGACGTCGTTGCCGCCCTGCTGGCGACCGGCACCGAGAAATCGGAGTTGCCGGCAAACCCGATGTCGGCGGATCGCGTGCGCTGGGAACACATCCAGCGCATCTACGAGATGTGCAACCGCAACGTCTCGGAAACCGCGCGGCGGCTCAACATGCACCGCCGCACCCTGCAGCGCATTCTGGCGAAGCGCGCGCCGCGCTGATCTTGCCCCGGCCGTCATACCCTCCGCATGCGCGCACATACGGGGTATCCAGTACGCCGCGACCTCTCGATTCCATTATCAACGTCTCTGGAATAGATTCCGACCGTCTGCCCGCGACGACTCCCAGCGTTTAGTGCAATGCGGCGTAACAATCGACGGGCGCTGTGGAACAAGCGATCCGGATAACAGTTGCCCTCCGAAGAAACCCGAGTTGACCTTTGATTTAGACGCCGCCGGCACCAGGTTTTCAAAGCGAGATCATCGAGAGACTTCAAGATCAGGGAAGAAATAGCCCATGCGCATCTTGATCCTCGCATTGTCGGTCCTGGGAATTTTCGTCGGTGCGGATGCCGGCAAAGCCGGTCCGAGCACGACCATCCGCGAGGACGTGTCGGCATCAGTCGAACCGGCGACCTTTGCCGACGAAGCAACTGAGGCAACTCAGGAAACCGAGGATCGGATCGGCCTCGACAAGCGAAAGCGCGGCGAAGTGCAGCGCGGGCTGACCCGTCTCGGCTTCGACACCAAGGTCACCGGAAAGTTCGACGAACAGACCCGCGCCGTCATCACGCGCTGGCAGGCGGCACGCGGCTATCCCAAGACCGGCTTCCTCAACACGCTGCAGCATAACGCGCTGCTCACGGAAACCGCGCCAGCGGCGCGCGCGAGTTCCAGCGCCAGCGACGAAACCGCTGAAGCCCCTCCGCCCCGTCGTCGCGGCGGTGCTCGCCATCACCGCGGTGTCGGCGGTCCAGTTGGCGTGATCGGCGGCGTGGTGGGCGGACTGTTCGGACGCAGGTGATCCGGCAAATTTTGCGGCGCGTGCTTGGTCGCGGCGGCGTGAACTCCGCGTCGTGCGAATGGCGCTTGCTGAACCCCGGGGTTTGAATTAGCTTGCATGGGTGGGGAAAAGGCAGGCTCCCCGTCAGACGGCCCACCGTCCAAGCTCTGCGCACCACTCGACGTGTCGGGGGGATTGTGCGTGGACGGTAGCGGGCCGAAATTTTTCAGCCTCATTGATTCCGTTCTCAGCATTGTTCTCGCCGCGTCTTTGCTCGCGTCGGCCGGACCGCGCGCGCTCGCAGAAACGGGAACCATCATGATTGCCATCGGCCAAATGAAGCTCGGATCGGCTCCGACTGGATTCACCTTTGCTCGGACCGGAAAAGGCGGGGAGGCCGAGTGGACCGTCACCGAGGATCAAACCGCCTCGTCGGGACGTGCGATCGAGCAGACCAGCACCGATCGCACCGATTATCGGTTTCCGCTCGCGATCCATGAGAGCTTGTCCGCTGCCAATCTTGACGTTGAAGTCAGATTCAAGGCGGTCGCCGGCAAGATCGATCAAGCCGGGGGCATCGCCGTGCGGCTCCAGGACGCCGACAATTACTACGTGGTTCGCGCCAACGCGCTTGAGGATAACGTCCGATTCTATCGCGTCGTCCAGGGCCGGCGCGAACAACTGGAAGGCGCCAATCTAGAAGTTACTGCAAACCAATGGCATACACTCGGCCTGCGTGCCGAAGGTGAGCGGTTCACTGTCTCTTATGATGGCAAGATGCTGTTTGGCGTGATCGACAAGACCTTCGCGGAAGCGGGTGGGGTCGCGCTCTGGACCAAGGCCGACAGCGTGACGCGCTTCGATGCAATGACCATTACGACGCTGCCATAGGCTCCAATATGGATGCCGACAATCTGGAAAGGGATATATGACGAGCCTCTCGGCTGCACCAAAGACATCAGGCGAAACAGCCCTCATCTCGCTGCTCTACGTGGCGCGCGGACTGCGCGGGTTCGGGGACGGCTTTGCCATCCTCATTTTGCCGGCCTACATGACCATTCTTGGTTACGATGCGGCCGCCGTCGGCATCGTGACGACGGCTTCGTTGTTGGGAACGGCGCTTCTGACCCTGACCGTCGGCTGGATCGCTCCGCGTCATGACTTGCGCGCACTCCTGCTGTTTGGCGCGGGCTTGATGGTCGTTACCGGCCTCGCATTTCCCAATGTCGAGCACTTTGCCTTGATTGCCCTGGTGGCGTTTATTGGCACGGTCAACCCGTCGGGCGGTGATCTCGGCGTACTCGTTCCACTGGAACACGCGGTCCTTGCGCGCGGTGCCACGGACGACAAACGTACCCGCGTGTTTGCGCGCTACAGCCTGATCGGCGCGCTTTCGACGGCGGCCGGCTCCCTGGCCGCCTCATTGCCCGACTTTCTCGTTTCAGCAGGAAGCACCGAGCTCGGCGCTTTCCGATTGATGTTCTATGCCTATGCTGCGCTCGGTGTTGCGAGCGCCGTGCTTTATCGTCAAGTCCCGCATGCGCGCGGCGAGGAGCAAAGCCGGCATGCTCCGCTCGGGCCCTCGCGCCGAACGGTCTACAAGCTCGCGGCACTCTTCAGCGTCGACGCCTTCGCAGGCGGTTTCGTCGCCCAATCGCTGTTGGTGCTGTGGCTGTTCCAGCGCTTCGACCTCTCGCTGTCGGCGGCGGCATTGTTTTTCTTCTGGTCAAGCACGCTCAGTGCGTTTTCCTATCCGGTCGCGGCCTGGATCGCGAAGCGCGTCGGCCTGGTCAACACCATGGTCTTCACGCACATTCCGTCCAGTGTGTTCCTGATACTTGCAGCGTTTTCGCCCAACCTCTACGTCGCACTGGCGCTGCTGTTGCTGCGCTCGGCGTTGTCGCAAATGGACGTGCCGACCCGCACGTCCTACGTCATGGCGGTGGTCACGCCGGCGGAACGTCCCGCCGCCGCCAGCGTGACCGCCGTGCCGCGCAGCCTTGCCTCGGCGATCAGCCCGGCCATTTCCGGCGTGCTGTTGACGACGGCATTTTCCGGTCTGCCCCTCGTCGTCTGTGGCACGCTCAAGATCGCCTATGATCTGGCACTCTTATATTCGTTCCGGCACATCAAACCTCCCGAAGAGTCGTCGTAGCTACCACTGAGGATAGATGCCATCGCTTGCCTTCCTGGATGGTCAGTGCTGCGCGACGGCCGTCTTGTCGAGCGCGGTACGGATGCCGCGCGCCAATTTCACGGCGTCGTCGTTGGCCCAAAAATGGATGAAGAACATCCGCGGCTGCTCGTCGAGCATGTGACTGTGGATCGCCGTCACCTCGATATCGGAAGCGCGCAGGACTCGAATCAGCGGATTGACCTCATCGCCGGTCACCAGAAAATCGCCGGTGATGGCAGCCTTGCTGTTGCCTGTCGGCTGAAAGTTGATCGCGTTGGCGCCGCCGAGTGCCCCGCTTACCGGCATCCCGCTTTCCGTGGCTGGATTGCGGCGGGGAATCCCGAACTGGTAGACACCGCCGTTGGCCGTGCCCTTCGCGCCCATCGCTTCGTCGAGCTTCGCGGTGTCGAGATCGATTGTGGGTGCCGGACCGGCGGTCGTCGCCGGCGGATCGAACGGCGTCTTGCTGCCGGATGAAAGCGCCGAGCGAATCGACGCGGCCATTTTTTCGGGATCACCGTGCCCGGCGACGTGCATGTAGAATGTTGCGGGAGCGGCACGAAGAATGTGGTTGTGAATGGCCGTGATCTCCAATCCGCCCTCCAGCAGCTTGGTCATGACCGGGGTAATTTCGGTATCAAGCAGCACGAGGTCGCCCATCACCATGGCCTCGCCGTGCATGGGCGCGAAAGCCACCCATCCTCCCAGCGCCAGGGCTGGCTTGATGGCGATGCCGTCCAGCGTGACGCGCAGGTCGGATCGCGGCAGTCCATAGCGGTGAACTTCGCCACTCACGGCGGCGGTTTTGCCCAAGGCCGCGTCAACCTTCTTCCAGTCGATGTCAGCGGCATGGGCCGGTAACGGTAGCAACAGCGCTGCGCCCAGCGCGAATAGGGTGAGGGGATGTTGTTTCATGGCTTTCTCCTTTTTGCGCCCCAAATCGTTCTGGACCGCACAGAGCAGAAACCCCGCGATGCACGATGCAGCGCGGCCCAGGGTTGACAAGTTTTCGGATGTGGCAGGATGGTAACAAGGCATGCGTGCGCCCTCGTGAAAACGGGACGCGATACTTGGGCATGTCGCCTCGTGAGGGGATCGCTGTGCCCCCATGCCGCGAATAAAACGCCAGTGGCTGACGCTGTCAATGCGTTCTCAGAAGATCAGCACCGCACCTGAAATGAACAGCAGGGCGAGGACGATTTTCCGGAACATGGCTTCGTCAATTCGCCCGAAAAGTCGAAGGCCCAGCCATGTTCCAGCCAGGAGGAACGGCAGACCGATCACGAATAGTTTAATCGTTTCCGGTGTGACGGTTCCCTTGGCGCCAAGCCAAAGCGCGCTCATCAGAAAAATGCACACGGCAACCGGCTGGAATATCGCGCGCTGCACGTCTTTGGGCCAGCCGCGCAGGCCAGACCATATCGTGACCAGAATGCCGGCAAGGCCGGTGATGCCGGCGAGAACACCGTTCAGGAATCCGACGCCCGCATCGGCCGCGGCGCCTGCTCCGGTAACCGGCTTCAGCGCTGGACGAAAAAACGCATACAGGCTGTAAAGAACCAGAAAAATTCCAACGCCGACGCGCACGCTGTGCGGGTTGGCCCATGTCAGCAGGGTGACGCCGAGCGGCACGCCGATCGCTGCGCCGGCGACGAACGGCCAAAGTTTGTGCCAGTCCAGCGCGCGCCGCAGCTTCCAAACCGAGTAGCCCTGCACGATCAGCCCGAACGCCACGATCAGCGTTGCAGTTTGCATCGGCGAGAGAATGTAGAGCCAGAGCGATGCTGCGACCAGACCGAACGCAAATCCTGAAAGGCCCGCGACAAGCGCGCCGGCAAAGGTGGCAAGAAGAAAGATCGGAAGCTCAAGGGTCAACCCATCCATGTGCTCGCTCCATAGCAAAGCGAGCAGCGCTTGCATGGGTGTTACCACTTAACGGGGAGGCTGCGACGTCCCCGCATGCAGGTTAGCAGGAAGACGCAAGCGCGCAAGGACTTGTGATCTGTCGGAACGGCTCGGTCCATTGATTTGCCCTTCTGTCGAGTCCCGTCTGCAAAAATATTTCCGTTTTCGTCCATCCCCAAATCATATCTAGAACTCTCGCCATCCCGCCCCACGAGAGTGTCTCGCTGTTTGTGGAGATGTACCCATTCACAAATAGGGCAAGTCTACTTCGACTTCACTTCTACTTCGACATCACTTCATAGATCCTGATGCTAGATATGTACGGATTGCTCTGCGCGATCTTCTCGGCATCATCGATGCTCTCAGCGCTCACGATCGTGAAGCCCGTAATGGACTCACGCGCCAGCGGCAGATCCTTGGTTCCGGCTTTCGAGATTTCTCGACCACTGCTGAAATGGCCGCCCATATCGATGATGCGGTCTTTGATTGACTCGAACCACTTGCCCCAGGCTGCCATGATTTCCGGCGTGGGCTTTTCAAATCCGTAGTGCAAAAGAACAAACTTCTTCACGGTGGCCTCCTTGCTGGTTGAGCATAACCCTGGACTTCTCCAGTTCCGAACTGACCCAAAAGCCTGCGTTCCTGCGATGCCACAATGCTATTTCTTGCGCGGAGCCTTGGGCTTGATTCCTTCTGCGTACTCCAGCGATTGTGCGATCCACGGCCCGCGCTTGCCTGCATCGGTCAGCAATTCCTCGGGCAGTCGGACATACTCGCGCATCGGCCGCCCCTTCATTGGCTCGAAGATCCGTTCGCCATACTCGGCGCTGAACCGTGCGCGATCCTCTTTGGACAAGCGCATGATGAAGTCATTCTGATGCAAGCCGATGAACAGGTTGCCGTTGGCAAACGCGGCCGGATAGCCGAACATTTTTCGGCGAGACACGGTGACGCTGGACGGCACCGATTTGTCGAATAAGTCGATCAGTGACTGCGGTGACTTGGTCCACGCCATCAGGTTTTCCGGTTACTTCGCTGCGGTCGTCCCACGCCGGCGTTCAGCCAGGTCGAATAGTTGCGGCAGCTTGCGAATAAGCGCTACCGAGCCGCTGACTTTCGCGCGTTTCGCTGCCACCGCGTCTTCGAGCGATATGCTCATACTTACGATCTGGAGCACGGCGTCGAACGGCGCTTCCAGAGTCGCCTTGCAATCGGCTCCGCCCTTCTGGATGGTTGTACCGTTCTCGTCCCCTGCAACTGTAAAGGCCGCGGATTTCTTTCCATGCGTCACGACAAGACCAACGCTCACTTTGGGTACAGGTGCGCGCTTTGCGATGGCATCGAGACCGAGTAGCACCCAGTCAGGCTCGAAGGTGTCTCCGGGAACGGGCGGAAACAGGAAGCGCCCGCCCCAGCGTATCAATTCCCGGATTGCCGGCTGAATTTCCCTGCCGATATCGGTTAGTTCGTAGAGCTGGGCATTGACCGGTCTCGGCAACGTAATCCTGCGAACCACGTTACTTTCGATTAAGGCCGTGAGGCGCGACGTCAGCAAAGTCGGGCTGACGCCGTCAAGGTGGTCCAGAAGATCGCCAAATCGCTTCGGCCCCAGCAAAAGCTCCCTGATGATGAGCAAGGTCCATCGTTCGCCAATGAGTTCGGCGGCGCGGGCAAGTGCGCAAAACTGCGGGTAATGGACATTGCTCATCCCTGAAAAACCGTTTCGTCAGCCCTCCGCATCAGTTTCGATAGGCCAGCGCGACGAGGGGTCCAATGATCAGGAACTGCAGGACCGTGAAGGTGGTTTCGAGCAGAACATAATCCGAGATCGAGGCCATCGGGTGTTTGGCTGCAACCGCCAGCGTTGTGAATGACCATGACAACAAGCCGGCACCGAGTCCATAAAGCAGCCCATTTTTCAGGACCGAGCCGTTGCTGCCTGCAAACACTCGGGGAAAAACCCACGAAAAGATGATGGCCTGGATAATCATTGAAGCCAGGCCGAAAGGAATAATCGGATCGGCACTGTAGATATGCAGCGCGTGGTAGTTTGGCTCGAACAGCACAAGATGCCAGACAAACGCGATCGGAAACGTTGGGACGAGATAAGCGGCCATGCCAAGCCAGAAACTGCGGGAACTTGCCGGATGTCCGGTGTCAGATGCAATCGCCATCGGTAAATCCGCTTCCTCGATTCACTACATTTATTATAGTACATAGTACAAAATATAGAGTCAATAATCGAATTGTACTGCTGTCATCGCAGTCCGAACCGTCGCATCAACAAATGATCGATCGAAAATGCACCTGGACCGCGACACAGCAAGACCAGCAGCATCGCCGCCCACTGGATATGGATGGGCCAGGCCAGCGGATAGACGAAAAGGCGGGTACGCCGGAGCCTGTCATCGGGCCGCGCCTTGCGCGGAGCCGTTGGGCTAACCCACCTTACGGGCTGCGTGGCGCTCCACGCATTCATTGTTGTCGTTGAGCACGAAGCCTGCGTCACAGCTAATTTTAACGCAGCGTTCGCCGTCAGCCTTGAGGCCGTGTTCGCAGATGAGTGGACAAACGCGGGTCGATGCAGGGACGGTTCCACCTCAGCAATGGGGTGGCTCTCAATTCGTGCGCCAGCTTGCTGCCTGAGACGCTGCTCAAGTCATTGGCAGTGTGGCTGCTTTTTATGCGAGCCAGGTGCGCTTCAATTGCCCATGATCATCCTCTTGAGATCGTTATTCGATCGGATCAATTTATGAAGACCTTCATCAGAGTCGTCGAACTGTGGGTTCCTGACCGCACGCGTACGCGGTTAGAGTATGGCGGCGGCCTCTGCAGCAACGAGTACTCGGAATTCAGGGCCCTCAGCGAGGATACTCTGTTTGCCTACAACGAGGGCCTCCCCGGCAAGGCGTGGGCTTCAGGTCACCCAATCATCCTCACCGAATTTTCCGGTAGCTACTTTAAGCGCAAGGACGAAGCGAAAGAGGCGGGATTGACGTGCGGTGTCGCTCTACCGGTATTCGCAGGCGAATTCCTGATGGCCGTCATGGTGCTGTTCTGCGGCGACGACGAGAAGCACGTGGGCGCCATCGAGTTGTGGCACAACGATCCCGAGGTGTCCCATGAAATGGGGCTTGTCGACGGCTACTACGGAACCGCCGACATGTTCGAATTCAATTCGCGGCATACGAAATTTCCGCGCGGATTCGGTCTACCCGGCCGCACCTGGAAGGCAAACATGCCGCTGATTATCAAGGACGTTTACAATTCGAAACAGTTCTTGCGTTGGGAGGAGGCATCCGAAATCGGCATCAATTGTGGTGTAGGCATCCCTTACAGGACATCGGTTGATCAGACTTGGGTCATGACGTTCTTGTCGGCGCAAGCCACGCCAATCGCTGAACGCTTCGAAATTTGGACACCGAACGCTTCTCGAAGTGCCTTGGTGTTCCAATCAGGCGATTGCAGCAAGCAAACTGATCTCGACACGCTCTACAGTTCAAAAACGATCGGCAGAGGCGAGGGGTCAATCGGCGGCGCCTGGGCAACCGGCATGCCGGCAATTTGCGAAGATCTGAAACACGATGCGTCGATTGCGGCATCGCTTGCGCGTGTTTCCGGAATGAACCAGATCATCGTCCTGCCGGTCATCGACAACGCTGTGCTTAAAGCGGTGCTCGCGTGGTACTTGTGACCAAAGCGATAGCACCACGAATGCTCCACCATGCTCGAAGCGTAGCGCAAAAAGGGCCTCTCGAATGCTAGAGCATGATCCGGAAAAGTGGGCACCGGTTTTCCGAAAAGATCATGCTCAAACAAAAAGATAGAGCGGGATGACGATTCGAAGAAAAGTCATCCCGCTCTAGGAATCCCGCGGCGATACAGTCATTTTGTCTTTGGCATAATTCAATCAGGTGTGACTTGTGCGATCGCGGCGGCCATCGCGAGCTATCCTCTTCTGTCAGAAGGTTCTTTCGTATGGCATTGGCTTCAATCCTGGGCGCTTGCCTGGCTCTTCATGTTGCCTGCCGTAGTTTTCGCGGCACCAAGCATTCGAAAACTGACGTATGTCCTGACAAGCGATGAGAGCCGCTGAGGTGCCGTCACAACACTGATGACCGGACGCGCGGCCGGCTCGTCAGGCCGTTCGATGTGGGTCTGAAATTGGCCAGGACATACTGGCAGGACATACTGGATTGTCTGTCCCAAGGCGACTTCGGCGAAGCCGAAGATCGCGACCTTCCGCGATTGGCTGTTAGCCGAGGCCGCCGACGATGCGCGCCGTCTCCGGAAGATTTTTGGTTCATGATCCCCCGGGCCAGATCACTGCGCGGGATCGTCGTGTCATAATCTCGAATGGTCGATTGCCGCCGCTATTTCTTTCCGCAAGACTTCATGCACATCTGGTACTCAGTCTTACAGGTCGGACCGGCATAGTTCTTCATGCAGGCTTGTTGCTGGTCGCGACATACCTTGCAACTATTCGATTGTTGCGCCTGCGCCGATAGATTGGTTGCCCAAAAGCCAGCCAGCACCAGCAGCGTCGCGGCAAAAACTCTCATGATGGTGGTTTCCTCGTTCTGAAACGGAAGAGTATTTCATCAGTTTGAAACAAACGTTATCGGCGTTTGGGTTGGCGTGCGATTGCGGCGGCCTGAGCTATTTCATCTCGCCATAAGTCACCTCGTCAAACAATGTGACGCTGTCGGCCTTGGTCCATAGCCCCACCTTTCCGGCATCGGTGAAAGTGACGTCTTCAACCTCAAACAACTGCTTGTCGTTGAATGAAACGCTAAACCGCGAGGCTTTGAATTCAACACGCAGGGTGTGCCAGGTGTTAGCGGGCACCGGAACGGAAACTCCGTAACCTCCTTTACGGCCGACAATGTCAAGCTCACGGCGGACGCCGCCGACGGTCTTGTAAAGAACGACATTGTCCTCAAGCGCGTTGGCCCGGAGTACATAATAATTGTTCGCATCTTTTGCCCGCCAGACAATGCCTGCTGCGCGGTCCTGAGACCCGGCGATGGCCTTGAACTTCGCCTCCACGAAGCCGTCTTTGATGCTGGTATCGTTCTTCAGAAGCAGTGGATAGGTAGCGCGACCGGATTGCCTCAGCACGGTCAATTTTGACGGTGCAGTCCGATCACTTTCGACCGTCCATTTTGGCTCGCCCGATCCTGTGAGGGTGGATGTCCAACCTTCAGGGGTGGTGCCAATCCGGGTGCTTTCGAAACTGACCGCGTGGTTTGACATGTCATTTATCTCCAGTAAGAAAAACGTGGCAGCGACAATGGCCCAGCGGGCGTGGGGATGGCGCATCTTGGCTAGGCTCCCTTGAGGTCCAGAACTCCCTTGTGCAAAGGGGAAAACACGTAAAGCCGATCCGGCTCGACAAGCGCGGTCGTCTTCGCGCCCTTGGTCGTGATGAACTGCGTGCTGGCACCGGTGCGTGGGTCTACCGTCTGGATCAGCCCTGGATCTTCGATGGCCACATGCACCAGCCCGCTTGTCGGGTTAAAGAAGGTCGCGTCCGGAACGCCGGCCAGCGGCCACTCGCGCTGCATTTGTCCGGAGCGGACATCAACTTCGACCAGCAATCCGGCGTCGCATGCCACGTACAGAAGATTTGCGGCGTGGTTGATATCCATCCCGTGCGCGCCATCGGAGGGAAGCGGCCAGTGCTGAACCGCTTTCAGTTCAGGTAGCGTTGCAACCAAGACCATTGAAGGATTGCGAATGGCCAGGAATACCCGCTCTTCCTTCGCGTCGACCACGCACCAGCGCGGCCGCCCGGGGAGGTCCACCGACCATTTCCGATCACCTTCCAATCCGAGAATCTGGAGTTGAGGCGCGTGGGTGTCGTCCCCGATGCAAGCGACGACCGCGACCTGCAAGGACGGAACGATCGCCACGCCATTCGGCCGCGGCCCGGTATTCAGCACTGTCCGGGTTTCCAAAGTGCGTGCATCGACCCAAGCCAGGCTGGCACTGCCGCGGTTCGTGACCAGGACCCTACCTTCGCCAGCAACGACGCCTGCCGCTTCGGGAAAGCCGCGCAGCGTGGCAAGGTGCTGGCTAGTGTCAGCGTCAACCACCTCAAGGCTGTCCCGGGCTGTATGCGCAATAAAAACGCGGCGGGTCCCGGCTTCAAAAGCCCCGTGGTCAAATGCCGAGCCGCGCGAATTGGGTATCTCGATGGTGCCTGCTGCGATGAGCGACATGTCGGTATCCTACGACGTTACAGTCAAACGCGAATTGACAAGCGCGCCATCATCAAAAAGCCTCACCGGACCCTTGATTGCCTTCCAGGCAAAATGTCCGCCTGACATGTACCGGGCATCGAACCCGGCCTTACGCAGCGTTGAAGCCGTCTCACATCCGATGTGGAAGCCGTAGACACAGAATGTGACGACGGGCTCGGTCTTTGAAAGGGTGCCAATCCAGTCATCCAGGCGTTCTGGATCGCGCCAGACGGCTCCCTCCATGATATCTTGCGCTTTGGTGGTGTAGTGCTTCGGACGGGTATCGATGATCTGAACTGACGTTCCCGACTCCAGCATCTCCCTGACTTCTTCGACGGAAATCGAAGGTACGTCTGCAAACTGCTTTTGTTCGAGAGGACGGGGTGGCGCGACCTTGATTGCATCCTCGTATCGCGACTGTACAGCGGACCAATCGATATTGCGCATGAATGCGGCAATGTAGGCGCTGGCGTTCGCGCCAAATTCCAGGTGGTACGCGTGCTCGTACATATCGAGCGCAAGTATTGGGACCCCCCCGGCGATGCTCTGGTCATGGTCCGACGCGATCTGGTTGATGAGTCGTCCGTCACGCGGAACATAGGTGAGCAACACCCAGCCCGAACCGCCGGCCAGCCCATTCGCAATCCCGACAAACTCCTGACGCCAGCGATCGACCGAACCGAAGTCCTTCGCGATGGCGTTCGCGAGGGCATCCGGCAGGACGCGCCCGTCGCCGCCGAGGCTTGCAAAATACAATTCGTGCAAAAGTGTTGAATTGAGCGCCACAATCTCGTCGCGCTTCAGGCGCGCAAGCGATTGATCGGAAGTCTTGCTGAAATCGAACTGCTCAATTTCCCGGGAGATGACGTTCAAGCGATTTAGGGCGGCGCCGTAATTATTCTCATAATGGCTTTCGATGAGACGTGCAGAGATCCCATTCAGCGTCCACGGACGACAGTAAAGTGGTGCTAGTTGGTAGCGCATCTTAACTCTCCTTTGGTGGTCTTAATTCTTCAACAGATAATGGTCATGAAGCGCGTCGACACGTAGACGTCGCGTCCGAAGAAGGGACGGTAAATGGCAAACGGCAAGCGATTTTCTGCAGGTTCAGTATCGATCTGCGCCAATCCTCGACCGGCGTCGTTATCAACGACCAACCATTCGCCCGGCCTGCCGTCGCCCGAAGCGGCAAAATCAAAATCGTCAAGCCGTGTTGCTGTATCGAACGGGATGGCATCGGCTGGGCTAGGCGATGCCGTTGGACCACATGCAAACACGAAGACCACGCAAAACGGCAGCAGGTATGGAAAAACGCGCGTCTTCACGGCTTCTCTCCCCTGACAGGAGGCTTTGCCGGCTGGGGCAGTTGTTCGACAACTGCGACCCCCATTGCGCGTAGTGCAATGAGGAATCCTTCGCTGACTTCCTCTTCGTTCCGGTAATAGACGGCGACCGAAGGTCGATCGGAGAAATCGTCTCGGCAAGGTTCGATTTGTCCGGAACGACTTTGCCGCTCAAGAGCGCCGAGTTCGTCTGACTTCGCGAATTCCGCGGGCGGCGGATCAATGTCAGCCGAGGTCCACTCGGATGCAGACCGTAAACGGAATTCGCTGGGGGGAATTGAAGGCTTCCGTTCGTCCATGTGCACATTACCTCGACAAGTCGAGCGTTGCACAGTTCTTGGACCGGAGCCTCAAGGGGAGACCGTACTTCCCCTAAAGGAGGTCATAATTCACCAAAGCGAAAAATGCAATAATATCTTTTGTGCCGTAATTCTGAAGGCTCACGCGGCGCTGCGTGCGATGCAAGATGAAGGCGGTTGCGCCCAACGGCCATGGGTGACCGAAATCGTGGCGTAAAAGAATGATAGCCTTGTCGTCGGCCATGATATTGGCTTGCAGTCGTACCGCTCTGAACGCAAACGAGAGTTCATGATGCTCGCTCGATTTTTAATGCGCGTATTGGCCGCTTACGCTGTGGTGGGTTCCGGGCAAGTGCGCGCGCAAGAGTCGCTCGTGAACTACAAATCCTTGTCTCCGGCCATGGCTTTGGAGTTAGCCCAAGCCGCGCTCACAAATTGTCAGCAACGCGGATTCCAGGTGGCAATCGCGGTGGTCGATCGCTCCGGCGTGGTCCAGGTCGTGTTGCGTGACCGCTACGCCGGGCCTCACACGCCCGCGACTGCATCGGGCAAGGCGTGGACGGCGGCGACCTTTCACAGCAGCACGAGCAATCTGTTCGCCATCAGTCAGCCCGGCATGATGCAGGCCGGAATTCGCAATCTGCCTGGCGCGGTCATTATTGGTGGCGGATTGGTTGTCGAGTCAGGCGGTTCGCTGGTTGGCGCGATCGGCGTGTCAGGAGCGCCTGGGGGAGATGCCGACGAAGTGTGCGCCAAGGCGGGTATAGAGGCGATTCAATCCAAGCTTGATTTTTAGGGGCGTTGATCGCAATAATCCGTCAACATGCCGGCAACCGCCGCCGCGTCGTTGACGGGATTATTGAGGCGGGCGACGTTCTTGCTCACGATTCCACAGTGAACGATAGCCGAGACGGGATGCTTCATGTCTGCTGGAATTTCTGCGTCGCGGGTCGAACGGCTGGCTCCCTTGATTTGCCCGTCGGGCCGCTTGTTGACAGGCGTGTCGAGTCTTATTTCTGTTTTTCCGAAAAATATTTCCGTTCCCACTTGACCCAAATCACATTTAGAACTCTCGCTGTCTCGTCTCACAGAGGGGCGTATCGCGATCGTCACGAACGCGGGGCGGGATGCGGTGGACGCGGCAGCGTTTTGCATGCGACGGGATCGCAGGGCGGGTTCTTTGAATCCGTGAGCGGTCGACAGCACGCGGACGAGAGATGTTGTTGCGTACGGCGAAGTCGTGTGGTCCTGACGCCCCGACGCTGGCGTCAAG
>Ga0137415_10004170_pt1 | contig 14309 bp, 14 predicted proteins | sample CZODoug3_1_1_16f_FD_183082 | JGI IMG/M metagenome (GOLD analysis project Ga0137415, IMG submission 183082) | Vadose zone soil fungal communities from Angelo Coast Range Reserve, California, USA - CZODoug3_1_1_16fungal (Hybrid Assembly) | ecosystem: Environmental > Terrestrial > Soil > Vadose... | reverse complement strand
CTATGACCGGCAGGACGCGCTGATCGATGGGAAGCCGTACAACGCCGGGTTGTTCCACAGCGGGGCGGGGTTTGGGGACGACGAATTCCTCAGGCTCTACCGGCGCGTCGCGCAGGCGATCCGGAAGACGATCCCGGGTCGGCAGCGAGTTGAGGAGCCTGAGTTGGACATGATGTCGATTCAGCCGACGTGATCGCCTTGGCGGGATGCCCAGGCTCCCCCATCCACCAGCGCCCGCACGCGCTCGACGACGCGCGCGAGCCCCCCGAGGTCGACCGGCGCGACGGGCGCCGGGTCGCGGCGGAGCGCGGACAGCACCTTGGAGATCAGCCGCTCGGGCATCAGCTCCCCCGGCTCGACGAGGTCGAAGTACCCGAGCTCGGCGAAGCGCCTGGCGCGGATGAGCTGCTCACGCACCGGCTCGGCGCGGGGGACGAGGACAGCACGGCGCCGACTGCGGTGCTGGTCGAGGAGAAGTACGATGGGGTGCGGGCGCAAGTGCACTTCGATGGAACGCGTTTGGCGATCTTCAGCCGCACCCTGGATGAGATCACGCCCTCGTTCCCCGACCTCCACGCGGATCTGCGCGCGCTTGCCAACCGCTACATTCTCGACGGGGAAATTGTCGCTTGGCGCGACGGCCGCGCGATTCCCTTCACGCAACTGCAACAGCGCCTTCGCCGCAAGGATCCGACGGCGCTGATTGCCGATATCCCCGTGGTCCTGTTTGTCTTTGACCTGTTGTATCTCAATGGAGACGACCTGCTCGATCATCCCCTCGCCGACCGCCGGCGCGCGCTCGACGCCTTGCACTTCGCATCAGCCGTGCGCCCCTCCGAGGCCACGGTGGCCAGCGCGCCAGAGGATCTGAACGTGCGGTTCCGCGACGCGCGCTTGCATGGGAATGAGGGGTTGGTCATCAAGCGACGAGAGGGACACTACCAACCCGGCAAGCGCGGGCGGCAGTGGGTGAAGTGGAAGGAAGAACTGGCCACCCTCGACGTAGTGGTTGTCGCGGCCGAGCAGGGCCACGGCAAACGAGCGGGCGTGTTGAGTGACGTCACCTTCGCTGTGCGCTCAGACGGCGAGCTCGCGCCGGTGGGCAAGGCGTACAGCGGCTTGACCGACGACGAAATCGCCTCCTTGACCGCGTGGTTTCGCGCCCATACGGTGGTGGACCGCGGGCGGGTCAAGATCGTCGAACCCAAAATCGTGCTCGAAGTGGCGTTTGACGCCGTGACGCGCAGTCCCCGCCACGCGAGCGGCTACGCGCTGCGGTTTCCGCGCATCAAGCGCATCCGTGACGACAAAACCCCGGAGGAGATTAACACCGTGGACGATGTCGCGCGCCTCTTCGCGCATCAAGGCTCGAGCCGAGGTGGCAGTTCCCCCAAATTGGTCGCCGAGCGAGCGACAGAACGCGGAGCGCGCCGATGACTAAACGCCGATTACTGATCATCGCCATGCTGGTCGCGGGGTGGGCGGCCTTGATGCAGGGTCTGGCCCTCCCTCAGGCCGACTCGGCCGCCGCCGCCGGCCCGGTCGTGCTGCGGATCCGGGTGGACGGAGTGATCGCGCCCGCGAGCGCTCGCTTCATTCAGCGGGCGATCCATGAGGCCGAAGAAGCGTCCGCGGCCGCCCTGTTGATTGAACTGGACACCCCCGGCGGGTTGCTGAAGTCGATGGATGACATTACCAAGGCGATCTTAGCCTCGCGGGTCCCGGTGATCGTCTACATCAGCCCGAGCGGAGCCCGCGCGGCATCGGCGGGCGTGTTCATCACGTATGCAGCGCAGATCGCCGCGATGGCGCCGACCACACACCTGGGAGCAGCGCACCCGGTGGGGGTGGGTTCGGGGGGCCCGCAGGATGCGACGATGATGCAGAAGATCACCAACGACTCGGTGGCCAACATCCGCGCTCTAGCCCGGCGGCGCGGTCGGAATGCGGACTGGGCGGAGAAAGCGGTGCGGGAAAGCGTCTCCGTCGACGAGGCCGAGGCGTTGCGGCTGAAGATCGTGGACCTGGTAGCGGCCGATGTGCGGGAACTGCTCACACGGGTGGACGGCCGCGAGGTGGAGACTGAGGCCGGTCCGGTCGTCCTCCACACCGCCCGCGCCACCCTGCGCACGGTCGGGATGGACGCCAGTGAGCGGCTGCTGGACTTGCTCAGCGATCCGAACGTGGGACTGATCTTAATGACGATTGCGATCTACGGCATCATCTTCGAGCTCAGCAACCCCGGGGCCGTCCTTCCGGGCGTCATAGGGGCGATTGCCCTGGTCTTAGCCCTGACGTCCTTTGCGATTCTGCAGGTCAACGCTGCCGGCGTGGGGTTACTGGCGCTGTCGGTGCTGTTCTTCATCGCCGATATCAAAGTGCCGACCCACGGGATATTAACGGCGGGGGGCATTCTCTCGTTCGTCTTGGGCGCGATGCTCCTCACCAACCGACAATTGCCCTTTCTCCGCGTGTCGCTGCAGGTGGCCATCTTCACCGCCCTGTTCACCGGGGCGTTCTTCCTGTTTGCCGTCGGCGCGGGGATCCGGGCCCAGCGGGCCAAGGTGCGCACGGGGACCGAGGGGCTTATCGGAGCAGTCGGCGTGGCGCGCTCGGCGCTCAGCCCCGACGGTCAGGTCCATGTGCGCGGGGAGATGTGGACGGCCGAAGCGGAGGACCGCAAGCCCATTCGAGAAGGCGAACGGATCGTTGTCATCGGGATGGAGGGGTTACGTTTGCGCGTCCGCCCGCTTCCCCGGTGAGGTCTGCCGGCGTTGCTCGCATAGCGACACCGTCGACGACTGTGAACAGACCCAATCCTCACGGCACTCCTGCCACCCGGCGCCTCGGTCTTGAGACGGCGAGTCCTGCACAGACCGAAGCGCTAGGGGCGCGCCTAGGCCGGTTGCTGCAGGCTGGGGATGTTATCGCCCTGTCCGGAGATCTCGGGGCGGGCAAGACGGTGCTCGCCCGAGGTATCGCTAGTGGAGCCGGTGCGACGGGGTATGTCGCCAGTCCCACGTTTACCTTGATTCGCGAGTACCACGGGTCGGCACCGATCTACCATGTGGATCTATACCGACTCGATCGACCCGAGCAACTCGATGATCTCGGGTTGGACATGGTCTTCGATGGCTCCGGGATCGTCGTCATCGAATGGGCCGAGCACGCCGCCTCCTGGCTCCCCCACGATCACCTGTGGATCACCATTCGGTTTGGGGCTGGGGCGGAGGATCGCGTGCTGGAGCTACAGCCACGGGGCGCTCGGTTCGAGGCCCTGCTGACGCAGCTGAGTGACCGCGCCCCCTGATGCGCCTGCTGGCATTGGAAACGGCGACGAGTTTGGGGAGTGTGGCGCTGCTGGATGACGGCGTCGTGGTGAGGGAGCACAGCGATCGTGTGCCCCGCCAGCACCTGGAGTGGCTGGTGCCGGCAGTTGCCGGGGTCCTCACCGCAGCGGGGTGGACGCCCGCTGACGTCGACGCGGTGGCGGTATCCACTGGGCCGGGCTCCTATACCAGTTTGCGGATCGGGATCGCCACGGCCGCGATGTGGGCCCGCTCCCGCGCCATTCCCGCCGTCGGCGTCCCCACGCTCGATGTGCTGGCGCTGGGCACACAGACCACGGGCCTCATTGGAGCCATTCTTGATGTGCGGCGTGGTGAAGTGGCCCTCGCGCTGTTTCGCCGCGACGGGGTGCTCCAGAGGGTCACCGACGACAGGGTCGGATCCGTCGCGAGTGTCCTTGAGAGTCTGCCCCCGGGGCCGATTACCTTCAGTGGGGACGCCCTCGAAATCTACGGGGAGGCCATCCTGGCAACGCGGGAGCAGGTCACCTTCGCCCCTCGGGAGCAGTGGTACCCCAAGGCGACAGCGGTGGGGCAGTTGGGGTGGGAGCGCCTGGCGCGCGGCGAACACGACGACCTCTACCGATTGCATCCGATCTATAGCCGGGCGGCGACCGACAAGGAGACTGCGGGCACCCCACGGCTAGACGGAGTAGCGTCTGCGGAGTAAGCTCGACGGCGATGAAACAGATTACGCGTGTGACGCTTGAGACAATGCGGATGGACGATATTCCGCGTGTGCTGGCCATCGAGCAGCAATCCTTCCGTACGCCGTGGCCACGGGATGCCTACACGCATGAGCTGAATGAGAATCGGCTCGCCGCCTATCTCGTGGCGAAGACGGAGGAGGGGATTGTTGGCTATGGCGGGATGTGGGTCATCCTCGATGAGGCGCACGTGACGACAATTGCCGTCGATCCGGCCTACCGAGGGCAGCACATCGGGGAGCGGCTCTTGTTGGGATTGATCGATGCGGCCTTGGGCCGCGGAGCGCGGTGGATGACACTGGAAGTCCGTCGCTCCAACGACGTGGCGCAGACACTGTATAAGAAGTACGGCTTCCGCGAGATCGGTGTCCGCAAGGGCTATTACAGCGATAACCGCGAGGACGCCATCGTGATGTGGAGCGGGAATCTGCAAGACCGCGACTATCGCCACAAACTCGACGCGTTCCGGACTGCCTTCGATGATTCTCGGGAAGCGTAAGGCGCGTCCGGCAGGCCGCCGTTTGTGACCTCCGCTGAGTCGCTGATCCTGGGCATCGAAACATCCTGTGATGAGACTTCGGTATCCGTCCTCGCACACGGGTCGGACATCTGCAGCAACGTCGTCGCGTCCCAAGCCGACCTGCATCGCCGTTTTGGGGGCGTGGTCCCCGAACTGGCTTCCCGCCAGCACCTCGAGCGGCTGCTCCCGGTGATGGACGAGGCGTTAGAGATTGCCGGCGTCGGGCTGGACGATCTCACGGCAGTCGCCGTGACACAGGGGCCGGGGCTGGTAGGCGCCCTCACCGTCGGCGTGGCGGCAGCGAAGGCTCTCGCCTACAGCCGCGACCTGCCCCTCGTAGGCGTCAACCATCTGGAAGGGCACCTCTACGGTGCGTGGTTAGCGGCTCCTGAGTTCGCGCGTCCCGCACTGGCCCTCATCGTCTCCGGCGCACACACCGACGTGGTCGTCATGCGTGATCATGGGCGCTACGAGGTGTTGGGGCGGACCCGAGACGACGCGGCGGGCGAGGCGTTCGACAAAGTCGCCCGGGCGATGGGGCTGGGCTATCCCGGCGGGCCGGAACTGGACCGCCTCGCGCGCGGGGGAGATCCCCGCGCGGTGGCGCTTCCCCTCCCGATGGCAGACGAGTCGTTCGAGTTCTCGTTCAGCGGGATCAAGACCGCTGCCTTGCGGGTTCTCGCCACCGCGTCCCGCACGCCACAGTTTGATGCCGACTTCGCGGCCAGTCTGCAGCGCGTGGTCGTGGATGTCTTGGTCGCGAAGACCATGCGTGCCGCTCGGCTGACCGGCGTATCGACCGTGCTCGTCGTGGGCGGCGTGGCGGCGAACTCGCGCCTGCGTGAGGAGATGGACCGTGCCTGCCGCCAGGCGGGCGTGCGATTGGTCGTGCCGCCGCTCGTTCTGTGCACCGATAATGCGGCGATGATCGCGGCGGCCGGATATCAGCGCTTGCGCCGCGGCCTGCGCGCCGATCTGCACCTGGGAGCATCCAGCGACCTGGCCCTCGCGTGATCCGCACCCCTCAGATCTTCATAATCCGGATATTCGCCCAGAAGGCTGGGGATTGCCGCCCTGTGGATAATGTGGATAACCCGGTGCATAAGGCCCCTGCAAGCGATTTCCGGCGCGCCGGGGTGGTGGGGGGCGGGGGGCGGGAGACCCCGATACGGTCTTGAACGGAAAGCGGGGGCCGACTAAGATGGTGAGTGCCTAGCACTCGCCGTCGTCGAGTGCTAATCCATGCACATAAGGGGAGGGACCATCGATGAAAGTCCGGCCATTAGGTGACCGTGTCGTGGTGAAGCCGTTAGAAGACGAGGAACGCACCAAGGGCGGGATCGTTCTACCCGATACCGCGAAAGAGAAGCCGCAGCGAGGCGAAGTAATTGCCGTCGGCCCGGGCGACTGGGATGAAAACGCGACCAAGCGCGTCCCCCTGGACGTCAAGGCCGGCGATCACGTGCTGTATGCGAAGTACTCGGGTTCGGAGTTCAAGATCGATGGGGGCGAGCATCTCATCTTGCGAAGCAGCGACATCCTCGCCATCGTCGAGCGCGAGCCCGCGACTGCAGGCAAGAAATAACGCATCGCCCCTGGTCCCCCAGCTCAGCTGGCGGACCCGCGGGCGTTACGAGAGTCACGTGGAGGTGACTGGTTGTGGCAAAAGTCCTCGCATTTGACGAGGTGGCTCGGCGAGCGCTGGAGCGCGGCGTCAACAAGCTTGCCGACGCTGTCAAGATTACGCTTGGCCCCAAAGGCCGCAACGTCGTCTTAGAAAAGAAGTTCGGGTCGCCCACGATCACGCATGACGGTGTGACCGTGGCGAAAGAAATCGAACTCGAGGACCCGTACGAGAATGCCGGCGCACAGCTGGTGCGGGAAGTGGCGACCAAGACCGAAGATGTGGCCGGCGATGGGACGACCACGGCCACGGTCCTGGCGCAGGTTCTGGTCCACGAGGGCATGCGGGTCGTATCCGCCGGGGCCAACCCCATGGCCGTGAAGCGCGGGATTGATCGCGCTGTGGCTGTTGTCGTCGAGGAGCTCCGCAAGGTCAGCAAGCCGGTCGAGACCAAGGACGCCATCCAGTCGGTCGCCAGCATCTCGGCCAACGATCCGGCCATCGGCAGCCTCATCGCCGACGCGATGGACAAAGTCGGCAAGGACGGCGTCATTACCGTTGAGGAGTCCAAGGGCATTGAGACCACCGTCGAGGTGGTCGAGGGCATGATGTTCGACAAGGGGTTCGTCTCCGCGTACTTCGTCACCGATCCGGAGAAGCAGGAAGCGGTCTTGGAAGATCCGTACATCCTCATCACCGATAAGAAAATCTCCGCCATCAAAGACCTCCTCCCGGCACTCGAGAAGATCGCGCAGGTTACCCGCCCGCTGCTGGTAATCGCTGAGGATCTTGAGGGCGAGGCTCTGGCCACACTTGTGGTCAACAAGCTGCGCGGGACACTGAATTCGTGCGCGGTCAAGGCGCCAGCCTTTGGTGAGCGTCGCAAGGCAATCCTCGATGACATCGCCGTCCTCACGGGCGGCCAGGTCATCTCGGATGAGCTCGGCCTCAAACTCGAGAACGTCGACCTCACGCAGCTGGGCCGGGCCCGCCAGGTCCGCGTCCGCAAAGAGGAGACGATTCTCGTGGGGGGCGCGGGCAAGCCCGACGCGATCGAGAAGCGCGTCAACCAACTGCGCAAGCAGATCGAGGATACCGAGTCCGACTACGACCGGGAGAAGTTGCAAGAGCGCCTGGGCAAGTTGTCCGGCGGCGTCGCGGTGATCAAGGTCGGCGCCCACAGCGAGACGGAGTTGAAGTACCGGAAGACCCGGACAGAAGACGCCCTGCGCGCGACCCGCTCTGCGGTTGAGGAGGGCATCGTGCCCGGCGGGGGTAGTGTGCTGGTGTATGCGGCTAAGGCGCTATCCAAGCTCGAAGCCGATGGCGACGAGAAGACCGGAATTCAGCTGGTGGCACGCGCGCTGCTCGAACCGGCCCGACAGTTGGCGATCAATGCCGGGCAGGAGGGGTCGCTCATCGTCGAGCACCTCAAGGAGAAACCCCTGGGCACCGGCTACAACGTGAACTCGGGGAAGTTTGAGGACCTGGTGAAAGCCGGCATCGTCGATCCCGCCAAGGTGGTGCGCTCGGCACTGCAGAACGCCGCAAGCGTAGCCTCCCTGATGCTGACCACCGAAGCGATGGTCGTGGATAAGCCAGAAGATGACGACAGGTCCCAGACACCCCAAATGCCCCCGATGTAGTAACTGATGCGGGAAGTTCGCACTGTCCCTCAGGCCTCACCGACATCGGTCGGTGGGGCCTGAGTGCTTATGAATCATCCCGCGACCCAGCTAGCTGGGTTGGGGCTGGCGCGCACCCCAAACCCCGAACGTTGAACCCTAAAAGACGAACATTGTTGCTCGTGGAGGCACGTATGTTTATGATTATGTCGCCGGTTGTGCCGCCGACGTGCTCCACGAGACGCGCACGCGGCGTGACTCCGAACTTTCCAGGGTTCCGAAATTCCCAAGATTCTTGTTGTGGGATCCGGCGGTAGAGAGCACGCCCTGGCCTGGCAACTCGCCCGGGATGGTGGGGCCGAACTATACGCCGCACCCGGTAATCCCGGTATCGCCTCGCTTGCCCAGTGCCTCCCGATTGAGGCGGCCGCGATCTCCTCTCTCGCCTCCGCCGCCGACCAGTTGCACATCGATCTCACAGTCGTCGGTCCCGAGGCGCCTCTCGCCGCAGGGCTTGTCGACGCGTTTGCCGCCCGCGGATTACTCGCATTCGGTCCCACGCAGCGCGCGTCCCAAGTAGAAGCCAGCAAAGTGTTTGCCAAGAATCTCATGCGCCGCGCGGGCATCCCCACCGCGCCATTTGCTGCCTTCGACGATCCCGCAGATGCCGCTGCGTTCGTCCGCCGCCGCAGGCGGCCCGTCGTCGTGAAGGCAGATGGGTTGGCCGCTGGTAAAGGGGTGGTCGTGGCCCACGATACCGCTGAGGCGCTCACCGCGATTGACGCTCTCATGGTCCGCCGCGTGTACGGGGACGCCGGTGCGCGCGTCGTCATCGAGGAGAAGCTCGACGGTGAGGAAGTGAGCATGCTCGCCTTCGTGCACGGCGCATATGTGTGCCCGTTACTGCCGGCACGGGATTTCAAGCGGGCAGCCGATGGAGATACAGGGCCCAACACGGGAGGCATGGGCGCAGTGGCGCCGACCCCCTTGCCCACAGACGTGATGGACCAAATTACCGCGCAGATCCTGGAACCCGCCGCCGCGGCGATGGCCGCCGACGGGTGCCCTTTTGTCGGCGTGCTTTATGCCGGCATCATGCTCACGCCGACAGGCCCACAGGTCCTCGAGTTCAACTGTCGGTTCGGCGATCCTGAGACGCAGGTGATCCTGCCGTTGCTCGACGTTCCTCTAGCTGATGTGCTCCTCGATGTCGTCCATGGCCATCAGCCGGTGCTGCGGTGGGCTGATCAATCTGCAGTCTGCGTGGTGTTGGCCTCTGGAGGATACCCGGGGCAATTTCGGATCGGCCTGCCCATCCGTGGGCTCGACGACGTGCCTGAAGACATTCTGGTGTTCCACGCCGGCACGGGTTCTCTCGGAGCCGATATTGTGACGGCGGGCGGTCGCGTGCTGAACATCGTGGCCCGCGGAGCCTCGATCCCCCAGGCGAGCGATCGGGTCTACGGCGCGATCCGAGGAATTCAATTTGAAGCGATGCAGTATCGCGGAGACGTTGGGCTCTCGGTCGACGTCGCGACGGGTGCTCCTGCGATCGCAGGGGGTTGCTAAGTGCTATTTCTGCAGGCCTATCGGTTCGCTCTGGATCCCAATCCTCGCGTGGAGCGCGCCATGCGCGCGCACCTTGGCGCACGGCGGTTCGCGTATAACTGGGGGCTCGCCTTGGTCAAAGCGCGCCTGGACGCGCGGAGGCGAGGCGGGGATGTGGCGGTCCCCTGTACGCTGCCGGCGCTGCGGCGGGAGTGGAACCGAGGCAAGGAGACGGCGGCGCCATGGTGGCGGGAAAACTCCAAAGAAGCATACTCATCCGGATTGGACGCCCTGGCCCGCGGGCTGCGGGCCTTCTTCGACAGCCGGGGTGGGAGGCGCCGAGGCCGATGCGTTGGTTTCCCGGTCTTTAGAAAAAAAGGCCGGGGAAGCCAGTCGGTCCGCTTCACGACCGGGACAATCGCTGTCGCCGACCGCACGCATATTGTTCTTCCCCGTCTCGGACGCATTCGCACCCAGGAGGCGACCACCGCGCTTGCCGAGCGGATTGCGGCCGGGACAGCACGCATCCTGACGGCCACGCTGTCGTGGGAAGGCGGCCGATGGTTTGTGAGCTTCACCTGCGAGGTCGACCGTGCGCTCGGACGTCCCGCGCGCCCCGCCAGTGTCGTCGGCGTTGATGCCGGCGTCCGCCATCTTGCGGTCCTCTCCACCGGCGAGGCGGTGCCCAATCCCCGCCCGCTGCACCGCGCCTTGCGGCGGATTGGGCGCTGGCACCGAACACTATCGCGGCGGACGCGTGGGAGCGGCCGCTGGCAGCAGACCCGCCGCCAACTGGCCCGGGCCTATGGGCGCGCGGCGTACATCCGCGCCGATGCGATGCACAAGCTGACGACCAGACTGGTCCGCACTTACGGCACAATTGTCATCGAGCAGTTGAATGTCGCCGGCATGATGCGCAACCGTCGCCTGGCCCGCGCGATCGCCGATACAGGCCTAGGAGCCCTGCGCAGGCAACTACGCTATAAGTGCCAGTGGTATGGATCGGGACTGATCGAAGCCGACACCTTCTTCCCCAGCAGCAAGCTCTGCTCCAGATGCGGGACGGCAAAAGCCACGCTGGCCCTGTCGGAGCGGGTCTTTCGGTGCGGGCACTGCGGCGCGGTCGGGGACCGCGATCTCAATGCCGCCGCGAATCTCGCGGCCCTCGTGGCCGCCGCCGGGAGTGGCCCGGAGGCGTTAGACGCGCGGGGACGGGATGTCAGACTCGACGCTGTCGAGCAATCCCGGACGAACCGCGAAGCCGGCAGCGGATCGCCGCATCAGACCGGCACCCTCATGCCGCAAGGCGTGAGTGCCTGAAATGGTTGTCAATGTTTCGGGTAACGGAGGCATGTGACTGTGACGACAAATCAATCTCCGGTCTCGCCATCGGGAAATCCGCAAGTGGCCGTCGTGTTGGGAAGCGACTCGGACCGTGCTGTGATGGAGGATGCCGCGCGGACGCTCGGGGAGTTTGGCATCCCCTGGGAAATCGTCGTCGCCTCGGCGCACCGCTCCCCGGAGCTCGTGGACCGCTACGTCCGTGCGGCAGAAGGTCGCGGGATTCGCGTTCTCATCGCCGCTGCAGGTGGCGCGGCGCACCTTGCGGGAGCGCTGGCTGCCCGCACGGTCCTCCCGGTGATTGGAGTGCCGCTGGATGCCACGGGGCTGGGAGGACTGGATGCTCTGCTGTCGACCGTCCAGATGCCGCCCGGAGTCCCGGTCGCGGCGGTGTCGATTGGCGCGTGGGGCGCGCGCAATGCCGCCGTGCTCGCGGTGCAGATGCTAGCGACGGGGGATCCCAAGCTTCGTGAGCGCGTCCGGGAGTACAAGGCCGCCATGGCCCGCCGCCTGGAGGCGAACGCGTCTGAAGCGCGCCTGCCGACCACGCCGTCGAGAGGATCCTGACATGCCGGTGACCGCGATTGTAGGGGGGCATTGGGGAGACGAGGGCAAAGGCAAGGTCGTCGATGCCCTCGCCGCTCATGCCGACCAGGTCATCCGGTTCAATGGGGGCAACAATGCCGGACACACGATCGTCGGCGACCACGGCGAGCTGCGGCTGCACCTGGTGCCGTCCGGCATCTTGCACTCGGGCGTCGAGTGCATCATTGGACCGGGTGTCGTCGTCGATCCGCGTGCTTTGTTCGAAGAACTGACCATGCTCGAGAGTGTGGGGATTTCCACCGCCCGGCTGCGGGTGTCAGATCGGGCGCACTTGGTGTTCCCGTTCCACGTGGAACTCGATGAGATCGCGGAAGTGGCCCGCGGCGCGAAGGCCCATGGGACGACCCGGCGGGGCATCTGGCCCGTGTATGCAGACAAGGCGGCCCGCACCGGGATCCGCGCCGGCGACCTGCTCGAGCCCGCGTTCTTGCAGGACCGTCTCCACGAGGTCGCGCAGCGCGCGACCGCCTTGCTCGGGCGCACCGTGACAATGGGAGAGCTGTGGCACCAGTGTGAAGAGTGGAGCGATCGGTTGATCCCCTACATTGTCGATACGCACCCGCTCGTCCAAGCCGCGTTGCGCCGCGACGACACCGTCCTGTTGGAAGGGCATCTCGGTGTGATGCGCGACCTGGACTGGGGCGCCTACCCGTATGTCACCTCCTCGACGTGTACGCCCGGTGGGGCGTGCGCGGGAGCGGGGATTCCCCCGCAGAGCATTAAGCGCGTAATCGGCGTCGTGAAAGCCTACACGACCGCGGTGGGGGGCGGACCGTTGCCCACGGAGCTCACCGATGGGGTGGGGACGCGTCTGCGCGAGCTGGGCCAGGAGTACGGTGCCAGTACCGGCCGTCCGCGTCGGTGCGGCTGGTTCGATGGGGTCGCTGCGCGCTTTGCCGCCGAAGTCTCCGGATTCACGGAGCTGAGCGTCATGAAGCTGGACGTCCTCGACGGCTTCTCCACCGTCAAGGTGTGCGTGGCCTACCGGGACGGAACGCGGGTGCTCGAGACCGTGCCGCACACTGCAGTGCTCGCGCGCGTGGAGCCCGTGTATGAGGAACTGCCGGGGTGGAAGAAGACGAGCGCTGCGCGCACTGTGGAGGACCTGCCCGATCAAGCGCGCGCGTTCCTGGAACGCCTGGAGCGGCTGATCGGCGTGCGGGTCTCCCTGGTCGGCGTGGGGCGCGACCGCGATGCGCTCATTCAACTGCCGGAGAGGTGGTCCTCGCGGATGCCGGAGGCGACATCGTGATCGATCGCTACACGACGCCTGAGATGACACAGCTGTGGTCGAATGCGACCAAGTTTGCGACCTGGCTCGAAGTGGAACTGTTGGCCGCCGAGGCGCAGGCCGCACTCGGCCGCCTCCCCGCCGATGCCGCCGCGCGGCTGCGGGCCACGGCGCGGGTCGGATCCCCCGAGCGTATTGAGGAGTTGGAGCGGACACAAACGCAGCACGACGTGGTGGCGTTCTTGCGTTCGGTCGCCGAACTCACCGGGCCCGACGCCCGCTATCTGCACCTGGGCTTGGGCTCCTCCGACGTCGTGGACACGGCGCTGTCGGTGATTACGGCGAAGGCGGCGGACCTGCTGGTCGCCGAGGCGCAGGGTGTGGCGGATGCGCTTGTGACCCTCGCAACTACTTATCGCGACGCGGTGATGGCCGGTCGCACCCACGGGATGCACGCCGAACCAATCACCTTCGGGTTGAAAGCCGCGGTGTGGCTGGAGGAAGTGCGCCGGGGGATGGAGCGGCTACGCCGCGCCCGCGTGCAGATCGCCGTCGGTAAGATCTCAGGGGAAGTCGGGACCTACGCCCATCTGGATCCTGCCGTGGAAGAGTCCGTCTGCCGTGCGCTCGGCCTCACCCCGGCGCGCGTCTCCTCGCAGATTCTCCAGCGGGACCGCCACGCCGAGTTCCTCAGCGCGGTCGCCATTCTCGGCGGGACGCTCGAGAAGATGGCGACCGAACTGCGCACGCTGGCGCGGACCGAGATCGCCGAAGTCGAAGAGCCATTTCGCCCCGGGCAGACCGGGTCGTCGGCGATGCCGCACAAGCGCAACCCGATTCTCTGCGAGCGCATCAGCGGGCTGGCGCGCATTCTGCGCGGCTATGCCGTCGCGGCTCTGGAAAATCAAGCCTTGTGGGGGGAGCGCGATATCTCCCACTCGTCTGTGGAACGCATCGCGTTTCCGGGCGCGACCACGCTGCTGCACTACATGCTGCGCACGATGGCGTTCGTCTTGCGGGGGCTGCGGGTCTTCCCGGAGAACATGCGCGCGAATCTGGAGCGCACAGGCGGGCTGGTCTTCAGCCACCGGATTCTCCTCGCGCTGATGGCGAAAGGCCTCTCCCGCGATGAGGCGTACGGCATCGTCCAAGCCGCCTCCACCGCCTCCCTCGAAGGGCGGATGACCTTCCGGGACGCATTGCTCGCCGGCGGCCGGTTGCCCGCCTCCGAGCTGGAGACGCTGTTCGACTACCGTCCCTACCTGCAGCACGTGGACACCATCCTCGCGCGTGTGGGGATTCCCGCGCGAGAGGCTGTGCGAATCACGTCATCCCCGGGAGCCTCACGATGAGCATGGTGTCTCGATCCATGGCCGGACAGCCCGCGCCGACAATGGCCGACACCTCCTTGCCGCTTCCTTTATATCGGCGGGGCAAGGTCCGCGACGTGTATGAGGCTGGTGGGAACTTGTTGATCGTCGCGACGGACCGGATCTCGGCGTATGACCACATCCTGGCCACCTCGATCCCCGATAAGGGGCGCGTATTGACACTGTTGTCGGCGTTTTGGTTTGAGCGGACGCGGGGGATCGTTCCCAATCACATGCTGTCGGTCGAGGTCCAGCAGATCGCCCGCGCGGTTCCGCAGCTGGGATCGCACATGCGCATGCTCGCCGGGCGCAGCATGTTGGTGCGCCGCTGCGAGCGCATTGACGTGGAGTGCGTGATACGCGGGTACCTCGCCGGGTCCGGGTGGTAAG
>Ga0137415_10004169_pt1 | contig 14309 bp, 10 predicted proteins | sample CZODoug3_1_1_16f_FD_183082 | JGI IMG/M metagenome (GOLD analysis project Ga0137415, IMG submission 183082) | Vadose zone soil fungal communities from Angelo Coast Range Reserve, California, USA - CZODoug3_1_1_16fungal (Hybrid Assembly) | ecosystem: Environmental > Terrestrial > Soil > Vadose... | reverse complement strand
CGCGGACAACGTCCGGCCGCTGGCCTACGCCGGGGTGTTCATCTTCGTGATCGCCGGCTTTCTGGTGTCGCTGTGCCTGCACGAGTTCGGACACGCCTACACCGCGTGGCGCTTCGGCGACCACGACGTCGCGGCGCGCGGCTATCTGACGCTCAACCCGTTGAAGTACTCGCACCCGCTGCTCTCGCTCGGGTTGCCGGCACTGTTCATCGCGCTGGGCGGGATCGGCCTGCCGGGTGGTGCGGTGTACCTACGGACGTCGTGGATGACGAAGCGGCAGAAGACCCTGGTCAGCCTGGCCGGGCCGGCCACCAACCTCGCGTTCGCGGTGGTGCTGCTGGTGCTGACGGGGCTGCTGAGGGAGCCGGGGCACCCGGTGTTCTGGGCCGCGATGGCGTTTCTTGGCTTCCTGCAGGTGACCGCGTTCGTCCTCAACATCCTGCCGGTCCCGGGGCTGGACGGCTACAGCGCGCTCGAGCCGCACCTGAGCCCCCAGACGCAACGCACCCTGCAACCCGCCAAGCAGTGGGGATTCTTGGTCCTGCTGCTCCTGCTGTTCACGCCGCAACTCAACCGCTGGTTCTTCGAAATGGTGTTCTCGTTCACCGACCTCTCCGGCGTACCCCGTGGGCTGGTGATCGGCGGCATGGACCTCACGCGGTTCTGGTCGGCCTGGTTCTGACGGCGGCCTTGCGACATATGCGTCTTCACGCATAGATTGCAGGTATGAGTGCCGGACATGATCACAGCAAGGCCGACACCCGTGTCAGCCGGATGGTCATTGCCGCCGCGATCCTGACCGCATTCCTCGCTCTCGAGCTGACGACCGCGCTGCTGATCAATTCGATTGCGCTGCTGGCCGACGCCGGGCACATGCTCACCGACCTGGTCGCGATGTTCATGGGGCTGACCGCGGTGCTGCTCGCCCGCCACGGCAGCGCGTCGCCGGCGCGCACATACGGCTGGCACCGGGCCGAGGTGTTCACCGCCGTCGCCAACGCGGTCCTGCTGCTCGGCGTCGCCGTGTTCATCCTCTACGAGGCCTTCGAACGGCTCGGCGACGCGCCTCAGATCCCCGGTGTGCCGATGATCGCCGTCGCATTGGCCGGTCTGGTCGCCAACGCCGTCGTCGTGCTGCTGCTGCGGTCGCACGCCGAGGAGAGCCTGGCGGTCAAGGGCGCCTACATGGAGGTCGTCGCCGACACCGTCGGCAGCATCGGCGTGCTGATCGCCGGCATCGTCAACGTGACGACGCGGTGGCCTTACGCGGACGTCGTGGTCGCGGTGTTCGTCGCACTGTGGGTGTTGCCGCGGGCGATCTCACTGGCCCGTGCCGCATTGCGGATCCTGTCCGAGTCGTCACCCAGCCACATCGACGTCGATGAGCTGCGCTCGGCGCTGTGCGCCGTCGATGGCGTGACCGAGGTACACGACCTGCACGTGTGGACGCTGGTGCCGGGCAAGGACATGGTCACCGCGCACCTGACCAGCACCAGGAATTCGGCTCTGGTGCTCGACGACGCCCGTGTGGTGCTCACCGCCCACGGGCTGGTCCACGCGACCGTCCAGGTCGAGCCGCCCGACGGCGCCGCGGACTGCAAGTGCGAAGCGGAGTAGTGAGCGCTACGCGAGACCCATTGCAGAACGCGCCGCCGGATCGCAGTCGTCGAGCAGGTCAAGGCAGCGCTGATACTCGTCGCTCTCGCCGATGGCGTCGGCGGCCCGCGCCAGCGCGGCCACGCAGCGCAGGAACCCGCGGTTGGGCTCGTGGCTGTAGGGCACCGGGCCGAAGCCCTTCCATCCGTTGCGGCGCAACTGATCCAGGCCGCGGTGATAGCCGGTGCGGGCGTATGCGTAGGCGGTGATGGCCCTGTCGTCGGCCAGTGCGTCCTCCGCGAGTGCGGCCCACGCCACCGACGCCGTGGGATGTGCGGCGGCCACAATCGCGGGGTTTTCGGAGGCAGCGAGTTCGGCCTCCGCCGCGCTGTCGCCGGGCAGCAATACCGGATCCGGTCCAAGGAGATCACCCATCCGTGTCATGGGGCCCATTGTGCCGTGCGGGCCACCGCGGCGAGCCGCGACATCGGCCGCAGCACCCGCCGACGCGGATGGCTAAGCTTCGGGCCGTAGCGTCGTTAGGGAGGAACCGCAGCAGGGATGTCGAACCCATCAGGGCCTGACCAGCCGGATGAATCCACCGAACAGGCGGAGGACGCCACCGACAAGACGAATGAAACCCAGCAGGCCCAAGCCGTACCGGACCCTGAGCACGAGCCCGCGACCGAGATCCTGCTGTCGCCGGAGGCCGAAGCCCAGCTGCCGGCCGAAGAGACCAAGCAGCCCGCGGAGCGCCGCTTCACCGCGCCGTCAGGATTCGACGCGGGCTCGACGCAGAAGATCGACACGCCAGCCGATCCGGCCACCGAGGTGATATCGATGCCCTACGCGCCGACCGGCGTCGCCGCTGCGACAGCGTTCGCCGAGCCGATGGGTCAGCAGAAATCCGTTGCACCGCAACTCATTCCGCCCCGCATCGAGCCTGCCAAACCGCCGCGCAACCGCCGCAGCTGGGGCTGGGTGGTGGCCCTGCTGTTGGTCATTGCCGCCTTGGTTGCCGTCGCGATCCTCGGCACGCTGCTGTTGACCCGCGGCTCGACGCCGAAGGTGTCGCAGGAGGACATGGTCCGGTCGACGATCCAGAACTTCGACATCGCGATCCAGAAGGGCGACCTGGCCACGCTGCGCAGCATCACCTGCGGCACCACCCGCGACAGCTACGTCAACTACGAAGAGCGGGCCTGGACCGAAGCCCATGCCAGGGTCGCCGCGGCCAAGCAGTATCCGGTGGTCGCCAGCATCGATCAGGTGGTGGTCAACGGCCAGCATGCCGAGGCCAACATCACCACGTTCATGGCCTATGCGCCGCAGACCCGTTCGACGCGCAGTTTCGACCTACAGTTCCGCGACGAGCAGTGGAAGATCTGCCAAGCCGAAAGCTAAGGCTGCTGCGACATCGCGTAGCAGGTGGCGAAGTGCTCCTGGTTGCACGGGATGCCGTTGACCGTCGCGAACTGGCCCGGCATGAGGACGGGGTCAGACCCCTGCTGCGGAACGGTGATGCCGGGTGGCGGCGGCCCGTCGATTGGCATTCTCGCATCGGGCGGCGCTCCTGTTCTCGATCCAACGGTCACGATCAATCTCGGCTCGGGCGGCAAAGGTGGCCGGGGCCTCGCGGGCGCACAAGACGGCGCGGACGGCGTCGCCGCCCAAACCATGACGGTCGGTGATTCAGGAGATGGTGGCATCTCGGCAACGGAGAGTGGCCAATGAGCTCCTATCGCAGAGCGCTCCTTGCAAGCCTATTGGCGCCGCTGTTCGCGTGCGGCGGCAACGGGGACCAGGTGCCTGCGCCGGCAACGGATCATCCTCCCTGCGCCATCAGCGCTGACTGCCCCTCGGGGCAGCATTGCGACCTGGGTGCATGCACGCAGGATTGCTCGACGGAAAGTGCATGCTCGAGCGGTCTCCTCTGCTCGGCGCGGGCGAGGTGCGTGCGCACCCAGTCCGAGGACGTCGACCCCAAACCGTCTGCCGTTTACGCCGGCGCCATCTCGGCGAGTCCCACCAGCGCGCGTCTCACCGCACGTGACCAATCCTTCGATGTTCACCTTACGGCGAAGAGCTCGGACACCGTCCGCTATCGAGTACAGCTCTCCGCGCCGCATCTCTCCATCGACGCCCTTCGCGGCGAATTCCAGGGCGGCACGACCCTGCACTTCCGCGTCGACACGTCGGGACTGCATGGCCAAGGCGATGTCGCCGGCAGCATCAAAATCGTGACGACGTTGGGCGATATTGCGATCGACGTCCCGATACACGTGGGTGTAACCGGCTCCTACATTGGTACCCTTCACTACGACGTCAACGGTCTTCCCCTGGGGGACACGAAGGTCGCTTTGGATGTCCTGGAGACGGATGGCGACGTCAAGGTGCGCGTCGGCTCGGCGTCGTCGCTCTTGTTTCCGGCGACGGACACGGGCGAGACGACCGGACACGGGAATTACACCCCGACGGGTGGGCTTGACTTCACCGTCGCACAATTGCTGGACAAGGCATTCGGCGGGGATCGAAATCACTTCCAGCGGCCCATCGGTCGCTCGGTTCGATTCACCGTCAAGCCGACAGATACGGGGAATCTGCAAGGAAGTTTTACGGAATCCGTAGTGGGAATCTTCGCCGAGCCCGTGACGACCACAGGGACGGTCGTCCTCGAGTTCCAGCCCACGGGCAAGGACCCGCTGTTCACGCTCGCCGAGGATCCGGTCATGCCCGGCTCACCGCGGAAAACGGACGCCCGCTCACCCAGCGATATCTTCGGCTGGACAACCGGCGATTGCAGCCAGGTGGTTTGCAGCAGCGACGGTTGGACCAATTGCGACCCGAAGTTCCAACTCGATGGCATCGAAAGTACGTATTCCGCGCCGCTCTACGCCCGCTACAAGACCAAGAGCAGCGCGGCGCCCATCGACGACATTGCGACGGTCTGCCAGGGCGCGCTCGGCGTCCGCTCCATCGCCGAGTGGAAGGGTCTGTCGAGTCAGGACTGCGGGCTCCCGCAGGTCCTCGCATGCGGCCTGGCGCTCCGCGCGCAGGCGCCCATCTTGGACAAGGCCAATGCTTTCGCGGCGGTTCGCTTGGTGAACGAGATGTTTGCGGCACCCCTTCTCGTGGCAAAAAACGATATGGTCGGCGCACTCGCTGACTCCTTCGCGAGCGGCCCAGGGGCCGAGGCGAGCCGCCTGGACGACTCCATGACTGTGATTCGCCCGTACGCGACCTGGGTGATGCAGCCGGCGGTCCTCGAATATCTGCGCACCATTCCGCCGCAGTCCGCGATGGGCGCGCCCCCCGCCGACAACGCGACCCAAAACGACTCCTATCCTGCGGCCCGTGCGCTCGGAGACCTGATCTACACGGAGTCGACCCTCGATGCCGAGCGTGCGCGCATCGGCGCGGCGGCCGCGAGCGGCGCGCAGCCGGCTCTCGCAAAGGACGCGCAAGTCCGCGCCGTGCTCGTGTATTTGGAGACGCTTTCGCTCGCGGTGATCGTTCGGGCGTGGGGAACGGTGCCGGACACCGTTGCTGCCCGTCTGGGTGGGATCCTGACTCCCGCGGACCGCGGATTTTCCGCGCTCATTCAGGGAGCCAACGCATTGGGTGTCCCGTCGACTTTCGTCCCATTCGTCTATCGCCCAGAGGATTCGGGCAAAGGAGCGACGAACTTCGAACAGGTTCTTTCGATCGCCAACGACGCGGTCGCCGCGGAGAAACTGCTCGAAGATCAATTCCTCGCGGACAAGCACACTTACGAGTACAACCAAAAGGACCTCCAGGCGCAACTGACGTCGGTGCGTGGACAATACGACACGCGCATCTTGGAAATCTGCGGGCAGCAGTTTGATCTCACCCATCCGGGCGACTGGTCGACCTGCGGCGCGAACCAAGCCGGGACCATCGGCGAGCTGGACATTCAAGTTCAAGAGGCGAACGCCAAGCTCGCGTCCTCGCAGAACCGAATCAAAGGAATGCGAGACGGGATCCAGATCGATGTCGATGCGCTCGCGCAATCGCAGAGCTTGCGGCAGGACGACATCGACTTCATCTCGACTACGGGAGACGCAATCGCAGCCATCACCTATGCCGACGGAATCCTCGCCGCCGTGCAGGCGTCCATCCAAGTCGCGAGCAACGCCAACGTGCTCAACTTTGGTGCCCCCGCCGCTGAAGCGGGTCCAGTTCTCGTGATGGGGATCGTTCGCGCGACGCTCGACGCGACCAAACAGATGCTCGAGACCGCGCAGAGCATGCACTCGGCCAGAACCAATGCCGCAATTGAATATATCGACGGGATGGCCAAAATTCAAAAGGAGCAAATCGATCTCGCCCAGCTCGCGGTCGACATGACTCAAGACACGCTGGGCATCGTGGAGGCCCGGACGAAACAGCGCAACAGCATCGACGAGGCAAAGGGGCTCTATGAAGAGAGACGGCGCCTCCTCGCGATCATCGACCACGACCCAAGCAACGATCCGAGCTACCGTCTTCTCACCGACCAGTTCGGTCTTCAGGTGCTCGCGTCGCGAGACGCCGCCCAGCAGCAACTGTTTCTCGCCGGAAACGCCCTCCAATACGAGATCGACGAGAGCCTCGGAGCGCTCGACGGCGCGGTGATGAACGCGCACAACGCGACGAGCCTCCAATCGCTCTCCGCATGCATGCGTGGCATCTACAACGCCACCCGCGTGACTTACGGCACGCCGCAGACATATGTCACTCCGGTTTCCGTGCGCAAGCTACTCGGCATTAACGGTTCGCGAACCGACTCGGTGACGGGACAAACCCTCAGTGAAGGTGACCAATTCCGCGGACTGCTCTTGAAGAACGACAATATGGACGGAAGAGGAGGCGTGGCGATTACCTTTGCCACGGACCTCCAACCCGGAAACGGCCTCTGGGCGACGGACGTGTGCTCGGACCGGCTCTCGGGAATTCAGGCGCAATTGGTGGGCGACTTCCTCGGCGACAACGAGGCGCAGCTCAATTTGACACTCGACGGAGGCAGCATCATGCGCAATTGCGATTCCGACTCTCTGACCACTTGGTCCATCGCGAGCAATTCATCCGCATCCACGGCCGCTTTCAGCGTGCTGCAAGCGGGTGTCAATACCTGGGGCGACGCACCGGCGAACACGTCCTTCTTCGGGCAGGCCGTCGCGCGCCCTACGTGGCGGGTGACCATCCCTGGGGGCGGAGACGCTCCGGCGGATTCGGATATCGACTTGACGCATGTCGATGACATCATGTTGCGGTTTACGCATACGGCGCTTCCTCGGCGGTCTGGTGCTCTGTCGGTGGATGCATCTTGCTTGGCACAAATTGGAGGTGGGCAATGAAATCGCATCGAGCATATTTGCTGTTTGCCGGGGCGGTTGCGACCGCGGTTGGTTGTGGCGGAGCTTCTGGCGCGGACCTCGGGCCTGGAGGCACATCGACGGATGATGGTTCATCGGCGAACGGCGATGCCGGGCCCGGAAAGCAATGCGGTACGAAGGACGACCCGGATGACCAGGGCATCGATTCAAACTGCGACGGAGCGGACGGCATCGTGGGTAAAGACGTGTACGTCGCAACGGCGGGCTCGGACACGAATTCGGGCACACCGCAGGAGCCTCTGCGCACGCTTTCCGCAGCCATCAAATTGGCGGTGGCAACCAAGGGGCGAGTCATTGCGCTGGCGGGCACGTACCCTGTCGATACGCTCTCCCAAGATGCGTGGGCGATCTATGGGGGCTACGCGGCGGGCTTCGCTGGGCCGCCGATACGGGAGCAAACGGTCCTGTCGCCGATGCAAGAGACGGGGGTGTTGCTCGAGGGCCAGAGCGCCGTCTTGGCGCACGTCGCAGTAGCAGGCTCGCCCCCCAGCACGCAGGCGATGGCCTACGCCCTGCGCACGCGGGTCGTGCAACTTTTGCTCGACGATGCTGTTGTTCGCACGGCCGATGCTCTCTCGGCACCGGCGGCGCAGACTGGAACTCTCGGCGGAGACGGTGGTAACGGCAAGACGCAGGTGTGCAATGGGGCGACGCAACCTACGTACGTGACCGGCAGCTACTACTCTGCGAGCGCGGAAGGGAAGCCAGCCGGTAGCTACAACGCGCAGAATCCTGGGGCGTCCGTGCGCGCCGTGAGAGCGACGGATGGGGCTCCCGCAGGCGATGGTATCAACGCGACAGCCGACTTCGGCATGCTCGGAGACCTGCTGCAGGGCACCGTGGGCGAGCCCGGGAAGAGCGATGGGACGCCAGGGTACGGTGCGGCGGCGGGCGGCAATGGTGGTGGATGGCGCGACGGCCCGGATTGGCAAAAGCAAGGCGTCTGGGGTGGCCCCGGCGGATCGGGCGGCTGCCCAGGCGAGGGCGGTCAGGGAGCGCAGTCCGGTGGATCGAGTGTCGCAATTTTGGTGTTGGCAGGCAAGGTCACCGTGCAGCGCTCCCAGCTCGTCACCGGGCTCGCTGGCAACGGCGGCGACGGGGGGGACGGTGGACCGGGCGGACACGGAGGTTGGGGCGGCTCGCCGACTGGCGCGGGCAATTATGTGGGGTATCCAAACTTCGCCTGCAAATGCCCCATCGATGACCCAAGCCTCCAAAGCTGCAATGACCCGATGAACGCAAATTGCGCCGCATTCGGCGGCGAGGGCGGCAGTGGCGGCACTGGTGGACACGGTGGCGGCGGCGCGGGGGGATCCTCCATTGGTGTTGCCACATATGGCACGACGAGTGTAACGCTCGACCCGAGCAGCAACGTCGTACTCGGACCCGCGGGAACGGGAGGCAGCGGCAGCGGGGGTGGACGCGCCCCGAATGGTCGTCGCGTGGCGACATTTCAGATCCAGCTCTTGATGTAGCCATCGCCCCCTTTTGCTAGGTGGGCAAATTACAAACCAGACAAATGATGCGCGATAGGCACGGGGGTGAACATGGGCTACTCGGAGCAGCTCTGCACGGTGGGCTCGCCCGCGACGCGCGCGACCGAGCCAAACCTCGCCAATCTAGAACTCGCATTCGGCGACACGGCCGGTGTCGCAATTTTCGGGATTCTGAAAATCAAGAATGGCTTCTATGCGTTCGATAACGCGCTTCATGTCTTCTCTGATCTGGGCACGGATACCGAACCGGGGATCTATGAATGGAACGGGCAATCTTGCTGGAAATCCTACTATGGGCGCCTCGCACCGCCGGGAGTCTGTTTTGCCGAGGACGCCTATGGCAACCAATTCTGCTGGCTGCACGGCAAGATCCGTTTGTTCAACGCCGACACTGGTTTGCGCAATCAAAGGTCTTGGCGCGAAATCGAAATAATTGCAGAGAGCATGGAGGAATGGGCGGAGATCATTCTGCAAGCACCCACGCTGTGGACAGGTCAGGTGGTTGCGCAAGATTGGCAGAAGATTCACAGTGTTCTTCGTCGTGGACATCGTCTCCTTCGCCAGGTGCCTTTTCAATGGCAGGGTGAGCGCTCGGCGACAAACGTGGAATCACGTCCTGGGGTAGAGGCGATGCGCAGAATGGGTGAGTTTGCGGTGTCGATGCTTGATGGGTCGAGTGACACGGACACGTCAATTACCAAGTAGTGCCTTTGCCCGCAACGCGTGGGCTGGATCGCGTAGATGCGGAGATCAGAGGGCATTCTCTTTACGCAGCCGAGGAAGGTGCAATGACGATGCGCGACGAAAGACAGGAGCGCGCGCCATGCCTCGAGGTGACGATACGCGCTTCTTGGTGGTCTCGGTGGTTGAAACGCATCCGCGTTCGGCCCCCCGTCGCCAAGCCCGTCGACGTTCCTCAAGATGGTGGTGACGTTCGAGCATGGGAGCAATGGGAATACCGACGACCAGTGCCGCGCGACGCGATGTCCGCGGGCGAGCGACACGCGGCCGAAAACTGGATTTGGCGCTCGTTGGGATAGGGCCCTGTCGCCCGTCCATGGGATTTGAGGGCAATCGTAAGGAAGGGAGAAATGCCGTGCTGCCTGAGTGGGAACGAACAATGCGCCGCGACAATGCGGGTAAGATTACGTCGATCGTCTATTGCGACCCCGAGTCAATGGCCGACGATGCTTCCGTCGTGGCCACGAAGGACGGATTAGTCGTGTCCTTCGAGCTCACGATCAGGACGACTCTCGAGCTACACCAGGCGCAGGACCGCGTGGTCAATGCATGGGATGACCTAAAGAGCGTCTGGCCCAGGCGTGAAACGTTCGCGGAAGGGACAAGTCCGGCGGGGTTGAAGGTGGTCGCGAGCGCGGACGGCCTCACGCTTCGAGGCGACGGCCTTCACCTTCGCACGGAGAAGGATGTTCGCGGGTTCGTGCAGAGCCTGTCGCGCGGGTGGCACAAGGTGGTGCGCCTTCGAGAGGCAGAGTCGGCGCACGCCTCGCACACACGCGGGGAAGGATAGCGATGCGATGAACTGGCATATCGACTTACGGAGACTTGGGCCCCAAACACCGACCGAAGAAACAAAGGTGCGCGAAGAGGGGAAAGCAGAATTTTGTTGGAACGACGCGCTCGGCCCGCTGGCTCGCGAACGCTTCGTGGCTAGAGCTCCCGATTCCAAGCGGACAGGCATTCCGGCGCGTGAGTTGCGCGTCACTCAAGCGATTGGGCATTGCATGAATTCCGATATCGTTGCCGGCTATTATGCATGGGAAGTGATCGACGGACACGCGCGGCGACTACTGGCTCAACTGCAACCCGTTGCGGAGCAGCTCGAGTCTCTGCATTCGCGCCATCTTGGGGCGAGCAAAGTGATCGTGGATGCTCTGTGGAGCGCATTCACGAGGGTCGAACGGCGGGGGAGTGCCCTGGCATGGGCCATCTCCAAGCAGCTTCGTGGCACGGAGACCTCCAGCCTTGATATCGCCCTTCGCCACACGATTCCCGCTTTCGAACGGTATACACACCGTCGAGGCGTCACCGTGGACGTGGCGTCCATCTCGGGGCGGATCTATGTTGCTATCGAACCTCGTTCGCTCCGTATTGGCATTGAGAGGGTGTTCGAAACGCTTCTCCGTTTTGCGCGCCCCGGGGAGACGATCGCGATCACTTATGAGCGCCGTGGCCGCTGGGATGTACTGCAAATCGAGCTAGCAACGCGCGGCGAGCCGCTCGACTCTGCGGTAGTTGAAGGGGACCTGTCATCGCTGCGACGGTGGATGGAGATGCGTTTGGGGCGTCTCGACGTCGTCAAAAAAAGCGAATCGGTCTCTGTCGTGCTCGCCTTACCTGCCCACCTCATTCACGAGGAGGAGTCAGATGGTCAAGGGTAGAGAGAGGCATCGGGCAAGACGGGTTAGTGGAAGAAAACGCGAAAAAAGACCGCTCCTCACCTCACTTGATCTCGGTTCGGTTCCCGGGTCATGGTGCTTCCACCCCTTTTGCCACGAGGTGAGGGGCGGCCTTTTTTCCCGTTCGAATGGGTGTGGCGCACACGCTCACCTACGGAAGACTTCAACCACGTGGCTCCCCACGACCAGGACTACTTACGATGAATTACGTTGAATGTGCCGATTTGTCGGCTCAGGTCCTTTCCATTTCCATAACCGGTATTCCGGCTCCCGAGTTTCGACAAGCCCTCAGCAACGGACTCGAAGCCTACAATCGACAAACCTTGGATCTCTGGGACAATGAGCCCTTGAACGTCTTCGTAATCGACGCCGCCACGGAGGAAGCGATCGGTGGCCTCGCTGGCCGAACATCGCTCGGCGTCTTCTTTATTGACCTCTTGTGTCTCCCCAGCCATCTCCGTGGAAAGGGGCTCGGAAGAGACATTTTGAGCCAGGCGGAGGCCGAGTCGCGACGTCGCGGGTGTTTCGTCGCCACGGTCTACACGATGATGATTCAGGCTCCATCGTTTTACAGAAAGCAGGGATATCAAGAATTTGGGCGCGTGGGGTGCAAGCCAGAGGGCAATGCACGAATCTTCATGAGGAAGATATTGCGGCCCAACGAATCCTGAGCCGATACGCGATCACCATTTTGCGAATGCGGAGGGTACCCCAATGTCGAGCAGCGAAGATGCCCAATTGCTTGTTGATGCGCTGAGAAAGCAATCGCGCGCGAGTTTCGTCTACGATTGGCTTGCGATCCTCGAGCGACTCGATGGCAATGCGGAAAATCATCGCTCATCGCATCGCCTCCGCCGTTCATCGCAGCTAGCATGTCAATCACTGCGCACGGGCGTAGGACGACACAACGACCATTCGCAACTCGCGCTTTCGCGGGGAGGACCATGATGCGGACCAAGCAACTATTCTGGATCGTGTTGATCGCGGCGCTGATCGCCGCCTGCTCGTCGCGCTCGTCGCCGCCGCTGGCGGAGACGGATACGCTGGTCGCGAGCAACGCGCCGCCGCCGGTCAAAAGTCGGCCGCCGCAAAGCGGCGGACCTCCGGCGGGGGCGCAGCCGTTCGTGGCGTTCGAGAGCGGGCCGGTGCGCCCGCTGGCGCTCTCGCGCGACGGCAAGCGACTGTTCGTCGCCAACATCCCCGACGGTCGTATTGACATCTTCGCCGTCACCGACGCGGGGCTGCGCCCACAGACGTCGGTGGCGGTGGGCCTCGAGCCGGTGGCGCTCGCGCTGCGCAATGAGGGCGAGCTGTGGGTGGTGAACCATTTGTCGGATAGTGTCAGCATCGTGGACGTCTCCGGCGAGACGCCGCACGTTTCGCGCACGCTCTTGGTCGGTGACGAGCCGCGGGACATCGTCTTCGCCGGCCGCGGCCGCACGCGTGCGTTCATCACCACCGCGCACCGCGGGCAGCAGCGCAGCGATCCAGCGCTCGCCGGCGTGCCCGGCGCCGGTGACCCCGGGCTCACCACGCCGGGAATCGGCCGCGCCGACGTCTGGGTTTTCGACAGCGAGTACCTCGGCGATAGCGCGGGTGGCCGGCCGCGGTCCATCCTGTCGCTGTTCGGCGATACACCGCGCGCCCTCGCCGTAAGCCCCGACGGCGCCACCGTCTACGCGGCCATCTTCAAGTCGGGCAACCAAACGACCGCGATCAACCAGGGCGTGGTCTGCCCTGGCTTCGACGTCGGCAAATCGTGCACCGTCGGCGGCGTGCAGTATCCCGGCGGCGTCGCTGGACCCTCGACCAACCATGCTGGCAGCCAGGCGCCGGAGGTTGGCATCATCGTCAAATTCGATCCGGCGAGCGGCCACTGGCGCGACGGGCTCGGACGCAATTGGGACAAGGCGGTGCGCTTCAACCTGCCCGACCAGGACGTATTCGCCATCAATGCCGAAAGCCTGCGCCAGACTGCCGTCTACGCGCACGTCGGCACCACGCTATTCAATTTGATCGCCAATCCACGCACCGGCGCCCTCTATGCGTCGAATCTGGAGGCGCGCAATGACACCCGCTTCGAAGGGCCGGGCATCTTCGGCCACAGCACCGTGCAGGGCCACCTCGCAGAGGCGCGTATCAGCGTGATCGCCCGCGGAGCCGTCAGTCCGCGTCATCTCAACAAGCATATCGACTACAACGTGCTGCCGGCGCCGCCGGGCATCGCCGACGCCAGCCTCTCGACGCCGCTCGAGATGGTCCTCTCGCGCGACGGCAAGACGCTGTACGTGGCCGCGTTCGGCTCCAGCAAGGTGGGTGTGCTCAGCACGGCGGCGCTGGAGGCCGACGCGCTGGATCCCTTGCGCGACAGCGCCGGCTACATCGATGTCAGCGGCGGTGGTCCCGGCGGCCTTGCGCTCGATGAAGGTCGCCAGCGGCTCTACGTCTACACCCGCTTTGACGACGCCATCTCCGTCGTCGATCTGCACCGCCGTGCCGAGATCGATCACGTCAAGCTGCCCAATCCCGAGCCCGCGAGCGTGGTGGACGGCCGACGCTTCCTTTATGACGCGCGCCTCACCTCGTCCAATGGCGAAGCCGCGTGCGCAAGCTGCCATATTTTCGGCGACAACGACGACCTGGCGTGGGACCTCGGCAACCCCGACGCGGACGTGACCGCAAACCCGATCCCGATTCTGCTGGCGAACGGCGCCCCCACGGAGCCGGTGCCGATCAACGGCACCGGCAACGTGACCGACTTCCATCCGCAAAAGGGGCCGATGACGACGCAGACCCTGCGCGGCATGGTCAACCACGGCGCCATGCACTGGCGCGGCGATCGCAGCAACGGCTTTTTCGGCGTCGACACCCGCACGGTGCCGCCGTTCGACTCCGACCTCGCGTTTCGCAACTTCATCGTTGCCTTTCCCGGACTGCTCGGACGCGCCGAGCAGATCAGCGCCGACGAGATGGCCAAATTTTCCGCCTTCGCGCTGGCGCTGACGATGCCGCCCAACCCGGTGCGCAATTTGGATAACTCGCTCACCGCGGCGCAGGCGCGCGGCCGCAGTTTCTACCTCGGCTGCGAAGGCGCCGACTCGTTCACCGGCGCGCCGCCCGCCGCCGATTGCGTCGCGCACCCGCCCGGCCTCGGTCATGGTCACCTCTCCGACGGTTTGGCCGTCGACAGCAGCAACGGTTTTACCTGCCAGGGCTGCCACACGCTCGATCCCGAGCACGGCTTCTTCGGCACCTCGGGCCAGGCCAGCTTCGAGGCGTTACCGCAGATCTTCAAGATCCCGCAGCTGCGAAACCTCTATACCAAGGTCGGTATGTTCGGCATGCCCGAGATCGAGATCATCAACGCCGGCGACAACGGCTTTACCGGCAATCAGGTGCGC
>Ga0137415_10004165_pt1 | contig 14322 bp, 10 predicted proteins | sample CZODoug3_1_1_16f_FD_183082 | JGI IMG/M metagenome (GOLD analysis project Ga0137415, IMG submission 183082) | Vadose zone soil fungal communities from Angelo Coast Range Reserve, California, USA - CZODoug3_1_1_16fungal (Hybrid Assembly) | ecosystem: Environmental > Terrestrial > Soil > Vadose... | reverse complement strand
GGATCGCGCCGAGCTCCGCCGCGGCGTCGGCCGCGTATTTCTTAGCGTTGACCTGGACGTGGTCACCCTGGATGAACAGCGGGCCCTGGAACCCCTCGCGCAGGGCCGCGGCGGTCATCACGGCGACGTACTCGGCCGGTCGCTGGTCCGTATAGGCGATCTCGCTCCGCGCGATCTCGCAAATCACCGCCCCGACATCGAGTCGCTTGGCCGCCCGGAAAATCGCCCGTCCGGAGTCGTAGGCGAGCACGCGGACGTTGATGGCCGGCGTCGTGAACGCCGGCGCCTCGCCCCGCCCCCGGGCCATATACAGCTCGTGGATCGAGGCCGGCCGCACCCCGGCCCGCTGGCCGATCTCCCAGATCAGCCAGCGGGCCTGCTCCCGCTCCTCGGGCGCGCCGAAGACCGCTCCGCGCACCAGATCGTCCATGGCGCCGCTGCGACGCACCGCGGCGCTCTGGAACGGCCGCAACGCTTCCTGCCACACGTCCGCCATCGCTAACCTCCCGCAGCCGAATCTAGGCCTCGTCCACCTCGATCACCAGTCCGTCGTAGGCCGGCGCGATGCCGTGCGGCAGCAGCTCCACCAGCTCGGCATGCGGCGTCTCGTGGGTGAGGTGCGTGAAGAAGGTGCGCCGCGCGCCGATCTGCTGAGCGACCGCGATAGCTTCGGGAACGGACAAATGGAGCGGATGCGGACCTCGCAGCAACGCATTCAGCACCAGGACCTCGAGGCCGTGCAGCCGCTCGCGCACGGCAGCCGGCACCTCCTTGGCATCGGTGAGGTAGGCGAGCGGCCCGAGGCGGTAGCCGAAGACCGCCCGATCGCCGTGCGGCAGCGGCAGCGCCAGCACGCGCGCGCCGGCGATCTCGCGCTCCTCGTCAGGCTCGAGGACGTGGGCCACGAGCTCGGGCTTGCTCGTGCCGGGCTGCGCCCGCACCGCCGAGTCGAAGATGTAGGCGAAGCGCGCCACGAGCTCCCGCATCGCCGAGGCGGGACCGTAGGCGGGGAGCGGAGCGTGCTGCTTGACCGACATCGCTCGCAGGTCGTCGATGCCGTGCACGTGGTCGGCGTGGGCGTGGGTGAACAGCACGGCGTCGACGCGGCTCACGCCCGCGGCCACGAGCTGCAGCCGCAGCTCGGGAGGCGTGTCGATCAGCAGCCGACCGCTGTGCGTCTCGATCAGCGCCGCGGTGCGGGTGCGCTTGTCTCGCGGGTCGCTCGAGGCGCAGGTGCGACAGGAGCACCCGATCTGGGGGACGCCGAACGACGTCCCGGTGCCGAGGAAGACGAGCCGCACTTCAGACTTCCTCCACCTTGATGAGGTTGGTGCTGCCGGAGACCTCCCAGGGCACTCCCGCCGTCATCACGATGCGGTCGCCGCGGGCCGCGTACCCGCGCTTCAGGATCAGGTCGCGCACCACCTCCAGCATGGCGTCGTAGCCGGGCACGCGGTCCACGAGCACCGGCGTCACGCCCCACACCAGCGCCAGCTGGCGAAACGTCGCGGTCTGCGTCGTGACGGCGAGGATCGGCATCTGGGCGCGCAGCGCGGCCACTTTGCGGGCGGTGAAGCCGCCCTGGGTGAGCGTGACGATGAGAGGGGTCTTCAGCATGCGCGCCACGGCGGTCGTGCCGAGGGCGATGGCGCCTTCCACCGACACCTCGTCGCGCGCAGCGAGTCGGCGCTCCTCGCGGGCGAGCGCCTGCGGCTCCATCGCACGGATGATCCGGTCCATGGCGCGCACCGCCTCGATCGGGTACTCCCCCATCGCCGTCTCGGCCGAGAGCATCACGGCGTCCGTCCCGTCCAGGATGGCGTTGGCCACGTCGGAAGCCTCCGCCCGGGTCGGCCGCGGGGCGTGCACCATCGACTCCAACATCTGCGTCGCGGTGATCACCGGCTTGCCTTGACGGTTGGCCTCCCGGATGAGGCGCTTCTGCACCAGGGGAACGTCCTCGAAGGGCAGCTCCACGCCGAGGTCGCCGCGCGCGACCATCACCGCGTCGCTCGCGACGAGGATGCGCTCGAGATCTTCCAGGGCAGCCGCCTTTTCGATCTTGGCGACGAGCTTCACGGCGGGGGGAACCAGTTTGCGGAGCTCCGCCACGTCCTCGGCCCGCCGTACGAACGAGAGGGCGAGGTAGTCGGCTCCCCAGCGGACCGCGTCGCCTACGTCCTCCCGATCCTTGTCCGTGAGGGCGGGCGCGCTCACGTGCGTTCCGGGAAGGTTCATGCCCTTGTGCGCCGTCAGCGTGCCGCCGTCCACGACCCGCCCCCGGACTCGAGGAGGCTCGACGGCGGTCACCTCGACCGAGAGCAACCCATCGTTCAGCAGAATCCGCGCGCCGACCCGGGTATCCTGCGCGAGCAGGTCGTACGTCGTGGGAAGCTCGTCTCCTCGAGCGAGCGCCTCCGGTGCGAAGGTGACGATCTGTCCCGGCAGCAGCTCGCGCGCGGCACGCAGGTTCCCCACCCGGATCCGGGGACCCTGCAGGTCCACCAGGACCGCGATCGGCAGGTCCTTCGCCTCGGCCGCGCGCCGCACCGCCGCGATCCACCGGCCCCGGTCCTCCGCGGTGCCGTGAGACGCGTTCACCCTGATGACGTTGACCCCCGCATCCAGCAGGGTCGCGATCTGCAAGTCGGTCCCGGTGGCGGGGCCCAGAGTGGCGACGATCTTGGTGCGGCGGGTCACGCAGCCTCCACGGCGTAGTCCGGACGCGATAAGAGAGCGACCGGGCGAAGAGTTGTCCACACTTCCTTAGCGAACCACCTCGAGCTGCTTGGTCTCCAACCGCTGCTTGAGCTCCTGCAGCAGGTGCAGCGACCGGGCGATCGTGGAGGCCGGCATCCCCTCGATGGTCCTGGCCGCCAGGCGGCGCTCCAGCTGCCCTGCCCGCAACAGGACCTCCAAGCCGTGCCGCGTCAGGCACGCGCGCACGCCGCGATCATCGTCGGGGTCGGGAGTGGTCTCGACGAGCGCCTTCGCCTCGAGGCGCTGGATGAAGGTAGTCGCGGCCGCCCGCGAGACGGCGAGCTGCTGGGCCACTTCGCTGGGCCGCACGCCGTCGGGTCCGCCTTGATCGATGGCGGTCAGAGCCGAATGGGCGCGGTGCGAGAGCCCGTAGGACCGGAAGGCCCGGTCTCCGGCCCGCTGGATGGCGGCGTAGGCCGCGCACACGGCATCAGTCAGCTGCAGCGCCAGCTCGGAGCGGTCGGACACGTCAGCCCTCAGCGTTCAGCCGTCAGGAGCCAATGATTAACATGTTGATAGTTAATATACTAAACAGAGTTCGGCCGCACAAGAACCCATTCTGCCTGGCATTTCTCGCGTGGGGGAGCGGGTCTGACGGCTGACGGCCGACGGCTGCTTAGCAGGTCTGGGACCACTCTACGGCCGATTCCCGGCCGCAGCGTGAGCACTTGAGGCGGGCGGGCTTGCCGTCGAACTCCTGGCGCTCATGGCAATGAGGGCAGACGCCGTAGGTGGTGACCACCTCGCTCCCCTGCTGTCCGCCGAGGGTCGGACGGAGCACTCCGGTGCGGGTGACCACGCTCCACTCGTCGGGTGGCTGCTGGCGGATGGTGACGTCGCTCCGGCTGAGGCGGACGGGGCCACGCGAACGAACGTCTACGACCACGTGCCCGTCCGCCGTCTCCTCGACGATCGGATACCAAGCGCCGCGGCGGAGTATGTCCGCCACGCTGTCCGTGATCCGGGCCCAGCGGCGGGACGCCATAGCGCTCCCATGATACCACTTTCAGGTAGATTTGGTTATGCACCCGCTCGGCGCCATCGTCCGCCTGCAGATCCAGCGCGCTTCCCTGAAGACCGGGGAGAAGCCCAACCGCGTGTACGACCCTGCCCCGATCCTCACGGTGGAGCGGCTCGCGGTCTCGTCCGATGGCGTACTGGGCGGCGGTCGGGAAGGCGGCTGGCTGGTCGATGTCCATCACCGCGCGCACCCACTCACGAAGAACGAGGACGGCCTGCACGGAGTCTCGGTCGGGTTCACGTCCCACTACGCCTTGATGCGGGACCGCTTCGGAACGCGGATCGCACCGGGGTGCGCGGGGGAGAACATCCTTGCCGAGGCCGACCGGCGGCTCACGTTTGCAGATCTCCAGGGCGGCCTCGCCATCGTCGGTCCGGACGGCCTGGAGCAGGTGCGGCTGCGGGTGCTCCAGGTCGCCCACCCCTGCCGCCCATTCACCGGGTGGGCGCTGGGAGGGCGCGTCGAGGCCGAGGTGTTGAAATCACACCTGCAGTTCCTGGACGAGGGGATGCGCGGGTTCTATGCGGTGGGCGAGGGCGAGGGGATCGTCTCGGTAGGGGACAGGTTGGTCGTGCTCTAGGGAACAGGACCGACCAAGGCTAGACGCGCAGACGCACAGAGGTCAACGGCGCACGGGGGCCAGGAGAAGCATCTCCTGACCCCCGTTTCCTAGACACCGCTGTGCGTTGTTCGTCTAGCGGGAGCCGGTCCTACTCTCTCGATCCTGTGCCCCGCTCATGACAGCTCGTCCCAGGCCAGCCCCGCTGCTTTGTGGCACTTGTCGCAGGTGAGCTCCTGCTGCCCGCCTGCGAACGCCTGGCGGTGGCGGCACGCCGGGCACACCGCGTAGCTCAGGGGAAAAATGCGTCCCAGACGCTCCATCACGCGCGGCTCGCAGCGCACGATGGTCCAGCGCTCGGGGGGATGGTAGCGGATCTCGAGCAGGCGCCGGTCCACCGGGACGTTGTGGCGGTTGACGTCGAGCACGACGATGTTGCTCGAGGAGATGCGGACGACCGGGTACCACGCCCCGCGGCGCAGGGTATGCGCGCCCGCCGGACCAACGCGGGCCCAGCCCTTGGGCTGGAGCCTGGTGGGCGTGATCATACGCTGATCCATAGATGGCTCTATAAGTAAGCCCCCGCCGGGATTGGGGGAGTGATAGGTATCACAAACGGGGCGGTCAAAACCGGCGAGCAACCGACGGATGGGGGAACGCTGCTCACCCGCATTCGCTGAACCCGCACACGTGGCACGTCGCGCAGCCCTCGATGAACGCGAGCTGCGAGCCGCAGTCGGGGCAGGCGCCGATGAAGTCCTGGTCCGTGTCGCGGAGGCGCAGCACCGCGGCGCCGTCCTGGCCGGCGATCTGCTCGCGCGCGGGCACGCCCGCCGCCGCGTCGCCGGCGCCGGCGAGCAGATCCTGCTGCACACCCTGCTTCTCCTGCATCCACTTTTCGATCGCGATTCCGATCGCATCCGGGACGGACATGACCTTGGTCGGCCCGAGCCCGACCACACGGTCGGAGGAGATGCCGCGCAACTGGCGATGGATCTCCCGCATCGGGATGCCCGACCGCAGCGCCAGCGAGATGAGGCGGCCAACCGCTTCCACGTCGGCCATGATCGGCGCGCCGGCCTTCCCGAGGGAGATGAACACCTCGAAGGGCTGGCCCTTCTCGTCCTCGGTGATGGTGACGTACATCGTGCCGAGCGGCGTCTCGATGCGCCGGGTCATGCCGCGCAGCAGGTCGGGGCGCGAGCGCTTGGCGCGCCGCTGCAGGTTCTCCGCTTCGGACTCGTGGAGCCGGGCACGGGTCCGCTCGAGCTCGGCCTCGAGCTCGGCGACTCGCCCGAGCGCCTCGGCGAGCTTGGTCGGGACGGCCTCGGTCACCGGCTGCGCTTGCTTGGCCGTCGAGCCGGTCGAGAGCACCTGCCCCTCGCGCGCGCCGTCGCGGTAGACCGTCACGCCCTTGCAGCCGAGCTGGAAGGCGAGGCGGTAAATCTGCTCGACGTCCTCCTCGGTGGCGTCGTGCGGGAAGTTGCAGGTCTTGGAGATCGCCGAGTCAGTGAACTCCTGGAACGCAGCCTGCATCCGGATGTGCCACTCCGGCGTCACGTCGTGCGCGGTGACGAACACGCGCTGCCACGTGGCCGGCACTTGGTCGAAGTGAATATGCCCGGCGGCGCCGATCTGCTGCACCAGGGCGTCGCTGTACCAGCCCTCCCGCTTGGCGATGGCGACGAAGTCCTCGTTGACGTCCGCCATGAGGACGCCCGCCTGGTTGCGCATGAACGCCACGGCGAAGAGCGGCTCGATGCCGGAGGAGCAGCCGGCGAGGATCGAGATGGTGCCGGTGGGCGCCACGGTGGTCAGGTTGCAGTTGCGGAGGCGCCGCATGGGCCGCACGCGCTCGCCCGCCGGCCCCCGCGCGCAGCTCGAGTCCGGGCCCCAGATGGAGCGCTCCCACTCGGGGAAGACCCCCCGGTGCTCCGCGAGCTTCTCGGAGGCCCGCTTGGACTCCTCATCCACGAACTGCATCAGCCGGCGACCCAGCGTGACTCCGGCATCGCTGTTGTAGGGGATGCCGAGCCGCACCAGCAGATCCGCCCAGCCCATGATGCCCAGACCGATACGCCGAATGCGCTTGGCGAGGGCGTCGATCTCGGAGAGCGGATACTTGTTGGCGTCGATGACGTTGTCCAGGAAGTGCGTGCAGAGGTGCACCGCCGTCGCCAGCCGGTCCCAATCCACGTCCCCGTTCTTGACGAACAGGCCGACGTTGATCGAACCGAGGTTGCAGACGTCGTAGGGCAACAGCGGCTGCTCCCCGCACGGATTGGTCGCCTCGTAGCCGCCCAACTGCGGAACCGGGTTGTACCGGTTGGCCTGGTCGATGAAGAACACGCCCGGCTCCCCGGTCTTCCAGGCACCGTGCACGATCCTGCGGAACACGTCGCGGGCGTCGAGCCGCCCCACCACGCCGCCGGTGCGGGGATGGATGAGGTCGTAGCCGCTGCCCTGCTCCACCGCCTGCATGAACGCGTCGGTGACGGCCACCGAGATGTTGAAGTTCGTCACCTGTGTCAGATCGTCCTTGCAGGTGATGAATTCCAGGATGTCGGGATGATCGACGCGCAGGATGCCCATGTTGGCGCCCCGGCGCGTCCCGCCCTGCTTCACGACGTCGGTCGAAGCGTCGTACAGTTTCATGAAGGAGATGGGACCCGAGGCGACGCCCATCGTCGAGCGCACGACGTCGTTCTTGGGCCGGAGCCGCGAGAACGCGAAGCCCGTGCCGCCACCCGACTGATGGACCAGCGCCATCGCCCGCAAGGTGTCGTAGATGCCGCTCTCGCCGTTGGAGAGCGCGTCTTCGACGGGGAGCACGAAGCACGCCGACAGCTGGCCCAGCGGCCGACCGGCGTTCATGAGGGTCGGCGAGTTGGGCATCCAGACGCGCGTGGCCATCAGCTCGAAAAACGCCTCGCCCAGGGCGGCGACGGCCTTCGGCGAGGCGCCGTAGGTCGCATCCGGTGCGGCGATCGTCCGCGCCACGCGCCAGAACAGATCTTCAGGGCGCTCGGCGGGTCGCCCGGCCTCGTCTTTCACGAGGTAGCGCCGCTCGAGCACGGTGAGGGCATTGGGGCTCAGATCGAGCGTCCCGTGGCCGGTGGAAGCAGTCATGCTGGCTCGTCCCTCGCGGTATGAGCTGGTGACAGCCGTCGGTGCTGGGGTTGAAGTGCTACACTGCCCGCAGACCTGCGTCGCGCCAGGCGAAAAACGCGGAAGGGCAAGGTAGGCGACACAACGGGCCCAGGCAAGACTTGGTCGGAAGGCTGTGGCCGTGCGCGCTCTCGTCAATCAACATCACAAACGTTGTCTTGCTCCCTCGGGGAGCCCGCGCGCGTCGCCGCGCCGCCCGTGCGGGGCCGAACTCACCCTCCGACAATATAACACCGAGGCCACCATTCCTGGGCTCCCGGCAATGCACATCACAAAGTTGTCCTGGCGAGTGGGAAGACGCCGGCGCGGTGCCGCGCCGCCTCCGTCACGTAGTGCTCCCAGGTGCCGCGGATCCGCGCCCGCAGTCCGTCGTCCACCGCCCGCGTCACCCGTGCCGGCACGCCCATCACCAGCGAGCCGGGCGGCACCACCATCCCCTCGCGCACGACCGCGCCGGCCGCCACGACGCTGCCCGCTCCGATAACCACGTCGTTGAGCAGGATACTGCCCATGCCGATGAGGCAGTCGTCGGCGACGGTACAGGCGTGCAGGATGGCGCGGTGCCCGACGCCGACGCGCGCGCCGATGCGCGCGGGCTTGCCCTCGTCCACATGCACGATGGTGCCGTCCTGCAGGTTCGTGGCCTCGCCCACCACGATCGCCGCCATGTCCCCCCGGAGGACCGCGCCGTACCACACGCTGGCCCGCGGCCCGAGCGTCACGTCCCCAACCACCACGGCGCCGGGCGCGATGAACGCCGTGGGATCGATGTTCGTGTTACTGCCTCACCGGCTGGAACGGCCACTGCACCCACGCGTCCACGGCTTCACCGTTCTTCTGAGCGGGGTTCCAATGCAGGACTCTGGCCATGTCGACGGCCTGGTCGTTGAACGTCTGGACGTTGGACTGGGAGAAGACCCGCGTCTCGAGCGTGCTTCCGGTCGACGATACCTTGACGAGCAGGATCACCTGCCGCGGGAAGATCGGCGCGTCGGCGGGCACGGGGATGAACGTGGCGGACAGAGGGGTGGGCGAAGTATCGAAGCAGATATGACCCTGGTTATAGGCAGGCCCGGGCTGGTCGCAGGGACCACCGCCCGAGTCCTGCGACCTCTGCATCTCCACTTGCAGCGTGCTCGGGTTGCCTGGGGTAACGATGACTTGCTGCTCGAATGGATCGTAGCCCGCCGCCTTCACGACCACCTGGTACGCTCCCGGCGGGAGGTCCACCTGGCGGCCGGTCACCGGGCGGCCGTCGATCGTGACCCGCGCCCCGGCAGGGAGGCCCCTCAGAACGAGCTTCCCCGGCGTGCCGGAGGGAGGCTGGGGAGGAGCGGCGACACGGGAAGTGTCGCGCGGCTGCCCGGGCTGGGCCGACGTGGAGTCGCTGGCGGCCGGAGCGGTGCTGTCCCGGCCGGCGGCGGCGACCTTGGACGTCGTGTCCGAGCGCGCGCCCGGAACGAGGCCGGCCGCTGCCAGGAGGCCCTTCTTGTAAGCGTAGAAGCCGCCACCGCCGAAGACCACGCCGAGGATCCCCAACCACAGCAGGATGGCTGCGACGGCCGAGCGCCGGTGGGGGACCGGCAGGGCCCCGGGCGGCGGACCACCGGTGGCGCGCGGCACGGGGGTGGTCGCCGCGGTGGCGATGCGCGGCGTCGAGGCGAGCGAGGGGATCGCCCGGGTGGCGGCGGTGGAGATTCCCGTCGCCACGTAGCCGCCCGATTCCAGCACGGCGACCAGATCGTCGGCGGTCTGGAAGCGCTCGTCGGGCGCTTTGGCCATCATTTTCCTGACGATCTCGAAGAGCTCCCGTTTCTCCATCGAGTCGAGCCGGGGGGTGGGGAGCTCCTCCATGATGTGCTTGTAGCCGATGGAGAAGGAGTCCTCGCCGTCGAAGGGCACCTGGGCCGTCAGGCATTGGTAGGCGACCACCCCGAGGGAGTAGATGTCGCTGCGCCCGTCGAGGTTCTGGGCGCGCGCCTGCTCGGGGCTCATGTAGTGCGGCGTGCCGATCGCCATGCCGGTGCCGGTGAGCTTACCGCCGGTGGCCGCCTTGGCGATGCCGAAGTCGGTCACCACCGCCTGACCGTGCTCGTCGAACATGATGTTGTCCGGCTTGACGTCGCGGTGGACGATGCCGCTGCGGTGGGCGTAGGCGAGGGCGCGGCCGACGTCGACGAGAATCTTACGGATCTCCGCCGGGGGGAGCGCCCCGCGTCCGGCGAGCACGCTGGAGAGCGGCTTGCCGCGCAGGAACTTCATGACGAAATAGATCACCCGCCCGCTCTTGCCGACGCGGTAAATCGGGATGATGCTGGGATGCTCGAGCTTGGCGGAGGTGCGGGCCTCGCGCTGGAAGCGCTCGACGAACTCCTTGTCGAACGCGAGCGAGAAGGGAAGGACCTTGATGGCGACGTCGCGCTCGAGCTGGCGCTCGCGCGCCTTGAAGACGATCGCCATGCCCCCGCGGCCGAGCTCGTCGAGGATTTCGTACTCCTCTTTGAGCTGCTCCCGAACCATGTCGATTTCGGTCAGCTCCTGCTGGCCGGTCTTGACGGCGCCGGTGGGCGTGGTCGCGGTCAGATCCAGCCCGCAGGAGCGGCAGAACTTGCTGCTGTCTTCGTTTGGCGTGCCGCAGCGGGAGCAATACATCCGGTCTCCGAGGGGACGCGGTAACTTAGGGATCGGTCCGCGCGGGTGTCAACTTACTGGGGTGGCACGACCTGAAACCGGCGCGCGCGCGTCAGCGCGCGGCCATCGGCGGGATCGGTGACGACGACGGACAGGATGTAGTCGCCCTTGGCGACGTCACGCAACTCCACGCTGCGGTGCACGCGGGTCACCGGGCCGTCGGCCGGAACGTCGAACTCGAGGAGTAGCGGGGGGCGGCGCCCGCCGAACAGGCTGCGGATGGCGCCGAAGACCGAGCGGCCGCCGATCCGATCCAGTCGCACGACGGTGTGGTAGGTGGTCCCGCGCGCGAGCCCGAACACCTCGTAGTAGAGCTCCGCCGTGCTCCCCCGGGGGAACCGGCCCAGGGGATTCAGGAGCACGGTGTCGCCGCCGGCAGGCCAGCTGAGCCCGCCGCCCGTGCGCCCGAGCACCAGGTCGCTCGCCGCGAAGCGCCGGCCGCTCAGGGCGCCGACCTCGAGCGAATCGCGCTCCATCACTTCGCCGGCGAAGTTGTCGCCCGTGGCGACGAGGAGGCGGTAGCGGTAGCGGCCGGGCGGCACCGGCACCTCGAGCAGTCCCGTCAGGTACGCCGCGCCGCGCAGCGGCACCCGGGCGGCGAACGCCCGCACCGTGTCGATCTGGGTCACCAGGCTGTCCGCCGCGTCGGTCACGAAGAGCCGGAACCGCAACGGGTAGACCACACCCGACGGCCCGGGCTGCGGGGTGATCCGCTCCGCCGGGACGGCGAAGACGACGTGCAGCACTTGTCCGCCGACCGAGTCCGCGCGCGCCCCCACCACGAAGTCCGAGGTGACGAGGTCGAGCGGGACATCGAAGCGCTGGCGGTAGCTGTCGGTGGTCGTCCCCAGCTTGATTGCGCGGTCGCCGAGAGCGCGTTCGTCGGTGAGGCGCGTGCCGCTCGGCGGCCGCTGGTAGAGGGGATCGAGGTTGGCGCGCGAGTCCCACAGCTCGAGCGCCACGCCGTCCAGCCCGCCGCGCTGCGCCTGTCCGAAGCGCGCCCGGAACCCCAGCGCATCGAGCGCACTCTCGACCAGCTTGAAGTCCTGCACGTCCCCGCGCGACACGAAGTGGAAGATCAGATTGCCGTCGCTGCGGCGGTACAGCCAGCTCTCGTTCGGCTCGAGGCCGGTCCCCAGCACCGTGCCCGCGCTCGAGTACTGCGCGCGGCGGTCCGGATCGCCGTGACGGATGTAGATCACGCCACGATCGTCGAACTCGGTCTGGGCCGCGCGGTAGCGCTCCGTGATGTCGTAATGCCGATGGCGGCTCACCAGCCGGAAGCTGCGGCGCGCGTAGAACCAGCGTCGGTAGTGTTCGGCGAGTCGCTCGCCGGGCTCGCGTGCCTCGACCACGTCGCGCCGCGTCCAGAAGCGATCCAGCCATGCCGCACGGGCCGCCGGCGTCGCGAGCGAGTCGAACGCAGCAAGCTCCCCCGCGGTCGCCAGGTAGCCCAGGTCCGTGCGGAACAGACGCATCGCCGCGGCCGACGTGGCCGCCCGAGCACCGGCGGCGTACGCCGCCCTCCCTTCCTCGGGCCGCCGCGCGAAGTAGGCCGTGCGGGCGAGCTCGAGCAGTCCGACGCCGGAGTCCCCTCCCACGGCGAGATACGCGCGAAACGCCGCGACCGCCGAGTCCGCCTCCCCGACCTCGCGCTCCACCCGGCCCCGGGCGAGCTGGATGTCGGGGATACGCCCGGCTGGCGAGGCCGCGGCCAGGCGCACCGCCTCGAGCGCCACTTGCAGCTGCGGCTGGATGCGCTGTTGCAACGCCGCGTTGGCGAGGTCGATGCTGGCCTGGGCGAACGACGGGTCGGCGAGCGTCGCGTGCGCGAACGCCCGGGCCGCCTTGGAGAGGTAGTCCTTGCCGAGCTGCTGCCGCAGGTTTTCGATGGCGATGATCGCGTGCTCACCCTGCGCGAGCTCGGCGAGACCGAGGCCGTACCACGGATACGGCCAAGCCGGCTGCAACTCGCCCGCCCACTCGAACTCGCCGGCGGCGTCGTCGTAGTGCGACTTGGAGCCGGCGAGCTCCCCCAGCCGATAGGCGATGAACCCCAAGCGCAGATGGATGAGCGGGTCGTCGCGGGCGCGCTTGGCCACCTCGATCGTCGCGGCCTCGAGCCGGTGCACGCCCGCGGAATCCGTGGCACCCGCGAGCGAATCGCGCAGCCGCTCCAGCGCCGCGCGCTCGGCGGCATCCTGGGCGCACAGCCCCAGGGGGATGGTCGAGATGGCGCACAGCAGTGCGCAACGAGAGAGGAAACGACCCATAACCCTTCAATTATACCCGTCTGCCAGGCGGGGTTGCCTGCCGACGTCAGCGGGCCGTCAGAAGTCCGACCCCACTGCCGCGTACGCCCGCGCCCGCGCCCGTCCGCCGGCCGGCGGGTCCACCAGCGGCTGAGCCACACCCAACCGCAGGCCCAGCGGCAGGTCGTAGCTGACCGTAAGGTCCGCCACCAGCTCGACGCCGACGGAGCGCAGGCGGTGCAGCCGCGCCGCCGTGCCGCGCTCCCAGACATCGCCCACATCCCCGAAGGCGCTCAGCCATAGCCGGTCGATGCCGAGCGGCAGATGACCGAACGCCTGCCCGATCAGCGCGAGGGGCACGCGGTATTCCACGCTCGCGGTCGCGGCCCGCTGGCCGAACAGGGTGGCCGACGCATAGCCGCGCACGGGGAAGGCGCGGGCACCGCCGGCCGTCGCACCGAATCCGAGAGGGAGAACGCCGCCCGACACGCCGCCCACGCCGAACGACGTGGCCACCGGACCCGAGGCAATCCCGGCGGCGAGACGCAGGGCGAGCACCGGATGCGCGTGCCCCTCGGGCCCGGGGACGCGCTGATAGACGGCGAGTCGAGAGCGTACTTCGTCCGACCAACCGGACGCACCTTGCTGCTCCCGGCGGCGGTACAGACCGGTCCACACGACCCCGCCCACTGGAGCGATCGCGAGCGGCCCGCTGGCGAGGTGGGCAAGGGTGAGCGTGACCGACCCGCCCACCCGATCCCGGCTGCTGCACCCCGTGCAGATGGCGGCGAGCGCGGTGTCGGGAGCGGCGACGAAACGGCGGCCCTCGTACTCCGCGGCGACCCGCAGGCTGGCGCTCGAGCGCCAGCGTCGCGCGACGAACGTAGCACCGAGCGCGGCCGCACCCGCCCGCTCGGACACGGCCGTCCCGGCGCCCGTGACCCCGACGAGGCTCCACTCGCTCGAGCTCGAAAGGTCGAGGCTGGGGTTGCCGAGGACATGCGTGATCAGCGCGAAGTATCCATCCGCCCGCACAGGATCGGCCGAGATCAGGGCCTCGGCGAGGTAGCTGTACCGCCCGACGGCGTCGCTGCCGCCGGTGAGGGCTCCGCCGAAGTGACCGGCCGCCCCGGCGTTGAACCCGAGCGGCAGCCAGAAGTGCGGGCGCAGCGAGGGCCAGAGAGCGTAGCCGGTCTCGCGCATCGGCACGGGCGGCGCGGAGTCGAAGCCCGCCCGTGGCAGCGGTACGGCGATCGTGTCGCCCGTCGCAGGCGGCGCGAGGCGCGCCAGGGCCCAGCCTTCCGAGCCCAGCGTCGTATAGAGCAGCGTGCCGTCGGGCAGCGTCGCCGGAGCCCGCGCACCGAACGGGACGGCGGTCAGGGCCCGGACGCCTGCGCTCCGGGTGTAGCGGTACACCTGCGGTAGTCCGGTGAGCTCGGCGACGAACAGCACCATGTCGCCCTGCCACACCGGATCGGCGACGAAGCCCGTCCCCGTAAACAGCGTGACGACCGAATCCGGGGCCGTGCCCGGCCACCGTACCAGCGCCCACGCGCCGCCGCGCAGGCGCGTCGCGGCGACCCAACGACCGTCCGCCGAGGGGACCACGTCTCCCCACAACGCGCCGGCCGTGTCCACGCCGGCGAGCGAGGGGCGGTTGCGCGCCGCCGCGAGGACGATGGCCGCGAGCTTCCCCCCCCCAGCCCGGGGCTTCGTCACGCGGGCGCCATGCGTCACGCGGCGCCAGCGACCGTCGGGCAGCCAGGCGTAGCGATCGCTGCGGATGTGCCAGCGATCAGTGAAATCGAGCTGTGTGACCGCCAGCGTGTCCCCGAGCCAGTCGTAGCGCGCGAGCCCGTTCACGCGGTGTC
>Ga0137415_10004164_pt1 | contig 14322 bp, 12 predicted proteins | sample CZODoug3_1_1_16f_FD_183082 | JGI IMG/M metagenome (GOLD analysis project Ga0137415, IMG submission 183082) | Vadose zone soil fungal communities from Angelo Coast Range Reserve, California, USA - CZODoug3_1_1_16fungal (Hybrid Assembly) | ecosystem: Environmental > Terrestrial > Soil > Vadose... | reverse complement strand
GAGGCCGGGATCGCGGGCGCATTGGTGCCCGAAATGTCGGTGCCGTCATTGTCGGCGGTATTCTTTGTCTCGGTGGATTTCGACGCCACCTTGCTGGATTTGCGATGCGTATAGCGTTTCCAGTAACGCACGCTGTGCCTGACGGACTTGGCCGTCGTCGCGCTGTCCGTTTTCGATGTCGCGACCGCGCTATCGCTGCCGGCTGCCACGACTGGCGATGGCCCCGCGAAGCACACAAAGAGCCCTGTTGCTAAAATCAATGCCGAGCGCCCGCTGGCTTTGACCATCATGTGGCAATCTCCCCATTTGCCCCGCCCCCAAAGCGAAATGAGACCCCGCCCCGTGTCCACAGCGGGGCAGAAAAAGGGAATCTTCGGGCTAGACCGGGCGAAAGCAGGGCAACGGCGCCGGACCGTCGCGCGATTCCCGCCGCTTTCTCGTGAATTTTTCCTTCGATTTTTCCTTGGATTTTTCCCTGGATCGTCCCGGACAGATTTCCCGAAGCGGTGGCGGCGGGTGCGAGGCGGAGCAATCGATGTTATGAGCCTGCCGGGATGGGACTGGCCGTCTCGATTCCCGATGAGGCGTTCATCATGCTGTCGAGGGATGCACTATCACGACTTCGTGATAGGGGCGTCCTGACGTAACAAATTGAAAGATCGACCGAATTGCAATGTGGGAGCGCGCGTGCGCGAACGTGAGGACGAATGGACCGGCCTGATGCGGTCGGCCATTTCAGGCGACAGTGCGGCGTATCATCGCCTGCTCAAGGCCGTCACGCCGGTGCTCCGGGCCGCGGCGCGCCGCGGGCTCGCGCGTGCAGGGCAACCGGTCGATCAATCCGAGGACATTGTGCAGGACATTTTATTGGCGGTCCATTTGAAGCGGCACACCTGGGACGTCAACGCCCCGTTTGCGCCGTGGCTGTTTGCGATCGCCCGCAACAAGCTGATCGACGCGCTGCGCCGCCGGGGCCGGCGGATTTTCGTCAATATCGACGATTTTGCCGAGGTGCTTCCGGGCGAGGCCGCGGCCGAGACCGCGTCGGCCGGCGAGGTCGCCGCCCAGTTGCAGTCGCTGCCGGCGCGTCAGCGCGACGTGTTGCAGTCGATCGCCGTCGACAGCGCCTCGATCAAGGACACGGCAATGAAACTTTCGATGAGCGAAGGCGCGGTGCGGGTGGCGCTGCATCGGGGATTGACCAGCCTGACGGCGAAGCTGCGGGAACAGTGAGAATGGATACCGATCAGCTCATCCGGACCCTTGCGGCCGACAATTTTAATCGCGCGCGGCCGGTCGGCTTCGTGCTGATGCTGGCGCTGCTCGCCGCGGCGCCGGTCTCGTTGTTGATGTTCTTCGCCGAGCTCGGCGTTCGGCCCGATGTCATGACCGCGATACGCAATCCGTTCTTCGACCTGAAGTTCGCGGTGACGCTGGCGCTGGCGGTCTCCGCGATTGCCGTCAGCCTGCATTTGTCGCGGCCGGAGGCCTCAATGCGCGGCTTTGGCTGGTGGCTGCTGGTTCCGGCCGGGATCCTCGTCGCCTGTATCGGCGGTGAGATGATGATGCCGCAGCGGGCGCCGATGATGACGCGGCTGGTCGGCAGCAATTCGAAGGCGTGCATGATGGCGATCCCGGCAATGTCGCTGCCGCTATTGGCGGGCGCGCTGATCGGCCTGCGTCACGGTGCGCCGGCGCGGCCGGCGGTGGCCGGTGCCGTCGCCGGGCTGCTATCGGCGGGACTGGCGGCGACGCTCTACGCATCGCATTGCACGGATGATTCACCGCTGTTCGTCGCGACCTGGTACACGATCGCGACCGCGCTGGTCACCGCGATCGGCGCGCTGGCAGGATCGAAGCTGCTGAGGTTTTGATTTTTTGTCGAACAGCTTTAAAAATCGAGAGGCCGCGGCGTCGCGGAATTCCCCTAGGCCGCGGGCGCGCTCTGCTGCATGCGGTGGAAGCGCAGCACCTGCTGTGCGGTCGATGGACGCAAGCGTTCGTAGGTGTCCTTGCAGGCCTGCAGGTCGGTCGGCTCTCCGCCCGAAATCTCGTCGCGCAAATAGATGATCGATCGCACCGTCGACCACGACAGCCCCGAGACTTTTGCCAGGATCATCACGCCCTCGGCGCGGGTTTCGATCATCATGTTCTCGGCGATCGCCACCGTCACATTGGCGAGTGCTGCAATCGACGCATTGGTTTCGTCGAATTTGCCGGCCTCGGCAAATGCCGCCAGTTGAAATTCGTCGAGCCGGCCGTCCTCAAACAGCGACTTGACCAGCGCATGCGCGATCGCGGTGTCGCGGGTGACGGCCCCGGGCGCCGAGCGCGCGCGCCGCGTCGCCTCGCGCACCGCGGTCGGTACCTCCTTTGCCCGTTGCGGGTTGGCGGCCTCCAGCCGCCGCCGCACCGTATCGGAGGCTTTGGCCACCAGCTTCAGATAGAGATGCCGCGGAATGTTCGGACGCAATCCGACGCAGGTCGCGAGGTTGTCGTCGCCCTCGGCGCGGTTGATCAGGCGGGTGAACCCGCGCTCGGTGAATTCCGCGCCGGGATTGTTGACGGTCGACTGGATCACGTCGTCGTTGCCGCGCAGCACCAGCACGTCGGTGACCGCGCCGCTCAACACCTTGCGGGTCGAGATCGCCATCAGATGCGCCTGGCTCTTGCTGCGCGCGGTCTCAATCAGGGTATCGTCGTCGAGCCGCGCCGATTGCGCCAGCACGGGTCCGGCAACCTCGATCAGGTCGTCGAACGCCAGCGCGCGGATCGTCTGTGGCGGAGCGGCATCGACCGGGGCGAGGCGATTGGCAAGCAGCGCCTTGGCCGACGTTTCGATGTGTTCCATCAGGCACCGGAATACGTCGTCGAACAGCCCGATCTGCTCGTCCGAATAGTCGACCGCGCCGTTGAGGAAGAGATCGGTTACCCGCCGCAGGGTCTCGACCCGTCGGGCGACGGTGCCGTGCGCGAGCGTCGTCTGCAGCTCGTCGAGCAGATTTTCGGGAGCGGCGGCGGACTTTGAATTCATGACTCTATCCTGGAGTATTTTAGGTGCAGACCGGCGACGGTTTCTCCGGCGCCCGAAGCGGAAATTTTGCTGGTCAAGCGCTGGCGATGCGATTGCGTCCCCGTGCCTTGGCCGTGTAGAGCGCGCGGTCGGCGCGCGCGAGAAATGTGTCGGCCGATTCGTACGATTTAACCGTCGCCACGCCTGCGGAAAGCGTTACCTGCATGCCCGGGCAAAGCGAGCTCCAATCGAGATCGGCGACGATCGCGCGCAACCGCTCGACCATCCGAGCCGCGTTGTCTTCGGCCACGTCAGGCAGCACAAGCAGGAATTCCTCCCCGCCGTAGCGGCCGAACCGGTCGATGTTGCGAATGTTCGCAAACACCGTGATGGAGAAAGTCCGGAGCACCTCATCGCCGGCGGGATGCCCGTGGAGATCATTGATGCGCTTGAACCAGTCAAGATCGATCAGCGCGATGGAACAGGGCCGGTTGTCATGGTGGGCCCGGCTGATCTCATCATCGAGCGTCCGCATGATGCAACGGCGGTTGAAGGATCCCGTCAGGTCGTCAAGCTCGGCAAGTTCTTCGATACGCTTGTTGGCTTCAACAAGTTCGACGCCGCGCCGGTACAATTTCTTTCGCAGGGCGTCGCCGTAAAGTCCGACGAATGCGCATTGACCGATCGTCAGGACGAAGCACAGTGTTGCGGCAAAGCGTTCCATGGCGGTGGCGACCGGCATGCCGATCGGAATCCGTGCGAATACGAAGATCGGTGCCACGCACGCGGTCGTAAACGTCCAGGCCAACGCAGCCTGGAACGCGGTCATCCTGAGCGAACCGACTGCGAAGATCAGGAAGAGAACGTTCAGAAAAGCGTAGCCGATCTCGGGCGCGGCAAGCAGAAAGCCAAGCTGGATGACGGCGTGGCCGATGACTTGAAAAACCGCGAGATGATGCTCCGCGAAGCGGTCGCTGACATAGGTCTCGGATAGAAGCGCGAATATCCCGATCATGCCGACGCCGCACAGGAAGAATGCAGACGGAATCAGCATCGAGACGGTGCCGGCATAAGCATAAATCAGCAGCGCAGCGGCGCCGAGCCCATAGCTCAGGACTTGCGCAGCCAGCGTGTGCCGTCGTTGCCTTGCGTGGCGCGCAAGCACGCTTGCCGTCAGCGGGGCGCCTTTGGCTTCCGTCTCAAGCGTAATCGGATTTGGAAATGAGGACGCCGCCGTACCCATGGGTCTCGCCGATGCTTTTGGCTCGGCAAAAATCTAAGTGGGAAAGCCTTTAGGTTTGGTATCTTTCGAGCCGAATCTGATCCGTTAGACCCCGGCCATGGGCCTTGTTTTGCAATGGAAATCCGTCGCCGCGGATGGCAAGCCGGGCAGGCCGGAACCAGCGGGGCAAGCCGGGGCTGAAGGCGGCTGCTGCCTTGCAGACCAAGCCTTGGTATGCTCGCACCGGGCCGCGATCTCATCGAAAGTACTGCAGTACTATGGTACCAATTTTGGGGTGTAGTTTATACCTGCCCGCGCCATGCCATCTGTGGCCTAAATCACACATGCGGTTTGCACATTGCCGTAATGTGAAGAATCTTGCCCCGCCCGTCGAACCAGCCGCCACCCCTCTTCGACCAATCTTGCGAGACGGCCAGTGAGCGCGACACAGGCGGCTTCAGACGACGTTCTGATCGCCCGGATCGCTCAAGGCGACCGGCTCGCCATGCAGGTGCTGTACGGACGGCACCATGTCAGGGTGTTCCGTTTCGGGCTCCGGCTCGTCCGGGACGAACAGGTTGCTGAAGACCTCATCAGCGAAGTTTTTCTCGACGTGTGGCGTCAGGCGGGCAAGTTTGAAGGCCGATCCGCTGTTTCCACCTGGCTGCTGGCGATTACCCGTTTCAAGGCCCTGTCTGCGCTGCGGCGCCGGAAGGACGTTGGACTGGACGACGAGGCCGCTAACGCGATCGAGGATACGTCCGACGATCCCGAAGTGGCGGCGCAGAAGAAAGATACCAGTGACGCGTTGCGAAAGTGCCTGACGTCGCTTTCGCAGGACCATCGGGAGATCGTCGATCTCGTCTACTACCACGAGAAATCGGTGGAAGAGGTAGCCGAGATCGTCGGTATCCCGGAGAACACTGTGAAGACGCGCCTGTTTTATGCGCGCAAGAAATTGGCCGAGTTGCTGAAGGCAGCCGGCGTGGAGCGAGGTTGGCCATGATGGCAGCGAGCAAGAAAATGCTGGATCAAGAGCCCAGCGAAATCGAGATGCTGTTGCCCTGGCATGCCGCCGGTACGCTGAACGCGCGCGATGCGCGCCGCGTCGAGGAAGCGCTCGCCCGCGATCCCGAGCTGGCGAAGCAATACGCCGTGATCCGCGAGGAGTTTGCCGAAACCATCGACCTCAACGAGAGCCTCGGGGCGCCGTCCGCGCGTGCCATGCAGAAGCTGTTTGCGGCGATCGATGCCGAGCCGGAGCGCAAGCCGTCGGTGTGGTCCAAAATCTCGGCGGCTATCTCGGAGTTTTTCGCCAGGCTGTCGCCGCGGACGCTGGCCTGGTCGGCAAGCCTCGGCGCGATCGCGCTGCTGTTGCAGGCCGGCGTGATCGGCGCGGTGTTGATGAAGAATCAAGCGTCGACGTTCCAGACGGCGTCGCTGGACATGACCGAAAAGAACGCGCCGATCACCCGCGATCTCGGCGGCGCGGCACCGACGCGCCTATTGGTGCGCTTCACTCCGGACGCACGTGTTGCCGATATCACGGCGCTGCTCGACAATTATCAGGCCTCGATCGTCGATGGCGCCAACGGCGGCCTGTTCCGCCTGCAATTCGGCAACAGCGCGATCGGCAAGAACGATGTCGCGGCGCTGATGGCCAGGCTGCAGAAGGAAAAGATCGTCAGCCTCGCGGTAGAGACGCCGTGAGGGCGTCTGGCGCTTCTGCGTAACGTCTGAGGTCCGATGACCCGCGATCGCTGGAACTGGCGGATCGAGACAGCGGTGAGACTGACCGGGGCGGTGTTGCCGTTGGCGTTGCTTGCGGGTTCTGTTGCCGATGCGCAGAGTCTCATCCGCTCGCCGAGCCTGCACATCGAGTCGCGGGTATCGGTTGCGCCGCGGATCAATCCGACCATCGCGGGCAGGCCTGGCGTGACCATTGCGGGCAGGCCAGGCGTTTCGGTCACCACCGTTGCGCGAACGCCGCCACCGCGCGTCGCGGTGCGAACGGTGCCCCACATTGCCGTCGGATCGACGCTTCCATATGCGCACTATTCGCCGAACCTCTATCCGGTTTGCGACGACGCCTATCGCGGCCGCGGTGGTGAATGTTACGATCGTCCCACAGCCCTGATCGGGAGCGGCGGCAGCGGCAAGGGGTCGTTGGCGAAGAGCAAATCGGGCGGTCCGCGCGGCAACCCTCAGCAGGCCGCGATCAACCTGCGCGCGGTTCCGAACGAACTCGTGGCCGAGATCGACGGCGCGCTGACGGATGCGCAGGCCGACGAATTGGCGCGGCGCCACGGCCTGGCCCGGCTCGGGTCGCAGAATTTTCCGCTGTTGGGGACGACCATCGGCCTGTTCCGCATCACTGATCGCCGCCCGACGGAAGTGGTAAGCCGCGAACTCGCCACCGACGCCAGCGTCCGCGCGGTGCAGCCCAATTTCCGCTATGTGCTGCAGGATCAGAAGGCGGTGCCGACCGAAGGCGATCCGGCGCAATATGCCCTTGTCCAGCTTCGATTGCCGCAAGCGCATACGCTCGCCCATGGCATCAACGTGACCATTGCGGTGATCGACTCGGGCATTGATGCCAGCCATCCGGAACTGGCCAATTCGATTGCCGACAGTTTCGATGCCCTCGGCAGCAAGGAAGGTCCGCACGTCCATGGTACCGGCATTGCCGGTGCGATCGCAGCACATGCGAAGCTGATGGGAAGCGCGCCGGAGGCTCGGATCCTGGCGATCCGCGCGTTTGGCGCGGCCTCGATCGGCGCCGAGCAGAGCACGTCCTACGTGATCCTGAAGAGCCTGGATTACGCAGCGCTGCACGGCGCGCAGATCATCAATATGAGCTTTGCCGGCCCAAAGGACCCGCTGATCGAGCGTGGCGTTGCCGCCACCGCCGCCAGGGGCATTGTGCTGGTCGCCGCCGCCGGCAATGGGGGCGCGAAATCGCCGCCACTCTATCCCGCCGCCAATCCCAACGTGATTGCGGTGAGCGGCACCGACGCCAAGGAGAAGCTGTTCGCGCCATCGAACCGGGGCAATTATGTCGCGCTCGCCGCGCCCGGCGCCGACATCTTCCTGCCCGCGCCGGACGGAAAATATCAGATCCGCTCCGGCACCTCGTTCTCCGCAGCCTTTGTCAGCGGCATCGCCGCGCTGGTGCTGGAGCGCAATCCTGCGTTGAAGCCGAACGATGTGCGCGCAATTTTGACCAATACCGCCCGCGATCTCGGCGCGCCGGGCCGCGACGATCTGTTCGGGGCGGGTGAGGCCGACGCGTTCGCGGCGGTGACGGCCGCGGCCGGCACGCCCGCGGTGCCGGTTGCTACGGCGACCGATGCGCCGGCCGCGCCGAAAGCGCCTGACGGCAATAACAGTTCCGTGAGCAGGGCGCTGAGTGACGCCGTGCCTGCGATGACGTCCGACAAATCCGTCGCAAATGGCGCAAATCGCCCCGCCGCGCAGTGATTTTCGGTGCGTGGCGCCCGATTGGGCGCAGTGGAACCGGCGCTATCGGAGTTAAAAAAATCGCCTGATGAATTGAACGTCCCCCGCACCTGTCGCGACCAAATATGTGTGGGAGCGGTAATTCCCTCCCCATCGGCTGTATTCGGCGCGAGCGCCCATCCACCCCAAGCGCCCATATGGCTTGACCCGTCCGGTTGTCCCCCCGGACGGGTCTTTTCTTTTCTGCGAGCCGCCTCAGACCGTGCGTTGGCTGGGAAGAAATAGCGGCCGATGGCGCATCGCCGCCATGCCGGCGCGCGGCTTGACTGTGGATAGAGCGAATAACCCGGTATTTGTGCGGCTTTCTTTCATCGCAAGGTGTTCAATAAGCCAGCGCACTGGACAACGCAGAAGTTTTCCACAGAATATCGCTGTCACGTCCAATTGATTCGGTTCGGTTGCGTCTGAGTCCGTTCCTCTCGTTGCGGGCAACTTTAATGACACATCGGACAGACGTGGCGCGTGGCCGCGATATTGTCGCACGCTGGTGCGACCTCGCCGAGCGGCGCCTGGAACACCTCACCGAACTGTTCGATTCCGGGCGCTGGCGCCGCTATCACAGCGAGCGCGCATTTCTCGAAAACATCCAGGAAGCCAAAGTCGCGGTCGAAACCTGGCGTGACCTGTTGTTGCGCGAGGCCACGCTCGACAATTCCACGATCGATCTGTCCTGGCTCGGCAAGCCCCGATCGGCGGCGCTCCGTGACGACAGCTGGCGCCAGCGGGGCCCTGTGCTGCAGCCGCAACCGCTCGAGATTTCGGCCGCGCCGCCGCTGCAAGTCGCCCTAGCCGCCGCGGAGGCCAACAAGACGATACCGGACGAGGTTGCTTCCAGGGCCGGCGCGCCGGCCCCGCAGGATGCGCCGATGCCGGTGCTCGATCTTGCCCTGATCCAGGCGCGCTATCCGCTGTTACGCAACGCGCTGTAGCGTTCTAGCGCCGCACTGCATTGGTGCCGACCACCACCTGTGCGTATTGCTGGGCACCGGCAATGGACAGATCGGTGGTGATGGCCCGCGCGTGATCGAGCCCGACCACGGCGCCGCGCGGTGTTTCCGAAATCATGTTGTTGTTGACCAGCGCCGTTCCCGCGCCGGGCACCACCGACACGCCGACGCCGACAAAGGCGTTGCGGATCACATTGCCCGTAATCGCGACGTCGCGCAGATATTTGCCCCAGCCGGCAATGATCCCGAATGACGGCGCGTTCTCGATCACGTTGCCGGTCACGGAAGCATCCGCCTCGACATAGATGCCGACGCCGGCGTCATCGTCGGGCACGGTGCCGATCGGCCGCTTCGGGATCAGGTTGCGGATGATGTTGCCCTGGACCACCGCGATGCGGCCGCCTTCGTTGAAATTGCAGACGGAGACGCCGACGGCCGCGCCGTCGACCGTGTTGTTGGCGATGACCGCGCCTTCGAACGAGAATTCCGAGTAGAGCGCGACTTCGCGGACATTGCTGACGCTGTTGCCCGTGATCTGGATGTTGGACGCCGAATTGCCGCGCACCGCCGAATAATCGCAATTGCGGATGCGGTTGCCGCGCACGATCACATTGCCGGCGCGGAAGGCATTGATGGCGTTGCCGTACTGGCCGGAGCCGCCGGGTCCGGCCTTGATGTCCTCGATCCGGTTATCCGCGACCAGCGTGCCATCGTCTCCAACAGCGGTGCGCAGGATCTCGATGCCGTTGTCGTTAGTACCGCTAATGGTGTTGCGCGAAACGATCAGGCCCTGCGCGTCGAACGAGAGGATGGCGGTGGTCGCGATATGGCTGAAGATGTTGCCGGAGATGTCGCCGGAAACCTGTTCGAGCCAGATACCGTTGCCGCCGCTGCCGGTGATTTCGCAATCAACGATCCGGATGTTGCGCCCGCCGAGGCAATGCACCAGGCCGCGCCGTTCCGGCAGCGGGATATTGCCGCCGTCGAGCGTGATGCCTGACAGACCCACGCTGGCGGCCCCTTCACCCAGCAACATCGAGGGGCCGCCGTTGAAGACGAGCTTGGTCGCGCCGCGCACGCCGATCAGTTGTGTGCCGCTTTGCAAGCGCAGCATGCCGGTGCGGTAAACCCCGGGCGGCAGCGCCAGCGGCACCTGCGCGCGCGCGGCTTCGTCGATTGCGCGCTGCAGATTTTTGGTCTGATCGTCGGGGCTGCCGGGGCGTACGCCATATTGCGTGGCGTCGCGGCCGAGCGCGGAAGTCGGCTGCGCCGCGCGCGCGGCGTCCGGCGACATCGCAAGCGCGCCGGCGGCGCCGGCTGCGGATATTCCGATGAGATGGCGGCGGTTGACGTCCATGATCGCGTCTTCCCGCGGACGCGACTTGGGCTCCGTCCGCGCGACTTAGCTAACCCCAAAATGCGACGCTGCATGGTGAAGACGAGGGCGGAACAAGGCGATTGTTGACGATAGGGTTAATCGCGCGTGGAATAATTAATGCGCTTGCGGCCTACGAACAGCGTGCGGCCTGTCGCGTCAGCTTCACCATTTCCAGCAGCATCGCTTCGCCGGCATCGACCAACTGGTCCAGCGTGATGCGCGAAAACCCCTTGGCCCGCGAGGTGTCGTCACGCGCGAGCAGCGGAATGTGGACAAAGGATGCGAGATGAAGGCCATCGCCCTTGTTGGTGGCCTCGATCGCGCGCCAGCTCAGATAATTGCAGAGATAGCTGCCGGCATCACGGGATGAGCGCGCGTCGATCCCGGTACGGTGCGCCGCACGAAGCAGTTTTGCGGTGTGCGGACCGAACATTTGGGCGTCGGCGTCATCAGCGATGGATCCCTTTCGGGCGCGCTGGCGATCGGCATCGGGGAATAGCGTCGTCACGGCGTTGCGGGCACGGGTCTCGATCCGGACACGGGCCGTGCGGTTGGCCAGTCCAAACATCAATAGCGCCTGCGGGTGGATGCGGGCGATCAGTTGAGGCAGTTCGCGATCGACGGTGTCGTAGGTAACGTGAAAAATGTGACCGGTCAGCGTGACGTCATCGAAAGCAGGACGGCGCAGCTTCGTCAGCCGCTGCACCAGCGGCATGGTCGGGTTGTGCGGCGCGCCCGGAAACGGGCCGAAGCCGGTGATGAGAATGCGCAGCTTCCCGCTCACCGCAGCAGCTCCGCGATCTGTTCGGCGGCAACAGCCGGTGTGATGCGGCCGTCGGCGACCTCGGCCTCGGTCTTTTTCACTTTGGCCCGGATCGCCGGGTCGGAACGCAGCCGCGCCATCATCCGCTGCTCCAGCATCGACCACATCCATTTGACCTGCTGCTCGCGCCGTCGTGCCGCGAATTCACCCGAGGCGTTCATCGCGCTCCGGTGGTCCAGGATTTTCTGCCACAGCAGGTCCATGCCCTTTCCGGTCAGCGCCGAATAGGTCTCGACCGGCGGATGCCAGTGCTCCGAACGGGGACTGAGGATATGCAGCGCGCCGCGATATTCGGCCGCCGCCAGATTGGCGCGCTTGACGTTGTCGCCATCGGCCTTGTTGATCGCGATCATGTCGGCGAGCTCGACCAGGCCCTTCTTGATGCCCTGCAATTCGTCGCCGGCGCCGGGCAGCATCAGGGCCAGGAAGAAATCCGTCATGTCGCAGACCGCGGTTTCTGACTGGCCGATGCCGACGGTCTCCACCAGCACCACGTCGAAGCCGGCCGCCTCGCACAGCAGCATCGCCTCGCGCGTCTTGGCGGCGACGCCGCCGAGCGTGCCGGATGTAGGCGAGGGGCGGATGAAGGCACTGTCGGAACCGGACAGCCGCGCCATTCGCGTCTTGTCGCCGAGGATCGACCCGCCGGTGCGCGCCGAGGAAGGGTCGACCGCAAGCACTGCGACCTTGTGGCCACGCTCGATCAGGAACATGCCGAGCGCATCGATGGTGGTGGATTTGCCGACCCCGGGCGAACCGGTGATGCCGACCCGGATCGCCTTGCCGGTGTCGGGCAATAGCGCCTGGACCAGCTCGCGCGCGGCGGCCTGATGATCGGCGCGGCGGCTTTCGATCAGGGTGATGGCGCGCGCCAGCGCCGCGCGGTGGCCGGCGCGGAGGTCTTTGGCTAGCTTCTCGATATCCGGGGAGGCATTCTTCGGCAGGGTCATCCCTTGGTTTACAACGGCCGTGGCGTGCAGGCGAGGGGATCGTTCAGGACGTGCTCAGCGGGGGGACGCGGCGGCACCTGCTTCCGGTCATTGAAGGCAACCTCGTGAGGGCACAGGCGTCACTGCGACCTGTCGTCGCCGTGCGGCTCGAACCGCCGACTACCACCATAATCGCGTTATCGTATGGTAGGTGGAAAAATCCTAAAATAGATATCGGAAAGCTCCAAAGCTATTTCATCGTTGTCCAGCTCAGGTTGCATTAGAGCATGTTGAACGAGATGGCGAAGAGGAAGAACAAGATTTTGCAGACACAGCGTCAAACCGTAGTTTTCTTTGTAGAACTTACGCAAGTCTCGGCACACGTATTGGTAGGCGATTAGAACGAAAGAATAGAATAGCATGCCAAAAAACTTGAACTCGATCGATTGCCCCATAACACCAGGACCACGACCCGCTGTCGCATGAAGCACAAAATGCTTTTGCGCTCCGAACTCCATGTGAGAAAATTTAGAAAGCGAGCCGTACAAGTGACCCGCGGCAGGAAATCGTTCCTTGAACGATCCGATGCATTTCGAGGGATTCGGAGCACTCAATTGTTTGCGGTCGAACTTAACTCCTACCGCGTAAGCCCAGGCCAACTCTTCTAGATTGCTACGCAAAACGGTCAACGGTTCGGAGAAAAATCCCCAATTTAATAATCGTCGCGCTGCGACCAATGACGATAAAAGCCTGAGTAAAAACAGTTCTGCATGAATGACCCCTGCGTGCTCGTCAGAAAGCTTGGTGTGTAGGCGGCCCTCCTGCAAGAAACTCAAGCTGGTTGATTGGAAGCGACTCTCAATCGCATCAAAGAGTTGCTCGAAACGTGGAATAGCGGGCTGGCTTTGCGGATTATCTTTCAAAATTCTCAGTGCTGACGGAAAAGAAAAATCACCGAAGTGACTAACGATCGCGGCTGCGACTCGCTCTAACAAACGATTGTCGTAGTTAAAGTCTGTCCCGATCCTCACTTGATGTCCACCCAGCCAAGTTTGATATTGCTTGTCTGGATATTTCAGTACGAAAGTCTGGAAGAATTCGGCCGCAACTGTTGCGTGAATTCTCTTGTCGCTCACTCCGCCGCCTCGCTATGGCCGAGCCGCGCATTCAGCTTGTGGATCAGTTCCTCGGCTGCATCCGAGATCACGGTGCCCGGCGGGAAGATCGCCTCCGCACCGGCCTGGTAGAGCGCATCGTAATCCTGCGGCGGCACCACGCCGCCGATGATGATCATGATATCCTCGCGGCCGTGCTTTTTCAGCGCCGCCTTCAACTCCGGCACCGCGGTCAGATGCGCGGCCGCCAGCGAGGAGACGCCGAGGATGTGCACGTCGTTCTCCACCGCCTGCCGCGCCGCCTCGTCGGCGGTCGCAAACAGCGGCCCGATATCGACGTCGAAGCCGACATCGGCGAAGGCGGATGCAATCACCTTCTGGCCGCGGTCGTGGCCGTCCTGGCCGATTTTTGCCACCAGGATGCGCGGGCGGCGGCCCTCGGCGTCCTCGAATGCATCGATCAACGCCTGCACTTTTTCGACCCGGTTGGACATGGCGGACGCCTCCCGCTTGTAGACGCCGGTGATGGATTTGATTTCGGCGCGATGGCGACCGAACACCTTCTCCATGGCGTCCGAAATCTCGCCGACGGTGGCCTTTGCGCGCGCGGCGTCGATGGCGAGCGCCAGCAGATTGCCGTTGCCTTCGCCGGCGCTGCGGGTCAGCGCGGCGAGAGCCTGATCGACTTCCTTCTGGTCGCGCTCGGATCGCAGCCGCTTGAGCTTGTCGATCTGCAGGCGCCGCACGGTGGAATTTTCCACCTTCAGCACATCGATGGCGGCCTCGTTGACCGGCTTGTATTTGTTGACGCCGATCACCGCCTGACGGCCGGCGTCGATCCGCGCCTGCGTCTTGGCGGAGGCTTCCTCGATCCGCAGTTTGGGCACGCCGGCCTCGATCGCTTTCGCCATGCCGCCGAGCGCCTCGACTTCCTGGATGTGGCCCCAGGCTTTTGCGGCGAGGTCGCGGGTCAGCCGCTCGACATAATAGGAGCCACCCCAGGGATCGATGATGCGGTTGGTGCCGCTCTCCTGCTGCAGGAACAATTGCGTGTTGCGTGCGATCCGTGCCGAGAAATCGGTCGGCAGCGCCAGGGCCTCGTCGAGCGCGTTGGTGTGCAGCGACTGGGTGTGGCCCTGGGTCGCCGCCATCGCCTCGATGGTGGTGCGCATCACGTTGTTGAAGACGTCCTGCGCCGTCAGCGACCAGCCGGAGGTCTGGCAATGGGTGCGCAGCGACAGCGAGCGCGGGTCCTTCGGGTTGAACGGCTTCAGCAGCTTTGCCCAGAGCAGTCGCGCGGCGCGCATCTTGGCGACTTCCATGAAGAAGTTCATGCCGATCGCCCAGAAGAACGACAGCCGCGGCGCAAAGCGGTC
>Ga0137415_10004163_pt1 | contig 14325 bp, 11 predicted proteins | sample CZODoug3_1_1_16f_FD_183082 | JGI IMG/M metagenome (GOLD analysis project Ga0137415, IMG submission 183082) | Vadose zone soil fungal communities from Angelo Coast Range Reserve, California, USA - CZODoug3_1_1_16fungal (Hybrid Assembly) | ecosystem: Environmental > Terrestrial > Soil > Vadose... | reverse complement strand
TGTCATCTGGATGTCCGTATAGCGGGTCCGCGGCGGCCTCAATTGAAAAAGTAGAATGTGATCTGCTCGAAACCCAAGAGGCGTGTGGCTCAGATTGACTAGCGTGCGAACAAACAGACCAGCGCCAATCAGCAAGATGGTCGAGAGCGCAATCTGGAACACTACCAATCCTTTGCCAAGCCACAGCTTGTGTTGGCTCGCTGTAGCATGACTTGCATCTTTCAGAGCAATGTTCACGTCGGCGCGCATCGCCTGCCATGCAGGGACCACGCCAAAGAGAATGCCTGTCACCAGCGAAACTCCAGCTGTAAATGCCAACACACGCCAATCGAAATCGACTTGCATCGTCGCCGGACGCCACGGGTTCGCAAGTAGCCGCGGAATCATGTTGCGCGCCAGGTAGCCGAGAGCTAATCCCGCCACACCACTCATACTGGAAAGCAGCAGGCTCTCCGTAATTACCTGTCGCAGAATACGTGCTTGCCCTGCTCCCAGTGCGAGCCGCGTACCCATCTCCCTCTGCCGGGCTGCCGCACGCGCCAGCAGCAAATTCGCAAGATTCACACAGGCCAGCAACAGCACCAGACCCGCCAGCGTGAGCAATACATACGAGGGCTTGGCAAACTCGCCCTTCAGATAATCGAGTCCGCGATCTCCCGGCTCCAGTTTGAGATGAAGTTGCTCCAAGGCTTCCGTCTTAGGCAGCGTCGCCATCGCTGCCTGCCGCAATACGACATCGAGCACTGCCTGCGCGTGTGCCTCTGACACATCCGGCCGCAGACGCGCCATAACCAGCACCCACCAGGATTGCGGATTATTTAATAGAGAGTTGCTCCCAGATCCAATCAATTGAGCACGCGGCACGAGTAAAGGCTGCATGGTCAGTGGCACAAAAACCTGTGCCCTGCCGCCCATCTGCAAACCTGTGAATCGCGCAGGACTCACACCCACAATCGTGAGCGGTACGCCGTTTACTGAGATCGTCTTGCCAAGCGCTGAGCCCGATCGTCCGAAATGTTTCGCCCAATAACCTTCACTGATTACGGCCACCGGACCTTTGCCTGGACCCGTGTCATCTGCAGGCATCAAGAACCGCCCGAGAACCGGCTCCACTCCAAGCGCACCGAATGTGTTGCCACTCACCATTTCTCCGGCGACTAACTCAGGATGACCATCGGCATTTGCCGTCAGATCGATGTCTTTGAAAGCAATCAGATCTTGAAAAACTTCTGATTTCTTCCGCAGCTCCTCCAGCACTGGATAAGAGAATGAAGTACTCTGCAACCCTCCGCTCTCCGTGGAATACACATCACCCCATAGCGGAGGTACTGGTTGCTCGTGTCCGCTCACCCAGGTAAGCATCCGCAGCGCATGCGGATCGTTGACTGGCAAGGTATCGAATAGAACTTTCTTCGCAACCGAGAAGATGGCCGTATTCGCGCCGATCCCTAAAGCCAGCGACACTACCGCAATCGCCGTAAATCCAGGCGACTTCCGCAGCATCCGCACCGCATAACGAAGATCCGCCCAAAGCTCATCCCACAACCGCAGACCTAGCGACGCACGCATTTTTTCTTTTTGCGTTACGAGACCACCAAGCTCCATGCGAGCACGCCGTATCGCTTCCTCTCGCGGCACGCCACGACTCAGCAAATCCTCCACATAACTCTCAATGTGGAATTTCAGCTCGGCATCCATCTCCTGCTCTAACCGGGGACGCCGCATCATCGCCCGCAGCCATGACCGGAACCGCGCCAGCATGTTCATACTTCCCCCATATCTGGATCAGTCTTCACTCATGCCGCAAAGCCTGCATAGGCTCCACACGTGAAGCCCGTTGCGCAGGACCCCATCCAGCCAAAATCGCGACCATAAACAAAAGCAGCGCAGCGCCAATCAAAGTCACCGGATCATTCGGCTGCAACCCATACAACATCGCTTTGAGAAACCTCGTCAGAAACAGAGCAGCACCCAATCCCGCCGCAACGCCAATAATCGCCAGCCATGAACTCTCCCGCAAAATCATCAGCAGAACCTGCCGAGCCTGCGCACCCAGCGCCATGCGAATCCCAATCTCATTGATCCGCCGAGCCACCGTGTATGCCATTACGCCGTAGATACCAATGCAAGCAAGTGTCAGCGCCAGAACGCCAAATCCCGCGGAGAGATTAGCAAATATCCGTTCCTGCTGCATGGTTGCATCAATCTGTTCTTCCTGCGTGCGCACGTCGATGAGAGGTAAATCTTTATCAACAGATTGAATGGCCTTGCGCAGCGAAGGAATGATGCTCTCCGGTTTCATCTGCGTGTGAATTTCGTAGGTCATGCCATATTCAGCATCCAGCAGTTGGCGGTACAGAGGATAGAACGTGGGAGGAACTTCGTGACGCAAGCTGTCATACTTCGCATCGGCGCAGATGCCAATGACCTGAAACTTTTGATGGTTCGAGTCAAAGGTCTTGCCGATAGGATCGGTGTTGGGAAAGAACTGACGAACAAGGCGTCGATTGACAATCGCGACTTTGAGCGAAGTTTCCGTGTCGCTCTCACCAAATCCGCGGCCGGCCAGGATGGGAATGCTCATCGTAGTAAAGAACCGTTCGCTCACGGGGTTGATATATACACTTTGCTCTTTAGCAGAGTTCCGGGATTGACCACTAGGAAGAAAATCTACGGTAGACGTACCGTTTGCAACCAACGTCACCGCGGAAAGCGCGACAGAATCCACTCCAGGTACAGAGGCCAGCTCCTCTTCCAGGCGACGATGCAGGGCAACGTCTTTTGGAGCAGGGTAGCGGGTTCTCGGCGGCTGCATATCGAAAAGCAGGATATGTTGGGGTCGAAAACCCGGATCTACCGAGACAAGATTGACCAAGGTGCGCAGGAAGAGGCCAGCACCCACAACCAGCAATGTAGAGAGCGCGACCTGAAATACAACAATGGCTTTGCCTGCATATCCTTTGCGGCGATGCGTAATGGTTAGCGCGGCATCTTTCAATCCTGAATTCACTTGGGTGCGCGTCGCCTGCCAGGCTGGCGCTATGCCAAACAGCAGACCTGTCAACAATGTGATTCCTGCGGTGAAAGCAAAAACACGCCAGTCGAAACGGCCATCGAAAGTAGTTGACTCCCACGAGTTGCTTAACAGGCGCGGAATCGCATTGCGTCCTAGATAGCCAAGTCCAAACCCGGCTATCCCGCCCAGACCCGAGAGCAACAAACTCTCGGTCAGTACTTGCCGCAAGATGCGCCATCGCCCGGCACCCAGAGCAAGACGCACACTCATCTCCCGCTGGCGTGCTGCTGACCGGGCTAGCAGCAAGTTCGCGATGTTGGCGCAGGCCAGCATCAGAACCAGCCCCACCAAAGACATCAGCACATATACAGGTTGCGCAAATTGCCGGGCAGTATAATTCATGCCGCGACTACCATCGGAGAGGATCAGGTGTGGAATTTCTTCGCCTTTGCCTATCGTCATGGTTGCCCTAACAGCCGCATTCAGAGCCACATCGAGCGATACCCGTGCCGACTGCTCCGGCACACCCGGCTTGATGCGGCCCATGATCAATACCCACCACAACTTCGTATCGCTCAGCAAAGAGTCTTTGCCTTTAGGCAAAATAACGGGCTGCATGCTGAAGGGCAGAAACACTTCCGGCGAACTCTGAGCACCCTTGGCACCGGTAAAGCGCGGCTGATTGACGCCGACGATACTGACTGGGATCAGATTCAATTCGATGGTCTTGCCGATAACATTAGGTGAGCGGCCAAACCGCCTCGCCCAGTATCCATCGCTGATTACCACGACCGCGCCACTACTCGGCGCAACAACATCGGAAGGCTGAATCGGACGGCCTAATTGCGTCCTCACACCAAGCTGCTGGTAATAGTTGCCGGAAACCATCTCGCTCTGGACAACTTCGGCCTGGCCATCGACGGTAGCCGTCATGCGTCCCGCATCTTTGAACGCAAACAGATCCTCAAGAGCATGATTCTCTCGACGCAATTGCTGAAACACGGGATAGGAGAATGATGTGCTCGTAGTCTGTCCACTTGGAAGCCGGTCCCATTGACCCCACGAGCTATGTACCACTGGCTTCTCACCGCTTTTCCATGCAAATAATCGCAAATCCTGTGGATGCGGCACATTCAACCGATCCAGCAACACCTGCTTGGCAACGGTAAAAATCGTAGTATTCGCGCCAATTCCCAGCGCCAGAGATCCCACTGCAATCGCCGTGAATCCAGGACTCTTCCGCAGCATCCGAACCGCATAACGAAGATCGGCCCAGGGCTCATCCCATAGCCGCAGCCCAAGCGAAGCACGCATCGCTTCCTTCTGCGCTTCCACGCCCCCCAATTCCATCCGCGCGCGACGCATTGCTTCTTCTCGCGACATGCCTCCGCACATCAAGTCCTCTGCATAGGCCTCGATGTGAAAACGTAGCTCAGCATGCATCTCCTGCTCTAATGCAGGACGCCGCGTCATTGCACGCAGCCACGACCGGAATCGCGCCAGCGCACTCATACTTCCTCCGGAGTCGTCCCAAGTATGCCTGCGATCACATCCGCCATCTTGTTCCACTTCTCTGTCTCGGAACGCAGTTGCCGTCTGCCTGCTGCGGTCAGTTGGTAATACTTTGCTTTGCGATTGTTCTCCGACTCGCCCCACTCGCTCGAGATCAGGCCCTGATGCTCAAGCCGGTAGAGCGCGGGGTATAGCGATCCCTGTTGAATCTCCAACTGCTCGCCGGATATCTGCTGAATCCGCAATAGCACTCCATACCCATGCAACGGCCCCAGCGAGACTGCCTTCAGAATCAGCATATCCAGAGTGCCTTGCAGCAACTCAAGCTGCTTTCCCATATTGCATCCTTCTCCTTGATTGACTAGGAGAGTATCTTTCGTCTCCTAGATTGTCAAGGAGAGGTCCGCAAAAAAATACGCCAGGAGAATTTACTCCTGGCGTTGTCGGAAATGCCTTGGAAGTTTCCAACGCAAAAAATTTTAGGAAGCCCTCTCCAATCTCTGCCAGTAGCGCTGCTCCAGATGCTCCCACTCCATCACGATCTGCGTTCCGCGCTCCTTGTGCTGCTCTGCCCAACGTTCCAGCAACTCGAGGCAGGCGTGGTCCACGTGGTGCAGCCCTTTTGTATCCACATGAATGACACAGCCGTGCGGAATTTGATCCAGAGCGGCGGTGATTTTAGGAATACGCACGAACGTGGCTGCTCCGGCCAGCACCAGATGCTTGTGGCCTTCGCTTTCCCCATCCTGGATGTGGATATGCACTTGCGTCGCTCTCCACAACAGGTTGATCACTGAAAGCGCCACACCCACTAGCACGCCCGTCAGCAGGTCTTTGAAGACAATGGTCAGCATGGTGGCCATATAGATCACCAGCGGCACGCGGCCGTAGCGGCCCAGCTTCTTCATTTCGCCGACGTTCACCAGCTTTACGCCGGTATAGACCAGCACACCAGCCAGGCTGGAGATGGGGACCATCGACAACACACTGGGCAGCAGTGCGACAAAGGCCAGTATCCACACGCCATGCAGAATGGCGGATTTCCGCGTCTCAGCGCCCGCCTGCACATTGGCCGAGCTGCGCACGATCACGCCGGTCATCGGCAATACACCGAAGAGTCCGCACAACATGTTGCCTACGCCCTGCGCTGCCAGTTCGCGATCGTAGTTCGTCTTCACGCGCGTCTGCATCTGGTCGACTGCTGCCGCCGAAAGCAGCGTCTCCGCGCTGGCGATAAATGCCACCGCAGCCGCAGTTGCCAGAATCGTTCCCCATTGCAGATCGCCAAATGTGCTCCACTTGGGCAGATCGATCACTGAAAGCAAATTCGACGGCACATTTACGCGCTGCACCGGAAAGCTCAACGCCTCCGACACAGCGGTCGCCGCAATGATGCCCAGCAATGCGCCAGGCAGCAGCTTTAGCCGTTCCGGACGGTATTTCTGCCACAGGATCATCACGCCGATGGTCACCAGGCCGAGCGCCAAAGCATACGCCTCACTGCCCATATTGAGCGGAAAGATGTCGTTTACCGTTGCCGTAAATATGCCGAAGAAATTGGCGGGGCCATTGCTTTTCGGCTTGTGGTCCAGCATCACGTGAAATTGCTGCAACACAATCAGCAGGCCGATGCCGGCCAGCATGCCATGAATCACCGAAGGCGATATGGCGCGGAACCACTGCCCGAGCTTTAATAATCCAGCCACGAATTGCAGCAGTCCCGCAAGGAGGAGGATCGGACCTAATCCGGTGATCCCCTGTTCGCGCACCAGCTCAAACACAATGACGGCAAGGCCAGCAGCCGGACCGCTTACCTGCAGCGGCGACCCCGACAGCGCGCCCACAACAATGCCACCGATGATTCCGGTGACCAGACCTTTTGCTGGTGGCAGTCCCGATGCAATGGCAATGCCCATGCACAGTGGCAACGCCACAAGAAACACCACCAGCGAAGCAGACAGATCTTTTCCCCAGCTCTTGAACATATTCTTCTCCATGTCTTTTTTGTTGATGGTTAGGCCGACAACAGTTCCAGTCGCGGCCGTTCTACTGCTTTGGCAATTCGCTGCCGTTCCAGTGGCACGAACCGCGCCTGCTCTGCATCAAAAGCCTCGATAGCGCCGCTGGCAATGTCGTATGCCCATCCGTGCACGGTGATCTGTCCGCTTTGCAGCCGCGCTGCCACAGACGGATGCGTCCGTAGATGACTCAATTGCTGGATGACATTTGCACGGACCATGGCACGTAAGCGCTCATGCTTCGAGGCGTGAGAAATACTGGAGTGCTCCACCAGCTGTCGCGCCGATTCCGCATGATGCAGCCACGAAGCCACACTCGGCATGTCTTCCAGATGACCGCCTTCCAGCACTGCCTTCATCGCGCCACAGTCCGAGTGTCCACAGATCACAATGTGGTGGACATTCAATGCGCAAACGGCATATTCGATCGTGGCTGAAACGCCGCCCTGTCGATCGCCGTAGGGAGGAACGATGTTCCCTGCATTGCGGCAAATAAACAAATCACCGGGCTGCGTTTGCAAAATCAGATCCGGCACAATACGCGAATCCGAGCACGTAAGAAACAAAACATCCGGCTGCTGGCCCTGCGCAAGCCTCGTGAATAACTGCTTCTGCTGAGGAAACACCTTCGACCGAAAATGCTCATAGCCCTGGACTAACTCTTCCATCTCTTCATCTCCATCTCTCTTTAAGGGCTCCGGCAGTGACACGAGTCCCTATGAATTCTCTGCGCTAAACGCGTACGATAGACACGTATGCGCAGCTCACAGATATCGCAATACACCGGTAGCCAGACAATTGGTCAGGCGCTTTTCAAAGCGCTCCAATCACTCAACTGAAAAGGGATTTAGGAAAAAGAAGGAGGGCCGCGCGGACTACGCGGATCAAACGCTGGAACTTCAGCTGCAGAATCTAAATCACCGCGCGCCAGCAGCGTGAAGTACGCATCTGCAAATACGCGCAAACCTGGCGCGGCCATCGCAGCAAGCATAACCACCAGAGTCTTCGGCTGTTCGTGGTGCGTGGGCAGGCTTACAGTAGCAACCAGTTGCGTGTCGCCATCCACATGGTCAACAACACAAGCCTCACCGGTACGAGTGGTCGTCCGGACCATCCGGTGCGGTATGCGGGCATGTACAGCCTTCGCATGTGGCTTCGATGCATGCGCAGAGAAGCTGACCAACAGCACCGGTAGGATGCTGAGGTAAAGCCAGCCACGCATTTTTTGAGAAAATAGCCGCATCGGTTGATCTAAATTCCTGCAGAGATTACAAAAAACAGAAGCTCCCGTATTAGACGCGCCAAAACGCCCAACGGTTGATTAAATTCATAACAGAGTTTCTCTGGAAAGCAAAGCCCGGCTCATCACCGGGCTATTAGGGTTATTGCTTTTTCTTCTCTGTTAACGGCATGTACTGATCGCGCAGTTGCGTCTGGCGGCTCACCATCGGCACAGCGATGCCCTCTATAAACACTTGCTTCACTGACGTGCGCACATCCAATGGATCGCCATTCGCCACGACCACATTCGCGGTCTTGCCCACATCGAGCGAACCCAACGAATCACCGAATCCAAGCATCTCCGCAGGATTAAGCGTGATTGCCTTCAACGCTTCGTCATATGGCAGCCCGTAGGCAACCGCATACCCGGCAGCGTAAGGCAGGTTGCGGCTATCCGACGATGCCCCTGATCTACCCGAAGCAAGAGCGATCTTCACACCGCGTTTCTGCAACTCCGCAGGCAGCGAATACACGGCATCATACCGTTCATTCGCCGTGGGAGCATCATAGATCGGGCCAACAATCACCGGCACATGATACGAAGCAATCTCATCCAGCACATCCTGCGCATGCACCACATGATTGAGGATCACCTTCAGCTTGAACTCTTTGGCGATGCTCATGGCTACTTCCACTTCATAGCTCTCATATGCACTCAACACTACCGGCTTCTCACCCTTCAAGTAAGGCAGCAGCGCTTCCAACTTCAAATCACGTTTGGGAGCAGGCCCTTTGTGCTCTGGCTTCTTTGCTTCCTCCAGTTCTGTCTCATATGCCTGAGCGTCAAGAAAGCTCTGCCGGATCTGCGAGGCAAGTCCCATGCGCGTCGTCGGAAACTTCGAAGGACCGTTGAAGTTGCGGCGCCTGCGCACATCGCCCTCAAAATTCATCGCTAGCGCGACATCACGCTTCAAGAGCATGGCGTCGCGATCACGGCCATAGAGCTGGATCACCGCATCCTGTCCTGGCATTGAATCTTCGGATGCTGGAGCCACAACTGCATTGGTCACGCCGTTGATGCGTTGCACAGGAACGCGCGCCGTCTCTGCGTGGAAAGCATCGCCGACATGCATGTGCGGCTCGATCTCATCGCTCGTCTCAGCAAGATCGTTGCTGTTCTGGTCCGCAGAGACTTCGGTCAAGCCTAGATTCGTCTCCGCATCGAACAAGCCGGGATATACCGTCATCCCTTTGGCATCGAAGATCTGCGCATCTTTAGGCACGCTCGTCGAAGAGGCTGGGCCAACCGCAGTGATCTTCCCGTTCGACAAAATCACGACACCGTTTTCAATCGTGCCATGTGTGATGGTCAGAAGCTTTCCGCCAACAATCGCAATCGTGCCTGTTGAAGTAGTCGAAGTCCCATTCGGACCAAGCTGCGCGCTGCCGCTTCCCAATGCCGCGATGGAAAATGCGGCCAACCCTGCAAATAGAAATCCTGTTCTCACTGGCCGCCTCCCTCTTCATCATCCGCGCCGCCAAAACCGGCCTCGTGCATCACGCCATGAAAATGTGTCGTGCCAAATCCTGGCAACGCGCTATCGAAGAACAGATCGCCATCGATATACACCTTCTCCGCGCGCGCATATGTCGAAAGCGGATCGGTATTCCAGATCACCAGATCGCCGTCCTTGCCTGTATCGAGCGATCCCACACGATCATCGACGCCGATGATCCACGCAGCATTCAGCGTCACCATCTGCAGCGCTTCTTCTTCCGTTGCGCCCCCGTAGTGCACCATCTTGCCTGCTTCCTGATTCAAGCGGCGAATGTAGTCGTTCGAATCGCTCTTCAAAGCCACGCGCACACCCTCGCGCATGCTCATCACCGCATTCCACGGAATCGCGTCCCATGCCTCGTCCTTATATCCCCACCAATCAGAGAAGGTCGCGATTGCTGTGCCCGTCGGAGCAATCTTGTCGCCAACCTTGTACATCTCCAGCGCATGATGGAAGGCGCGAATCTTGTAACCGTACTCCTTCGCAATCGCCTCTTCCGTTAAGAACTCATCAGCGCGGTAGCAGTGAATCTGCACATACAGCTTGCCGCGCAGCACATCAGCCAGCGCTTCGAGCTTCAAATCCTTTTTAGGAGCAGTTGCGTCCTTGTCGCCTTTGGCCTTCTTTGCGTTATACGCATCCCACGACGCCATGTAGGCCTTCGCATCCTCAAACGCCTGGCGCATTACTTCGAAATTTCCCATGCGCGTCGACGGCACCTCGCCCTTGCTTCCATACACACGCTTGGGATTCTCACCGCTGGCAAACTTGATCGAGCGCGGCGCATTGGGAAAGAGCATCGCCTCGCGCGAAAATCCAAACTTGTTCTTGATCACCACCGCCTGGCCGCCGATCATATTCGCCGACCCATGCAGCAGCAGCTCAGTCGTAACGCCGCCGGCCAGTGCCTGATACAGCGCCTTGTCGGTGTTGTCGAAGGCATCGATCATCATCATCGAAGGCGTCACCGGACTCGTCGCCTCATTGATGTCATCGCCGAGCGCCGAATGCGAGTGTGGATCGATGATCCCAGGCGTCACAAACTTGCCTGTTGCATCGACGACCGTTGCACTCGCTGGAGCATCTACCGTAGCGCCAACTCCGGCAATCTTGCCGTTGTGTACCCATACGCTTCCGTGCTCGATGGTGCCGTGCGAAGCGGTCATCACCGTCGCGTTCTTAATCACCAGGTCAGCAGGAACCGTACCCTCAGACGACTGCGCATGCAGGCCCAATGGCACCGCAATCGCCGCAGTCACAAACAGCTTCAAACATCCGCGTGGCGCGGACGCGATGGAAAGCATAGGACTGGTCTCCGAAAAATGATGCAACAGATGTGAATGAATCGTAACATGCACAAAAATCTGCCGCGTCGGAGCGTACAAAACAAAAGCCCGGCTATAAGCCGGGCTTTTGTTTCAAATTACAGATATTTACGACTGCGACTCTTCCTCAGTCGCCTTCACCTGGGCAACGGTCCAGTTGGGATCGCCCACCTTGAAGCGCGCGAAACGCTTCACGGTGATGTTCTCACCCAGTTTGCCAACCTTCGTCGCAATAATATCCTTGATGGCGACGGTCTGTTCCTTGATGAAGGGCTGCTCCAACAGGCAGACCTCCTCATAGAACTTGCTCATCTTGCCTTCAACGATCTTCTCGATCACCGGAGCGGGCTTACCTGTCTGCGCAGCCTGCGCGCGGTAGATATCCTTCTCGCGCTCCAAGTCTTCGGCGGTCACATCTTCCTTGCGGATGTACCGGGGATCGGTCGCCGCAATGTGCATTGCGATGTCCTTCAGCAGATCCTGGAAGTCCTCAGTGCGAGCCACGAAGTCGCTCTCGCAGTTCACTTCGAGCAGGACGCCGATCTTGCCGCCAGCGTGGATGTATGTACCCACCGCGCCTTCGTTCGTGGTGCGCGAAGCCTTCTTCTGCGCAGAAGCCATGCCGCGCTTGCGCAGAACCACAAAGGCCTCTTCCATATCGCCCTTCGACTCCTGCAGAGCCTTCAAACAATCGCCCATCGGCGCGCCAGACTTCTCGCGGAGCTCCTTCACCAACTTTGCATCAATCTTCTCAGTCACCGTCGACATCCTTACACCTGTTCCCTTCTCCAAAACTTATCATCCCGGCTCGCATATAGACTCGCCATTTCGGGCAATGCCGAGGAATTCATCTAAACGCAAAGAAAGCGTGGCCCGTTTCGATTGCAGCCACGCTTCCTGAACATACGGAGCGGGTCTGACCCGCCAGAATTTAGAAACCGCCTTCAGCTGCCTCTTCGTCCAGCGCTCCCACCACTGCCGGAGCCTTGCGAATGCCACCGCCCAGCGCAGCTTCGAGATCAAGCTCCTCGCCTGAATCCGCAGCAGCCTCAACACCGTCAACCGTTTCGCCGTCCGCGCCAGCCTGGATGTCAGCAGTCGTCACACCAGCAATCTCGGCAAACTGCTTATCGCCGGCCATCTGCACGCCCTCGATCACTGAATCGGAGATCTTTGACGTAAACAAGCGGATTGCGCGCAGCGCATCGTCATTGCCCGGGATCACGTAGTCCACAACCGTTGGATCGCAATTCGTATCGACAACCGCAACCACGGGAATACCCAGCTTGCGGGCTTCCTTCACGGCAATCGCTTCGTTGTTCGAGTCGACGATGAAGAGTGCATCCGGTAGCCGGCGCATGTTCTTGATGCCGGCCAGGTTGGCCTGCAAGTGCTTGCGCTCGCGCTCCAGCTTGATGACTTCCTTCTTCGTCAGCAACTCATAACGGCCGTCGACCGCCATCTCATCCAGTTCCTGAAGGCGCTTCACCGACTTCTGCACCGTAACCCAGTTCGTCAGCAGCCCACCCAGCCAGCGGTTGTTGATGTAGAACATCCCGCAGCGGTTAGCTTCCTCGGCAATGGCGTCCTGCGCCTGCCGCTTGGTGCCGACAAACAGAATCACCTTGCCCTGCGCCGTCAAGTCCGTAACGTACTTGCTCGCGTCCTTGAACATCTTCAAGGTCTTCTGCAGGTCGATGATGTAAATGCCGTTCCGCTCGCCGAAGATGTATTCCTTCATGCGGGGGTCCCAGCGCTTCGTCTGATGCCCGAAGTGAACACCCGCTTCGAGCAGCTCCTTCATGGTGATGTTGGCCAAACAGCCTCCTCTTTGAATTGCATCCCGGCGTTATCAAGGCCGGAATTTATTCCCCGATTAGGGAAGATTTAACTACCAAAACCTTAAGTTCAAACGGATACCAGTTGAAACGGGGTGCCCAGATTCGCGAAGCTAACCTGGGGGTTTCCCTGAATCCAGCGATTAACGCTTCGAGAACTGGAACCGCATAATCACCCCAGCAAGCAAGCTTGCCGGGGACCCCGATTCTTTCTCGCCCAGCATCAGCCAACGATTAACGCTTGCTGAATTGGAATCTCTTTCTAGCACCCTTCTGTCCGTACTTCTTGCGTTCCTTGATGCGGGCATCGCGCGTCAACAGACCATCGGCCTTCAGCACTTTGCGCAGTTCAATATTGAACTCGAGCAGTGCGCGGGCCGAGCCCATCTTCACTGCATCTGCCTGAGCCGCCACGCCGCCGCCCTGGACAGTCGTGAGAACGTCAAACGTCGCCAGAGTCTCGGTAAGCGTCAACGACCGCTTCGCCGACACGCGCTGCTGCTCGGTCACGAAGTAGGTCTCAAACGGCTTGCCGTTGACGACAAAATTGCCGCTGCCCGGACGCAGAAACACGCGGGCAATCGCCGACTTGCGGCGTCCCGTCCCGTAATACTGAACCAAATCTGCCATGTATATCCGTCTCTCTAAAATCTAAAAACTTAAGCGTTCACTTCCAGCGGCTGAGGCTGCTGCGCGGCATGCGGATGCTTGTCGCCCTTGTAGACATTCAGCTTGGTCGCCATCTTGCGGCCCAGCTTGGTCTTCGGCAGCATGCCCTTAATCGCCTCTTCCACAATCTTTTCCGGCTTCCGCTGCAACAGGCGCGTAAACGACTCCTCGCGCAACCCGCCCGGGAAACCCGTATAGCGGCGATACAGCTTCTGCTGGCTCTTCAAACCGGTCAACCGAACCTTCTCGGCATTGATCACGATCACGTGATCGCCCATGTCGAGAAACGGCACATACTTCGGATTCCTCTTGCCTGCCAGCACGCTGGCCGCTTCGGTCGCCAGCCGTCCCAGGGTCTTGCCACTGGCGTCGACGACGTACCACTTACGGTCAATCTCAAGCGCGCTCGGAATGTACGTAGACATCTCTTTCCTTCTCCTCAATCACTCGCGTTCACACGCATTTTGCCCACGCAAAGCGTTCCGCGGTCCTTAAAATCCCCACGGTTCACAAAAGCTGTTCGCGTGAGCCAGGCGCAGAATCAAACCGGTCTCAAGAAAGCATCGGTAAGCTTGTTCCGGGTTCGCTTCCCCATCAACGGCGCACAAACGCACGGACGTGCAGACGCGGACTGCGCAAGGACTTTAGAATATGACATTTTTGGGGTGGAAGTCAATCGAAACGAGAGCTAGATAGTGATCAGTTTGAATTCGACTGTTGCCTTGCAGGTACAATCGCTATCCTTTTGGTAAGAACCAGTGTTCTTCGGTGAAAAAGATCACTACCTTAAAGATACCGACATTCTCGAACAAATGAATTACTTACGGCTTGGAAGATTCCGGCATATGATGATTCCGTCATGATCGCTGCCCTGATTCCGTTGCGACGCTTCGGCGTCACTCTAGTACTTCTGCTGCTTACAGTCCCGGCCTTAGCCAAAGATACACCACTGCAAGTAATCGATTGGCCCGTCACTGGGACTCCCGTCCTGCGCTTCACTTTCGGTAAATTCAAGCAGCTCAATGGCATGAGCAATCTGCGTGGCTATGTTATGGACACTATGGCGGAAAATCTATCGCCGAAGTCTATTTCCGCCGCACGATTCACGGTATATCTATTTGATAAGAATAAGATACGAATCGGCGAAGATGTCATTGCGCTGAACAA
>Ga0137415_10004162_pt1 | contig 14328 bp, 12 predicted proteins | sample CZODoug3_1_1_16f_FD_183082 | JGI IMG/M metagenome (GOLD analysis project Ga0137415, IMG submission 183082) | Vadose zone soil fungal communities from Angelo Coast Range Reserve, California, USA - CZODoug3_1_1_16fungal (Hybrid Assembly) | ecosystem: Environmental > Terrestrial > Soil > Vadose... | reverse complement strand
TCAACCAGCCGATCGAGCTGGCCGACTACAACCTGTACGCGGCCGATCGCGCGCTGCGCGAAGCGGTGGCGCGCGAAGGCGCGGGCGCCTTCGAGTCCGATCTGGTCGAATTCGGCCGGCGGGTCGGCACGGCCGAGTATCTGGAGCTCGGGCAGCTGGCCAATCGCTACCCGCCGGAGTTCGAGCCGAACGACCGCTTTGGGCATCGGACCGACCTGGTCCGCTTCCACCCCGCTTATCACGCGTTGATGCGGACGGCGATCACCGAGGGACTGCACGCCTCGCCCTGGACCGAGCCGGGTCCCGGCGCTCACGTTGCGCGCGCGGCCCGCTATTACCTGCAAGCGCAAGTCGAGGCCGGGCACGGCTGCCCGATCACGATGACGTTTGCCGCGATACCGAGCCTGAGGCTGCAACCGGACCTGGCGGCGTTGTGGGAGGCAAAGATCACGTCGCGCGTGTACGACCCGTCCAACCGGCCGGGGCACGAGAAGTCCGGCGTGACGGTCGGGATGGCGATGACCGAGAAGCAGGGCGGCTCCGACGTACGCGCCAACACGACACGCGCCTATCCGGTGTCCTCGCCGGGGCCCGGGCAGCCCTACGAGCTGGTCGGCCACAAGTTCTTCGTGTCGGCGCCGATGTGCGACCTGTTTCTGGTGCTGGCCCAGGCGCCCGGGGGCCTGACCTGCTTCCTGCTGCCGCGCTGGAGGCCGGACGGCAGCAAGAACCCGATGCAGCTGCAACGGCTGAAACGGAAAATGGGCAACGTCTCGAACGCGTCGGCCGAAACCGAGTTGCGCGGCGCGCTTGCCTGGATGGTCGGCGAAGAAGGGCGCGGCGTACGCACGATCATCGAGATGGTGGCGATGACGCGCTTTGACTGCATGATCGGATCGAGCGCGGGCATGCGGATGGCCGCATCGCAGGCGCTGCACCACTGCAGCCAGCGCAGCGCGTTCGGGCATCTGCTGGTCGATCAGCCGCTGATGCAGAACGTGCTGGCCGACCTGGCGCTCGAATCCGAGGCGGCGCTGGCGCTGACGATGCGCATCGCGCGCGCGCTGGACCGCCGTGTGGACGAGCACGAGGATTGTCTGGCCCGCCTGTGCACGGCGATCGGGAAATACTGGATCTGCAAGCGTGTGGCATCGCATGCGGTGGAGGCGATGGAGTGCATCGGCGGCAGCGGGGTGATGGAGGACTCGCCGATGCCGCGCCTTTTCCGAGAATCGCCGGTCAACGCGATCTGGGAGGGCAGCGGCAACGTCCAGTGCCTGGACGCCTTGCGGGCGATCCGCAAGACACCGGCCGTGGTGCAGGCCTACTTCGACGAAGTGGCGCGGTCACGCGGCGGTCACGCGTCGCTCGACCGCCATATCGGCGAACTGAGGGGCGAACTGCGCGATGGCGCGGACATCGAATATCGGGCGCGCGATCTGGTCGACCGGATGGCGGCGATCCTGCAGGCGGCGCTGCTGGTGCAGCACGCGCCAGGCTGGGTGGCCGACGCGTTCTGCCGGTCCCGGCTCGACGGCGTCGGGCACCACCAGTTCGGCGCGCTGCCGGCGGGCGTCGAGTTCGGCCGGATTATCGAGCGGGCGATGCCTCGCGAAGCTTGACGACTCGGCATCCGACTCGCTTTTGAGCGGTTGAAGCACTTTAGTCAGACTCGGCTCGAAGCGGTCGTTCCTGCGTCAGCGGATTTCACGGACGCGTCGGCGGGCTGGACATCGAACATGACCGAGATGGCCATCGCGACGATGAGCGCCAGGATCGACGCAGTCGTAACGCCGGTGGCGCTGCAGCGGGGCAAATGGTCGTAGCGTTTGATCATGACTTGTCTCCTAGGTTGAACTGGGAAGCGTTGGTGTTCTGCGGTTGAGGTTCTCTGGCCGCTTCAGCCTTAAAGACACCGCGTGGCGTCGTTTCCCGACATTCGGGGTGCGAAGGGGGTTGCGCGAACCGCAAGCGCGGTTCTTGCGCATTTCAAGCGGCCAGGGTCCAATCAGCTACGCGGCGGGAGCCGCTCGCACGGATTTTTCGGGCATCCCCGATGACCCGCATCACGCAGCTCCTGGAGAGGGTACGCGCGCATGACGCCGGAGCGCGCGACGCGCTGTTCGCCGCCGCCTACGAGGAGTTGCGGCGGCTTGCACGGGCGCGATTGCGTGACGGCGGCCGCAATACGGTGCTTGAGACGACCTCGCTGGTGCACGAGTGCTACTTGCGATTCGTGGGAGCGGGCGAGCTGCGGGCCAGCGACCGGCGGGCCTTTTTTGCGTACGCCTCGCAGGTGATGCGGTCGGTGATCCTGAACAGCGTGCGCGAGAGGCAGGCCGAGCGGCGCGGCGGCGGCGCGCCGCGCGTCACGCTTTGCACCGAGGCCGTTGGCGATCTGGCGGGCGACGAGGAAACGATCCTTAAGGTGCATGAAGCGCTGGAAGTGCTGGAGCAGGCCGATGCGCGGCTGGCGCAGGTGGCGCAGATGCGTTACTTCGGCGGCTACAGCGAGCGGGAAATCGCCGAGACGCTCGGGGTGACGGAGCGCACGGTGCAGCGGGACTGGGAAAAAGCGAAGGCGATCCTGGCGGCGGCGCTGAACTAGCGCCGTGTCGGCCGCAGTGTCGCCCGCTGTGGCGCATTCGGACAGGCTTTCTCGTCTTTGGGGAGGCGAGAGCTGCGGGAGGTCGGGAAATGCTGTCGGCGGCTCAGATGGTACGGATGAGCCGGCTGCTGGATGAGGCGCTGGAGTTGGATCTGGAAGGTCGGCGGCGCTGGCTCGAAGCGCTTTCTCCCGATTGCCAGGACCTGGAGCCGGCGCTCAGGCACGCCTTGCTGGCGCCGTCCGACTCAGCTGCAGACTCCAACGATTCAGCCGCGCTGCCAAGCCTGCGCTCCGTCGGCGGCGAGCCTGACTTCAAAAGCGGTTTTGAGGCCGGGGAACGGGTGGGACCGTACCGGCTGATCCGCCGGCTGGGTGCAGGCGGCATGGCCGAGGTGTGGTTGGCGCAGCGCGCCGACGGGGCCTTCAAGCGGGAGGTGGCGCTGAAGCTGCCGACGCTGTCCCGCCCGCGCAAAGACCTTGCGAGCCGCTTCGCCAGGGAGCGCGACATTCTGGCGGCGCTTGAGCACCCCAACATCGCACGGCTGTACGACGCCGGGGTCAGCGCCGAAGCGCTGCCGTACATCGCGATGGAGTACGTCGCGGGCCAGCCCTTGACCGACTGGTGCGACGCGCATCGCCTTGTAGTGCGGGAGCGGCTCAAGCTGTTCCTGCAGGTGCTCGACGCGGTGCAGTATGCGCATGGCCACCAGGTTATCCACCGGGATATCAAGCCGTCCAACATCCTGGTGACCGACTCGGGACAGGCGCGGCTTCTAGACTTCGGGGTGGCCAAGCTGCTGGCCCAGGAAGAGGAACAAACCGACCTCACGCAGCGCTACGGGCGCGCCTTGACGCCGGAGTACGCAAGCCCCGAATTGGTGCGAGGCGACGCGATCGATGCGGCCACCGACGTGTATTCGCTGGGGGTCGTGCTGTACGAGATGCTTTCGGGCAGACGCCCGTACCGCCTCCAAGCGAAGGCCTCGCTGGGACTGCTGGAGCAGGCGATCGCCACCGCCCGGGTGGAACGCCCCAGCACGCAGCTTGGGGCCGACGCGGGTGGCGCGCGAGGCACCTCCCAGCAGAGGCTGGCCCGGCGCCTGAGGGGCGACCTGGACGCGATTGTGTTGAAGGCGCTTGCCAAGGACCCGGCGGAGCGCTATGGCAGCGCCGCGGCACTGGCCGACGACCTGCAGCGCTACTTGAGCGGGGAGCCGGTCGAGGCGCGGCCCGATCACCTCAGCTATCGCTTCGGCAAATTTGTGCTGAGGCACCGCACCGGGTCGAGGGTGACCCTGGCGGCCATCGTGTTGATCGCCGCTGCGCTCGGCTATGCGCTAACCCGTTCGCCCGGCACAGAACCGGTTGCGGCGACGAAGACCGCCTCCGGGCTAGGAACGGCTGCCCTAGCCACGGACGACAGGTCGATCGCCGTTCTGCCGTTCGTCGACATGAGCGAGAAGCGCGACCAGGAGTATTTCTCCGACGGTCTGTCCGAGGAGCTGATCGACCACTTGGCACACAGCGCCGACTTGAAGGTCATTGCGCGCACGTCCTCGTTCCAGTTCAAGGGCAGGAACGAAGACGTGCGCTCGATCGCCGGCAAGCTCGGGGTCGCGCACCTGCTGGAAGGCAGCGTTCGCAAGGCCGGCCAGGAGCTGCGCATCACCGCGCAGCTGGTGCGAGCCTCGGACGGAGCGCACCTGTGGTCGCAGACCTACGATCGGAACCTGGTCGACATCTTCAAGGTGCAGGATGAGATTGCCGGTACGGTGGCGCGGGCGCTGCACGTGGCTCTTGCCAACGGCGATCAGAAGAGCAGCCAGCTGCTCGACGTCGAGGCCTACAACCTCGTTCTGGAGGGAAACTACTTCAAGGCCCGACGGACCAAACGCGATCTCGAAACGGCCCTGCAGCTTTACCGAAGGGCGATCGACATCAAGCCCGACTACGCGTTGGCGTGGGCGCGTCTCGCGAGCGCATATCTGAACCAGGAAAACTTGAATGGCGCGCCGTCAGCGGGTGCCAACAGCAAGATTCTGGATGCGCTGGACCGGGCGCTCAGCCTTGATCCCAAGCTCGTCCTGGCCTATTACACGCGGGGTGGGTACCAGATGACCATTGCCTGGGATTGGGCGGGAGCGCGGGCGGACGCGGAGCGCATGCGCGAAATCGACCCGGCCAGCGACTTGCTGCCGGGCGCTCTCGGTGACGTGGCGATGGCCTTCGGGCAGGTCGACCGGGCCGTCGAGCAGTATCAAAGGGCGGTCGAGCGGAACCCGCTCGATTCGTATGTCCTGGACTCCGCCGGCTATGCCCTGTGCGCCGCCGCCCGGCTGCAGGAATGCCTGCAGTCCCGCTTGAAGCTGCTGGAGTTGCACCCCGAATTCGACGGGATCAACAGCGCGGTCGGCATGGCCCGCCTGTATCTGGGTCAATTCGCCGAGTCGCTGGACGCGATGCAGAGGGAACCCGACGAGAGCTATCGGCTGGCCGGGCTGGCGATGGTCTACGCGGCGACGGGAAAACGAGCCGAGTCGGATGCCGCGTTGCGATCGCTGGCAGGGAAATTCGCACCGACGGATGCCTATGCGATTGCCCAGGTGCATGCTTATCGTGGACAGATCGACGGCGCCTTCGAGTGGCTCGATCGTGCCTATCGGCAGCACGATGCCGAAATGCCTTTTGTCAAAGCGGACCCCATGCTTCGCAATCTGCATACTGACCGTAGGTTCCAGGCGTTGTTGCTCAAGTTGAAGTTGGCGCACGAAGCAAGTCACTCACCCGAAGGGAGAACCTGATCATGGCAAAGCGAAAGCTAAAAGACGAGCCGCTGCTTGAAAAAGTCAAAGGCGAGTTAGCGGAAATCAAAGACAAGCTTGAAAAGGCAGGAAAGGGGATTGATAAACTCCTGAAAAGATCAAAACCGATAGAGATTGACGACTTGCGCGGAGACTTGAAGCTCATAAAGGAGCATCTGGAGGCAATTCACCCCTTCCAGAAATTCGACTGACCCGCTATCGGCATCGTGGACCGCTCAAGCAAACTCAAAGCATCATGAAATTGAAAAGTGCATCCTGCCAGATGACCTACTGGAAAGAGGGGGATCTGCGGATCGTCAACTACCTCAACCGAAAGACGTTTTCGGCGAATCCCAGGATTCTGGAGGTCATCCGATTCTTCTTCACGCCGAGGACAATCCGGGATGCGCTGCTAGAGTTCGGTTCGTATAGCCGGGAAAGCGTAGGAAAAGCGATTCAGGACCTGGTTGAGGCCGAACTCCTGCTCGAGTATGGCTCTGCCGAGTGTCGCCGGGACGGTCTGATCGAATCCCAATTCGAGCCGTGGCTGCCGGGAGGCGAATTTCACTTCCTGACGAAGGACGCCACTTACACCGGTGGCGATTGGACCGAAGAGCAGAAAATGCACGTGCTTCCAACGACGCCGTTGCCGCCCCAGTTCAAGGCGATCGATGGCGCCGAAACGATCGCGCTGCCGTCGCAGGAGCGCGAGAAAGACAGCTTCTTCGAGACCTTGTACGGCAGGAGGACCCAGAGATCGTTCTCGAGCGGCAAGATCTCCCTTGACAGCGTATCAAGGCTGCTTCAGACGACGTGGGGAGTTCAAGGATACTTTGAGTCGAAATTCTTCGGAAAACAGCCCTTCAAGACGAGCCCATCAGGCGGCGCAAGACACCCCATCGAGGTTTACCTGATGGCACTGAGAGTGGATGGACTGGGCGCGGGAATGTATCACTACCGGGCCGAGGATCACTGCCTGGAAAAAATACCGGTCGCAGCAACTCCGCGCATGGCAAGAAAGTACTGCGCGGATCAGCGGTATGTCGCCAAGGCGGCAGCGCTTTTCATCATGACCGCGGTTTTTGAAAGAACGATGTGGAAGTACCGCCATCCCAGGGCCTATCGAATCGTCCTGCTGGATGCCGGTCACCTCGGTCAGACTTTTTGCCTGACGGCAACCCGGATGGGACTGGCCCCGTTCAGTACCGCCGCGCTCAAGGACACGGTTATCGAGAAGGATTTGGGAATAGACGGTGTGACCGAATCGGTGCTGTACGTTGTCGGAGTCGGCATGGCTGCCGGCTAGCCCCCGCTGCCCCCGGCTTCGAACAGGTCCTGATACGCCGCATACGTCGACAGCACCATCAGCGGCGCCAGCACCAGCCAACCCAGCCCGAGGGGAATCGAGGCGATGATCGCGAACGCGATCCACAGCAGTCCGTAGACCGCCAGCGCGCCCAGGTTGGCCCAGCAGGCCGACAGGCTTGCCTTCAACGCCTCCACCGGGGGCTGCCGCCGCAAAACGATCAGCGCCGGCGCAAACCAGGCCGCCAGCGCGATCGGCAGCAGCAGGATCAGCGAGACCAGAGCCACCAGCAGCGTCGTGGCGCCGAGGCCCGCCAGCAGCGCGAGATTGCCCGACAGGGCGCCGGACGCTGCGCCGGATAGGGCGCCGATGCCGGCCACGGTCGCCGCGCTCAGCACCAGCAGCGCTGCGACCATCAGCAGCGCGCCGCCGATCGCCAGCGGTCCGAGCGACTGACTGAAGCCCGCGAACAGGTCCCCGACGGCAGGCGCAGTTCCGGCCTCGGTCTTGCGCGCCGCCAGCATCAATCCCCCGGCGAACACGAACAAGGTGATATGCGCCGCAATCAAACCCAGCAGCGAGAAAAGGTGCAGCAGCCCGTAGATCGCCATCGCGATAAAGCACATCACGATCCACGTCACAGCCGCGCCGCGCTGGAACAGCAGCTGCCATGCGCTACTCCACCACTCGACCCCGTGACCGGAATGCACCTGCCGGAAGGCAGGCATCTGCATCGGCAGCGACGGTTCTTGCATGGCGCACCTCCGAGTCCCCGATTCCCCGGTGCCGATTATTGCCCCAACAGCCTCGCCTCCGCCAGTTCGACCGCTTCGGCCGTGCCGCGCAGCACGACGACGTCGCCGCGCTCCAGCACCAGCGAATCGCTCGGATCGTCGCCCCGGATTCCGCGCCGCCGTATCGCCCTGACCTCCGCGCCGGTGGCGGCGAGGTCGAGCGATCCGAGACCCCTGCCGATCGCCGACGATCCGGCTTCGATCGCCACCGAATGCAGCCGGACGTGCTGGGCCTCGTCCTCGTCGACCGCGCGGTCCGGATCGTCGGCGCCGTGAAAGTAGCCGCGCAACAGCCGGTAGCGCGTATCGCGGGCGTCGCGCACCTGCTGCACGACCCGCGCCAGCGGAACCCCGAGCAGCACCAGCGCATGGGAGCCCAGCATCAGGCTGCCCTCGAACACCTCCGGCACGACCTCGGTAGCGCCGGCCTTCAACAGCCGCTCCAGGGCCGAATCGTCCTGCGTTCTGACGATGATCGGCAAATGCGGGTGCAACTCGTGAGCGAAGTGGATCACCCGCAACGCCGATTGGACGTTGTTGTAGCTGACCACCAGCGCTGCGGCGCGGGACACCCCGGCCGCGGCCAGTGTTTCGCGCCGTGCGGCGTCGCCGTAGACGACCGATGCGCCGGCAGCGGCGGCTTCGCGCACGCGGTCCGGGTCCAGATCCAGCGCCACGTAGGCGTAGCCTTCCTGCTCCAGCATCTGCGCCAGGTGCTGGCCGCTGCGCCCGAAGCCGCAAATCACCACGTGGCCCTGGTTGGCGATCGAGCGGGTCGCAATCCGGGTGAGCCGCAGCGCCTGCTGCATCCACTCGGAGCCGGTCACGCGCAGCGCGATCCACTGGCTGTACTGGACCAGCAGCGGTGTGGCCAGCATCGAGAGCACCATCGCCGCCAGCACGATTTGCATCAGCGCATTGGGAAGCAGGTGCAGCTGGCCGGCCTGGTTCAGGATCACGAACGCGAACTCGCCGGCGGTGGCCAGGGGCACCGCCACCTTGATCGCGGTGCCGGCGCTCTCGCCGCGCCAGCGCGCCAGCAGCGCGACCAGCGCGAACTTCAGTCCGACCGGCACCGTCAAGGCAGCCAGCACCCAGCCGAGGTGGCCGATCACGACGCGCGGGTCGAGCAGCATGCCGATCGTGACGAAGAAAAGCCCGAGCAGAACGTCGCGAAACGGCTTGATGTCCTCCTCGACCTGGTGCCGGAATTCGGTCTCCGAGATCAGCATCCCGGCGACGAACGAGCCCAGCGCCGGCGACAGACCGGCCTTCGACGTGAGCCAGGCCAGGCCGAGCGTGATCAGCAGCAGGTTCAGCATGAACAATTCGTTCGAGCGCCGGCGCGCCACCATCGTGAGCCAGCGGCGCAGCAGCCACTGGCCGCCGGCCAGCAGCAGCGCCAGCAGCACGACCGCCTTCGCGCCGGCCCATGCCAGCTCGACCGCGAGGTCGCCCTGCCGGTTGGCCAGTGCGGGCAGGATCACCAGCAGCGGAACGACCGCCAGGTCCTGGAACAGCAGAACGCCCACCACCAGGCGGCCCTGGTCGGTGTCCAGCTCCAGGCGCTCGGCCAGCAGCTTCAGCACGATCGCGGTCGATGACATCGCCAGCGCCGCCCCCAGCGCGAACGCCCCGGCCGCCCCGACCCCGATGCGTTCGCCGAACAGCAGTCCGAGCCCGAGCGGCACGCTCAGCGTGATCAGAACCTGGGGCAAGCCGATCCCGACCACGATCGACCTCATGCTGCGCAGTCGCGGCAGCGAGAACTCGATCCCGATCGAGAACATCAGGAACACGACGCCGAACTCGGCCAGCTCGTACGTGCTGCTGCTGTCGGGCGCCAGCGCCAGCGCGTGCGGGCCGACGACGATGCCGACCAGCAGATAGCCGAGCACCGGCGGCAGGTTCAGCACGCGCAGCGCCGTCACTGCGAGCACCGAGGCGGCCAGCAGCAGCAGGGTCAGCTCGAGGGCCGAAGGCATCGTTGGGGGCGAGCCGCAGCAAGTCCTGTGCCAGCGTCGAAGCGCCAGAGTATCATCGGCTGAAAGCCTGCCGCGGCCGCGATCCACGCAGGCCAGGGCGCCCACGGGAGGGGCGGCGGGCGGTTGGAGCTTCTGGATTCTGCGTTGAACCCTGTCGACCCGGTGCAGGCATTGGGTGCCATCCCTGACTCGCGATCCTCCGCGCTGGCGCTCGCGCGCGATGTGTTGATCACCGAATCGCAGGCGGTGTCGGCGCTGGCCGACCGCCTTGACGGGCGCTTCCTGCGCGCGGTGGAGCTGGTGCTGGGTTGTCGCGGTCGCGTAGTGGTCAGCGGGGTGGGTAAGAGCGGCCACATCGCTCACAAGATCGCCGCCACGCTGGCCTCGACCGGCACGCCCGCTCTGTTCGTCCACGCTGCCGAAGCGGCGCACGGCGACCTGGGCATGGTGACCGGGCGCGACGTGTTCATCGCGATGTCATATTCGGGCGAGACCGACGAGTTGCTGACGATCGTCCCGATTCTGAAACGGGGCGGCACGCCGCTGATCGTGCTGACCGGGCGCGACACCTCGTCGCTGGCCGGCTACGCGGACGTGTACCTGGATTGCCGGGTCGAGCGGGAAGCCTGCCCCTTGAACCTGTCGCCGACGTCCTCCACCACGGCGATGCTCGCGCTGGGCGACGCGCTGGCGATCGCCTGCCTGGATGCACGCGGCTTCGGGGCCGACGATTTCGCACGTTCGCACCCGGGAGGCGCGCTGGGACGGCGGCTGCTGACGCGCGTGTCCGACGTGATGCACACGGGCGAGGCGATCCCGGTGGTGTCCGCCGACGATACCGTGATGGACGCGCTGCGCGAGATTTCCAGCAAGCGGCTGGGAATGACCGCGGTGCGCAACCCGGACGGCACGCTGGCGGGCATCTTCACCGACGGCGATCTGCGCCGGCTGCTGGAGCGCGGCGGCGATGCGCGCGCAACCCGCGTGCGCGACGTGATGACCGCGACCCCGCTGACGATCGAGCCGCAGGCGCTGGCGGTCGAGGCCGCGCAGCTGCTCGACAGCGGGCGCAAGAACCAGCTGCTGGTGGTCGATGCCGAGCACCGGCTGGTCGGCGCGCTGCACATGCACGACCTGATGGCTGCGCGAGTCATCTGATGAAGCCTCGCAGGAAGAGCAGTGCTGCCTCCGCGCCGGCGCGCTCCGTCGGACGAGGCCCCGCCTCCGCGCTGACGCGCTCCGTCGGGCGGGCGGCGGAGGCCGGGCTGCGTGCGGCGCGCGTGCGACTGGTCGTGCTGGACGTGGACGGCGTGCTGACCGACGGGCGGCTGTATATGGGTGCCGGAGGCGAAGCCTTGAAGGTGTTCGATGTGCGCGACGGCCACGGCGTGCGGCTGCTGCGCGAAGCCGGTCTGGGCGTGGCGCTGCTGTCGTCACGCGCGTCAACGATCGTCGAGCGGCGAGCCAGTGAGCTCGATATCGACACGGTGCTGCAGGGGGAGCGCGACAAGCTCGCCGCGCTGGAGCGGCTGCTGGCCGCGAGCGGCGTAGCGGCCGCCGAGTGCGCCTATATGGGCGACGACTGGCCTGATCTGCCGGTGATGGCCAGAGTCGGGTTTGCCGCCGCAGTCGGGGACGCCGCACCCGAAGTGCGGCGCGCGGCCCACTGGATCGCCCAGGCCGATGGCGGGCGCGGCGCGGTCCGCGCGCTGGCCGAGTACGTGCTGCGCTGCCGGCAGCGTCACCCTGGGCAGCTCGGTGTTTGAGGTCCACCCCACAAATGCGTGACCGGATCGCCTCGGTGATCGCGATCGTGCTGCTGGCGCTGGTGGCCGCCATCAGCTACCGGTATTCGCGTTCGCTGCAAACCGGGACGCCTGCCGAGCTGGCGCGACCAAAGGTCGATGCCGACGCCGACGGGGTGACGCTGATCCAGTTCGACTCGGTGGGTCGAGCCAAGTACAAGCTGTTCGCGGACCGGATGACGCACTACGCGCAGACCGACGACGTCGATCTGGTGAAGCCGCGGCTGGTGAGCCTGCGGCCGGATCAACCACGGGTCGAGGCAGTGGCACAGCTGGCCCGGATGGAAAACGACGGCGAACGGATCCGGCTCTCGGGCGATGTCGTGCTGACGCGGGCCTCGCCCCCGGGGCGGCCCCCGTTGCGGGTCAGCACCGAGATGCTGCTCGCGCTGCCGGATCTGGATCGCTACTGGACCGACCGGCCGGTGCTGGTCGATCGCGGTCCGGATTCGATCCAGGCGCACGGCATGGAGCTGGACAATATCGCGCAGCGAGTCCAATTCCTGGCGGACGTGGTCGACACGATTACGCCGCAACCGAGGAAATGAACGACGCGAAGTCCGCCGGCTGGATCGTGCTGCTGGTTCTGGGCGCGTGCCTGATGCCGTGGCCGGCCGGCGCCGAGCGCGCGGACCGCAACCAGCCGACGCTGATCGTTGCCGATCACCAGACGGTCGACGACTTGAAGCAGCTGTCGGTGTTCACCGGCCACGTTGTGCTGACCAAGGGAACGATTCGCGTCACGGGCGAGCGGATGGAATACCGCGAGGACCCGGAGGGATACCAGTACGCGGTCGTCACTGCCGCGGCCGACTCACTGGCCACGTTTCACCAGCGGCGCGACCCGAACCGCCCCGGGGTCGAGGAGACGATCGACGGCGTGGCCGAGCGGATCGAGTACGACAACCGGGCCGACACGGTGACGCTGTTTACGCGCGCGATCGTGCGGCGCTTCGAAAACGGCGTGATGCGCGACGAGTTCACCGGGGATCGGATCACCTACGACGCGCGCACTTCGCACTATGACCTGACCGGCTCGGGCGCCGGCCCGGGCAGCCGCGTCACCGCTCGGATCGCTCCCCGGATCAACGAGTCCACGCCCCCGCAGCAAGCGCCCAAAGGGTCCGATCCGGGGCGCGGCGGCTCGCAATGAACGCCGCCACTCCGCTGCCGGTGGCCGAGGCCCCGGATGCTATCGATGCGTCGGCCGACGCCGGGGCGCTGCCGCGGGGCCTGGTGGTCGAGCGGCTCGCCAAGCGCTACGGCGGGCGACTGGTCGTAAAGGATGTTTCACTGTCGGTCGAGCCCGGGGCGGTGGTCGGGCTGCTCGGACCGAACGGCGCGGGCAAGACAACCTGCTTCTACATGGTGGTCGGCCTGGTGCCGCTCGATGATGGCTCGATCCGACTCGACGGCCGCTCGATCGCCCACCTGCCGATACATCGGCGCGCCCGGCTCGGCCTGTCCTACCTGCCGCAGGAAGCTTCGGTGTTCCGGCGCCTGACGGTCGAGCAGAACGTGCGCGCGGTGCTGGAGCTGCAACGCGACGATCAGGGCCGGCAGCTGCGTGAGGAGGCGATCGAGCAGCGGCTGGTTGAGTTGTTGAAGGACCTGCAAATCGTGGAGATCCGCACCAATGCCGCGCTCAGCCTGTCCGGCGGGGAGCGGCGCCGCGTCGAGATTGCCCGCGCGCTGGCGGCGCGGCCCCGGTACGTGCTGCTCGACGAGCCGTTTGCCGGGGTCGATCCGATCGCCGTGATCGAGATCCAGCGGATCGTCCGCTTCCTGAAGCAGCGCGGGATCGGGGTGCTGATCACGGACCACAACGTACGCGAGACGCTCGGGATCTGCGACCACGCCTACATCATCAATGAGGGCCAGGTCCTGGCTGAAGGTCGGCCAGACGAAATCGTGGAAAACGAGTCGGTCCGGCGCGTTTATCTGGGCGAACACTTCCGGATGTAAGGCCGATGCTGACAGGCAAGATGCTGTTCGGTTCCAAGGCTCCCAGCCGTCGCAGGACATGGCGCTTTTCGAAGCTGAGCTTCACGGCATGAAAGCGTCGATTCAGCTGCGGCTTGCGCAGCACCTGGCCCTGACTCCCCAGCTTCAGCAGTCGATCCGGCTGCTGCAGCTGTCGACGCTGGAGTTGAACCAGGAGCTCGAGCAGGCCCTGATGGACAACCCGCTGCTCGAGCGCGACGACGATCCGCTGGCAGGGCACGCGCGGCTCGCGGCCGATGGAGCGATCCACGATTCCGGGGGTGGCGCGGATGCAGCGGGCGGTGCAGACGGCGTCGAGGCCGACTCCGGATCCGCGCCTGCCGATTCCATGGGCGCGCGGGCCGACGAATCCGAGTTTCCCGCACCGACACTGGACTGGGGCAATCCGCGCGAATCGCGCGACGACGATGAACCCGCGGCGCTCGCCTGGGCGGCGGCCGAGACGAGCTTGCACGATCACCTGCGTCAGCAACTGACCTCGACCCAGGCGTCACCGCGCGACCGGGTGCTGGTCTCCTTGCTGATCGAGGCGGTCGAGGAGGACGGCTATCTGCGCACCTCGCTGGAGGAAATCCAGGCGATCTGCCCGTCGTCGGAGGCCGTCGAGCTCGATGAGCTGTCGGCCGGGTTGTGCCTGTTGCAGAGCTTTGACCCGGTGGGGGTCGCCGCGCGCTGCCTCGAGGAATGCCTGACACTGCAAATCGACGCCCGGCGGCGCGCGATCGCTCCCGGGGCCGACGGCGCGAACCGCGAGTGCCTCGACCTCGCGAAGAAGGTGGTTAGTGAACACCTGCTTTTGTTTGCGAATCGGGATTTCGCGAAGCTGAAGAAGTTAACGGGGGCCAATGACGACCAGTTGCGGGCGGTACATCATCTGATCCATGGACTGAATCCCCGACCCGGGTTAGGCTTTGCCACAACAGCTCCGGATTATGTGGTGCCCGACATCCTGGTGCGGCGACAAAAGGGCCGCTGGACCGCACAGTTGAATCCGGACGTCATGCCTCGTCTTCGCGTGAACCAGG
>Ga0137415_10004161_pt1 | contig 14328 bp, 20 predicted proteins | sample CZODoug3_1_1_16f_FD_183082 | JGI IMG/M metagenome (GOLD analysis project Ga0137415, IMG submission 183082) | Vadose zone soil fungal communities from Angelo Coast Range Reserve, California, USA - CZODoug3_1_1_16fungal (Hybrid Assembly) | ecosystem: Environmental > Terrestrial > Soil > Vadose... | reverse complement strand
GAAGCTGTAATTATGGCCGCCGGCCACAACACTTTCTTGTTCATACCCCGGAAGGCATAGCCTTGAAACCATGCCTGTAGATTGAGTAAGATTCGGTGGGTTCATGTTGTTGGTTTGAATTTCCAACACACACATTCATAGGGCCATCGCAGCAATCAGGACACTTGAAAGCGTTGACCATGTCTTTGGGAATGGTCTCCTTTAAAACGCAACCAGTCCCTCCCAGCTTCAACGCAGTGCAAACCTTCTTCTGGCACTTAATGCAAGAGATAAGGTCCATCGAGATGTCGGCGCAAAATTGGCAGTGATTATACTGGAAGACACATCAGCTTGTGTTTTTTCACCAAATCAAACGGCAGATATACCGATGGAGGACTGAGGTTAGGGGCGCCGCGTTGATCCTGGACGATGATGGGAGTGAATATTTCCAACTCGGATGTCTCAGGTGCGACTCCCTCAGAGATCGGTTTTGGGGGTGCATCCACCAACCGCAATGAAGCCCATGCAGCGTTGGCTTGGAGTTGCGGACCCATCGCTTTTTTTTGGTTTTTTGCAGGTGCCATGGTGGTTGCAGTTGAAGGGCAAAAATTTATTCACTCTAACCCATATTGGGTAAATGTTGATGGAACCTTTAGTTCAGTTCTCACGACTTCCACCTTAATCTTTTACCACCACCACTATCAACAATCTTTTACCACCACAACCAATGGCTAAAGGTAGGTCGAGAAAAGCCAAGATGCTAGGCGGCAGTTCTGTGAGATCACAGCTCCATACCATGACCGCAAGGAATAAGAAGAGGTGAGTACACTTATTTTCCACAGGAGCTTCATAACGATGTGGCCTAGAGAATTGGACGATCGATCCTTCCATTTGCGACAAATCAAGGACACGATCGAGGAGGACGAGTTTGACGATTACCCATTCCTAATTTTCGAACAACCATCGCGTATATCGGTCGTAAACGATACGTACAAGTATGCAGTACCCGTCTTGAGTCCGTATAAAGATGACCACCTGCTTGGGTATCTGGCATTGCCAGGACAGTATCAAGCTCACTGGGTAGATTTATGCTACCTAATAGTCTACCACCGGAACGCATACTCCACCCTGCGTAAGGCCATCGAACAACTTGGCGACGGCGAGGCCAAAGATGTTCTCAGCCAGAACTTCTCTTCGGTCGGCGCCATTCTCAAATATTTGCTCTATGCTCGGGGAATGATCATAGAGGAGCTGCTCGCCGCAAAGGGACTGGTGAATCCTGCCCTGCCAAGGTTCAAGGAGTTCATCATCAAAAATAGATTCGACTATATCTGGGATTCGGATAAGGTTTTGCGGTCGCGAGACCACATCTTCAAGGACCCCCTCAGCGATGACATGAAGAAAATCATGCGTATGTCCTAACTCATCGCTCTCTAATTCACTTCAGCTAATACAATCTGAGATAGCTCTTAAGAAAGCTGAGGTCATCAAGGGGATGCAGCCCCCCGAAGATAATTGGGATTGGGTCACCGGGAAGCTAACGCATATCGACATGGCGAAAAAACTTCAAACCGACTTGCCTTATCTGATCGACGCTTATAACAACGACGGTCCTTTCACGGCTGAATATTTCCACGAAAACGTCGGGGAGGAAGTTACCAATTGGGAGGACTATGCCTTCCGGTGGTTGACAATGGAAGAATATAAAGTCTTTCACTTGCCAGGCCCCAACATGGCAAAAAGAAGTGAGTTTCATAGGTTTTCTTGCATTTTTCTCAGCATCATTTGGAACATATTCACAGTTCCAGCTGGCACCGACGAATACGAGGCATACATGGATGATATGCGGAGTATCGGTAAGTAGTTAGACTTATAGGGATGAAGTATGAGGGCCAATTCTTTGTGACTGAATAATGTGGCAGATCCGAAGGGCAAGGGCAAGGGCAAGGCTAAGGCTAAGGGCAAGGGCAAGGAGCGCGCTGCTATAAATATTTTCCCTCCCACTGAGTCCGCCGTCGCTGGTCCTTCTGCTCCACGTGGTGCCCCACCCCCTCCACCTGCGCACACTCCTCCTCCTCCTCCTCCCTCATACTCTCCTCCTCCATTGCCCTCTCTTCCACATGCATCGCTCGCCGGCACTGCTCCGGCTACAATTCAAAGTAAGTTTACTCAAGCACTTGTTTGCCTCTCACATATCATGGTAAATCATCATCAGCAGCGCCGAAGGACCTTTTCGCCAAGTTATTGGACGAACAAGTCCACCCCACTCGGCAAGTCGAGCAAGGTAAAATAATGCTCTCACCACTTAACTCTCCTAGTGCTAACGCTTGATTTATTAGGTGCGGCAGAAAATGCCATGGATGTCAGTATGGATGGCGGCCAGACATCTCAGGTGAGTACCATTCTGGTCTACCTTATAATGACTTGACATTTGTATCAAGGGCGGTAATGATGATAAAGGCGCCACAGCGGCATGGGATGCCGTGCTAACATACATTTCGGACGCGACGATAACCCTGCCTAGAATACATGACACGCTCGATCAGTGCCTCGGTCACGCTAGGTATGAGAGGGAGGGCTTGATTTGGTCAAAAATACTGGATGCACTGGATGATCCGGATAAGGATGCAGAACAGGTGCAGATGGCATTCAACACAGAGCGCCAAAAATATTTCGTGAGTGCAGTCTGCCCGCAATGCAAGCACACTTACAACCCCGTTCTCTTAGGCATCCTACTCCGGTGTTTCTGGTGCTGTATTGGGAGAATCAATCGGTATGGGACTTTAGGCCATCAATCGTCGTTATATCATCTTTCATGTTTTTACCTCGTATTACAATTATGCTTGTACGCAGAATCCAGAGTGCCAGAAGGACTTTATACAATTCAAAGATTACCAAGCCCTGCATTTGATCTTGATGTTAGTTTCTTCAACCCGGCTATTTGAGTATGGGACTAATGAAATAACAAAAAAGATATTTGCATCGACATCATCAAGTAAGCACTGGTTGGGTTGGAAGAACTCCCAATTTACTTGCAATTTATAGTTCAGATCATGCTGCTGGATATTAAAAAGGCAGAGAAGGCCATCTTTGCTTTTGAGTCTGTCGGCGGAGGGGAATTCAGCTTCCACTCATCATTGGATGACATTCTGGACGATGAGGCCGAAGTTCAATTGCATCCCAATGTTAAGCAGTGGTTGCACAACATCTGTCAATATGTTTTTAACACACCGCATGACTGCATTGGTGATGCAAAATGTTGTGTTAAGAATTGGTATGACGAGATGATCAAGCAGTTGGAGGGCATTCTGCAGGTGAGACTAATGTTCCAGCTTTCTCTGCATAAGTTAATCCCTACCCACTCGTCTTACAGCAACAGGAAAGCGAAGCAGTATACTGATCAACATCATGTTTTAACTGAGTTTTCTTACCTCCTTATTCCCTCACTTCATTCCTCCTTTGCATCATATTAATAGGAAGACGCTATGCATTAGAAGTTTCTAGTGCTGCTATAACGAAGAGGAGAAGTGGGTTGACACTACGGACGAGACTATAAGATGTCTTAGCTATGCAGTCACTAATCAAGCAGGGTATTGACAAGTGCATTTGTAAGAGCGGCGCATATGAAATGAGGAAACCATCGCAGGCATGGAACTAAGAATGCGATAGCTATGAACAAAATGTGAGGAATAACGACACCTCAGCGTACCAAACTACTTGGTAATATTATACCCGTGGGTTAATGCGCCTCCAAGACGCCATCCACTGCTCGCAGAACCACACAAAACCTTCAAGTGCTTTGTAATACTCTCCAGAAAGAGCGTCCTCCTCCGTAGCCCACCGTAAAAAGTCTTCATAGCTGATATCACCGTCTAGATTGTGGTGAGACAGAAAAGCGGCCCGACGTTCAGAAACATGCCAGATAGACCAGATCGCGATAAAGACATAGTCAGCCCACGGGCAGAAGATACCCTTCCCCCACGTGAGGCCACGGTGGCAGTCGGGTGACTCTTTGATGGGTCCACGGTCCTGAGGAAGGCCACAATTGAAACAATAGGTGTATGGGATGAATTTGAACTGGCGTTTGAGGGACACCCACCCGGTTTGAGGGACAGTCATCTGCTCGGAACAGCCTTGGAATGCAGGATGTTTAACGAGTTGTCCGAAGCAAACGAAGCATGCCGGGCAAGTCTCCTTGAGTATCATCATAAATGTGTCGAGTTTGCCAGACGTGGCCAAGCGACGGTTCTGTGCATCGATTGCTGACTGTCATCGCACATGAATAGAGTTGTCTATGGATGCAAGAGGGGATGATGCGAAAGGGGTATGTGAGGCTATGATATGTCTGCTTGGCTCAGAACTAGGCGGAATGAGGCGACTGAAACAACTTCTGGTTAGACACTTGACAAGGTTATATGCCGTCAACAAACCTGGATGGACCGGCTACTGGAGTGTCTGGGATCAAAACCTTGCCCGACGGTTGTCTAAAAGGAGTGTGCGCAGATATGGCGCCCTTGGTTGTTGGTAACGCTGGAAGAGCATGTAGCCTGAACCAATACATAGTTAGCTACATGGTGGTGAGCCTAGAGGGTAAAAACGAACTTGGATGGACCAGCTACAGGTGTAGCTGGTGAGGGTCTGTTGGATCCGACGACCGTAGTTTGACCTACAGAGCCATTGGTGAATGACTCCTCCAGATTGTCCATAATCGAAGCCATTGACGGAGTGAAAATATCCGAGCCATAATCCTCATCACTGGATGGGAGGGGCATCGGCTTTGATTTCTCAAAGTACCTAGCCTCTATTGAGTCCATTTCTTCTGCCATAGCCGGTGTGAAATCAGATGAAGGAGCATTAGTCGGCGTATATTGCTTGGACATTGATGCAGGTGTGAGTGACGATGTATGTTTGCCGGAAGATTTGTTGACGGCAGGTGGTAGATCGACAGAAGGAGCCTCGATTGTTGCACTAAGCTGCGGCATCGACGCCAGCGACAGCGCTGATATAAATTTGGTGGTACGTTTGTCGACAGAAGGAAGTGTTGTAATTAATGCACGCTGTGCCAACTGGGCAACCGGGCTATTGGGTTCGCAAATATGGCACGGGTTGCATCCAGGAACATCGGAACACTGTCGATCAAAATCCGGCCCATCCATAATACGGTTAAGTAGGCCACGGGTGCATAGAGTTTTGTTGGCCATCATGTCATATAAGGGGGAAGAGCACTGTGGATACCCCATTAGAAAGAACAATGAGACGAAGATATAGATGAATCACCTCTATATCAAGTGACCTCGGTGCTCTGATATGTATGTTATGACCATCAAACACCACAAATATGTAGGATGATTGCCCCGCTCTGCCAGCACGACCGGAGCCCTGATGGTAGGCAATCAAACCATATGTGCTGCCATGGAAGATAACATACTTCACAAGTGGGCGATCGATTCCTTGCAGAAGCGCAGTTGTGGCAGCAATGAGTTTGCTCTGGCCCGAGTCCCACAGCCAGAGGTTGTAACTCTTCGTGTTATTTCCGTATGGTTGGAGCTGGCTGTGATATACGGCGCATTTCATCTCCCGAGCAAAGGTGTCGGCACTGCCGTGATCCATGAAGAACGTAATGGCCCTTTCTTCCGGTTCCAGAGTAGACACTAGCATGTGAGTGAGCCTTTTGGTCGACTCCCACAGGCTGACTTTGGACTTTGTAGGGAAGATGGGGAGGAAGTGATAGCCAAGCATTGAGCGATCGGTGGATGCACGGACGAAAAGAACATCTTGGGGGATGCGAGCCCTCTTGCAAAAGGTCTTAAAGAGGTGCTGCGGCAGGGAGGCTGTAATAGCGAGGCGCTGGAGGTTGAGTTGTGAGCAGATGGTAGCAAATTGTTCGAATGTTGCTTCGCGGTCGGGGTGAGGTAACACAAACTCATGAGACTCATCGTGGATGATGGTGTTAATTCGAGAACCTTTAGGCGACGTCAAAAACCTGTTGAGATAATCACAGTAAGATGTGGAAATTAAATGCGGGTGAGGTTCATCTTACTCTCTAAATGTTGTTGTTTTTCCGGTTTCCGGCTGAATATACAGAATTTGATAGTCTTCTGGGGGTTCCGAGGATACTGTGTATTTTGCGGCAACAATGCCTCTGCTCAAACTTGTTTTGAGGTGTTGATCCAGGAGCGGTGCATAAGGGACCGTGACAACAGTTGCGTATTCTGGTTCCACCAACGCCTTAACATCCCACGCAAGAGATTTCCCTCCACCAGTGCCAATGACGAAGACACCGTCCTTCTTTCCATGGATAGCTGTGGTCAGTAGTTGCAGCTGCTCTGGGCTCTTTTCCACGGCTGCTGGGTCACTGAGAGCTCTACGAATTCCCTCCCTAGCTCGAGCCTCCAGAGACTCCTGGAGCGGCGAAGGCGTGGGTGGTAATGAGGAGTCGTTACCGGAATTAAGCTCACATTCGAACTCATGAATGGATTGGAGCACGGTTAGGCTCACGCTGCTAGATGGGATGGTCGAATGGCCGAGAGCTTGCTGAGCATGCGAGGGTCCTGAACGTGAAATGTTGCCTCCCGTGGCCCTCGGGGGGTTTCGCCGGTTGCCGCTGGTTTGACCTCTCCCACCCCCACCACTTCCGGTTCCACCACCCCCACCACTTCCGGTTCCACCACCACCCCCATTTCCACTTCCACCACCACCCCCACCGTGTCTTCCGCCATCACTATGCTGATCATTATCCTTGGTATCGTCACTCCCATCGACCCGATCTGTTTCTTCGTAGTCAGCATCCTCTGATGCCTCATCGTCAATGAATTCCTCAGAACTGATGGAAATAACATCACGATTGTCGGAACCTATAGAGATGACCTCCGGATGTGCCACTGATGGTGGATGCGAAGTCATATCCATGTCATCGGTTCCATCCGCCAGCCAACTGCGACTGCGTTTGCGCTTAGCCAAGATGGCATCCATTGTAGATTCTACTAGGGCAGGAAGGAGTTCCTCCAAGATTACGTGCTCCATCTGACGAAATGCACGAGGGATTGCCTTGCTTAATGAATTTTCCACAGACTTGTCCACGATCCTAGTGAGCGATTCTTCTGCTTGAGCAAAGCGAGGGGTATCGGGGATTGCGTCAGTTGGGGTCGGGCTGAGGGTAACGGCCTCTGCAGTGGAACGAAATGTTGGTTGGCGAAGCAAACGAAGAGCCTGTTGAGGGGGTTGGGGTCCGATCCCACAGAAATTAAACCATTCTGTGTTATATGCCTGATACTCCCAAATCGTATCCTCTGTCAGTCCTCGAAGGTCACCGGCGACCAAACCATATCTCTTGTGTGCGATGGTTCGGCTATGGTCACTAGACATGTCCGAAATTGTGTCACCTCCACCCAGATGGAGAGAGGGCGGTATGAATTCCCGAACCATGGACATTTTGAGCTGCCGGAAATCTTGGACGCCAATGGAAGCACCAAAGTAGAGGGCAAACTTGGTCCTAACAATGGAATTCGAGAAGGTGCTCGAGTCGATGCGCTTACCATTCTGTACCCACATGTACCTATGCCAGAGTCACATTTAATATGTAGTTAGCCTTGCAAATGAACGAGGGGCCTCACGTATGATACAGTGCGGCAGTTTCGTTTGAAAACAGGATGTTGGCAAATATTTCTTCAACTTCGCGGATGCCACCAGCCAAATATTCGATCATGATATCACGGACAACAGGTGGGATGAAAGCAGGTATACAAGCATCCGAACCAGTGAGATTGGATGTCTTAGTCCGGCGAGTGAACCAGAACATGGACTGCAATGCGTTGTAAAGGCTGCGAGGTTGCAGCGCGTTGCGAATTTGTTGGTCACATAGCTGAGTCGCCCGGTTGTCACTGAATATATAATTGAGCAACATGAGGTTCGCATTAATGCCGGCGAATTCGTTGAGTATCTCGTGCAGAGCCGGAATGTTCCAAGATAGAGACCCATCGTCGTTGAAGAAAGCCAAGTCCTGATCACCGTCCTGCAGGAGATGACTAAGATATGCATGAGGGACATCCGTGAATGGTCCATGGTTCAACCAGGAATAACCGCGAGTTGTATTGGGGAGGTCGTCCTTGAAGTCTTCCGGCAATTTGGTGGCAAAACGTTGCCCACCTGTGACTTTATCCAGCATGGACCTCGTATCGGCAATCAGGGCCTGCAACCCCGATCGGAATGTCGATAGAACCAGCGTCTCCCCAGATATGCTGACTTTGTCCATGAGCGGGGACCAGAAGAGTTTTGGTGTGCGGACTTGATTGAAACTAAGCGCAGAAGTAAACTGTTGGCTTTCGTACAATATGTTGTATATTGCATTCAGCCCAAGGGCCAAAGCTTCGTCGTGGACATCGATAACAGCACTAGAGAAAAATGAGTATAAAGCATCGACCCCTCAATATCAACGAAACTCACCCAATGATGCCCTGTGGATGCTCAGCCTGGCGCCTGTGGGCCTCGACCATGCAAATATTCTTGACGAGGTACTTAAGTTTCGCTAATAGTTGAGCAAATGCATCGGAATCGATGTAGGTACCATCTGGCTTGTAAGCATGGAGCGCCAACCACGCAAGGAAGGGACAATTGTGGATAGTTGATTCTGTAGCCGAGGCACGTACGCGAACTAGGTCCCAGAGAAGTTCGTGAAGGTCCCGGTTGTCCTTCCTGTTGCTGAGGAGCGCATCAAACACCTTGATAGACAGCTCTTCTTGGGCAGGGGTAAGTGGGATAGTAAACCCTGAAATGTGGCCTTGAGAGCATCGGAGGAGAACTCGAAGAAACTCTTCCGCTGGGGCTGCATATGCAGCTGGACTCTCATTGTCCGGAAGGGGCACCCAGTATGTATCTCTGTGTGTGGGTCTGTTAGAGAATCATGATCAGAGTTCGAAGAAAGCAAAAAGTGTTTGCAGATGCCACTGACAATGGGACGCTGGAGAGATGTCTCCCTTGCACTAGGTGCTTGCGAACCGTTAGATTCGGACTTACGGTGCGGCCGATATGTATACCAAATTCGATATAATCCTGTACGGCAGTGTGTAGCCGATGATAGGCAGGATCCGTCTGACGAGCGGGAGCTTTCAAGGCGAGTACAGAAGTGTGCTTGGCACTGTCCAAATAGTAGGGCTCCATATATTTGTGCCACTGCATCAGCCTGAGTAGAGGGTCGATCTCCTTGTCGTTTTGTGGTGGCGTGATGGTGGGGAGAGGGAGAGTGGGAAGGAAATCTTGCAGGACGCGAGCAAGGACATTGTCTTGGGCAACATTGCAGAGAGCTGGCTGCACCTCGATGTATTTTTTGTGGAACGGACGGAAAAGGGTCTGTACGGGAACGTTTGATCGATAACAACTGGTCATGAGGGCGGGATGAGAAGTGTGATCATTACGGACGTGCTGCTTCATCCAATTTTCGGAAGTACAGGCAAAGGAGCAGCCGGTAGGATCAACAGCGCAAGCGTATCCTTGGTAGGTTTTCAGGATTTCCACTGGAGCACCTCGTGGGCTGGGGTGAAGTACGCGTTCCGGAAGCTGGATAATGCCCCAACGTTCACAAGCTGCTGTGAATGCGATCTTGTCAATGTTTTTGAATCCATGCTCCTTCAAATGTCCCGGCATGTGCGATGGAATGATGCAAGACTTGCATGCCAGGCAAATAAGGACGTGAAGAAGTTTGTGTACAACGACGCCGAGTGGACATAGAGTTTCGCAAGCGGCCAGGTATCGAACGGCGCCATCAAGACGAACCCGCCCTTTGATCGATGTGAGTGGAATGCTTGGACAATAACCTAAGATAAGCGCCATACCGTCGTTGGCCTGGGTTGGCGTGTACTCAGGAAGGGAAAAAGAGACTGTAACTTCTTCGTCGTGGACCACTACACAAACATGCATCAGTGAACCTTGTAGATACTGTGGGAGCTTAGATAGTCGACAGTCTGGAACGCTATGATCTGGCCACACAGCTTTACACAGCTTTTGACGAACAATAGACACATTTTCTGATGTATGCTCTTGCACGTTGGGTGTGTTTAAGGGAAGAGAAGCTTACTGGTATGGGTGCGCATGTTTTGATTAACGGCTCCAACTGTGTCTTTGTTCTTGACGTCACCTTGGAAAGATGAAGATGAAACCTTAGATACAAACGCGAGACGAAGTGCGCATTACTGACCGGTAACGTAAGTGTCCTTGCCGTTGCCTGTAGAAGTACGTGATAAGTGGATGGACTTGTGGGATATAGCAAAGTGCGCACTTGCGAAAGTGTAGTCAGTGGCCTTGCCCTTGCCCTTGTCCTTGAGCTCGGCGTTTCCTTGTGGGAAAAACATGGTGAGTTAAATAAGATAACGACGAGGACAAAAAACAACAAACCGTCAACATTGACTTCCTTGCTATTACCTTTGCCTATGGCCTTGGCTGAAGATGTATGTGATAAGTGTATGACCTAAGGACATAGAAAAGTGCTCACTTGCGGAGACATCCCGTCGGATATAGTCGACTGCTTCCACCTTATTCTTGAGCTTAGCATTTCCTTCAGAATTTATTTTTGTGGGTTAAACGACGGAATAACTCATTTAAAAAATAAATAAAAAACAAACCATTGTTATCGATTCCATTAACTTCTGCGTTGGCAATGATAAGTAGATGGATTTACACCATATGCAAAATGCTTACTCATAAAGGCGTCCTTTCGAGCATGGCTAACAGCCTTGCCCTTGGGCTTGGAGTTTCCTTCAGAAAGAGGGGGGGGGAGATGAATTAGACGAATGATCTGATGGCAGGCAACATAAACCAACCGCTGTTATTGGTTTCATCGACTTTCTTGGCCTGGTCTATGACTTTGCCTGAAAGAGTGTATAATCAATAGACCGCTCATGTAACATAGGTTTAATACCTGCCACTGATGACTTCATTGGACGTGTCCTTTCCTTGCACATTGCCTGCCAGGGTAATAAATAAATAAATAAATAAAATAAGTGAGGAGGCTGAAGATCTGACCGTTATTATCAACTTCACCGCGATGCATGAACTTGGCTGATAGAACAAGTGGTTAGTATAGGAACGCGGGAAAGAGGCGCAAAGCTCACCACTGAGGTTGGTCTGTTGAAGTCCCATGGGGGCAATATTTTCGACGTTGTCTGAATGAATAAACGATGAGAAACTGGTTATATTGACATCCAAATACTCACCATCGGTTGGTTTTGAAGAGACGCCGCCCTTGACTATTAAATGGGTTATAAAGTCAGGGTTAAGGAGCGCAATTCAATGCAGAGACCATACCAGATGGCGCTTTAAGGACCGCAACTTGCCCCCCAACGGGGCAAGGCGAGGTAGGAAGGGAACTGGACAGCACCGGAGAGCTTGGGATGGCTGAGGATGTGACCCTGAGCGGCTTCATGATGCGCGGTTTGGCTTCAAAAGAAGGCAGCCAGGTCAGTTCACAGCACCAACGAGATATTTGAAAAAAAATCACTTTTAAAGACCTTGCGGACTTTGTCGACAACGAGCTTGGTCTTCTTCCAAGCACCTTCTGACAAGTTCTCCAAACTGGAGCTAAGAGATCGCTTGCCATTAGAATGGGGTGTCGTAGAGTTGAGATCGTGGTCGTTTTTGAGGTGACGCAGGAAGTTAGATCGCCTCCTGTGTCTATTGGTGCAGTTGCTGACGGGACAACCAATAGCATCGTCGTCGCCGTCCCTGACGAACTTGGTGAGGACGCCTGATATTACCATATCTGCCGGTGTTGTGTGGCAATCCGTCGTATGCTGGGGTAGCGAGGACACATTGTCGCTGCAGATAGGGCAAGTAGGCATGTAACAAAGACAAGATGGTATGATTCTAAGTATTTTTTCTGGGTAAGGGGAATGGGTAAGGAACGAGCGTCGCTTGGGTAAGCCTTTATATAAAAACCTACCGCCACAATGGCCGGGACTGGTATCGTCATCACAGAAATTTTCATGGGAAAATACTGAATCCAATGGGGCGATGACTGAATAAATAAACGACCCCGGAGAGGTTTTGAAGAGCCTGGGATAGTTTATGACCATAGGGAGTTAGGACTGAGGGGTAGGGAAAATAATGAGGAGCAGGAAATCTCACATTATATTACTTGTAACCAAAAATGTTCCAAGACGCCGCCAAAATTACGATATGCGAAGTACATGATTCCATTTGCGATGCAGGATGAAACGTCGGTAGAAGCGGACTATGTAGTGCCTTGGCCAATACATTGGCATTGACGGGGATTAGAATTGCGCGACAAATCTGGTACTAGCTATTGAGTGAGAAGGGACATGACTGGTTATGAAGTTGAATGTAAACCCCACCAAGTGCAGATGACACTGTGTATCCTGGGCTAGATACTCGTCTGCATTGTCTGGGTAGAACATTTTGAGCACGGGGACTTCAGGACTTCTGGACAAACTCGGATAGTGAATGGATATATAAGGAAACGGTGCCATGGGTAACGAAGGTTTAAACTTTATATTTAGGCTGCCATGGTACAAAATGAATCAATGACGTTCTGAAATGAAACAACGGCATTACCAAGTGGGTTTAAGCTGGGTCGGGTAGCCATGGTAAACACAGCACATGGCGGAGATAATACAATTGCAAAAATAAAGAAGCGGATCTTGGGTTAAAAGAAGTATAGCTAAGACACAGGTATAGAGACATAGTAATGCATTTTACAAGCTTCTTTAATAAATGGTTTCAGCGCACACTTGGTCAGATTGATTTGGACCATTGAGCCGACTTCTTGGGCTTCTCACGGAAAATTTGTTGTGATTCACAATAACGGGATTATATCTACTGAATTATGCGGGTTCATCAGGATCCTATGGTGGAAATGAAATAAGTTTCGACATAGATCACAGTTAGAAAAAAAGAGGGCAACATAGCGGAGAGGCTTATCAGGGGTTACGTTATTATAAAACCCAAATGCGTGACATTGTCGCAGTCAACGATGCATGGACATATGCACAATAATATCTGCTTTCGTGGTAGTACTGTTGCCCATTCAGAGGTATTTTCACAGTTTTAAGGGATCATCTAGCTAGGGGTGCACATACTTGACAAGTTGACATACTGCCGGAGTGGAGGTTCAACTGATTAAGGAACAACTACCACCGCGCCCCGTTCTCTGGTTGACCCTCCATGAATGTCAAGGACCCAATTCCCATGCACAAAACTCACCTGCAATAAATGAGGGGCTCTCGGGTACTCACCGGTAATGTTGGTACTGTGTTTATGGTATAACAGTGGCTCATCATCGGTCCAGAGGTGGGATAATACGATAGTAATATTGGGTGGCGGCGCTAGTTAAAATACAAATAAACTAGGTAGACATAAGTGAGAATACATAGATAATATCAGCGAGAGACTCACCTCAGTCGCCGCACAAACAGTACAACGCCTGAGGTGCTACGGAGGATTGGACAAGTACATTAGGAAAACCCGAAATTGCTTATGGCCGCTTATCAGCTTATCCTGCTTATTTCAGCTTAAATTGATCGCCGCAAGCAGAAATAAGCACTAATAAGCAGAATAAGCAGAACAAAGGAGTTCGTGCTTAACAGAGAATGTACTTATATCGGCTTGTATCAGCTTAACACCACGTTAAGCGTGTTTAAGCTTGTTCAAGTAGTTGTTAAGCATATTATGGTTTTCCTGATGTACAAATATGCTACGGAAATACTACGGGAAAATGATTGGAGCATAAGTCACTTGGTAAATAAATGGCGGACATGAAATGCGGCCACAAAAATGAAAGTACAACTCCGGACAGCACGAAGTGAGACAGATACGAAAAGGGTAATCATGCATACAATTATGGTATGGCCTGCCTACCTGACTTCGGTGGGCTTGTTAGCTCAACATGGGAACCACATTCGATTATTGTAAATATTTCCTAACAGTTTGAGAGTGCCAAAGGGAGTTAGCCATCCGATGGCATTGCTGTCACTGAGCATGATTGGTGAGCTATACTGTGGTGAGCTTAGCTTAATTCGGTCGCAGCTGACCTGTTTGAACAGTCAATGCTTTGACGACTCTACAAAAGGATTGAACTAATAGATATTGTGGTTCAGTTGATAATTAGTATTGATCCACAACTTGCTAGCTCAAACATCATGTTTAAATGGGGATTAGGTGAACAACGCATCCGGTAGACACCAAACTAGGGAAATACATATTTTATATTGTTTAAACGAATGGAACATTTAATTAAACCAGGTTGACATCCACGATGGGCAAATTTTAAACATAAGCCATGATATGTTACCCACAGGAGCATCAAACAACATGGAGGTGGTGGTACCTTGGAGTGCAGAGTTG
>Ga0137415_10004160_pt1 | contig 14329 bp, 10 predicted proteins | sample CZODoug3_1_1_16f_FD_183082 | JGI IMG/M metagenome (GOLD analysis project Ga0137415, IMG submission 183082) | Vadose zone soil fungal communities from Angelo Coast Range Reserve, California, USA - CZODoug3_1_1_16fungal (Hybrid Assembly) | ecosystem: Environmental > Terrestrial > Soil > Vadose... | reverse complement strand
GCGCGAGCCACGCTTTCATCCACGCCGGCACGACTGGGAGCTGACATCATGCAAATCCGCAGACAGAGCCATCCGTTTGAGCCGATCTTGCGGTCGTTGTCCGAGCGCGATCGTCCGCAGACCCAGGCGCCCATTGGCACCGGGCCTGAACAAGCCCGCCGCCAGCCGGCCGCGACGATCGCATTTCATTGGGGCACCGTGATCGCCATTGTCATCGCGGTCGTCGCGGTCTACCTGCGCGACGTCGTCGAAGACAAACCGGTGCGCGCCGCCCTGCTGGACCTGCACCGGCAGCTTGGCATGCTGGTGCTGTTGTGCGTGCCGCTGCGCCAGGCCGTTCGCTACATCGCCGGTCATAAGGACTTTTCGACGGATGTAGCCACGATACTTCGATGGGCCGCCCGACTCTCACATGTCGTGCTGTATGCATTCTTGCTGGCGATTCCGCTGGTGGGCTGGTCCGTCACCAGTGCCCACGCGGTCGATCTGCGCTTGTTCGGACTTGTCCCGCTGCCCGCCCTGGTCGCGCCCGATTCCGACCTGGCCGACGAACTGACCGATTACCACGCGTGGCTTGCCTACGGTCTAATGGGGTTCGTCTTCGTTCACGCCCTGGCCGCTCTGTGGCATCACTACGTGCTGCGCGACTCCGTGCTGGTGGCAATGCTGCCGCGCCCGAAGAGGAACTGACTCCGGCCTGCGGCAGGCGTGTCAAGGCCCCGGATGCGGGCATCCGCCCGCCTCGTTCTTCGGGCAATCTCGGCGAATTCCAGAGAGGGATACGCCGGGGCCTTCCGCGCTTGTTCGCGTAGCCCTGATCTCTGACCCGCCGTAAATCGGCAGCGGCCGAAGGCCAAAGCGAGGTGAGACGAGCGCGGCGACAAAGAGGACGCTCGCCAGCGCGAACATGTGCCATACAGCGGCACGCACTTCGACTGGGGGCTCGAGCAGCCGGGCGATGCGTCGTTCCAACGAGGACGGCTCGATTCCAAGCGTCCATACATGCGGTCGGCGGCTGACCCCGGCGGCGACGTCCACCAGCACTCGCGCGTACGTGCAAGGACTCGTGCTTCCCACGGCCGAATCAACCGCTTCCTCGCGAGCCAGAACGATCTCTTGCATCACGCGCCGCGCGCTGGGATGCCATCCGAATGGTACGCAGGCGCCCGCAACGATGGCATTCCAGAGCACGTCCTTGCGCGCAAGATGAACGAGCTCGTGTCGAATGACGAGGTCCATGGCCGCGGGGCGGAGACGGTGCAAGAGGGAAATCGGCAGCGCGAGCACTGGCTCCAAGACACCTGTGATGAACGGAACGTCGGAGCCATTCACCATTACGACCGCGGGCGGGTCGATCCGCATGTCGGCCGCGGCGACGTGAACCCGCTCCGCCACCTCACTCGGGGCAGGCTGGCCGGTCCGAGCGCAGCGGCGAAGCCGCGCAAGCTGTGTGAGGGTACGCGTGCCGGTCAACAACGACGAGATCAACCACAGGTACCCGATCGCCTCCGCCAAGCAGCAGACTGCGTCGGCATGGAGCAGTGCGGGAGTTGGCAGCAGTAGCGCGTGCAGGGGCGTGAACCTGGCCAGCACTCCTGGCCAGACAATCCGTATCCAGGGCGCCAGGAACAACGCATTGGAAAGCAAGAGCGAGAAAGTAAGCGCCCGCTGGCGGAGCTGAGGATCTTCCGTCCGACGGGCCGCCAGGCGCGATAGCAGGGGCAGAGCGCCCCACGCGATCATGGCACCGGCGCCGACCGCCACCATGGGGCCGTGCATCACCCTTTCCCCCGTTTCTTGCGTTCCGCGGTCAAGCGGGCGTCAATTCGCTTGCGCAACTCGGCCAGCGTCTCAGGGGGCAGCTCTTCGTCGGCAATGAGGCCGACCAGCAGATCCTCCGTGCGCCCGCCGAAAAAGCGAGCCACGAAGTCGCGCACGTGGTGCCTGCGGGCCGCTCCTTGCGCCACGGCCGGCGAATAGACATACGCTCGCTGCCCGGCTTTGAGCTGGTGCCGCACATAGCCTTTTTTTTCGAGAATCCGCACCAGTGTCAGCATCGTCGTGTAGGCCACGGAGCGATCGGTGGCTTCAACCAGCTCGTGCACCGTCGCTTCGTTGCGCCGCCAGAGCATTTGCATGATTTCCGCTTCGGCGCGTGTGAGCGGCGGTAAGTCTTTCTGCGTGGCCACTTTCGCAGCGTAGCCACGCCCGCAATGCTGGTCAACTAAAACCTACGTACTAATTATTTAGTTGACAGTTACGCGCTTGTCAACTAAGTTCTTAGTAATTTATTCGCCAGAGGCTTCACCATGCAGCGAGTTCGACGGGCGACGCCTTCCCTATTTATCTGTGCCGCTCTCCTGAGCACTGGCAACGCTCATCCAGGGATCGACGCGGGCTCGGCGCCGTCCTCGAGCGCGATTGCGGACACTGAGATCACCGCTTTCGAAGCGGTCTCGGTGATCCCCATGGACTCCAATCGCGTCCTGCCCAATCAAACCGTGCTGACTCGGGACGGCCGGATCACCGCGATCGGCCCTGCGGGCACGCTCTCCATCCCTCCGCAGACCCGTCGCATCGACGGTCGCGGGTTGTTCTTGATGCCCGGCCTGGTGGATATGCACGTCCATTTGATGGGCGGAGACGAAATGACTGACGAATTCCCGATGTTCCTGGCGTACGGAGTCACCACCATTCGGCAGATGTCGGGGGCGCCAGAGGTGCTGGCAATGCGGCGCAAAGTGAGCGCGGGGGCGGTGTTGGGGCCCACGATATTCAGTGTGAGCGAGCTCATCGACGGCAGCCCGCCGGTATTCCACGGCGGCTCGATCGTAGTCACCACTCCCGAGCAGGCGCGCCAAGCCGTCGATCAGCAAAAACAGGCGGGTTATGACGAAGTAAAAGTGTATGACAACTTGCTGTCACCACAGTACGACGCGCTGGTTGCCGAGGCGGCGCGGGTTGGAATTCCCGTCGTGGGACACGTGCCGAAAGATGTCCCGGTCGAGCATGCATTACAGGCGCACCAGGCATCGATTGAACATCTGACGGGGTACTTGACCTACGTTCAGCGTGAGGACTCACCGTTCGTGTTCCGGCGCCGAGACGTCGACCCGAAAGCGGGCACCGTCCGGAGCGTCGGACATGCAAGCAAGGATCTTCTGGAGATGCCGAAATGGGTTGATCCGGCACGGGTCACGGAAATCGCGAAGCTGACAGCCGAGGCAGAGACTTGGAGTGTCCCTACGCTTGTCCAGCTCGCGAATGCCAAGCCTAAGGAAGAGTACGCGCAGGCATGGAAGCGACCTGGAATGCAGTATGCGACCAAAGCCATGCGTGACTGGTGGAATTCCGATGCGGACAGCAGCGAACCCGCTGCACGAGCGCGCTTGCTAAGCGTTCGATTGTCCATCGTGCGCGCACTTCATCAAGCCCACGCGAAGCTGCTAGTGGGCACCGATACCCCTCACCCTTTCGTCCTGCCCGGACTCTCAGTACACGATGAACTGCGTAATTTCATCGCTGCGGGGTTGACGCCTTACGAGGCTCTCTGGAGTGCAACCCGCGGGCCGGCCGAGTTTCTGGCGACGCCCAAGGAGTTTGGAGTGGTCGCGTCGGGGGCAAGAGCGGATCTCTTGCTCCTCGAAGCGAACCCGCTGGCCGACATCGACAACGCCTTGCGCATCGTGGGAGTCATGATTCACGGGCGCTGGCTGAGCAAGGACCGCCTGCAACGGAATCTGGAAGACCTTGCTTCAAAAAAACCTTCCAGGGTCGCGGACCCATAAAAGGAAGGGTCAACCAACAGAAAAATTCCGAGTCCCTCTGGCGTTGGCACCTATTCCGAGACCGCCGCCGGCTCCATTCTCAGAATTCCCGCCAATTCCCTACAGCTGCCCAAAAGATAGCCCCGCTGGGAGTCCATGCAGCGGGAACTAGTGTCTTGTCCCAAATGAAACCCGACCTCGTACCGCTGCACGTTCGCCGGCGCGGGAGGATATGAGCCGCTTGAAAACAGGGCCACTCCGTTGCTTCAATGGCGCCCCGCGCGGTCCACCGCGTCGGTGAGATTGCTCGTATCCCGTGACCTTCGAGGGGCCATGATGCAACGACGACAGGCACTGTCTGCACTCGCCGGCTTGGTGGCGGCCTCGGCGCTCGGACGTGTGGCCGCGCAAATGCGGCCCGTGTTGCCGGGGACACGGCGGGACTCCAGCGGCTCCATTCCAACGATCGATGTTCACTGCCACGTATTCAACGCGCGTGATCTGCCGATTCCGGGATTCGTCACCGACGTGTACCTGAACAGTCTGCCCAAAGCCGTCCAGATTCCGGCCGGCACGGTGATCTGGTTCATCTCGCAGCTGATGGATGCCGGCACCATTTCAGCACAGGATGAAGCCAGGGGCCTCGAAGAGAACCCGCAGCCCTTCATCGGGTTCAAACCACTGGGCCAGGACTTCCTGATTGCCGACCGCGTGCGCCGGACCGTGCAACGATTGGCTGTGCCCACCCCACAGACACAAAGAGAAGTCGAGGCGCTCGACCGTCGCATCGCCGCGGCGTTGGCGCAGGCAGCCGCCCAGAGAAACATCCCCCTGCAAATGCCCACCGCGGAACAACGGCAGGCATTTCTCAGAAGCCTGGCAGGCTTCGGCAATCCGGCGTTCACGACCAACTCGCCGCCCGCACTGACGCCCGAGGTCGTCGCGCTGGGCGTATCGAAAGCGCCCGCCGGACTGCTGGGCGTGCTGTATCTTGGCTGCCTGCTGACGCTGTCGAGAGCGGACCTGACCGATACGCTCGCAAAACTGCCGAGACACTACGCCTCGGACGTACGCTTTTTTGCTCCGGCCCTAGTCGATTACAGCTACTGGCTGGACGACTTTGAAAACGTCTCCCCGCTCGGCGATCAGATCCGGGTCATGTCCGATATCGCGGCAAGAAAGGGCCGGCCGTTTGCTGTGCACCCCTACGTCTCGTTCTGCCCATGGCGTCAGATCGTCGAGCCCAAGCAGTTCGACAGCGTGAAGGACGCTATTCAGTCGCGCGGATTCCTCGGCGTCAAACTCTATCCGGTGATGGGCTTTTTGCCGTTAGGAAACGCCAACGCGGACCCCGCAGCCTATCCGGACAAGCTCCGCCAAACGCGTCCCGATTGGGCCAAGGCCTTGGACAACGCGTTGGCAGACCTCTACAAATGGTGCGCACAGGAAGGCGTTCCAATCCTCGCACACTGCTCCGACAGTCAGGCTCCTTCGGCCGCGGCCGGACTCCGCGGCGGTCCGAAAGGCTGGCAGGATGTTTCCGCGCGTGGCGAGTTTTCCGGGCTCAGGCTCAACCTCGGGCACCTCGGCGGACTGTGGGATCTTGCCAAACCGTCGCACAACGACTGGACTCAATCGGTGGTCCAGATGATCGCGCCTCAGGGCAATCTGTATGCCGATATCTCAGACTACTCTTCGATCATGCACCGACCGGCGACGAGCGACGCAAGCGACGACAAAGCAGTAACAAGCGCGCTGACGGGTTATCTCGGTCAGTACCCTGGAGCGAAGAGCAAGCTGATGTACGGCTCCGACTGGGTCATGCTATCGAAAGACCTGCCGGCCGAGCTGTACTACCCGAGCATGCGCGAAAGGCTGCCCGCCGCGTGGGCAATCGACGCGCCGGGATTCTTCGGAGCGAATGCGGCCCGATTCATGGGGCTGGCCAAGATCAAGGGCCAACCGGTCGCGCAGACCAGGCTGCGGCTGGAGGCGTTTTACCAGAAGCACGGGTTGGACAAGTCGCGGCTGACTCTGTGGGACGCGTAGCCGACGTCGCCGCGAGCCCGGCCGAGCTCGAGCCCTCTGTAGGTTCTCACAGAGCCTACACCCGCGTTGACAACAACTGAGATTGTTGCCAACTATTCTGAGAACCTACACCTATCAAATATCGATATTCCCCGCCGCCAGGGCGTTGGCCTCGATGAACTGCCGGCGCGGTTCGACCTCGTCGCCCATCAGGGTGGTGAATATCGCGTCGGCGCCGATCGCATCGTCGATCTGCACTCTCAGCAGCCGCCGCACCGTCGGGTCCATCGTCGTTTCCCACAGCTGCTCGGGGTTCATCTCGCCCAGGCCTTTGTAGCGCTGCTTCGTGACGCCAGCCTCGGCCTGCGCCAGCAGCCAGTTCATCGCGCCACGAAAATCCGCCACCGGCGCGTCCTTGCGCTTGTCCCCGCTGCCGCGGGCGACGCGCGCGCCCGGCCCCAGCAGCCCTCGGAACTGCGCCGCGGCAGACGACAGCGCCGCGTAGTCCGCCCCTAACAGGAAGTCGGCGTCGATCGCGCTGACTTTCGCGTTGCCGTGCTGGCGACGCTCGATCCGCAGCCCATAGCGGTCCGTTTTCGGGTCCAGTTGCGCGGCCACGATCGCGGGTCCCGCGCCGTTGACGGGCAGCGCGGCAGCCACGGCTTGCGCGCTGGCAGCCGCGCTGTCCGGATCGCTCAAATCGATCGCAACGCCCGCCAGGATCGACTCCAGCGCCCCGCGGTCGATCACCTTGGACAGACGCCGCACGATCGCGTCGGCCGTCACGTAACGGCGCGCCAGCTCGGCCAGCGCCTCGCCGTCGACCGGGCGCTGCTCGTCCCAGGCGGCCTGGTCCTTGTACACCTGAGCATCGTGCAGCGCCAGCTCGAGCATGTACCGCGCCAGCTCGTGGTCGTCCTTCAGGTACCGCTCGCTCTTGCCGTGTTTCAGTTTGTACAGCGGCGGCTGCGCGATGTACACGTGGCCGCGCTCGACCAGCTGCGGCATCTGCCGGTACAGCAGCGTCAGGAGCAAGGTCCGGATGTGGGCGCCGTCCACGTCGGCATCGGTCATCACGATGATCCGGTGATAGCGCAGCTTGTCCGGATTGAAGTCGGGGCCGATGCTGGTTCCGAGCGCGGTGATCAGCGTCGCGATCTGCTCCGAGGAGATCAGCTTGTCGAAGCGCGCCTTCTCCACGTTCAGCACCTTGCCGCGCAGCGGCAAGATGGCCTGGAACTTGCGGTCGCGTCCCTGCTTGGCGGAGCCGCCGGCCGAATCGCCCTCGACGATGTACAGCTCGCACTTGGCCGGGTCGCGTTCCTGGCAGTCGGCCAGCTTGCCCGGCAGCCCGGCCCCGTCCAGCACGCCCTTGCGTCGCGTCATCTCGCGCGCGCGCCGGGCCGCTTCGCGCGCCCGCGCCGCGTCGACGATCTTGCCGCAGACGATGCGCGCATCGGTCGGCCGCTCCAGCAGGAACGTCTCCAGCACGCGCCCCACCACCTCTTCGACGGCAGGCCGCACCTCCGAGGACACCAGCTTGTCCTTGGTCTGCGAGCTGAACTTGGGCTCGGGAACCTTCACGCTGAGCACGCAGGTCAGCCCCTCGCGCATGTCGTCGCCGGTGGTTTCGACCTTGGCGCGCTTGGCGAATTCGTGCTCCTCGATGTACTTGTTCAGCACGCGCGTCATCGCAGCCCGCAGCCCCGTGATGTGCGTGCCGCCGTCCTTCTGCGGGATGTTGTTGGTGAATGCGAGCAGATTCTCGACGTAGCCGTCGTTCCACTGCATCGCGACCTCGACCTGGATCCGGCTGCCCGGTGCCCCCACGGTCGATTCGTCCAGCGCGTAGAACACGTTCGGATGCAGCACCGTCTTGTTCTTGTTGATGTACTCGACGAAGCCGCGCACGCCGCCGGCGAACGCGAAATCCTCCTCCTTGCCGCTGCGCTGGTCGACCAGGCGGATCCGCACACCGTTGTTCAGGAACGAGAGCTCGCGCAGCCGCTTGCTCAGGATGTCGTAGTGGAACTCGACGTGGTTGAAGATCTCGTCGTCCGGCAGGAAGTGGACCTCGGTACCACGCTTCTCGGTCTCGCCCAGCACGCGCATCGGCGTCACTGCGACCGCTGCCCCTTCCACTTCGGCGGTTTCGAACACCCGACCCTGCACGTCTCCGCGCTTGAACTCGAGGAAACGCACGCGCCCGTTGCGCCGCACTGTCAGTCGCAGCCACTTGGACAGTGCGTTCACGCACGACACGCCCACGCCGTGCAGGCCGCCCGACACCTTGTAGCTGTTCTGATTGAACTTGCCGCCCGCGTGCAGCTCGGTGAGCGCGATCTCGGCGGCGGAGCGTTTCGGATCGTGCTTGTCGTCCAGCTTGATATCGGTCGGGATGCCACGCCCGTTGTCAATCACCGAGATCGAATTGTCGGTATGAATGGTGACGACGATGTCGTCGCAGTAGCCGGCCAGCGCTTCGTCGATCGAGTTGTCGACCACCTCGAACACCATGTGGTGCAGCCCGGTGCCGTCCTGCGTATCGCCGATGTACATGCCCGGCCGCTTGCGGACGGCCTCCAGCCCCTCCAGGATCTGGATGCTCTCGGCGCCGTAGTCGTTGGCCGGAGCGGCTTCATGGCGTCCGTTGCCGTTGGAACCGCTTTGCGATGGACCGCTCGGAGTGGGTACAGCTGACATGCTCGACTTCTCGACAGGTTTCGGATGGCCGACCGCGGTCAGATGCGCATCGGCATCACGACATACTTGAACCGGTCCGAATCCGGCAGGGTCACGAGCGCGCTGCCCAGCGCATCGCCGAACGCGAACTTCAGCTGCTCGCTTTTCAGGTTGCTCAGCACGTCGAGCAGGTACGTGACGTTGAATCCGATGTCCAGCGCCTCGCCGGGATACTCGATCTCGATCTCCTCCTGCGCCTCTTCCTGGTCCGTGTTGGTCGAGCTGATCTTCAGCGACCCGGGACCGAGCACGCAGCGCACGCCCTTGAACTTGTCGGTCGTCAGGATCGCGACCCGCGACAGGGCCTGCATCAGCGTCTCTCGACCGATCAGAAACTGCTTGGGATTGGCCACCGGAACGACTTTCCCGTAGTCGGGAAACTTGCCTTCGACCAGTTTGGATATGAACTCCACGGCGCCAAAGGACAAGCGCACCTGTCCGCTCGCCATCTGGACACGCACCGGCTCGTCGCTGTCCGGCAGCAGGCGCGCCAGTTCCAGCACCGTCTTGCGCGGAATGATCACCTCCACCTCGGCCGATTCGCCTTCCCGCACCGTTTCACACATCGCCAGCCGATGCCCGTCGGTCGCAACCGCTCGCACCCGGTTGCCCTCGCACACGAGCAGCATCCCGTTCAGGTAATAGCGGATGTCCTGCGCGGCCATTGCAAAGTGCACCATCGCCAGCAGATGCTTGAACGCGATCGAGGACAACGTGAAATCGACGTTGAACTCGGCCTGACTGACAGTCGGGAATTCCTCGGCGGCCAGCGTCTGCAGACTGAAGCGGCTGCGGCCACACTGCACGGCCAGCCGCTTGTTCGCCAGCGCCAGCGTCACCTCGTCATCGGGCAACGCCCGCAGGATGTCCAGCAGCTTGCGCGCCGACACGGTAGTGGCCGCCGACTCCTTGCCGCTGCACAGATCGGCGCCCGTCTGGATCTGGATTTCCAGATCGGTCGCGGTAAATGACAATCGTTCCCCGTCCCGTCGCAGCAGCACATTGGCCAGGATCGGAAGCGTCTGGCGCCTTTCGACGATGCCGCTGACGACCTGCAACGGCTTGAGCAAGGCATCTCGTGGCGCTTTGACAAGTTGCATTGCTTACTTCCTTATTTGGTAATAGTTAACTAATAAAGGAGACGACATTGGGGATAACCTGTGGAACTCCTTTATTTACATACACTTAGGTTTACCTGATCATGTGGACAAGTACACCTGATCGCCATGGTCAGTCGGTGGACCGTTTCGGCGAAACTGCCACCGCATCCGCCGGGAGGGCGGTTTGTCCACAGAAGCCGTACGGTTCCAGCGTTGATGTCCACAGGGTTGTACGCCTCAGCCTTTCAGTGTCTGCTCCAGCACGTGCAGCGCGTGATTGAGCTCGGAGTCCTTGGCACGGACGTCGGCGATCTTGCGAACCGCGTGCAGCACGGTCGTATGGTCGCGCCCGCCGAACAGCTCGCCGATTTCCGGCAGGCTTTTCTGCGTGAACTCCTTGGCCAGGTACATCGCGACCTGGCGCGGCGCCGCGATGCTGGTAGGCCGCCGCTTGCTGTACATGTCGGAGATCTTGATCTTGTAGTAGTCGGCCACCGTCCTCTGTATCAGCTCCACGGTGATCTGACCGGTGCTGGCCTGCAGAAGATCCTTCAGCGCTTCGCGCGCCAGTTCCACGGTGATCGGGCGCGCGTGGAACGAGGCGAACGCGAGCACCTTGCGCAGCGCGCCTTCCAGTTCGCGCACGTTGCTGCGAAGGTTCTTCGCGATGAAGAAGGCAACGTCCTCCTGCAGCTCGCTGCCCTCGAGCTCGGCTTTCTTCAACAGGATGGCCACCCGCATCTCCAGTTCGGGCGGTTCGATTGCCACCGTCAGCCCCGAGTCGAAGCGCGATACCAGGCGGTCCTCGATATCTTTCAACTCCTTCGGGTAGGTGTCGCAGGTGATGATGATCTGCTTGTGGCCGGCGACCAGCGCCTCGAAGGCGTAGAAGAATTCCTCCTGCGTGCGGCTCTTGCCGGCGAAGAACTGGATATCGTCGATCAGCAGCAGGTCCAGCGAATGGTAGTAGCGCTTGAAGTCGTCGAACGCCTTGCGCTGGTAGGCGCGAACCACGTCGCTGACGTATTGCTCCGCGTGGATGTAGCGCACCTTTGCGTTGGGGCGACGCGGCAGCACGCCGTTGCCCACCGCGTGCGCCAGGTGCGTTTTGCCCAGCCCGACGCCGCCGTACAGAAACAGCGGGTTGTAGGAGCCGCCCGGATTTTCCGTCACCTGCATGGCGGCCGCACGCGCCAGCTGGTTCGCCTTGCCGGTGACGAAATTATCGAACGTCAGCATCGGGTTCAGGCGCGCCCGCTCCTGGTTTTGCGAGCAGGCGGTCACCGCGCACAGCTCGGGCGCTTCGGCCACAGCGGCCTCGCGCGTGGCGGGCTGCTCGTCGCGCCCGTCGCCCTCCACCTCGAACACCACGTTGACCGGCCGCCGCAGTACGCTGGCGACGGCGGCCTGGATCCGAGTGGAAAACTGGGCCCGCACCGCGTCGAGCTTCAGCCGATTCGGTGCACCTAATCGAAGGTCACCGGTTTCGTCGTCGAAGTTGATCGCCTTCAGGGGCTTGATCCAGGCCGCGAATTGCTGGGGCGTCAGCTCGCGCTCCAAAAGGCGCGAGCAGTCTTGCCAGAAACTGAGCATCGTATGTCGATCCCGCCGCTCGCCGGTCGCTTGGACGCCGGCGTCTCTAGTTGTTGGATGATGGTGCGACTCGGCAGCCGCCTTGCCCGCGCCGCGCCGCAGCGCGAATCGCGTGGCCCGCTCCGATCTGCATCGGAAATCGAGCCCCACGACCGGCGTGACCGAGGGCGCATTGTACTTGGCTCCGATCAAGTTATCCACAAGCGCAGGCACCGGTCGTCCCTTGGGGTTGCTTCTGCAGATCAAGTCTCAGACTGCTTTATGACAACAGCGAGTATACACTGACACGCTATATCCCGCTACGGATTCGGGGGGTCAGGACCGCGTCGGACCCCCTTGCGGTATGCCGGTTTGACGGACGACGCGCGGCTCGCGTCTAATAGGCGGCTTTGCCAAATTCAGCGGCGAAGTCACACCAAACCGGGATTGCGAACGTGGCCACCAAACGAACCTTTCAGCCTTCCGTGGTTAAGCGCAAGCGCACCCATGGCTTCCGGGAACGGATGAGCACACGCGGCGGGCGGGCCGTGTTAAATGCGCGACGAGCCAAGGGCCGAAAGCGCATCGCGGTCTGAACTGCGGGTCTGAGTCGCGTCCTGCCCGAGTGCAGTCCTCGCGCGTTCGCCGCCGCGCAGAGCGGTTGCGCACGCCCGAGCAATTCGCGGCCGTGGCCGGCGAGCGTGCGACCTGGCGAGCAGCGCGTCAGTGGTTGGCTGCGTCGGCCCGGGTCGAGCCTAAGAAGGCTGGGTCGGAATCCCAGGTGCTGGGGCAATCAGGGGACCGTGTGGAGCATCGCATCTCGTTGTTTTCGTTCGAGTCCCAGCCGGTCGGCGTGCGGTTCGGTTTGACCGTCGCTCGGCGCCAGGTACGCCATGCGGTCCGGCGTGTGATGGTCAAGCGGGTGTTGCGGGAAGCAATCCGCCATGCGGCGGACACACTGCGCCCGCTGGCGCGGGACTGCAGTGTCGACCTGGTGCTGCGGCTGCGCAGCCCTTTGCCCGAACCCTCCCAGATGAGCCGGGCGCAGCTGAAGCGCGCACTGCGTTCCGAAGCGGACTCGCTGATTGCTCAGCTCGCGCGGCATCTGAGTGCTGGCGCCCGATGAAGCCAGTGCTGCTCGCGTTGATTCGCGGCTACCAGTACCTGCTGGGCCCATGGGTCGGAAACCAGTGTCGCCACTGGCCAACCTGCTCGGAGTACGCCCACCTGGCGATCAGTCGATTCGGCACGGTCCGGGGCACTTGGTTGGCAATGCGACGCGTGCTTCGCTGCAACCCCTGGAACCCTGGGGGCGTCGACCCGGTGCCCGATCAATTTCATTGGCGCTGATGCTCCTCACCAGCCGACGCTACTAACAATATGGACACTCAGCGCACGATTCTCTGGCTGGTCTTCGGTCTGTCCTTGATCATGTTGTGGGATCGCTGGCAGGCCTACCAGCGGCCGGCCGTCACCGCGCCGGCGCCAGCCGCGCCCACGGCTCCGGCGGCCAAGGCGCCCGGCGGGGTGCCGACTCCGAGCGGGCAGGCGGCAACCGCTGCCGCCGTACCGTCACCTCCGGGAGCGGCCCCGGCGGCAGGTGCCGAGCGCGTGAAGATCCGAACGGATCTGATTTGGGCCGAGATCGACCCGATGGGCGCCGTGCTGGTTCGTGCCGAACTTCCCACGCAGAAGCTCGCCCTCGACTGGACGGAGCAGGGGCTGGCCCGGCTGCTGGGCCTGACGGACTTGCTGCATTCGCAGGGAATCGGTCACTCGACCGGCGCGCTGCGCGGCGATGCCCACGTGGTCCTGCTCGACACCAGCGCGGGGCACATCTACCAGGCGCAGACCGGCTTGATCGGGGGCCCGTCGGGCGACCCATTTCCGAATCATGGCACCACGCTCTTCGAGGCTGCGGCCGGTCCGCGCGTACTCGGCGATGGTCAGGACACGTTGGCGGTTCGGTTCGAGGCACAGTCCGGTGGCGTTCGCGTGGTGAAGACCTTCACCTTCCGTCGCGGCCATTACGACATCCAGGTCGAGCACAAGATCACGAACGTCGGAAGCGCTGAGGTGCCGCCGTCGCTGTACCTGCAACTGGTCCGTGACGGGAGCTCGGCGGGAGATGACTCCTACTTCGCGCGCTCCTATACCGGGCCGGCCTTCTACTCGGACGTCGACAAGTACCGCAAGATCTCGTTTGAAGACGTCGACAAGAAGAAAGCCGACGATCTGAAGCCGGCCGACAACGGCTGGGTAGCCCTGGTGCAACACTACTTCGTCACGGCCTGGGTGCCGCCGGCGGGGATCCATCGCGAATACTATGCGGCGGATCGCGACCACCTGTACTCGGCTGGCGCGCTCCTGAAACTCGGTACGCTGGCCGCCGGTGCGAGCACTTCGCTGGCCGCGACGCTGTACGTCGGCCCGCAGGACCAGAGGACCCTGGAGGCGATCGCGCCCGGTCTGGACCTGGTGGCCGATTACGGCCGTCTCACCTTCATCGCGAAGCCGCTGTTCTGGCTGCTGGGCTCGCTGCACCGGCTGGTCGGTAACTGGGGCTGGGCGATCGTGCTGCTGACCGTGCTGATCAAGGCCGTGTTCTATCCGCTTTCCGCTGCCAGCTACAAGTCGATGGCCAAGATGAAGGAGCTGCAGCCGAAAATGGTCCGGTTGCGCGAGCAGTACGGCGAAGACCGGCAAAAGCTCCAGTTGGCGATGATGGAGCTGTACAAGCAGGAAAAGATCAACCCGCTGATGGGCTGCCTGCCGGTGCTGGTCCAGATTCCCGTGTTCATCTCGCTGTACTGGGTGCTGCTGGCCTCGGTGGAGATGCGCAACGCGCCCTGGATTCTGTGGATCCGGGACCTGGCGACACCCGATCCCTGGTTCGTGCTGCCGATCGTGATGATGGCCAGCATGTGGATCCAGTACAAGCTGAACCCGACGCCGCCGGATCCGGTCCAGGCCAAGATGATGGCGGTCATGCCGTTCATCTTCGGCGCGATGTTCTTCTTCTTCCCGGCCGGACTTGTTCTTTACTGGGTCGTGAACAACGCGCTGTCGATCCTGCAGCAGTGGCGTATCGGCCAGGTGGTGGCGCGCGCCAAGGCGCGC
>Ga0137415_10004159_pt1 | contig 14332 bp, 5 predicted proteins | sample CZODoug3_1_1_16f_FD_183082 | JGI IMG/M metagenome (GOLD analysis project Ga0137415, IMG submission 183082) | Vadose zone soil fungal communities from Angelo Coast Range Reserve, California, USA - CZODoug3_1_1_16fungal (Hybrid Assembly) | ecosystem: Environmental > Terrestrial > Soil > Vadose... | reverse complement strand
CCTCAGGTACCCCCTACCCCCCATTGATTTTGGAAGTGTTCGAATCTTAAGGACTTATTGTCTATTTATAGATTTGATAATAAATAACTCCTTTGTTTTCAAACATCCCTGATCAGGCCCTAACGTGCATTCTGTACTCGAGTCAGGCCCTGACCTGTTTTTTGTGCCCAGATCAAGGCTTAACTCGACTACAGAATCGCTATCAGGCCCTAATCAGTATGTGTGCCGGAAAAGCAAAGGCCCGCCACGGATGGCGAGCCTTTTTCCCTCTATTTCTATTCTACTGAATCCGACAAAATTTCATGCCAAGTATGTTTCCCGGCAAATCATCTGGAATGAACCGATTACAGCTTGCCGGCAAAAAGAATGCTTGACATACTCTGGGAGCTATATGTCGATACAGCCCAGGATCGAATGAAGGGAGAGATCGAAGAGATCATTGCTAACTATCAACACGAGTGACGCGCTGCCAAGCGTGAACTATTTTAGGTTTAACCGCAACACCGCGCAACGTAATTCCTCCGGGCTGCACTATATAATTCATAATTCGAACGTGAGTGGCTTTCTTTTTATCTATTTTGACAATCTTTTTAGCAGCTTAAGCTTCGTATTATTGCTATTATCGTTTACCGAGGTTAACCATCCCGTTTCCGAGGTGCTCCATGAACACTCGAACTTTGCGCGGTATGAGAACGTCGATCCAGCGATTTCTGCTTACACTGCTCGGAGCATCCGCATTACATGCCCAGACCACGTTCACGTTTCAAAATGGTGCGAATGCGTATTCGGACGCCCAGGACATATCGATCAACACTCAATACTCCGAATATAACGGCGGGAATGGAACACAATGGCGGGGCGACCCCGAACTCGGCTGCTACACCACAACGGGGACTGACTCTTACACGGCCAGATATCTTTTGAAATTTGGCAACCTCTCAATTCCCGCCGGATCAACGGTGATTTCGGCCACACTCACGATCTCGCTCGAATCCTGGAATGCAGGAAGCGGAAATATAACGGGATTCTATTTGAATAATGCCTGGAATGCAGCTTCGAACACTATCGGCTGGCTACACCGGGACGACTCCCATGACTGGGCCGCAGCAGGAGCTTCCGCAGCAGGAATCGACACGGTCGCTGGAAAGACCTTCCAGGTTCCAGCGCTTCAACCTATAGGCGTACAAGCCCTGACGATTGCGCTTGATCGGAACCAGATTCAATCGTGGATCGACTCTCCCGCTGCGAACCAAGGAATCATGCTGGTCAACAACAATCCTGGAGAAATTGTTCGGCCGGTGAGCACTGTTGGCACACAGAATTCGCGCCCGTTGTTGACCATCGTCATAGCGAGCGGCGCCCCTGTAGTTTCCGTCAACATCTCGCCAGTTAATCCCACCGTGCAGCCCGGCGGGACACAGCAATTCGCCGCAACGGTTACGGGAACGACGAACACGGCCGTAACCTGGTCCGCCACGGGCGGCACGATTTCTACTGCGGGTCTCTACACTGCCGGTACCACAGCAGGCACTTTCACAGCGAAAGCTACGAGCGTCCAGGATTCGACGAAGAGCGCGACCGCGACGATCACGATTCCGGCGGCGCAGCCAGTCAGCGTTGGCATCTCTCCCAGCAGTGCGACTGTGCAACCGGGTGCGACGCAGCAATTCACGGCGACTGTTTCGCACGCGACGAATCAGGCAGTAACGTGGACCGCGACCGGCGGCACGGTCTCCTCAAATGGACTCTACACTGCGGGTACGACGACGGGCTCGTTCACGGTGACGGCAACAAGCGTTCAGGATTCAACCAAGAGTGCGCCAGCGGCGATCACGATTACTAATTCGACGACGAGCGGCTCTCATCCGAGAATCATTCTCGACACGCCGACCCTCGCTGTACTGCGCGCTCGCGCTCAGGCGAATACGCAGGAATGGGCTACACTCAAGGCGACCTGCGATTCCTTCACCGGAAGTGGAACCGTCAACTTCCCCGGGGACAATGGATATCCGGATCCGCCGAGCGTTGGCGAAGGCTATCAGGGCGACGGCTATGTCGCTGCCTTGATGCCTCTCGGCCTTTGCTATTACATGACTATCCTGTCTGATCCCATGACTGCGGCGGCCTACGGAACGAAGGCAGTCGCGATCCTGATGGCGATGTCCGACCCTGCCCACCAGATGATCGGCAGCACTCCGGTATGGGACCGGGACGACGGGTACGGCATCCGCAATTACGCCTTCGCCATGGGCATGGGCTACGACTGGTTCCATGATCTGCTGACTGCCGCACAACAGACACAGCTTCAGACTGCAATGAACAACTGGATAAACGGATTCGAACAAGACAGCTTTGAATATGACCATCCGCAGGGCAACTACTTCGCCGGATATTATGTTGCGAAATGCATGGCCGCGCTCGCCGTCGAAGGTGATAGTCCGCTCGCTGACGGGTGGTGGAACGACTGGTACAACAACCAGCACTTACAGCGTGTCGCACCATACTACAGAGCCAACCTGGGCGGCGGAGGGTGGACCGAAGGCTACGCGCAGTACGGCATTCTCGCGACGCGTAATCAGTCACTGCCAGTGCTCGCGGTGAAAACTGCGAAGGGCATTGACCTCATCCAGGCAGACAATCCCCAGTCTTCTTACACCTTCCCAGTGGACAACACGCGCTGGCTTATGGCGTTCACGTGGCCCACGCGCGATATCATTGACGATCGCGGCGAGCTATACAGCACCGGTGACCCGAACTTCTGGCCGGGCACGGCCAGCGTTGACGCCTACCGGTTTTCAGCCGGTTTTCTCGCGATCCAGGGAGATCCGATGGCGCCGATGATGCACAAGTATGCGCGGGACGCGAAGACAGCTCTCACCGCGCGCGGCTTCGGAGCCACCACGGATTGGATCGACTTCCTCTTCTGGGATCCGGACGCTCCGGATGCCTCGGACTATTCGAGCCTTCCGCTCTCCTACTTGGCTCCGGGCATGGGTGGGGTAACGGCGCGTTCGGACTGGTCGACAAGTGCGACATTCATGTCGTTTATGTCGGGCCCCTACATCAACAACCCGGCTTCAGGTCATGAAGCCTTCGACAAAGGATCGCCGGCGATTGAGAGGAATAGGAATCCGCTCCTGGTGAACCCTCCGGCCTGGTTGAGCCACGAACCCAATGGCGACGCCGGTTGGACGGCGACCTACGACGATCGCTTCGGCAATTGGGATGCGAATCACGCGATCGGGAATCGCATTCTCTACAATACCTTCCAGGTACGCCACCTGGACGCGCAGGGCGGAGTGCTCGACCATTACGGACAGTGGGCTCTGACGCGCGCTGACGGCGTGCGCACGAAGATCGGCCGCTATGAAGACGGCGGATCGTATGTGCTCTCCGTTGGCCAATTCCTCGAGGACATGTACCGGCCGTTCCAGACCATCTGCGCCGGTAGCTCTCCGATCACGTCGTGGTCGCGGCAGATCGTGTATCTGCGCCCGTCCCAATTCGTCGTATACGACCGAACTGGAATCTGCGACTCATCGCTCGATCAATACCTGGCGTTCCACTTCCCTGCGAATCCCGTGGAAGTAACCGCTCCAGCTCCCGGATTGCATCGCTTCGATGTGAACACGGGGCAGTTCGCTGGATCGATGACGACGATTCTTCCAGCAAATACGGCAATCGTCACTACGGACCATGTGGCCGCAGACACGAAGACGTGGAACAAGATGTGGAGGACCGAGGTTCGTCCTCCGACAGGTACGCCTGCAGCCAACCACCTCTGGATGACCGTCTTCGATCTCGCTCCGACGCCGGGGCAAGTTGCGGCAGCAACCGGGGTGAATATCACCAGCGGAGCCGCAACCGGAGCGCTTCTGCAGTCGGCGGCGGGTAACAGTGTTGTCATCTCCGGAACTGCTGCGCTCGGAACGACGATCACTGGCACGCTTGGCTATACGGTTCCAGCGGTGCAAACACGTCACGTAGTAACCGACTGGGCCCCGTCAACGGGATACACGATCTCCGTTGTGGTGTCAGGCGGAAATCATATCCTGACGATTACGCCGGGGGGCACGGTCATGTCGACAGCCAATGGTGTTCTTACCTTCCAGGTGACCGCAGCCGGTCAGGTGACACCGTAGCCTGATCTTAGGAACAAGGCCCCATGACGTGGGCGCTGCGCACGGCGATAGTACAACCATATGGATTGTTCCACTATTTCGATCGGAAATCGGTGACGACGGTATCCGCTCTCAATTCCACTCATCGCCCTAGCTTTTCACACACTTAATTTGACGATGCCACTCTATTGCTAGTCCCATTAAGTTGACAGTGTCCTTCCTAGGGTTCATCGTCCAATGTAGTAGGATGTGAATCTTTAAATGCAATGACAGCATTCGCTCGACGCCTCTCTTGTATTTCTCTCATCTCTTCGAGAGCGACAGTGGCATCTTTGGCGTTGCCCGATTTGCGGTACAGGCGTGCCAACTGATAATGTACGCTGCCGTCTTCATCGCTTGATACGCCCAGTTTCAGTTCTTTGATTGCTTCTTGGTCTCTGCCGGTTTCTGCAAAGACTCTGCCTAGCAGCGCGTGTACATGTGGAAGCATCTGCGGTTTTGCCTGCAGCCCTTTTTTCAGGAAAGGCTCGGCACTTGCAAAATCGTGACGCGCCATCCATGCTTCACCCATGAGCAGATTGATTTCGGGATCCTCGGGGGCCTTACCAAGAGCCAATTGCGCGTTTTCAATTGTCTTCGGGATGTTCGCGTTCCGGAAATATGCAGAAGCGAGCCCTAATAAAGCAGCCGGATCACCCGGCGCGAGATTCGACGCCTTTTGATATTCGTCTAGCGCATCGTCATAGCGCTCACGTTGGACATAGATATCTCCAAGCAAAAGATGAGTTCTTTCTGAAGCGGGTTCTAAATGTTCATATTGCTCTAATGCCTGAAATGCAAGCTTTTCATTCGCTCTGATTGACCAGTAAATTACTTCTACGGACTGTGGAAGGATCTCCGTGAGTTCGGCGCCTGCACGGGATGAGAGCGCATAGTCTCCGATTAGAAAAGAGCACACAGTGAGAAGGCGCAATTTGTTTGGGGCCTTTGTATCGAGACTACTCATCGTATGGTCGGCGCACTGGCGGTATCGTCCGCGCATGTAGTCATCATCAGGATCATTCGCGCTCTGCGCGGAGACTATTTGTTCTGAAGAAATATGTGGATGCGACGATTCTCCTTTCAAAGCTGAAACAAACACCTCGAAGAGTCCCTTCGGAATCTGGTTCGATTCGTGTTGCCGCACAAGAAAAGCAGAAAAGCCTGACAGATGCTCCTGACTCATCCCATCTATAAAGAAAAGAGAATTGATCTCCACGAACTCAGGATTGCGTTCCCACTCCTGAGACAAAAGCTTCAAGCTGCCGTCAGGATCATCAGCTTCGAGGCGAAGTCGCGCTTGACCAATTCCTGCCAAGGGGCATCTGGGAGTGGCGGACTGTGCTGCTTCGAATTCTGATGCTGCCTTAGCAGTATCACGCTGTTTTAGATAAACAAATCCTAGTACAGCATGCATGCAGGGAGGCTGAGATGGAGAGGCAAGGACATTTTTATATAGGTCCACAGCTTCCAAATAACGGGATTGACTCGTAAGAGCTTCAGCAAACAATGCTTTGCTGTATGGTGAATCCGGAGCCTCCTCTGACATCTTACGAGCATCGGACTCCACTTGATCGAGGAGTGCAATGCCAAGTGAAAACCACGCTGAACTTCGATTCGGATCAGATTGTGTGACCAAGCCGAATTCATGTGCTGCCAGCTTAAATTCCTGTAATGAAGAATATGCCTTGCCAAGGATAAGATGCGGCTCGATGTCCGAGCTATTTAGTTTTTCGGCAGTTAATAAATAACGGATGGCTGCTTTCGGATGGTTTGTTTGAACGAGATCGATTCCGAGAAAAAGATTAGGGACATACAAGGAAGGGTTAAGCCGATGGGCATGCTCAAAACTTTGGATGGCCTCCGAGTAGTCCCTACTTTCGTGCTCCATGAGCCCCAGGTTTGCCCATAACTCAGGAATATCCGGACGAATCCTCACTGCCTTCTTGTATGCGGTTGCTGCGTTTTGGTAGTCATTGCTGGCCTGCGCGCGCTGTGCAGTGACTAGCAACGACTCGAACGTTGCATTCTGCTGTTGCTGGCTAGCTCCTGCTAAGTGAGTAGCCAGCAACAGGGAGAGCAATCTCAAGAAGTTTCTCAAGAGCAATCACCAATAGAATTTTCCGGCAAATTGGACAGTTCTACTCGGAAATGCATTCGTAATCCGCCCCAGGCTGGATTGACAACTCGCTTGTACATTTGGATCGCAACCCGTATAGGTTTCGCCTCCGAATTGAGGAGCATAGAACTGCGGATGGTTAAACGTGTTGAACATCTCTGCGCGGAATTGCAATCGCATAGATTCCGAGAAGAACCAGTTTTTCATGATGGCGGTATCCCAGTTTTGATAGCCCGGGCCACGAAGATAAGAAAAGAAACGTGGCGCAGTCCCGAAAGTCCCATAGGGAGCAAAAGCAAATGCGCCTGTATTGAACCACTCGTGGATTGTCTGATGTGCGACATGCACATCTCCAACGACATCTGGCCTTGGGTTCCCTCCATAAGACGCGATATTGGCTCCGCTTACACTAATTGGAATACCTTGTTTGAATGTGGCTATCTGAGAAACCTCCCAGCCCCCAATTACTGCGTTCGCCAATTTGCTCATGTTCGTTCCGACTGCTTTTCCCCGTCCAATTGGCAGATCATAAATGTAGTTCGCCACAAGGCTATGAGGAATATCAGAACCATCCACACTTTTTTCAGCTGCAAGATTGTAGTTGTTTGCAGGTCCAGGGTTTCCGGAATACGACCAGGCATTATTGCCTTCGACGTTATCCAGGAATTTGGAATACGTATAGGACACTAATGCGGTCAATCCTTTGCTGAAACGGTGATTGAAATTAACTTGCAGCGCATTGTAATTAGAAAATCCAACGTTTGCGCCATTTTCGGTAACACCGCAGAATTGTGGATGTGGCTGCAGCAGCTGCGACTGCACAACGTTCGGTTGGTCCAGAGCGCAACTGCTGGCTCCAGGAGCAATCGCTCCATAGAATGGATTTGGAACAAGAGCATTGAGGGCACTTTGCCCCACAGGTAAATATTTAGGATCTAATTGTGAGCGATTCAGATTCGCTGTCAGCAAGTGTGTGCCGTGATTGCCAACGTAATTAACATCCAGCACATCATTGGGGGTGATTCCCCACTGCCAGCCTAGTAGATACTGTTGCACATAACTCGAAGAACGCTTCCTGAAATTGCTCGCAACCCCATAACCAACCTGTTGCAATTCACCGAGCGAATTACCGGTGATGGGAATAAACCCATTTGGCCAAGGATCAGAGAGAGTGACTGCGGAATTGGGACTGATGGCATTCAAGGTATAGGGGATATTGGTCTGGCTGGCGAATCCTGACGAACTCGCTTCAAAGCAGCAGGAAATGGATGGTGGATAGAAAATTCCGTAGCCGCCGCGAATCACAAAATTTGCCCGCGTCTGATAGGAAAATCCAATGCGAGGAGCCCAGTTGTTAAAGTTCGTATCATAAGAAGCCCGCTGACTACCTGACAGGAATTGCAGCGCGCCAGGCAGAGTCTGCCCAATCGTTTTGCCGATTGGATTCAAGGCATTGGGATTGAATACCGATGCGATGTTGTGGCGATACGTTGGCGCTGTCTGAACCTCATAACGGAGACCAAGATTCAGCGTTAAATTAGGTATCGGCCTCCAATCATCCTGAATATAGCCACCATAATAGTGAACAGCAACCGCAGGATTGTAAGTTGTACCTGTCGCGCCACCATCCAGAACACCAAGCATCAATTGTGCAAGTCCGTTTCCTGTCGTAAAACTGGTTGGAGCATTAGGATCAGGACCGCTTGTGAATTGTCCGCCCGATTTCAAACTTGATTGAAAATAATTTGCCTGATCATCTTCCTGCTCGACAAACATGAAACCGAAATTCAGGGTATGCCGTTGCAGAGTCTTGATGAAGTCCACCGCAACACTTCCAATCGGTCCGTGATTTGTTACTGTTTCATTGGTGAGTGGACCAAGCGGTGACTCACCACCTACAGTCACAATCGGAAACTCAGGGCTGTTCGCATCCAGATACGAGGGCAGGCCGAGGCTGGTAGGTTTAAACCCTCTTGATTGATTGGTCGAAGTTTCATGCCAGACTTCCACGCCCGACATAATGTTCATCGTAAACGTTGGACTGAAAACCTGGCTGTATCCAGCTACCATGTTCCAGCGGTTGTTCGGCCTTGCATTGCCGGGGCCAGCTGGATTGCTGGAACCCCAGTAATCAGGAGTACCGGTCTTGAATTCTTCTTTATAGGAGTAGCGGAAATAGAAGCGCGATGCATTGTTAATGTTATGGTCTACACGAATCAGATATTCATTTGAATGGGCCGGATTCGTTCCGGTCGCGACAAAGTTATTTATGGTCCCTGAACCGGTTGCTTTCGGATAGAAGCTGAGCAATTTAGTACCGATCGGATCAAGAGGCCCTAGCGAGTTGATGTTGTTTTTCTGAATAGGATCACGAATATAGCCGGATTTGGTTGCAACGAGCCCTGTTTTCGGATCAACCTGGCCTGCCGTAATGGCGCGTGTGCTTCGCGGGTTATATATCTGTCCTAAATAAATGGGCCGTCCTAAAGCATCGACACCCATTTGCGCACCGAGAATCTCAGAGAAGTCGCCATTCAGAAAATTGCTGTCAGGCACGGAAAAAGTGCTGTTCGCCGGAGTTGATAAGGTGAGGTGCTCATAGAGGCCGAAAATAAAAGTTTTCTCGCGTTGCCGATAGAGTCCAGGAATATACAACGGTCCGCCGGCTGATCCGCCGACCTGATGGCGATTGAAATCTTGTTTTTTTATGTTGCTATGATTGTTAAACCAGAGATTCGCATCAAGCGCAGAATTGCGGTAAAACTCGTAAACATCACCATGAAATTTGCTGGTTCCTGACTTAGTGACAACATTCACCACGTTTCCGGTGCTCCATCCATATTGGGCCGTAAACGAATTATTCTGGACCTTAAACTCCTGCACAGCATCTACAGAAGGCACATAGTCGACAGCTCCCCATTCTGGATCCGTGTCCCATGCGCCATCCAGCAAATAAGCCGATGTTCCGAAAAAGCCACCGGCAAAATTCAGGAAGGAAATGTCTTGATCGGCATCTCCAGTGCTAGGGCCTCCGCCACCTAACAGCATCTGCCCTTCAGATGTGTTATTCACTGAAGAATTCAACGTTGCCAGTCCATAGACATTCCGGAGGTTCAGGGGTAGTTCGACAACCTGCTTCGCATCTACATCCGCGGATAGATTGGCGTTGTCGGTGTTGAGGAGGGATGCCTGCGCATTGACCACTACCTGTTCTGTAGTAGCCCCCAAAGTCAGCGATACATTCTGGCCAGCAGACTGCGATGCATTGAGCACGATCCCATTCTGCTGGTATGCCTTAAAGCCGTTCGCCTGAACCGTGAGTGTATAGGCAGCAGGAGGCAGCTGATTAAAGGAATAATGGCCGATCGAATCCGTTTCTTGTACACGGGTTATGCCTTTTTCAATACTTGAGAGCTTAACGTTAGCCCGAGGTATCACCGCGCCAGTAGAATCGGTGACTGTACCGCTAAGCGTTGCCGTTGTCACGGCTAATTGTGCCTGTATTCGGGGAACACCGTACACCAGTACGGCGCACAGAATCGCAAATCGAATCAAGTACCCTCTCGCCTTTTTCACATAGCCTCCAAAATCAATCTCTGGTCTGTGCGCGCTTTCATGCATGGGGAAAGCTGCGGAGGCCAGAGATTTCTTTAATCGGAGAGATTTATATGGACGCAAGGATTCCGTTGGTAAGGTCTTTGCGGCAAACAATACAGTACTTATCCTGTTAAGAATCGAATAAGTTCCTTCGAATGAAAGGCCTATTGGCAGTCTGCACGTCCGATGGCAGTCATGTTTTACGTTGTATAATTCTCCTTCCATCGAAAGAGGGCGAAGATTGGTTGAGTCGGCTGCAGGCGATCATGCAGTTATGAACGATGCGCAAAAAACCGCCATCCATGAGCAGCTAGGACGTCTACTTGAAAATCCTTATTTCAGTCACAGTCGCCGATTTCCCTCGTTTCTACGCTTTACCGTTGACCATGCGTTGTCGGGACAGACGGACCGGCTCAAGGAACGCACGCTGGGTATCGAAATTTTTGGCCGCCAAGCGGACTATGACACAGCTTCTGATCCCATTGTCCGGGTTACAGCTGCGGAAATCCGGAAACGGATCGCACAGTATTATCAGGAGCCGGGCCACGAAAATGAACTCCGTATATCTCTTCCCAGTGGCTCTTATATTCCGCAATTCTATTGGCCTTCGGAAAAGAGTCCGGATAGTGTTCCGCAGCTACAGTTAGATAAGGATTCCAACTCTTTATCAACCCAACAACCAGAACAGAGCAAGCATCCTTTATCACCTGACAGAAAATGGCCTGTCATAGGCATTGCTGCCGCAGTTGTCGTGGTGGTGCTTCTTCTCCTGGCTGGTGCTGATTTTTGGAGATATACACGGCACTCGGCCTTCGACTTCTGGGCACCTGTGTTGCAATCGAGCGATCCCGTTCTTTTCTGTGTTGCCGATCAAAACCAGTATTCAGCGATTGCTCTTCGCGATGCCGCCAATCCTACACGTCAGGTTGTATTGAAAGACAATGTAACAGCATTGGTGCTTACCGACTTGCGCCCAATCGTTAAAATTGCAGGGATTTTGGAATCGAAGGGGAAGAAATATAGCCTGCGCGGCGAAGGTGCAACGGACCTCGCGGATTTGCGGAACGGCCCTACCATTTTTATAGGCGCTTTTGATAATGCCTGGACCCTTCGGCTCACCAAGCCATTGCGCTATCACTTCTTCAATAACGAGGACATGACCGACCTCGGCATTGTCGACAGCAACTCGACGTCCCAAGCGCCACTCTGGGTAGTGAATCGCTCCCAGCAATTGGCGACGAACAACTATCGCGATTATGCAATTGTGGCGCGTTTCGTGGATAACACTACCGGCCGGCTGACAATTGTGGCAGCTGGCGTTGGCCGAGGCGGCACTATTGTTGCAGGTGAATTTCTGACCGATCCTGAGGAACAGGCTCAACTGACAAACGCGATACGGCAAGCCGGCAGCAAGAAAAACATCGAAATCGTACTCAGTACTCAGATCATCGATGGTGAACCGGGAACTCCAAAGATTGAAGCGACCTACTCCTGGTAATAAAGAAGGTCAAAGACAAATTGAAATCAGGGGGGGAACAACTGCGCTCCCCCCTGATTCCAGTTCTACTGCAGAATCTCGATTCCATTGATTTCCGGGTTATCGACTCCAGCATTCGTAAAGGAAATCATAATCTGGCCTGAGCTGTTTGCTGTTGCATTGAATTGTTCCGTGACCGCTCGATTTTGAGCCCCCGCCGTAGCGAAGATATCAAAATTGTTCAGTACCGTCGTGCCGTTGATCGCGACATTGAATAAGCGTTGACCAGCTGCGGTCCAACTAAGCTCTGCGAAGTGCAAGCGTACTGCGTAGGTAGCCCCCGCGTTCAGCCCTGGAATGGTATAGGTGAACGATGAACCCCAACGGCAAGTCTGATAGACAGCAGCTGGAGCAGCAGTAGACGCGTGAGATGTATTCATCGTCGCACTGCTCGTGAATTCGTTTCCTGCGTTGAAGTCCTCATCAGCCACAAATGGAGATACCGCGCTGCCGCTACCTGTATCGATCTCAAGTACATCGGGTAAAGATGAACCCAGACTTCCTGAACCAAGAATCTCAATGCCTACGATTTCAGGATTGTCCGCTGCCCCCTTCGTGAAACTGATGGTGATCTGACCCAGGCTATCTGCGGTTGCGCTGAACTGTTCTACCAGAGCCTTAAACTGTCCACCAGCAGTCGCAAACACATCGAAATTGCTAAGCACTGTTGTCCCGTTCATCGCCACATTGAACACCCGCTGTCCGGCTGCGGTCCATGAAAGCTCTGCGAAATGCAGACGGACAGTATAGTTAGATCCAGCAACCAGACCAGGAACAATGTAGCTAAACGAAGGCGCCCATCGTACAGATTGATAAACAGCTGCTGGGGCAGGATTCGTTACGCCAGCAGTACTGACCGCAGTCGTCGTCGAATAGACGTTTCCGTTATTGAAATCAGTATCGACTACAAATGGCGCGGCAGCGCCACCGCCTGCGTTAATCTGCAACAGAGCGCCGTTCGGGAGCTGTGGCGTGGCAGATATCTGGCTGGAGAGCGCGCTCGTTCCCACTGAATTGCTCGCCGATACCTCATAGTAGTAGGTCGTGCCGTTGTTCAGCCCAGTATCGGTGTAGCTTGCAGTGGTGATTCCAGTTGCAACAGGGGTTGTGCCCTCTCCTCCTGAAGTCGTACCTCGATAGACGTTATAAGTGATTGGCATTGTTCCCGTGCTTGCCGTCCAGGTGAGCGTAACCGTGGCATTGCCGGCGGTTGCCGCGAGTCCAGTGGGAACAGTAGGAGCCGTAACACCGCTCGACGTCGTAGCTGAGGCTTGGCCCGATGCTGCTGAACCAGCGCAATTGACCGCCTCAACAATGTAGTAATAAGTGGTTGACGCAGAAAGACCCGTGTCGGAGTAAGTCGTGCCTGTCAGACCACTGGTGATCTGATTCGACACTGACGGAGCAAAGCCGCTGGTGGTCGAGCGGAAGACAGAATAAGTAACTCCACTGGTGGTCGATGCCGTCCAACTCAGATTGATTTGGCTGGAAGAAGCTGCCGTTGCGTTTAGACTCGTTGGCGCTGAGGGCGCGCTGGCGGTGCAACCTGTACCCGATCCGCGAAAGACCTGAAACTCGGAGAGCTGGGCCGCGTTCCAACCTGTATTCGCCGTGAAAATCAGTTCGAGATATTGATCACTGGTTCCAGATGGCAAATTGATGCTTACTGTGTTTCCGCTTGCCGGATCGAAAGTGTAGCTTGCAGATGGGACAAGCGTTGTGTAAGAGGTGCCGTTCGTTGATCCCGCTACGGAGAGCGTCTGGGTTCGGGCGCTCCAGGCGGTGGATGGAGGTAGGTTGAGCGTCACAGATCCCAACGGCAATACCTGGCCGAAGTTCAAGGTAATAGTCTGGGGATAAGCCGCTCCATCCAGGCTTTCCCAATAAGTGCTTGTATTGTCATCGTTCGCATTGGACGCGGGGAAACCCGATGCATTGCTGCTCGCAGTTGCTGTTGCGCCCAGGGCCAGATTTGTCGTAGAGCTGTAGGCGGTGCCAGACAAAGTGACTCCGATGGGAGTTGTGGTGGCACTATTGCTGATTGCCAGACTTCCGGTCAGCGTCCCAGCTGACGTCGGAGCAAAGATTACGGAGATCGTGCACGACGCTCCTGCTGCCAGAACACTCGGGCAATTGTCCGTCTGTGAGAAGCCGCTGCTGGTTGTAATCGAGATGATCGTAACAGGGGCAGCACTTACGGGATTGGTCAAGGTCACGCTCTTGGCGGCTGAGCTCGCGCCGAGGAGCTGATAACCAAAGGAAAGACTTGTCGGACTCACCTGAGGTGGAGTGACGGATGTATTTCCGCCAGTACTTCCGACAAGCTGTACAACTGTTGCATTTCCAGCGCTGTTAGGAATCGTCAATGTGCCCGAGGTGATTCCGGAACCAGACCCAGAGAAAGTCACGTCAATGAGACACCATCCGGGCTCGTTTGCTCCGCCGTACTGAGCAGCCACTAAAGAGCTGCCGCAAGGATTGGATGGGTCCGATGATACGGTAAAGCCACTGCTGGCTGAAATCGCGCCACCCGGCCGGTGCCCACGCGCCGTCGGCATAGGAGCCCAGTGCCGTCTGCGCCTGCAGCAACAGCCGTTGCGCCACCCCCACCTCGGTCTCGGCGTGCACGCCGCCAGACACCAGGGACACGAAGTCGCGGGCACGCAGCTCGGCGTCGCGCGTCATCTCCCAGGCCGCCGACCACACCAGCGAACGCGGCAGCGGGTCGGCAATGTCGGCGATGCGTTGCAGCGCCGTCTGCAGCGACTGCGCATCCAGACGCAGTGAGCAGTAGGTGAGGTCCTCGTCGTTGACCAGAATCAGCTGCCCACGTGAAACACCAACCAGCCCAGGGACTTCCGTGCTCGAACCGGACACGTCGAGTTCCTCCCGGTGCGCTCGCACCAGCTTGCCGGATCC
>Ga0137415_10004158_pt1 | contig 14335 bp, 15 predicted proteins | sample CZODoug3_1_1_16f_FD_183082 | JGI IMG/M metagenome (GOLD analysis project Ga0137415, IMG submission 183082) | Vadose zone soil fungal communities from Angelo Coast Range Reserve, California, USA - CZODoug3_1_1_16fungal (Hybrid Assembly) | ecosystem: Environmental > Terrestrial > Soil > Vadose... | reverse complement strand
GATGCTGCCGGGATCAGCATTCAGGCCTCAGTTGAGTTGGATGCCGATATCGGAAAATGGAGAAGAGTCTGCCGGGTGCCGGGCAAAGGCAAACGAAGGCGCTTTGCGCCATCTACCAGCGCAGCTTACGCTGCGGGTCCTTCGACTACGTCAACGCTGCGCGCTGACTTCGCTCAGGATGACAACCTAAAATCTGTGCTCGGAATGACAACCTACTTTTATCGCTCAGGATGACACCTTTATTTGTTGACTGCTGCTCAGAATGGGATACACGCTTTTCTGAGCCCTGAGCCCTGAACGCGTAGCATGAATGGAGCGCTTTCCACGAGGGCAACTCACACGGCTTCCCTTCCTGGCTGTCATACAATCGCTTGCATGCGATTTTCAGGACTGTCTGCCATTGTGCTGATACTGACTCACGCAGCCACATTTGCTCAAAGCGCTTCTTCTCTCAAGCCTCCGACTGCGGATAAGATCCATACGGAAAAACCGATCAACGGGGCTGTGCTGGTAGATGACTATGCCTGGCTGCGTGACAGAACCAGCTCAAAGGTGCGGCAGTATCTCGAAGCAGAGAATGCCTATGCTGAACAGGTCACTGCCGGCGAGAAACCTTTCGCGGAAAAGCTCTATGCCGAGACGCTCAGCCACATCAAGCAGACTGATACGTCGGTGCCCTATCGCAAGCACGGCTACTGGTACTATTCGCGCACCGAGGAGGGCAAGCAGTACCCGGTGCTGTGCAGGAAGAAAGAGACACTCAGCGCGGAAGAGGAAGTGATGCTCGATGTGAATGCACTCGCGCAAGGCGAGAAATTCATGTCTCTGGATGCGGCTCAGGTGAGCGACGACTCAAATCTGCTCGCGTTTACGACTGACAACGTCGGATTCCGGCAATACAAGCTGCATGTCAAAGACCTGCGCACGGGCAAGCTCTTGCCGGACACGACTGAGCGAGTCGATTCGGTTACCTGGGCAGCGGATAACAAGACGCTCTTCTATACCACCGAGGATGCACAAACCAAACGAAGCAATCTGGCGCACAAGCATGTGCTTGGCACCGATGCTGCTGCCGATCCAGTGGTCTTCGAGGAGAAGGACGAGCGCTATGACGTCTCTGTAGATCGCACGCGGGATGGTAAATATCTGTGGATGCAATCGGAAAGTCATGTGACCACCGAAGTGAAGTTTCTTGCGGCGGATACACCGAACGGCGATTGGAAGATCATCGAGCCTCGAAAGGAGGGCGTTCGCTATTACGCGGATGAAGCCAATGATGTTATTTATATTCGCGTCAATGACACCGATCCAAGCTATCGGCTGGTAACCGCGCCGGTTGAGACTCCAGGCAAAACGCACTGGACGGAGCTAATTGCCGCACGCAAGGAATTTCCGATAGAAGACTTGAGCGCCTTCAGAGATTTCTATGTGGTCACGGAACGGATCAAAGGACTGCCGGTGTTACAGGTAGTCGCGATAAAGAGCAAGGAGACGCACGCGGTTGAAGTCCCGGAGCCTGCGTATTCTCTGAGCACTGCCATCAATGCGGAGTTTGACACCGACAAATTTCGATATAACTATCAATCACCGATCACGCCAAACTCGACTTTTGAGTATGACGTTAAAACCCAGACTTCTACTTTGTTGAAGCAGCAGGAGGTGCCTGGCTTTGACAAGTCACGGTATACGGTGGAGCGCCTCTTTGTGCCGGCAAAGGACGGCGTTGAGATTCCGGTAACCGTGGTCTATCGCAAGGACAAATTCAAGCGTGGCGAGAACCCGCTGTTTGTTTATGGCTACGGTTCATACGGCATAACCATTCCAGATACATTCTCGGTATCGCTTTTGCCGCTATTGGACCGCGGCGTGGTGACTACAGTGGCTCATATCCGCGGTGGCGGAGAGCTTGGCGAGGCATGGCACGACGCGGGCAAGATGATGACCAAGCGAAACACCTTCACTGACTTCATCGATGCAACCGAAGGGTTGCTGGCACAGGGCTATGGGAAGCGAGGTGACATCGGCATCGAGGGTGGAAGTGCAGGCGGCATGCTGATGGGCGCGGTCACCAACATGCGTCCGGACCTCTTTCACGTGGTTCTATGCGAAGTGCCATTCGTAGATGTCATGAACACCATGCTTGATGCGACGCTACCGCTCACCGTTACCGAATATGAGGAGTGGGGCAATCCGAATCAGAAGGCCGCATTCGATTACATGCTGAGCTACTCGCCGTATGACAACGTGACGGCAAAAGCGTATCCAGCTATTTTGGTGCAGACGTCTTTCGACGATTCGCAGGTGATGTATTGGGAGCCATCGAAGTATGTAGCCAAACTCAGGGCACTCAAGACCGATCAACACCCATTAATCTTCTTCATCAACATGCACGGTGGACATGGCGGTTCCAGTGGACGCTATGACCGCATCCATGAGCTGGACCGGCGCTACGCCTTTATGCTCGGCCAGCTTGGTATCACTCAATGACCTGGGCTAGAACTGGTTGCATAAATAAATAGATTCGGCCTCAAGCGAGTGACTTATGTATGAGGCGAGTTGTCTGTTGAGCTTTCTGAATGAAGAAGCGGCAGGCATTGCTGAGTGAAGCGCAGTGGACGATGTTGACTCCGTTGTTTCCCGAACCGAGGCGCCGAAGAGATGGCCGTGGTCGACCTTGGGCATCCAACCGGGCATGCCTGGAGGGCATTCTCTGGGTGCTGCGCACGGGAGCCCGATGGCGCGATCTTCCCGGGGAGTATCCGAACGGGTCCACCTGCTGGCGGCGGTTAAGGATGTGGGAAGAGCAAGGTATCTGGCTAAAGGCATGGCGCAGGCTGTTGGGGCAATTGGATGAGCGCAGGCTGCTGGACTGGGAAGAGGCATTTCTCGATGCGACCTTTATTACCGCCAAAAAAGGGGCGCCGCAGTCGGCAAAACACGTCGCGGGAAAGGTACGAAGTGCATGGTGGTGGTCGACGGCTGCGGAGTACCTGTCGGAGCGCAACTCGCGTCCGCGCAGATCTCCGAATACCGCCTCGCGGAAAGTACGCTCTGTACGGTGAGTGTGCCGCGCAAAGGGCGAGGGCGTCCACGTTCTCGTCTGCGGCGTGTGATCGCCGATCGCGGATACGATTCCGACCCGCTGCGCATGAGGTTGAAACGGCAAGGCACCGAACTGATCGCACCCTATCGCAGCAATGTCCGAAACCGACGCTTCGACGACAAACGCAAACTGCGGCGATACCGAAGACGCTGGAAAATCGAACGCACCAATGCATGGCTGCAGAACTTCCGCCGCATCCAGGTTCGATACGACCGCATCCTTAGCGTCTTTCAAGGATTCTTCCACTGCGCTTGCCTCCTCATCACTTTGAGGCATTTATGCAACTAGCTCTAATTTCAGACACGCTTGACGCCGGGCCTCTTCCAGAGACATCCCACGCGCAAGATTCTCTTCGGTCTGCTCTGCCAGATGAAGATCGATCTGTTGTTTCAACTCTGCATCGTTTCGGTTCCGCCGGAAAAACCTTTGCCAACTCATTTATCACGACCCTCAACCAGCGCCTTCTCGCCCATTACCAGAGCAATCGCGCGTGCCATCTGGCGCCAACGGCTGGTTTCATGCGTCAATTGCTTCTTTCCGGCTGTTGTCAGCCTGTAGAATTTCGCCTTGCGATTGTTCTCACTCGTTCCCCAATACGAAGAAACCCAGCCACGGTCTTCCAGCCGGTAGAGCGCCGGGTACAGCGAACCTTCTTCTACTTCCAGCACATCTTCAGAGGTCCGCTCAATTATCTTGGCGATCGCATGGCCGTGGGCGTCGCCTGTCACCAAGGTGCGCAACACCATCATGTCTAGCGTTCCTTTCAGCATTTCTCCGCCTGGTCTATTCTTGTTTCCCATGGATCGCTTCCTTAGAAGTTCTATGAGAGAAAGCATACACCCTTAGAACTTCTAGGGGAATTGGCCTGGATGTTTTCCCATTGAAAACCATAAGCTGATACGGTCTAGAATTGCGCTTGTAGCTTTTCTCTCGTGAAGGCGTTCCATTGCTCGAGGGCCTCGCCTACGGGCGGTGATTCGAGACCGGGTTGTACCAGGTCGACGACTGCTTGAGGCGGGACGTTGCCGGTTTTGGCTCGGAAAAGGGCTTTGACCCAGGCAATGGCGGCTAGTCCTTCCTGGGAGCGGAAGACTTGTTCCATGTAGAGCCATTTCTCGTCCCAGCAGAGGGTGCGGCTGGTGAGGGTGAACTGCGCGAAGAGGGGCAGCGAGCGGCGGTAGGTGATGGCTATTGAGCCCACGAGCGGTGCCCAGCGCTCGCGGAGAGCGTGGTCAAGGATGCCAGTAGCGGCCGTCAGGTGGACGCGCCCGTAGTCCATTGCAGAGAGATAGCGGGCGTTGTTGAGATGGAGGTTGAAGTCGATGTCCTGTGGCCAGACACGCATTTGCAGGGTGTCTTCTTCAAGAGGTCCGATGCGCGGGAGCGGGCTTATCTTTTGGCGGATGGCGAGCGCCGGGATGCGGAGGAAGCTGTTGAAGTGGGACATGTTAGAGGCAACTATGAAGCGGTTAGCTAAAGTCCGGTTAGCTGATGAAGCGGTCAGCGATTTCTGCTTTCAGTTTACACAGATGTGTTGGGTGGTCTTACCCTTCGTGCTCAAAGCGGCGCGAAGAATGGCAATCTTATGTTGCCGATTTGAGCAAAAACACCCAGGTTAGCTTCGCGAACCTGGGGCACCCGCATTTTCTGGATGATTTATTGCAGATGCCGCCAGTCGTTGCTTATGAAGAGACGGATGGCGGCTATTCCGGCTGCTCCGGCTTGTATGCAGGCATGGGCGTTTTGGGTGGTGACTCCACCTAGAGCGAGCACGGGGATATTTTTTGCGGCTTTGCAGGCTTGTTGCAAAGCTGCTAGGCCCTGGCCGGGGATGATCTCTGCTCCTGTTCGTTTTTCGAAGACTGGGGCGTAGAGGATCAAGTCTGCCTGGGTGGCTTGTTCCACTTCTTCTACTGTGTGGCAGGCCTGGCTGAGGATGGGTGTTTTTCCGGTCTGCTGATAGAGTTGCCGGGCTGTCTCTGTGGTTTGCGGTGGGGCGTTGCCGGTTATGTGGATGCCGTCAGCTCCTGCGGCCAGAGCCTCTTCTGCGGGGCCGTTCAGGAGGACTGTTGTTTGGGCGGATTCGCTGCGGACGGCTTGGACAATTTGTTTTGTGAGGGTTTTGAGTTCTGCTGGGGAAAGGTCTTTTTCTCGGATTTGGATGTAGTCGATGTTGGCTTTGGACCATTCTTTGACCAGGCGCAATAGCTCTTTTTGGCGACCGGGTTCATCGGGAGCCAGTAAGCGCCGGTCTGTTATGGCGTAGAGGAGCATCCTGCTTATTCTCGCAGGTGAAGATCGAAACCGAGCGCCCGCTGGGCACCTGCCACCATTTTCCCCACTCAAGCAGCAGAGGCTTGAGTGGGCCACCCCCGATCGTTAGCCGGATTTGTCATCTAAAGTGGAGAAAGTGGTGCTCCTGAAATGGGAATTGCATTCCATTCACGCAGAATTGCTTGCCGCGAGTTAAGATGAGGCGCGGGAATCTCTGAAAGTGCCGATTTATATGACATGGCTCATTACGATTTATTAGTGATAGGTTCGGGTCCTTCGGGTCAGCGCGCGGCGGTCTCCGCGGTGAAGAAGGGCAAGCGCGTGGCGCTGGTGGAGATGCGCAGCGTGGTCGGGGGCGTGTGTATCAACACAGGCACCATTCCCAGCAAAACAATGCGAGAGGCGGTGCTGCATCTCTCAGGCTATAGCTACCGCTCGATTTACGGCATGAATTACCGCGTGAAGGAAAAGATCACTATGTCGGATCTTGCCTTTCGCGTACAGCATGTGATCAAGACGGAGATCGACGTGACTGAGGCCCAGCTTTCGCGCAATGGCGTGGAGGTGCTGACCGGGGTTGCTTCGTTTGAAGATCCGCATCGCATACATGTGGAAGGAATGCGCGGTGCGAGTACTTGCGAGGCCGACTGCATTCTGATTGCTGTCGGAACGAAGCCGGCGGCTACGTCCAAGGTTCCGATTAACGGTAAGACGATTATCAATAGCGATCAGGTTCTGGAATTACAGGATTTGCCTAAGACCTTGATTGTTGTCGGCGGCGGCGTGATTGGCGTGGAGTACACCTGCATGTTTGCGACGCTCGGCGTGCGGGTGACGTTGATTGAAAAGCGGCCGAAGCTGTTGGAGTTTGCCGATCAGGAGATCGTTGAGGCGCTGAGTTATCACCTGCGCGACACCCGCGTGACGATGCGGCTCAATGAGGAAGTGGAGAGCGTGGAAGAGCTTCCGGATGGGACAGTGGTCGCCAACCTGGAGAGTAAGAAGCGGATGTCTGGGGATGCGCTGCTGTATGCCGTTGGGCGGCAAGGCAATATCGATGAGCTGAACCTGGTTGCGGCTGGGATTGAAGCTGACTCCCGTGGGCGTATTCCGGTGGACAAGGATTTCCGGACGAAGGTGCCGCATATCTTTGCTGTCGGTGATGTGATTGGGTTCCCTAGCCTGGCTTCGGTTTCGATGGAGCAAGGGCGGATTGCAGTGGAGCGGGCTTATGGGAACGACCATGTGCAGTCGAACCCGAGTTTCTATCCGTATGGGATTTACACGATTCCGGAGATATCGTTCATCGGCAAGACGGAAGAGCAGTTGACGGAAGAAGACGTTCCCTATGAGGTCGGCGTAGCGTATTATCGCGAGATTGCGCGCGGACAGATACGCGGCGATACTACGGGCCGGCTGAAGCTGATTTTTCATCGTGAAAACAAGGCCATTCTTGGTATTCACATCATTGGCGAAGGCGCGGCAGAGCTGGTGCATATCGGCCAGGCAGTGATGGCTTTGAATGGTACGGTGGACTACTTTATCAACACAGTGTTTAACTACCCCACACTGGCTGAGTGCTACAAAGCTGCCGCGTTTAACGGCATAAACCGGCTAGCACGGTTTGACGATTAGAGCTGCGGAGGCAAAAAGGGGCTGGAATGGCAAAGACCGTTGGCGTAACGATGTCGGAAAGAGTGGTTGCGGGCCTGATTGAGGACCATAAGATTGTTGGGGATCTTCGGCATTATCCGGAAAATGTAGATGATACAGAAGGATTGATTGAACTGCCTGCGGATGCACTCTGCGAATTAATTTGCAAATGCGTTCTGCAGCTTGTGCCATCCGGCGCGGACATTGCGGCTGTTGGAGTGGCCATGCCAGGTATCGTGAAAGACGGAGTCATCGAAGATTCGCCCAATCTGCAACAACTGAAGGGCGCGCATGTTGCGGACAATGTGCGCGCGGGATTGAAAGCACGTGGGCTGAATTCCAAGGTAAGCGTGTTTAACGACGCGGATGCGATTGCGGCGGGTGTGGCTGCGACTCGAAAGCAATTAGACCGGCTGGTGCGGGTGTGGACCATAGGCAACGGTATTGGGTATGGGCGGTTTCCATATGCGGAGGGTCCATGGGAAGGCGGGCATATGGTGGTGACGCTCGATCCCAAAGAAAATTATTGCGGCTGCGGCGGCAAAGGACACATGGAAGGCATCATGGGGCACCGGGCGATGCGGCTGCGCTTCCTGGACTTGGAGCCAGACGAGATTTTTGCTGCTGCGAAGAAAGGCGACCGTCGATGCGTAGAGTTCGTTGAACTATGGCACCGGGCTCTAGCAGCGACGACGGCATCGCAGATTCATCTTGAGGGACCTGGGCGGTTCTATTACACGGGACGGGATATTCAGCGTTTGGATCTGACTCGCCTGAAGGCATATTTGTACGAGATGGTGAAGATGAGTCCGCTGCAGAGCTATACGGTAGAAGTTTTACCAGAGGATTCTACGGTCGCTGTGATCGGTGCAGGTGCGGCTGCTGAGATGGTGAATAAGTAGGTTTGGATTTGAGAGCATGCCAAGATATGCTCTATTTCATCTTGAGTTAATTCTTAAAACTATATTTGTTCTGCGGGTTTTGGCAGAAAATCCCCAGGTTAGCTTCGCGAACCTGGGGCACCCGCATTTTGCTGATTGATACGGTCTATTTGCTTTGGATGAAGCGTTGCAGGCCTGCTTTTTTTATGTGGGCTGCTATGGCGGCGTTTATCTCCAGTGCAAGTGCCAGCGCGTTGCGGCCGTCTTGTCCTGAGACGCGTGGAGTGGTGCGGTTCTGCACGCAGTCGAGGAAGGATTCGATTTCCAGTTTGAGCGGTTCTCCTGGAAGGACGCTGGGTTTTTGCAGCGAGAGGCCTGAGGGCAACGCGTTTTGCGGGCCTGCTGCTGCGGCTGGATTGACGTCGATGACGAGCAGGTCCTGGCGAGCGTAGTCGAGCGATACATATTGATGTGGCTGGAAGAAACGCAGTTTGCGGACGCGCTCAGTGCTGACCCGGCTGGCTGTGAAATTGGCGACGCAGCCGGATTCGAATTCGATACGGACGTTGGCTATGTCTACTTTGCTGGAGAGGATAGGCAATCCTACGGCGTGAACATGGCTTACAGGAGACTGCACCAAGCTGAGTACGATGTCGAGATCGTGGATCATGAGGTCGAGGACGACGTCGACATCGAGAGAGCGTGGACTGAAAACGCTCAGACGATGCGCCTCGAAAAACATTGGCCCGTTCAAGTGCGGCTGGATGGCGGTGACGGCGGGATTGAACCGCTCGAGATGTCCGATTTGCAGGATGCGGTTGTGCTGCCGGGCTAGGTGGACCAGTTGGTCGGCTTCCTGAATATTGGCTGCTATCGGTTTTTCGATGAGCAGATCGATTCCAGCTTCGAGAAGGGCTGCTGCTACTGCGTGGTGGGTTGAAGTCGGCGTACAGACGGATGCAGCTTGTATCAATAGCTGGGCAGCCAGAAGCTCTTCGATGGAAGTAAAAACAGGAGCTTTCCATTCGGCTGCCAGAGACTGTGCCTGCGAACTATTCGTTTCAAGGATGGCGGCAAGGCGAACCGGGTGCCCCTGCCGCTCGAGTTCGCGATAGACGCGAAGATGATTGCGGCCGAAGACGCCTGCTCCGCAAACAAGAAGATTGAGATGCTGAGTCAACGTTCGATTCGCCAGCCCGTCTCACTTGCCTTGTACGGCCTGGAGGCAGCGGGAATAGAGCTCCAATAAATGATTTACCTGGTCTTCGGGTTTAGAAGCACCGGGAGCGGCGAAACCAGTGGACGGTGCACCGGGGCGGCCTATACCTGCAGTTGAGGCAACAAATCTTAGCAAATCGAGGGCGATATCCTCGTTGCGACGGGCATTGTTGGTTGGATTTGGAACCTGATCCATGAACATCCTCCGAAGTGATGCTACCAAAAATTGCGATCCGTCACAGAAGGCGTTCACAGTTCAGTGATGCAGCCGCAGACCCTGCCGATGATGGGATCATGCGGAGCCTCATGCGGGCCAATTTCGATGGCTTCAATCGGATGATCGAGAGAATGCGGTCGCAGAATAAGCCGATTTGCTTCAAACGTTACGTAGCGAAAAACAAGGCCATTTCCAAGGCGGAGAGCGTACACATTCAGATCGGGTGGCCGGTAAGGAGTAAGCGAGTTGTAATGCCGGTCAAGAACTGCAATCGCACCGGGTTTAAGAACGGGGTCCATTGGCTGCGCCTGAGCGGTGCTCAACCGTACAGCGATCAAACGCTGCCAGTGACGGCGAGAGGCGGCACGTTTCACACGGAGGTGATCGAAAAAACCGGCTGGCAGAGGAATCAGTTCAAGTATGGAGTTTCCGGAGATGGCGGGAGCGCTCATTGCAGTCGCTGCGGAGACGAGCGGTACGAGTTCCTGAGAGGAAAAGTCAGGATTGCGGCTGTGCATCCGCATCCGGGGGTTCACGAGCAAATCCTCGGTAGCGAGTAGTTGAGCGGACAAAACACGATCAAGCGCGTCCAGGCTAAGGCGACGTTTCTTATGCAGAAAATTCGAAATATGAGATGCGCGTAATCCTGTCTGCCTGGCCAGCAGGCCGCTTGTGAGCATGCCACGATCAATACGGCGCCAGATTTCAAGACGAAGGCGCTCGTGTAACTGCGAAAAGTTCATCTGTGGAAAGTTTTCAATAAGCTATACATCCGTACAGCTATGGTTTGCTTTAAGAAAAAGACTCAAAACTGTTTTACCTTTCAACGCCGCTTTTTACAGCAGTAGTAACCGACTTATCCCGTTTACGTGAAGAAACAGGGATTGACCTAAATATGCGGCCTCATTAGAGTCGGACTCACTTTCGCCAGAAAACAAAGCATCTATATCACCCCGTTGCCACGCTGATTAGCGACAGGCAACAGGGAGATCTGTTTCGACGTGTTTCCGCTGAAAGGGCGGGAAGCGGCGGAAACGGTTTGCTGCTTTTGTGTGCTGACGGATGCCTGGATGGCACCAGGCTGTAAGCCAATTCCCATGATTTGCGCGTTCATCCACGATCCACTAGAAACCAGGAAAAACCTGGCGCACAGCAGCGCATTAAGAACGTTGCAAGCTACCGGATTTTTTCCATCAGCTGCGGAAAACCAGAATGATGAATAAAACCGCATGTACCGGCTTTTGCCTTGGAGAACCAATGGTGTATTTGAGAGTCAATCTTAAAGTTTGCGAAGGGTGCGGCGGTCTATGGTTTCGCGCCCAGGGCGGTACGGAAGTTTATTGCGCAGGCTGCTCAGAGAAGTTACGCAGCTTTCCAAGCACGCGAAACCGCCGCAGAGCAGGACGTCCGCGAAAACATACCGGTTACACATTCACCGGATGCAAGAGCGGAGGCGTGCAATGAGCGCTGCTTTGACCCTGCCTCAAATATGGGCAACTTCTAACCCTGTCGAACAGACGCGGCCAATGCGGCTACGTCCGATAGAAGGCTTTGCATTCTATCGAAAGCACACAGAAGCGCTGCTTCGCCGTTATATGCAGATCTCGATGGAGATGGGCCGGACGCCGTCTTTGCTGGGAAATTATGTCTTTCGTGGCAAGGTATCGAGCTACCGCATCCATACTTTCGAAGACAATGTCATCTTTCTCTTCGACGTTGAGAAGTGTTTGAAGCGGTTGGATAGTTCCGCACAGGAACTCATAGCACGGATTACCCTACAGGACTATACGTATTCAGAAACAGCAGAACTTACAAATCAAAGCATGCGCTCGATTATCAGAAAGTATGGGGAGACGTTAGACAGATTAACGTGCATTTTTCTCGAATTAGAGCTGCTCAATCCAAATTCAAAAAATGTTGTCAAGGGGCAGAGGTGTCCAGGATAGACCGATATATAAGAAAAAGAATGAGTTAGCTCGATAAAAAAGTTGGCATGTAATTATGGGTCAACTTGGTATTCTAGATATAAGAGTAAAGAAGACAGCTAACAAGGGGCGCCTAAGTGGTGCCCCTTTCCTTTTTGAGCTTGTGCCGTTGAAAGACACGGCGGCTTAAGTAATCCGGCACATTCGGAACACATATCTAACTGGATTATTTGTGCGCCAGAGCGTTGTTCGCCACAAGGCTGCTTAAGGGAGCTGCAAAGGAAAGTTGAATGAACCAGGGACTGCTCCGAGATTAGAACATGCGTGTAAACGAGAAATGGAAGGCAAGCTTGCTGAGAAACACCAGAACCAGAAGCATGAAAAATCTATTGTTTATCTCTGTGTTGCTGGCGGCTATTCCGCATTTGACTGTCGCTCAGGTGACGACGACTACGGTGCAGGGTACAATTTACCGCGCGAATGGTTCAGCGGCCACTGGCACGCTGATATTGAGCTGGCCCGCATTTCTGACCATCGCGAACCAAGCCGTTGCAGCGGGAAACGTGACGGCATCGATAGGCCAGGATGGTTTTGTCTCGGTGAACCTGGCTCCTAATCTTGGGGCTACTCCCGAGGGAAGCTATTACACGGCTACCTATCACTTAAGCGACGGCACGGTGAGCAAGGAATACTGGGTGGTGCCAGCTTCTTCTACCGCCAGCATTGCTGCTGTGCGCGCACAACTAGCTCCGGCAACTGTTGCAGTGCAGCCGGTGAGCAAGGATTATGTAACGAGCTCGATTGCCGCAATTACAAACAGTTTTGTCCCTCTTGCGGGTGGAACGATGTCAGGGCCGCTGGTTCTTAACGGTGACCCAACGTCACAAAGTCAGGCGGCAACCAAGCGATATGCGGATCAATTGGCAGCCGCGGATCTTCCCCTGACGGGTGGCAGTCTGGCTGGGACACTCTCCACACCGAACAGCATCAGCAAACTGCCGCGTGTCGATGTCCGGCATCCAGACTTTGGCGCATCGGCAGGATGCACCAATGCCGCTGATCCGTCTGGAGTGAATGATTCTACGTGTGCCATTCAGGCAGCTATTGCCTTTGCCGCAGCGAATGGACAGGCTTATCAGTATCCAGCTGTCTATCTTCCAACGGGAACTTATAAGATCAGTAGCGCGATTCGGGTGCCCTGCCAGTTACAAGTTATCGGTGACGGGGGAAATGCCAGCGCAATTAAACAAACGAATAACTCGGCGAATGGGCTCACGGTTTATCCAGCCAGTGCGATGTATACCAATGGCTACACCTGCGCAGGTGGAATTACTGGGCTCGAGATCATGGGCACAGGGCATCTGCATACGGGGACACTGTTGGAAATCGATTCCGCATCGGGTTATTCGCTGACAAATCTGAAACTGTATAACTCTGGTGGACGCGGGTTGAGTCTGCAGGGAAGCTCAGAACGTGTTGTGAGCGTTGGGATCGAGATCGACATAGTACGTTGGCCTATGATTCTGACGACCAATACGAACGAAGATCATTTTTTCAAGCTGAACATTACCGGTCCAGGGCAGACCTACGATAACTATTGTTATAGCGTGAATTGCGCCAATGGTTTATATCCGCAAAGTGTTGGCGGGACGACCCTGGTTTCTGCGAGCCGTACGAATAACGTTGCCGCATACGTAGTGAGCGGCACGCCACCATCGAATCTGCAAGCCGGGCATATGGTCTCTTTTTCGGGCATTGCCGGAGACACGACACTGAATTGCAATACGCCCGGGTCTTTTTGCCGAGTTGCCAGCATCACGAACAACTCGCCCGCTTCCGGAGAATTCACGATTACGGTGAGCAGTCCGGGGACGAATAGCAGCGGGACTGTGAGCGGAGCGGCGAATACATTCGCGGTCGCAATCAGCCCGGACACGCATTCGGCAGTCTGGGTGAGCGGTGTAGATGTAGAGTTCAATGGAGGCTCGATCAAACCGCTGCAATATGCAGGCGGATTTCAGGTTGAGTATGCGGAAGGGACATCGATCCAGCACTTCTATCTGGAAGGGTTTCCCTATAACAATCAGCCACGCTTCAATGCAGGTATAACGCTCGGTGGCTACATGCCATACACGTCAACGACTGCTGCGATGCCAGGGGGCACAGCGGCGACTAGTGTGCCGGTGAAGGACACGTCATGGTGGCCAGTATATGTGAATGATCCTGGCGATATTTCGATCGCTGCTTGCGCGCTGGCGTATATCATGCCGCAGGCTGCTGCCGCGGGGAGCACAGCCGCATCAACCTATGTGCCGTCACTGCAACAAGGGCAATATGAAATTGTGAATGGATGCATGGCAGGTGATGGGTCGTTTCATATCACGTCCCGAAACAATTCTGGATCGACGGCGCCGTCTTCTACTGCATGGCCAGCAAATTCGATTGTGCACTATATTCAGCCCACCTCCTTTTATGGAGGTGGTATTGAACTGGCAAACAATCATATTGACCCGATAGTTCAAGTTTCTGCAACCAGCGGTTATGCCGCCAATGTGAGCGACACAATTGTGGGGCTTACTTCCGCCGATGTGATTGCGGGATTCGAACCGGATGGGTTATGGTTCAACCCCGTTGGCAGCGCTGTGGGAACGAGAGTTGGACAGGGTGTGATTGCCAACCTTCGCAATAACTCTCTTTACTTTGGCGATAACGAGCTGATGGGAGAGGGCTATGTAAAAGCACATAACAATGCTGTCCTGACGGTGGTTGGCAGCATGCGGCCTGCGCTTACTGGCGAGAATAGTGAAGTGGTAGCGGGAGGCCTGACGGCCAACGCGCAACAGGCATACTTCCAGGCTGTCCAGTATGCGACAGGGAGCAATGCCTTGTTTTCGCTGGAAAGCAGCACGATCCACCTGAGCGCTCAGAATGGTTTTTTCACGCAGTTACTGGGTGGCAACGACGCAAAGTTTGGTCCCAATCCTGGGGGCACCAATAGCAGCATTGTGGGCTCTCAGTTTGCGAATAGCTACTGCTGGTATGACACTCCGGCTGCTGGTGTGCA
>Ga0137415_10004157_pt1 | contig 14341 bp, 15 predicted proteins | sample CZODoug3_1_1_16f_FD_183082 | JGI IMG/M metagenome (GOLD analysis project Ga0137415, IMG submission 183082) | Vadose zone soil fungal communities from Angelo Coast Range Reserve, California, USA - CZODoug3_1_1_16fungal (Hybrid Assembly) | ecosystem: Environmental > Terrestrial > Soil > Vadose... | reverse complement strand
ACGGCACCGGCCGCTACATGACCGTCTGGCGCCGGGAGCCCGGCGGCTGGCGGATCTGGCGCTTCATGATCAACGAGCTTCCCAAGAGCTGAGGATGGACTCGCCGAGGCTGTAAGACCAGTCGCGACGACATCTTGAGGACCTAGTTGCATTTTTCAACGCGTTTACAATGTTGTGTACCGCTGAAACGCGCCCCTCCGTCCACTTCGCGCACTCTAATTCGCTGGAGGTTGCATGTCTGCGCGCTCGATGATTTGCCGTCTCGCCGTTTGCCTCGCGCTCCTGCCCGCGGCCGCCGCGGCGCAGCTGGACAAGATCCCCTGGGCCAAGGGACCGACGAAGGGCGTGCTCGGCGCCGAGGCGACGATCACCGTCCCGGCCAGCTGTCTCTTCACCGGCATGGATGGCGTCAAAGCATTTCTGGAAGCGACGCAAAACAATGCGTCCGGCAACGAGCGTGGGGTCCTGTTGTGTCCGGCGAACGGGACCAACGACACCTGGTTCGTGCTCTTTTCCTATGACCAGAGCGGCTACGTGCGCGACGACGAGGGCGCGAGCCTCGACGCCGACGCGATCCTCGAATCGGTGCGCCGTGGCACGGACGCGGGAAATCGCGAGCGGAAACGCCACGGCTGGGGCACGCTCACGGTGGAAGGCTGGGCCACGAAGCCGTTCTACGATCGCGCGACGAACAACCTGACCTGGGCGATCACCGCGCACGACAACGAGGGCGGCCGCACCGTCAACCACTCCGTGCGGCTGCTCGGCCGCGGCGGCGTAATGCACGCGGACCTCGTCACAACGCCGGAGCAGCTCGCCGTGCTCGTGCCCACGTTCAACACGATGATCGGCGGCTACACCTACTCCTCCGGGTACAAGTACGCCGAATGGCGGAGCGGGGACAAAGTCGCGGCGTACGGCCTCACCGCGCTCGTCGCGGGCGGCGCCGGCGTCGCGCTCGTGAAGTCGGGCCTGCTCGTCAAGTTCTGGAAGCTGATTGTCATCGGGTTTGCGGCGCTGGTCGGCGCGCTGAAGCGGTTGTGGTCGCGGATCACCGGGAAACGGAGCGAGATCCAGCCGCAGTGACGATTGTTTTTCTCGCGCTGCTCACGCTGATCGAAGGCGTGCGGCGCGTGCCGCGCGGGTCCGTCGTGTTGCACCGCGTGCTCTTCGGGCCATGGACCGTCGAGCCGCCGGAGGCGGGAGAGCGGGTGCGTCTCCTCGCATGGTGGTCGCCGCTGACGAGCGCGATCGTGCTCGCGCCACGGCAGAAGTACCGGCGCACCGATGCGGACGCGGTGCGCGCGCAGCTCGAGGGACGCGACGTCTACACTGCGCTGTTCGACCTGCGCGTGCTCGGCATCGTCGAGCTGCTCGCGCTGGTGCTGGGAGTGCCGTTCGCACTGCAGCGGTTCGGCGCGCTCGGATTCTTCGCTGCCCTCGGCGCGGTGTTGCTCCTCTGTCTCACGATCTTCGCTGCCTTGGCATTCAGCGCGCACGGCCTCGGCAAACCGTGGCGCGCGGCGCTGCGCTGGGCCTTGCCGTACATGTCCCCGTTCGCCGCGCCGCGTGCCGCCGACGTACTGCTCGAGGAGACGCTGCGGGACGTGCCGCCGTCGCTCGTCACTCGTGCCTTGCTTCCTGGGGACGCGTTTCTGCGCTGGGTTCGCCCCATTGTCTACGATGCCCGCAACGGACGAGAAGTCGATGGGCGCCTGCTCGAAGGACTCAACCTGAACGAGCTGGGTGCGTCCCTCGCGTCTCAAAATGGATCGGGGATGTGGTGCCCGCGTTGTGGTGCGACATTCGTTCAGGGAGAATCGTGCTCCGAATGCGATATTCACCTCGTCCCAGCGGGAAGCCCGTCCGCGTAACGGAGACTCTCATGCGTGCTATTACCGTCCTCGTGCTCGCCGCCGTCGCCGCGTGTGGGAAGGGGTCCAAGAGCGCGGCACCACCGCCGGCCGGTCCCCCGGCCGTGCCGACGGGCGCCGCCGAGTACACCGTGATCATCAAGAGCACGTGGACCAAGACGTCGCACCCCTTCGAGTATCCGTCGGGCGCGCATTTCTCCGGGATGATCGGCGCGTCGCACAATGCGAAGTACTCGATCTTCGCGATCGGCCGCCGGCCGACGCCGGGGCTCGAGCGTCTATCCGAAGAAGGGAAGCATTCGCCGCTCGACACGGAGATCCGCGCCGCGATCGATCAGGGCAACGCGCTGATGCTGTTCGAATCGGGTGGTCTCAAGAATTGGAAGGACTCGATGGTCGCGAGGGTGCGCGTCGATCCCGCGCATCCGCTCGTCTCCGTCGTGAACATGATCGCCCCGAGCCCCGACTGGTTCACGGGCGCGTCCGGCATCACCCTCGCCGACAACGGCGCCTGGATCACCCGCCGGACGGTGACGCTGTATGCCTACGACTCGGGCGGCGACGACGGCACGACCTACAACGCTCGCGACAAAGACACCAATCCCAAGAAGCCGACGACGCGCGCGGCGAACCGGCACTTCGTCATCAAGGGCCGCGTGAAGCCGGTGGCGACGGTGACGTTCGTCAGGAGGGCCTCGTAGGAGACTACAAGGTCCTCAAAAACCGCAACAACGTCCGCCGCTGGAGCGGCGTCAAGCGCATGAATCGGTTGCGAGCGCGTTGACCCTCTCCCCCGTGCAGCTCGATCGCCTGGCTGATCGTGGTGGCGCGGCCGTCGTGCAAGAACGCCGTGGCGAACCGCAATCCCATCAGCGGCTCAGTCCGGAACTCGGACGGCTGCGCCTCACCGAGGCAGATGTCCGCCAGGTCGGGCCCCATGTCGTGCAGCAGCAGATCTGTGAAGGCCGGCACGACCTGGAATCGCAGCGCAGGCACCGGATTGGCACCGGTCACGAGCGCCGGGACGTGGCATGAGGCGCAGCCGATCCTCCTGAACGTCACAGCCCCGATCGCGGCAGCAAAGTCGAGCGGCACGCGAGGTGGGGGCGCGAGAAAGCGCACGAAGGCATCGGCGGCGTCGAGCTGCTCGGCGCCGATCTCGGGCTCGGGCAGCGGGTCGATACCGGCGGGGAAGGGAAGTCCCCCGACGGTCTGCTCCGTCTGATTCACGGGGTTGGTGATCCCCATCTCCATGACGAACGCGTCCGCATTGAACTCGCGCAACGTCGCCGCCTGCGCCTTGCGGCCGAATCGCCCGAGGCGACCGTCCGCCGTCCGGTTGGGACGACCGGAAATGCCGTCGCCGTTGCGGTCGAGTGGATCCGCGCGCGCCAGAATCTCCGCGTCCGGCACCGCGTCGAGCAATCCGAATCCGAATAGGTCGGGCGTCGTGCGGTGACCGGAATCGGTGGCCGCCGCCGGAATCGGTTCCGACGTGAGGTTGAGGTACGCGCTCAAGGCGGGCGTGAGCTGTTTCTGTATCACCTGGCCGCCCACGGCAGCGAGATCGTCGCAGCGTGCTCCCGCACCGTGGAATGCCGTGGCGTGAAGCTCGATGTCCTCGCTGCCTTCCGCTGGGTCGTTGTTCCCGCCGCCGCCGACGACCGGCTGCTCGTGGCAGGACGCGCAGCTGACGGCGTTGAACAGCGGGCCGAGCCCCGTTTCCGGTGTGAAGACCGTTGCAAAGACGACGCGACCGGCCTCGAACCGGCGGCGCTGTGCCGCATCGAGATTCCGGAGCGCGGTGCCGAGCGAGGCCGGAACCACCATGAATTCGGGCGTTGGACCGCTCACGTCCGGCGGCGGGGCGGGCGGTAGAGCGGTCGGTGCATTCCTGTCGCAAGCCGCGACGCCGATGAGCGTCGCGAGGAGCAGTCTTCTCTGATTCGGGTGCAGCACGCAGCCCTCCGGGAAACGATTGAGGGGCGCGACGGCACCCTAGCCCGGCGCGGGAGGAAGGCGCCGGTCATATGGGTTTTGTTCGGGAAAATCGCGCAAGTGACCATTGACGCGCCGTGCTCAGTTGTGCTTGATTTCTTCTACTTTGATGAAGAAACGACTGGCAGGCTTCGAGGAGCTGGTGCTCCTCGCCACCGCGAGCCTCGGGGAAGAGGCCTACGGTGTGACCGTCCAGCAGCGCCTCGAGGCGGAGACCGGAAGCGCCGTCGCGCTCGGCGCGGTCTACGCCGTCCTCGACCGCTTGGAGCGCAAGGGCTACGTGCGTTCGGCGTGGGGCGAAGCGACGCCGCAGCGCGGCGGCCGCCGCAAGCGTATGTTCCGCGTCACCGCGCCCGGTGTCACTGCGCTGCGCGCCATGGGCCGCATCCGGTCGCGCCTCGCGCAACCGATTCCCAAACACGCATCACGCTATCAAACCTGAAGGGGGCATCGAGTGGTACCCGCGGCACTTCTCCTCGCGCTGATTCAAGGACCGCCACCCGAGACCACGGGCAGGATCGTCACCGCGCACCAGTGGGTCGTGCGCCTGGGCCGGGACATGAGCGATTCGATCTGGCCCGGCTTCCGCCCGGACACGATTCCGGTGGCCTACGTGGTCCGGGGCCAGGGAACGCTGCTGCTCGGCTGGCGCGGCGAGCTGCCGCAGGGGTTCCTCCCCATCACCGGGCTTGCCGGCGGTGGTGGCTGGCTGTCGTCGGCGGATCGCGGTGCCGCGAGCACCGGCACCGAGCTCGAGGGTCGTCCCACGGCGCAGGTGGTGGTGAACGACTCGCTGGGCGTCGCCGCGCTCCTGGGACTCACGACGCACGAGGCGTTTCACGTTTTCGAGGCGGCTTCCAAAAAAGAGGGCAGCCGGTTCGGCCGCGGCGAGAATTCCTTCCTGGTCACGAGTTATCCCGTCTTCGATCCCCAGAATGAAGCCGGGATGGCGCTCGAGGGGCGGATTCTCGCCGCGGCAGAGCAGGCGGAGACCAAAGTCCGCAAGCGCGCCCTCGCCCGGCAATTTCTCGCGGTGCGGGAATCGCGCCACCGGACGCTCGGTGCCGAGCTCGCCGACTTCGAGCAGCTCGCCGAATTGAATGAAGGGCTCGCGGAATACACGCTGGTCCGGGTGCTGATGCTCGCGGCGCGGCAACGCGATTTCCCCGATCGCGCCGGTGCGGGGCGATTGCAGACGAGCAAGCTCATCGGTCTCCACAAGCTCACCGAGGATGTGACGCTCTCGATCCGGCTGCGCTACTACGCAACCGGTCCCGCGCTCGGCCTGCTGCTCGACGCGCTCGAGGGACCGTCCTGGAAGACGCGCCTGATGAATCAGAACCTCACCGTGCAGGACGCATTGGCCGACGCGACGGGGTATCGCTCGCAGGAGCTCGGCCTGCGGCGGCAGGCCGAATCGACGTTCGTGATCGCCACCCTGCGACGTTCGGCCGATTCCGGCGTCGCCGGGCTGCGTGCCTTCCGCCGGGCACAGGTGGACAGCGTGCTCGCCGCGCCCGGCGTCCTGCTGGTCGTCACGGTCGAGGGCCGCTACCTCGGCCTGTGCGGGATCGATCCGCAGAATCTCCTGCAGGTCGAGCCCGGCGTGCTACTGCACACGCGCTGGCTGCACGCCTGCGCCGGCGACGCGTTCCAGGCCACGTTCAATACGCCGGTCGTGCAGGATCGCAATGCGCAGAGCCTGCGCGCCGTCGTGGGCACCGACTCGACCGTGACCGTGACGGTCGGCGCGCAGGGCGATGTGCGGATCGAGTCGCCGCTCGTCTCGCTGCACGCGACGAAGGCCGACGTCTCTCGCGATGGGCGGGTGTTGACGGTTAAGATCAAGACTTAGTGGCAGCCTCTTCCTACGACGCGATCCCCGACTTCGGTCTGCTCTACGACAGCGTGCCGCTGTACGCGGCGCGCCAGGACGTCGGCTTCTATGTAGAGGAAGCGAAAGCCGCCCGCGGCCCGGTGCTCGAAGTGGGGTGCGGCACCGGCCGGATTCTGTTGCCGATCGCGCGTGCCGGCGGCTCGATCACCGGATTGGACGGCTCCCCCCAGATGCTCGAGCGCTGTCGCGCGAACCTCGCGGCCGAGCCGGGCGCGGTGCAGGGGCGCGTCCGACTGGTGCTGAACGACATGCGCACCTTCGACCTCGGTGCGACGTACGCACTGATCATCGCGCCCTTCCGCGTCGTGCAACATCTCACGACGATCGACGATCAACTGCGCTTTCTCGCGACCGTGGCGCGCCATCTCGCGCCAGGGGGGGGGCGCCTCATCTTCGACGTCTTCAATCCGCGATTCGACATGCTGGTGAACGCGGACGGTGTGGAACGTGAGGATACGCCCGAGCAGCGCCTTCCCGACGGACGCACCTTCCGCCGCGCATATCGCGTCGCGCGGGTGCGCTGGCTGGATCAGGTGAGCGAAGCGGAGCTGGTCTACTACGTCGATGGCACGCGGTACGTGCAGGCGTTCGAGATGCGCTGGTACCTGGTCGCCGAACTGCGCAACCTGCTCGCGCGGGCCGGCTTTCGCGTGCGGGAGATGTACGGCGACTTCGTGCGGGGCGCCGTCGTGGACGGGTGCCCCGAGCTGGTGGTTACGGCTGAATTTGGGTCAGCGTGATCGCGTCCGCATGCGCGTTGACGACGTGCTGGCGGAGGGTATGGCCGCTCGCGCTCGCCTTCACTGTCACGTCCCCCGCCAAGACATTCGCAATGTAGGCGACCCCGTCGTCCGCGGTGGATGTCGCCGTCGAGCTCGGCACGCCGCCCGCGTTGTAGCGCACGGTGCCGGCCGGCGTACTCGACACGGTGGCACCCGCCACTGGCGTGCCGGCGCAATTCGTCACGACCAGGCCGATGAATCCATCGCCCGCCACAGGCGTGATGCCTGCCGCTCCGGCCAGAAATGAAAACTCCGAGCTCGTGATCATGAGCACGTTCTCGGTCGCGTCGGCGGCGAGGGGAACCGCGGGATACGCATACGTAGAGATGTGCGTGCTGTCGGTGACCCGCACGTATCCGTTGACCGGCGTTGCACCCGTGGTGATCGTCAGGCTGTAGAACCCCGGCGTGTTGCTGGTGTCTGCTGCCAGTGTCGTTGTGTCGCCGGTCCGAAACGCGAAGACGTAGGCGCCGCCGAGGGCGTTCGGCGAGAGCACGTTTTTCCTCACCTGTCCCGTCACCGTAATTATGGCTGGTGCCGTCGTCGGGAGGGGCTGACCGAGACATTCGAACCCGACCGCGGGCCCGCTGGAGTTGTTGCTGCAGGCGGCGAGGCCGGCGGCGATGAGAGCGAAGGGGAGCGTCGGCGTTGCGCGATGCATGAACCCAGACCTGTTGTGGTTTGTGCAGAATCTACCCAGAAAAAGCATCTTTGTACGCATGACTGAGAGCCCCAGCCGCGTCGAAGCCTTCAGCGACGGCGTCTTCGCGATCGCCATCACCCTGCTGATCCTCGAGATCCGCGTCCCGCATGGCGATCAGGACCTGTGGGCCGGCCTGGTCGCGCTCTGGCCCTCGTACATCGCGTTTCTGATGAGCTTCGTCGTCATCCTCATCATGTGGGTGAATCACCACGAGCTGCTGCGCATGGCGAAGGGCGTGAATTACCCGTTCCTGTTCGCCAACGGCTTCCTGCTCCTGACGGTGACGTTCGTTCCGTTTCCCACCGCCGTGCTGGCGCAGAACCTCGCGACACCCGACGCGACAGTGGCGGTCGCCTTCTATTGCGCGACGTTCGTCGCGAACGCTCTCCTCTGGAACGTGTTGTTCGCGACCATGGTGCGCGGCGGCTTGCTGCGCCCGGAAGTGACCGCGGAGGCCGTGAGCAAGGTGCGTCGCGCCTATTACTTCGGTATCCTGGTCTATGCGGCGGCCACCGCGCTCGCATTCGTTAGGCCGGTCCTCGGCCTGCTGCTCAATGTCTCGCTGTGGGGTGTATGGATCACACTCGGATATCGCGCGGAAGCATCTGCCTCGTCGCGGCGCTCCTAGCCCCGGCCTGCAAGCGCTCTGACGGAGACTTCGCCGCGATGCAGACTCGCGGCGCCCACGTCATGGGCGTCGACCAGTACACCTCGGCGCACGTCTTCGAGGACCTGCCCGACGGCGGCCGCGTCGTCCTGGAGCGCGACGATCTCGCCGACAGCGCCGCGATCGCCACGATCCGCGTGCACATGCGCGAGATTGCCGCGTCGTTCCGTGCGGGCGATTTCAGCAAGCCGTTCCAGGTGCACGCGCAGGCCGTGCCCGGCACCGCGGTGATGCGCGAGCGACGGGCGGCGATCAGTTACGTGCCGATCGATCGCGCGCGGGGCGGGGAAGTGCGGATCACCAGCCGCGACCCGGCCGCGGTCCGCGCGATTCACGAGTTTCTGGCGTTTCAGCGCGCCCAGCACCACGCCGCAGGGCATTAGCAGGCGGCAGGGGGTTGCCCTTTACCGCCCCCTACCGCCTCTTACCGCCATCTACCGCCTCCTTCGAGGTTCACATGCCCACCCCCGTCGTGTTCATCCACGGACTTTGGCTCCACGCCGACTCCTGGAAGCCCTGGATCGAGCTGTTCCGCGCCGCCGGTTACGATCCGATCGCACCGGGCTGGCCCGGCGATTCACCCACCGTCGCGGAATCGAATGCGCACCCCGAGCGCATTGCCAATGTCGGGATCGACGACGTCGTGGAGCACTACGCCGCCATCATTCGCAAGCTGCCCACCAAGCCGATCGTGATCGGCCATTCCTTCGGCGGTCTCGTCGCGCAGAAGTTGCTGGGCATGGGGCTCGCGGCGGGAGCGGTCGCGCTCGACCCCGCGCAGATTCGCGGCGTGCTGCCGCTGCCGCTGGCGCAGCTGAAGAGCGCGTTCCCCGTGTTGGGAAATCCGTTCAATTATAAGAAGGCCATTCCGCAGACGCTGAAGCAGTTCTTCTACGGCTTCGGGAATGCCGTTTCCGAGCAGGAATCGAACGCGCTGCATGCGAAGTACCACATTCCCGCACCGGGCAAGCCGTTGTTTCAGGCCGCGCTCGCAAACGTCTTGCCGAACACGCCCGCGAAGGTGAACACGAAAGCCGCGCGCGGGCCGCTGCTGATCACCGGAGGCGGCAAGGACCATACGGTGCCGGAAGTCGTGTCGCGGTCTGCCTACAAACTGTATCGCAAGTCGCCCAGCGTGACCGAGTACAAGGTGTTCCCCGACCGTGGCCATTCGCTCACCGTCGACAGCGGGTGGAAGGAAGTGGCGAACGCGTCGCTGACGTGGCTCAAGAGCAAGGGCCTTTGAGAGGATTGGTCCTCGTGGTACTGGTGGCAGCCTGCCTGCCACCACCTACCGCCCCGGTTGTCCCGTGGCAGCCGCCGCCTCCCGGCAGAATGTTCGATAGCGCAGTCGCGGTCCTGCGGCGCGGTTATTACGACACGCTGTTCGTGCGAGACAGTCTCAACGCCTTAGCCGCCGAGTTCCGGCCCGCCGCGGTCGCTGCGAGCGACGACTCGATCGAGCGCGAGGTCATTCGTCAGCTCCTCGGGCGCTTTCCCGCCTCGCATCTCGCCCTCTTGTCCGGACAGGAGCGCGATGCCTTGTGGTACGATCTCGCGGGCGAGAAGCACCTGATGTTCGGCATGCAGCTCATCGAGTCGAACGGCCGTTATTTCGCCTCGATGGTGCTGACAGGTGGCCCGGCGTATGCCGCCGGAATTCGGGACGGGGACGAGATCGCCGCCATCGATAGCGTGCCTCCCGCACGCAGCCCGCATCGGGATTGGCGCGAGGACGACATCTATCTTCCCGACGAGCGTGACCCACCCACATACGGTCTGCGTTCGGTGCCCGGTCCCGCGCTCGCGCTGCAGGTCGTGCGCGTGCCCGGTGGTGACACGGCGACAGTCCGCGTCGCTCCCGGTTCTTATTCTGCCCTCGATGCGACGCGGGCCAGCGTCCGGGTCGTAACCCGCGACAGCATTCGGGTTGGCTACATCCGCTGGTGGTACATCCATTGGAAGGACTTGGTCGCGGGATTCCGACAGGCGTTGCAGGGGCCGCTCGCGCCGAGCCAGGCGCTGGTCCTCGATCTGCGGGGACGTGGCGGGAGTGAATCCGCAGTGCGGGATATTCTGCGACTGCTCGCTCCAGGCAAGAAGCAACGGTTCAGAGGACCGATCGTGGCGCTGATCGACCGGCAAACCCGGAGCGCGAAAGAGCAGCTGGCTTATGAACTGCGCGCGCAGGGACTCGGCCGGCTGGTCGGGGAGCCAACCGCGGGGGCGTATATCCCGGCGGGGTTCGCGGACCTCGGCCGCAATGTCGTACTGATGTTTCCCCTGGGCGACAAAGTTCCGAACCCGTACATGCCCCTGATCGAAGGACACCCGATACAACCCGATGTCGCGGCGCCGTGGGTCGGTCCATACGCTGGTGGACAGGATCCCCTGATGGAAGCGGGGATCGCGGAAGCGGTTCGACTCGTGCGTGCGGGACGCGGGCTCGACTCTGTCAGGAATCGGTAGAGGCTGTCCCATTCCCTGGCGGCGAAGCCTAGCGGCGGTAACTCTACACGCATGAAGATCACATTCCTTGCGATCCTGGCGCTGTGTCTCGCGTCGTCGGCTCGCGCCCAAGCCCCCGGCCACTTCCCCCCCGATTCGCTGATCAACGTCAAAGTCATTCCGAAAAGCACGCCCGTCATGCAGGTCGTCGGGATGATGCGCAACTTCGCCGGCGCACTCGGCGTGCGCTGCCCGTACTGCCACGTCGGGCAGGAGGGACAGCCGCTCGCCCAATTCGATTTCGCCAAGGATGAGAAGCGCACCAAGCTGACGGCGCGGCAGATGATGCGCATGGTCGAAGAGATCAACCGCCGGGTCGACACGCTGCCCGAGCACGCGCAGCTGGCGAGTCACGTAGAAGTGACGTGCAACACCTGCCACCGCGGCGTCAGCCGGCCCATGTCGCTCGAGCAGCTGATTCAGGAGACCGCGCAAACCGCGGGGGCGGACTCCGCGACGCGCGCCTATCGCGCGTTGCGTGAGCGCTACTACGGCCGAGCGGCCTACGACTTCGGCGAGCCGACGCTGGACGTCGCGGCGTTCCGTCTTGCGCGCGCGGGGAAGTTCGACGAGGCGTTCGCGATCCTGCGACTCAACGAAGAGCAGTTCCCGACGTCGTCGAATCTCGCGACCTTCCGCGCCACCATCGATCTGATGAAAGGCGACACCGCCGCGGCGATCGCCGCGTTCCGCGAAGCGGTGCGCCGCGACTCGACGAACGGCGAGGCACAGGGACGGCTACGGCAGCTTACTCGACCGTAGCCTTGTTGATCCTGTCGAGCTTGGGGAATTGACGGGCGAGATACTTCTCGCCCTCCACGTTCAGCCGATATTGCTCCGGCCCGCGCCCCTGGGGCGCGCCCTCGCCGTACCCGCCGAACAGCTTGTCCACGACGTCCATCCCCTCGACGACCTGCCCGAACGGCGCGAAGCCGCTCGCGTCGAGCCGGTTGTTGTCGCCGTAATTGATGAAGATCTGGGTCGTGCGCGTGCCCGGCCCTGCGGTCGCGTACGTCACCATGCCGCGGACGTTGGTGCGCCGCACCGGATCGTCGGGAAAGACGCGCGGCCGCCACGCCGCCGTCACCCCGGTATCGCCGTGGATCCCGAACTGCGCCATGAATCCGGGAATCACGCGAAAGAAGCGCACGCCGTCGTAAAAACCGGAGCGGACGAGGTTGTAGAAGCGGTCGGCGCCGCGCGGCGCCCAGGCGCGGTGCACCAGGATGACGAAGTCGCCCGTGGTCGTGCTGAAGCGGGCGCGGAAACTGTCGGGCGCCTGCTGCGCGAAGCCGGGATCGGCGGGGTTATGGAAGTCGAGGGCTCCGGCGGCGGTCTTCGGTGTCGGCTTCCGACAAGCCGCCACCGCGAAGACGGTCCACGCCATCATGGAGACGTATGGGAAGGATCGCATGTCGCTATGCTAGCCGGTGCGAATGCCGTTCGCTATACAGTAGAAGGCCTGTTCGAGTCGGGCACGCAGGCCCCGGCGATGATGCGCCCATGCGATAGGTCACGGATCACGATACGCCACCAGGTGTAACCACTTGAGCAGATGCGACTGATCGCCGCCGTCGTCAGCGTCATCCTCCTCGCCGCAGTCGTGGCCTGCGGAGACAGCACAGGCCCCGAACCGCCGTTTTCCATTTCCGTCTCGATCAAGTCCAGCACCGGGCCGACGTTCGTCGACTTCGACACGTTGGCGCAGATCGAATGCGACGTCACGCTTCAGGCCGTCGCGCGCGGACCGGGCACGGCCACGTGGGGGGCCGGAACGTTCTACACGTATTTCGGGCCCGATCGCGCGACGCCGCTGGATTCCGGCACGCTCTCCGCCGCGACGATCCAGGAGTCCTGGGGCGCCCCCACGATCGACTCGACTCAAGCGCGTGAGGCGCAGTGGCGGCTGTCGGCATCGATTCCGTTCGACCTCGCATTCGCGTTTACGTACAACAGGAACAACGGGCAGGTGACGCGCACGTCGCCGCTGAAGGTCACCTGTGGCCCACCCATCCCCGCCGGCACGAGTCCACCGAAGTTCAGCAGCGCCGGGACCAAACCAGGCAGCGGAGCAATCGACGGCGGCGACACGCTCACCGTTTCCTATGCCGTGGGAAGCACGATCGGCATTTGGGAATCCCGGATTGAGCTGAGCGGGGCGTGCACGATCTCGCGCGTTTTTCCGGAACACCTGGTGACCGCGGCCACGCGATCGGTGCAGATCGTCATTCCGGCCGGGTGTGTCCCCGGAACCCCGCTGAACGTCCGCATCCGGGCGTTCGATGCCGCCGGACAGGGAGTACAAACGCAAATCGCGACATTGTCGCTGATCGATCGTAAGCCACCACGCACGGTCTTATACGTGGACTGGTTATACAATTCGCCACTCGGTGCGTACGTCCTGGGCGGAGATTCGCTTCTTGTGGGAGTGGGCGGATCGGACAACAACGCGATGAGTGCGCTGTTCTGGAGATTGGCGCCCGTCGGAACGGTCGATTCGATGCTCGGCGGACAGCCCTTCTTCGGCCGGCAGGTGGCCGTGGGAACGCCCGATTCCAGTGCGGGAAAGGTCGTCATGCGTGCCTGGAGTCGCGATGCAGCCGGCCTCGTAAGTGACACGGCGCTCGCGCCCGCGGATAGCGTACGCGTGATCCCGAATCGCAGCCATCCAATCCGTGAAAGCGTCGTCATTCCCGCAATCGGAGCCATGACCCTGGCCGAGCGGCGCGGCATGGTTTACGTGCTCGTTGCGAATCCGCCGGAGATTCTCGGCGTGTCAGTGCAATCGCTGGCTGTCACTGACACGATCCCGCTCGAGTCGGCAGGCGCTGACATCGACCTGACGACGGGTGGCGATTCCTTGGTGGTGACGCTACCGGCTCAGCGAGTTGTCGGCGTCATCGACCTTACCGCGACGCCGCGCTCGGTGACCTTGCTGCCGTTGCCGTCGATGGCAGCAGGCAGTTCCCCTACGCGTATCCGGACTCTGGCCAACGACCACGCGTTCGTCACGGTGAGCAGCGATGGAGTGTATCAGACGTTATTGGAGCTCGATTTGCGAACGGGGGTCGATGGCGTACGCACCGATGTCGGTGCGAACGGTTTCCTGGGGCCGGCCGCGATGCAACGATCGTCTGATCATCGCGTCATCGCCCTCGACGCGCGGGGTTCGTACCCCCCGACGCTGCAACGCTATGATCTCGGCACGGACACCTTCGGGAGCGCTGTCGCTCACGTGGCGTGGTGGGAGCCGGCCGTCGACGGTACCGGCGCGCACATCGCAATGGGTCCGACGGTCTTCGATGCCGCGCTCAACGTGCAGCGCGTCTGCGAGACACCGGCGGCCGGCCAAGGTTTGTTTGTGGGTGCGCTGTCGTACGACGGCTCGATACTGTATCACACCATGGGGCCGTTCGGTCTGCTGCGCGACAGCGTCGCGAATGGCCAGCTGGTCGAGCGCACCCGGCTGCCATTTAACGTGCCGTACCTTCTTACGGCATCGAGTAACGGCAAGATGATGATTGCATACGAAGAGCCGTACCACAGAATCGCGGTCATCGACCTGCCGTAGCTCCACTCGTCTCCCCAGATCTTGGGAGCGGGGTAGGATTCAGGCATGAGCGAGGTTGCACGCTCCGCTCCCCGGCGCCGATGTCTGGGTGCGCCTCCAGCGACCCGGTCCCGTACCAGCAGGTGGCGACCGGCTGCGGCGTGGTGCTGGTCTGGACCAAATACATGAAATAGGGCTGAAATCGGTGATTTGGGGCCCCGCGCGCAGCCCTCAGGAGCGTTATCTTAATTGCGCATGGCCGATAGCGGTCAACCCAATCGTCCTTCCCGCGGGTCGGGTTCTCTCACGGTTCACCTCGCCGACGAGCTCGACGTCTACTTCAATGAAGTCGCCCACGGCCG
>Ga0137415_10004155_pt1 | contig 14343 bp, 10 predicted proteins | sample CZODoug3_1_1_16f_FD_183082 | JGI IMG/M metagenome (GOLD analysis project Ga0137415, IMG submission 183082) | Vadose zone soil fungal communities from Angelo Coast Range Reserve, California, USA - CZODoug3_1_1_16fungal (Hybrid Assembly) | ecosystem: Environmental > Terrestrial > Soil > Vadose... | reverse complement strand
GATCTTACGACGCGGGAGCTGGAGGTTCTTCGACTCATTCGCGATGGCCATCGCAACAAGCAGATTGCAGATCAACTCTCGATTGCGGAAACCACGGTTAACTTCCACATCAAGAACCTCGTGGACAAGCTGGGAGCCAATGATCGGACGCATGCAGTGACGATTGCGGTCCGCCGAGGTCTGCTTCCAATCTGATCGCATTTCAAGGCTGTAGAAAACTGCAGGACGCTCGCTGTAGATTTCGGTGTTTCGCGAGAGTCGCGAATTCAGTAACGTAAAACGCAAAAGGTGCGAGTAAAGCGCATCCCCAGCCTCCGCGCCCAGGATTAATAGAGCCCTGGGATCTTGCGGCGTCTGCGGTGCATGTATGTTGTTCGGGAGAAGGAGCTCAGGATTGGCCAGGAGCCCGCTCGAAAACCGCCGTGCAGACTCTGTTGCAGAAGCAGACAGGTTGAAAATTCCGCGCTGTCATTTTTTCTACCTCATGTTGTTTCTCTTCGCAGTGAGTTCGGTCTGGGCAGTCGATCCGTCACGCCACATCTCCCAATATGCACACACCGCCTGGAGGATTCAGGACGGAGTTTTTAGCAGTTCGGCGAATGCTATTACACAAACCATGGATGGATATCTGTGGATAGGAACAGAGGCCGGTCTGTTGCGCTTCGATGGGGTTCGATTCGTTCCGTGGATTCCTCCACATGGAAAGCGTCTCCCCTCTTCTAACGTCACTTCTCTCCTGGGTGCCCGCGACGGAGGTTTATGGATCGGGATGGAAGGAGGTGTCAGCCATTGGGACAATCGGGACTTAACCAATTATCTCGTCGAGCCGGAACGAATCAATTCCATCATCGAAGATCGCAGCGGAACAGTGTGGTTCGTGCGTAGCCGTGGAAGCGATGCGGCTGGCGGTCTTTGCAGCATCATCGGCCCGAGCACGCACTGCTACGGAAAGGCAGATGGAGCTCCAGGGGCCGACCTCGCATCATCTCTGGTCGAGGACAGCCGGGGTAACTTTTGGATCGGTGCCTCTTCAACATTTGTCCGCTGGAAACCAGGATCATCAGCCACGTTCTCCTTAAAGGAATTGAAATCAAAGGAAGGAGTTGCCGGCGTTAGGGATGTTGTTCCTAACCTCGACGACTCCGTATGGGTGGGAATGGATTTGGCTGGCCGGGGCAAGGGACTTCAGCAATTAGTACAGGGTGTCTGGGAGCCATTTGTAACGCCCGAATTGGATAGCAGCACTCTGGAAGTTCAAGCGTTGTTCCGGGACCGCGAAAACGCCCTTTGGATTGCAACCCTCAGACAAGGCGTCTACCGCATTAATGGCCGCAAAGTGGATCATTTTTATAGTGCCAACGGCCTTTCCAGCGACTACGTGAACCAGTTCTATGAGGATCGTGAAGGCAATCTGTGGGTCGTCACGTCCAGTGGCATTGATTGTTTCCGCGACATGCCAGTCGCTTCCTTTTCAACCCGTGAAGGATTAGCCACGCCAGAGGTGGATTCTGTTCTAGCCACAAAGGATGGCACTGTCTGGATAGGAGGGGCCGAAGCTTTGGACGCTCTTCATCAGGACAGCGTGTCTTCTACTCGAGCAGGGAAGGGCTTGCCGGGAGATCAAGTTACGTCGATGCTCGAAGATCATGCGGGCCGGTTGTGGGTCGGGGTAGATCGCACAATGTCAATTTACAAGAACGGAAGGTTCAGGAGGATCGCCAGGCCGGATGGCACTCCGATTGGACTCGCCGTCGGGATGACGGAAGATGTGGACAAAAACGTCTGGATTGAGACTACTGGCCCCCCCAGAACGCTCATTCGCATTCACGATCTTAAAGTGCAAGAGCTGTTTCCGGCGCCAAAGATGCCGGCGGCGCGCAAAGTCGCGGCCGATCCCCAAGGCGGCATATGGTTGGGTCTAATGAATGGCGATCTGGCTCGATATTCGCATGGCAAGACAGAAATCTTTCCTTTCAAGCACGGCGAGGATTCTCGTGTAAATCAGCTCATTGTCAATTCCGATAGTTCGGTATTAGGAGGAACACCGCTGGGACTCATCGGATGGAAGCAAGGAAAACAGCAGGACCTGACAGTCCGGAACGGCCTACCTTGCGATGCTGTGTATGCACTCATGGAAGATAACCACCACGCTCTTTGGCTGAACACCCAGTGTGGGCTCATCGAAATTGCAGGGAGCGAAATGCAACGATGGTGGGCACAGTCCGACATCACAGTGAAGGTTAAGACTTTCGACGCATTCGACGGTGTGCAACCTGGCCGCGCTCCCTTCGCGGGAGCCGCAAAATCTCCTGATGGACGGTTGTGGTTTGCAAATGGTGTCGTGCTGCAAATGATCGATCCCGATCATCTGACTTGGAATGCACTACCTCCGCCGGTGCATGTTGAAGAGGTAATTGCCGACCGAAAAAGCTATCCTCCTGGTAGAAATCTTCGTCTTCCTCCCCTCACGCGTGATCTCGAAATTGACTATACGGCACTGAGCTTTGTGGCTCCACGGAAAGTGCGCTTTCGCTATAAGCTTGAAGGCCGCGATGCAGTCTGGCAGGAGCCAGGAACACGGCGGCAAGCTTTTTATAGTGATCTTCGCCCGGGGAGATACCAGTTTCGGGTAATCGCATGCAATAACGATGGCGTCTGGAACGACGTCGGGGCCGCCTTAGACTTCAGCGTCGCGCCCGCGTGGTATCAGACCAACTGGTTCCGTGCTCTGTGCCTTATCTGCGCTGGCGTCATGGTATGCGTTATCTATCGACTACGTGTTCGTCAGATTTCGGGAGCCATCGGCGCCCGCTTCGATGAGCGCTTGGCGGAACGGACTCGTATGGCGCGGGACCTGCATGACACCTTTCTCCAGACTGTTCAAGGCAGCAAACTCGTTGCGGATGATGCCTTGGAGCCGTCCACCGATCTCATCCGAATGCGTCGAGCCATGGAACAGCTCTCCGTGTGGCTTGGAAGGGCCACGCAAGAAGGACGGGCGGCTCTGAATTCCCTGCGCACGACGACGCAGACAAACGACCTCGCAGAAGCTCTCCGGCGCGTGACCGAGGAGAGCGCCATCCCCAGCGTTATTGCGGTCACATTTTCGGTGATTGGTGATCCAAAAGAGATGCATCCCATCGTCCGTGATGAAATCTATCGGATCGGTTACGAAGCCATCCGGAACGCCTGTACACATTCGGGGGCAAGTCGATTGGAAGTGGAGCTAAGATATGCCGATGACCTTGCCTTACGTGTGAATGACAATGGCACAGGGATTGACCCGGCTGTCGCGGATAGGGGGAAGGACGGACACTTCGGACTGCAAGGGATGCGGGAGCGTGCCGCTCGCATCGGAGGCAAACTCACGCTCGGCAGTTCTTCTAACTCCGGGACTGAGATTAGGCTAACAGTTCCCGGACGTATCGTCTTCCGGAAGACGATGCCCGCTCGACGGTCTTTGTTTACAAAGATGACAAACCTTTTTCGCTGGAAAGACCAATCCTCCAATCTGGACTGATTCCATTCGTAGCGTTTTCCACCCCCAGCCATCACACCTGTAGAAAAATCTAGGCTGAATTCTGTGGTTTCTGGGGTGTTCAGAGATTCCGAACGCGAATAACGTGTCGGCAAGGTGACTCGTGTTCCATTCCAACAAGCCGAGGATCCCAGATCTCCGAGCCGACTATGCGCAGCATGCTGACCTCTGCGACGTATTTGGGAAAGACACGAAGCCTTTGTATCTGCTCGCCTTCTTACTGACGGCAAATCACAAAGAATCTGAGCAGTGTTTTGTCTCAACGTTTGAGGATGTTTTCAAAGAACCGGCGGTGTTTAAGGAATGGGCTCGATCCTGGGTAAAGCGCAGGCTGATCGAGAACGCAATCGGGATTGTTTCGCCCGCGTCAGCTCGAAACGGCCAGAAACGCGATCTCTGGTGCGCAGCGAAACGCGAGACACAAGGAGAATACGAAATCGATACCGTGACCAAACTGGCCGCCCTCGAGCGCTTCGTTTTTGTCATGTCGATCCTGGAACGCTATTCAAATTGGGACTGCGCTCTGCTGCTGAAATGCAGCATGGACAAAGTAGTTCAGGCACGGATGACAGCCTTGCGCCGACTTGCAGATCTCGCCGCACTCTTTCCGCGAGGCGATCGACTGCCAACGCCGCGTCTAGGAGTCACGCATCTCAGGAATGACTCGTGTGCTGGTTGCAGCACTCCCTCAATTCGGTAGGTCGGACGCAAGCGGCAGCGGCGTGAGCGTAGCAGCCTCCGACGTGATGAGCTTGATGATTGGCTGGAATTCTGATGCTAACTCGAGCGTGTAGCGCCGCAAGAAGGCGAGTCGACGGTTTAGAAGGCACACACCATGAGCAACCACTTGACACCGTTTGATCCTCGCAAAAGCAACCACTTGCGGACCGCGATAGTGGACTCCGTGACGCATGAGCTGCGCACACCCCTGACTTCGATAAAAGCTTCTGTGACGGCTCTACTCACAAATTCGGGTTTGCAACCTTCGCAGCGCAACGACCTCCTCATCGTAATTAACGAGGAGGCGGACCGCCTGAACCAGTTGGTTGGTGAGGCTGTCGAAACTGCGCAACTCGATACAGGCGTGAAACTCGACCTGAAACCGTATGCGATTGAGGAGATCATCGACGCCGCAAGAAAAGAGTGCAGGACACTGCTCCGCCGGTGTTCGATTTCGGTTCAATTACAACAGGGGTTGCCAGCTGCCCGCGCCGACCTGAAACTGGCCAAAAAAGCGCTGATGCAGTTGCTGGAAAATGCGGCCAAATATTCGCCGCCCGATGAGCCGATCACCATCACAGCCGAGTTGACTGGAAATGTTGTGCTGACGAGCGTGGCAGACCGGGGCAGCGGGATTGACGATTCCGAACAGACCTTGATTTTCGAGAGGTTCTATCGCGGTAAGGACCATCGCTACGCGGTCCAAGGAACTGGAATGGGATTGCCTATTGCCAGCGCGATTGTCAAGGCGCACGGAGGCACGCTGTCCGTTACAAGCCGGCGGGGGCACGGCAGCATTTTTTCATTCACTTTGCCGATTGATCAGAAGCTATGAGCGAGAAGTCTTCAATCCGAGCGGTGATGGAGCTAGGACTGTTAAAAGTGGCCTGCGTATTCGTCACAGCATTGTTCGTACTCCTTTTTGCAGACGCGCAAACGAATGGCGGAGCGGTACTCACTCTCGACCAAGCGCTCGTACTTGCTAAGGCCAATAATCGAGACCTCAAGCTGTTTGGACTTGACGTGGGCAAACAGCGAGAAGCATTGGGCGAGGCGAGGACGCATTTGTATCCTCGGTTCGACACGTCCGTACTTGCGGCCGAGTTGCTGACACCGCTCGATTTCACAATCAAGAAAGGGCAGTTCGGCACTTTTTCAGGAACGGGGCCAATCCCGGGATCTAACACCAATCTTCACACGCCTGCGCGCCCTATAGCGATTGCCTCGGTCACTGCGACCCAACCGCTTACACAATTGATTCGCATACATCTATTCATCGCGGATCAGCGGCTCAAGGTCGATGCGGCGCAGTTATCCTTCGACCAACGCGAACAGAAGCTAACCGACGATGTTCGACACTCGTATTATCACGTTCTCCAGTCACAGATTCAGTATGAATCACAACAATCGGTAGTGAAGTATCTGGAAGAGTTGCTTCAACTCACCGATCGCCGCTTCAGCCAACATGCTGCTCTCGAAGCTGACAGATTAAGTGTCAAGGCGGAGGTAGCCAAGGCCACCTATCAGCTGACCACGATCGAAGACACGCTTGCGGATAACAAAGAAGCACTTAATCACCTCTTAGGACGCAGGGTGCAAACGGAGTTTTCGGTGGAGCTCGTTCCCGCGACGCTCCCCGAGCAAGAGGACCTTCCTGCAGCTCGAGCGACTGCGCTCGAACGTCGTCCAGAAATGAAACTCGCGGCAAATCGCGTGCGTCAGGCTGACCTGGCCACCAGGAGCGAGAAGACACACTACATCCCGGATGTTTCCATCCAAGCAAGCTATCTCAGTCCGGCAAATATTAATTTTCTACCGCAAAACATAGGCTCGGTTGGCGCCTTGCTTACATGGCAACCCTGGGATTGGGGGGAGAAGCGCCATAAGGTTCGCCAGGCTGCCCTTGCAGAGCAGCAGGCAGGACTGTCCCTCGAAGACACCCGCGAACAGATTCTTGTCGAAGTGGATTCGAATTTTAGACATCTACGAGAAGCGCGTGCGCACCTCGCTGTCACAGAAGCAATCCGTGACGCCGAGATTGAGAGATTGCGGAATCAAAAGGAAGCATACTCTCAGCAATCGATTTTGCTCACCGACTTGCTGAAGCAGCAATCGTCGCTGGCAGACGCGGAAAGCCAATACCATCAGGCGGTACTTGCCTGTTGGAGTGCGCGGGCTGATTTTCAGAAAACGCTGGGTGAGGAGTAGCCCCATGAAGCCTTTCCCGATACTGTGGCACAGATCGAACACGCCGCTCGTCCTCGTCGTCCTATCGTTCACCGCACTGTTGAGCGGATGTAGTCACCAGTCACCGATACCCTCACAGCCGCCGCGAGCCGTCCGGCTCGCGACCGTAGCAGCGCCGCAGACGAGCTCAGAAACACTGCGTTACTCCGCGTCCATCCTTCCTTACGCTCAGGTAGATCTCATGTTTCGTTCCTCCGGCTATGTAACGAATGTAAGTCAGGTACGAGGAGCGGATGGACGAAGTCGCGACATTGGAACCGGAGATTATGTGGAGCAGGGCCTAACTCTTGCGTACATTCGCCGCGAAGACCTGCAGAATCAAGTGGCGCAGGCGCAAGCCCAACTCGCGCAAACTACTGCGCAACACACCCGGGCCGATCAGGACTTCCAGCGCGCGAAAGCGCTCTATTCGACGCAAAGCCTCACCAAGCCTAATTATGACCAGGCTGAGGAAGCGTTCAATGCAACTCAGGCCGCGATGGACAATGCAAAGGCCGCGCTCCTTCAATCCCAATTGACGTTTGGAGACGCCGACCTGAAGGCGCCGTTCTCGGGATACATCCTCAGCCGGAATATAGATTTAGGAAGCTTGGTGTCTCCGTCCACGAGTGCTTTTACGATCGCGGATATCGGTCGCGTAAAGGTAGCCTTTGGCGCCCCGGACTATGTTCTCAGTCGAGTACGTTTAGGCCAGGAACTGACGATCCAGACAGAGAATGATGCCGCTCCAGTGAAGGGGCGGGTCACAAGCATCTCCCCGGCTGCCGATACTCGAAACCGAATCTTCGCGGTTGAAGTGACCGTAAGCAATCGCGACGGTCATTTGCGACCAGGCATGATCGCGTCAATCGGCCTGGGTGAAGTTCCGCATTCCTCCATCTCGATTCCACTGAGCGCCATCGTGCCGCTCCCTTCGGAACCCGATCACTTTGCAGTGATGGTCGCGCAGGATCGCGCCGGCAAGCTCGTTGCCAACTTGCGCAAGGTTCAGCTGGGGACGACCCATGACAATTCAGTTGCCGTTGAAGGAGTCCAACCCGGCGAGCGAGTGGTCTCCGTGGGTGCTCAACTTTTGAAGGATGGCGACCCCATCCAGGTGATCCCCTAACCAGACGGAATCATGACATACAAAAACGACCAGGATCGAATCGAGAAAACCCACAACGCCCCCAGGTTCTTTGTGGAGCACCCACAGGTCTCTTGGGTGCTGCTGGTGGGTGTGCTCGTTTGGGGTTGGTTTGGCTATCACAGCATGCCCCAGCGGAAGGACCCCGATATTCCGGTCAGGGTCGCAGTGGCCTTCGGTCCTTGGCCAGGTGCCACAGCTCAGCAAGTCGAGCAGTTTGTCACTCGCCCCATCGAGGATGCCGTTGCCGAGAACAAGACGATTCATCAAGGCACAGCCTCAGACTATGGAGTTCGCTCTGTGTCTCTCCCCGGTGCCGGTTACGTGTACATCCAGCTTGCCGAGAATGTCTCGGACGTCAAGAGGCAGTTCAGCGACATCAATCTCAAGCTGAATGCGCTCAACAGCCAACTACCACAAGGTGCCGGCCCAATCTCGTTCCAGAGCGATTTTGGGGATACCGCTGCGCTCATGCTGACCATAGCTAGTCCTAAGACAGACCAGCTAGACATCAATATTCGCGCTCAAGCGATAGAGTCCGCAATCAAATCTATACGGGCTAAAAGAAAGTACAAAGATCACAATGCGCCGGTCGCGATCGCCTATTCATTTCCCCGGTCGATTTCCCCGGCTACTATGCTTGACGCGGCACAGCTCTTCGAGCAACAGGCGGACGAAGGGGGCGTCCTTCACGCACCACAGGTAATTCAAGGAGGCGGCTTTATAGCCGTTGATGGTGTCTCAGATAGGGATGACGCCAGTATCAATCACTTCGTCGAAGCATTCTTTCAGAAGCAATTACAGCAATCTGATTTGCACCCGGACGGTTGGACGCCAATCATCATCCGTGATCCTGATGAGGTTCGGGCCAAGCTGACTGCAGTCGCGGGAGACAAGTATAGCTACGCCGATCTCGACAACTTTTCTGACCTGATCGGGAGAACCGTTCAAGGGGCGCCGGAGACTTCAAAAGTAGAGAGGCGAGGTCTTTTGCCTCAAGTAGTCTACCTGGAATATTCGCAAGATCGTTTAGCCGAGTACGGACTACAGCCGGGAGCTCTCTCTCAGGTTCTACGCGCCCGCAACATTATTGCGCCAGGAGGCGAATTCGAGACCGGCCAGCGACAAATCATAGTCAATCCCTCCGGTCAGTTCGAAAGCAGAGACGCGATTGGCGGTGTTGCTGTAGCCAAGACTTCAACCGGAGCTCCTGTTTATCTCCGAGACCTGGTCAAGATTTTCCCTGGCTATCAGAGCCCTGCCAGGTATCTGAACTATTACACGTGGCAGGATCCAACTGGCCAATGGCAGCGTAGCCGTGCCGTCACCTTGGCAGTCTACATGCGTGATCAGCAGCAGATCGCACAGTTTGGTCAGTCCGTCGATGAGAAGCTTGCGCAGCTTAAGCAGATTCTTCCGGCAGATCTCATCATCGCACATACCTCCGATCAGCCTTTGCAGGTCAAGGAGAACATTCATCTATTCCTGCGTGCCTTGGTGGAAGCGATCATTCTGGTCGTCGGGGTGTCGCTGATTGGATTTTGGGAATGGCGACTCGCGCTGATCATGGCGCTGGCAATTCCTATCACCCTCGCCATGACCTTCGGGGTCTCGTACATGTTGGGCATCGACTTGCAACAGGTTTCCGTCGCGACTCTCATCATCGCTCTAGGTCTGCTGGTCGATGTTCCCGTGGTAGCTGGTGATGGTATCAAGCGCGGTCTCGCGGCGGGACTGCCGCGTCGCATAGCGGCGTGGCTTGGTCCAACGAAGTTGGCTACAGCCATCTTTTACGCGACACTGACAAACATCATCGCCTATCTTCCTTTTCTCATGCTCACCGGCAATACCGGAGAGTTCCTCAAAAGCCTGCCCATCGTTATGACAACGGCTTTGCTCTGTGCATTGATCGTTGCCATGACGTTTGTCCCACTGCTGGGTTACTACATTCAGCGACCTCCGGTCAGGAAAGAGCTTTCCATAGAAGAGAAGCGCGAGCGGGGCTTTTATGGTTTCTATAGTCGACTGGTAGGCCGGGCGATTCAACACCGATGGTCCGTTCTGCTCGGTTCTTTAGTGTTCTTGCTGATCGGCGGCTTTGCCGCCTCTCACCTCAAGTCCCAATTCTTTCCGGAAGACGTCCAATATTGGTTTTACCTCGACATCTGGCTGCCCAACGACGTTCCACTAAGGGCGACAAACGATGCTGCGATCAGAGCAGAGCAGGTGGTGCGTGAGGTTATTGAGGGTGCTCCTAAAGAGGCGGCGGCAAAAGAGATTGGAACGGAGCATCTCCTGACTTCCATGACAAGCTTCATCGGCGGTGGCGGACCACGTTTCTGGTTTTCTATTTCTCCCGAAGCGACGCAGACCAATTATGCGCAAGTCATCGTGCAGGTTCGCGACAAAGAGGCCACTCCAAAGTTGATTGGACCTCTTCAGGATGAACTCAATAAACATGTCCCGGGAGCCTGGATTACCGTGCGACAGCTACAAACGAATCCCGTCGAAACTCCGGTTGAGGTCCTTATTTCAGGCCAAGCAGATACCGACCCGCGAACCGAGATTGAGGACATCCGATCCCTTCGGATCATTGCGTCGCAAGTCATGGGTATCGTACGCCAATCACCTGGAATTGCGGTCTTGAGGGACGATTGGGGCCCCGACAGCCCACAGATGAAGATTGAGATTGATCCAGATCGCGCCAACCTGGTCGGAATTACGAACCTCGATGTCGCAACCTCCACGACGGCTGCCATCAGTGGAGATCCGGTAGGGATTTACAAAGAGGGCAACAAGAATATCCCGATAGTCGTCCGCCTCCGGCCGCAGGATCGCGCGCGGCTGTCGCAGGTCGAAAACCTCTACGTCAACTCATCGCAAGAGAATGTCAAAGTCCCATTGCTTTCGGTGGCGACTTTGCGAGACATTCTTGAGACGGCACGAATTCGGCGCCGCGAACACTTTCGCACCTTATCAATCTTGTGCTTTCCCGCACCCGGCGTCCTCGCGTCGCAGGTACTCGCGCCGATCGAACCGAAACTGATTGCTCTCAAGAAAAGTCTTCCGCCGGGCTATCAATTGCAGATTGGTGGGGAAAAGGCAAAACAAGTCGATGGATTCACGAATCTCGCCGTTGTTCTTCTGATTTCTCTGGTCGGTATCTACTTGGCGTTGCTTATTCAATTCAATAATGCCGTCAAGCCGTTGTTGGTCTTCGCGGCAGCTCCGTACGGAGCAATCGGGGCATTAATCGCTTTAGCAATCATGGGTACACCTTTTGGCTTCATGGCATTTCTTGGAGTCGCGAGCCTCATTGGCGTCATCGTAAGCCATGTCATCGTGCTATTCGATTTCATTGAGGAGATGCACGAAAAGGGCGAACCGCTGGAGCGCGCCCTTCCGGATGCCGGGATTGAGCGTATTCGACCTGTGATGATCACAGTAGGCGCAACCATCCTTGCCTTGTTTCCTCTCGCACTCGAAGGTGGCCCGCTGTGGAAACCCCTGTGCTATGCCCAGATCGGCGGACTCGCTGTCGCCACCTTCATCACCTTGCTCCTGGTTCCGGTCTTCTACTCGATTTTTGTACTCGACCTGAAGTGGATCAAATGGGAGACAACGGAGGACCGAGAAGAGGCTCCTGAGGCACAGCCAACAACAACATGACAGGAGACGACTCGAGTGCGGAGACGCCAGCTGAATTTGCAAAAACGGAGCGAAATGGAAACGATGACCTCTCGACGCAATATTCTTAAAGCCGGAGCAATGGCCGCCATAGCAGGAGCACTGCCCCCGTCGGTCGCTTTCGCCGACCCCATGGCCGACCAACAAAAATCCGCCGCCCGCACCTTCTGGCCTGACGGCGCTCGCATGGTTATTTCGATCTCTATGCAGATGGAGGGCGGCGCACAACCGGCCAGCGGAACCGAAAGCCCGATGCCGAAGATCGATTCGAAGTATCCGGATCTTCCGGCGAGCAAATGGTACGACTACGGCTTCAAGGAGGGTCTGCCTCGGCTGCTCGACGTTTTTGATCGTCGCAAGATTAAGGTCACTTCCCATATGGTCGGCGCAGCGGTGAACCTGCACCCCGCTCTCGCAAAAGAGATCGTTCAGCGCGGACACGAAGCAACCGGACACGGACAGACCTGGACCGCACAATTCTCCATGACTCCGGAAGAAGAGCGCGCCTCATATCAGCAGAGTATCGAGAGCATCGAGCGGGCGACCGGAACGCGGCCAGTCGGCTTCAACGCTTTCTGGCTGCGCGGCACTCCTCAGACCCTTGAAATTCTCCAGTCGCTCGGCTTTGTCTACCACATCGACGACGTAAGCCGCGACGAGCCGTTCGTGATTAACGTGCGCGATAAGCCATTTGCCGTCGTGCCCTATACGCTCCACATGAACGACATCGTCGACTATGAAACCCGGTACTTCAGCACCGCCATGTATGCAGATGATCTCAAGGCGGAGTTCGACGCGCTCTATTCCGAGGCTGGAACGCGGCGTCGCATGATGTCAGTGAGTGCGCACGATCGCATCGCCGGTCGCCCATCTCGAGCCAAGGTGCTCGAACAGTTCATCACCTATGCACAGTCCCATACCGGCGTCGCGTTCATGCGTAAAGATGAGATTGCACGCTTTGCGCTGGAGAGCCCTCTGACCGTACGCGAGGGGATTTAATGACGGCTTCGACTCTCTACTTGTCTTGGGCTTTCATGCCTGAGCCGAGAATTTGGATATCAGAATCAAGCAGCTTTCCGTCTCTCGCCTGTAAAGTCGCAGCAGTAACCGAAGCCAGCCGCGGCATCGGAAAGGGGCATTGTCAACGGGAAGCAACCTCGAAGCCTTCAGGAACAAAAGGGATCGGCGCGCTCATTCTTCAAGAGAGGCTGACTGCGTCTTCATCCGTGGGGTCGGCCGACGAGGGCAGAATACGTATTAAGCCTCCAGCGGTTCACAACGCGTGGGAAGATTCATGAAAACTAGTGAGATCAGAAACGATGAGAGCAAACTGAGAGCTCGGGCCTGCATACGTCTATGTTTTGCATTGATCCTCGGAGTCCCTTTGTGGGCTTTGCCCTTAACAGCTCAGCAAAGGAGTCAGAGTCTGGACGACAAATATCCAGAGAACCCCACACCGCAAGAAACTGCGCCATCGAGATCTGCAAAACTTGAACGCTTGCCGATTGAGTGGATCATTGGTCCATATGTTCCGGTGCAAGAGCGCCTCAACCCGTTAACCAATAACCAGCGAGAGCAAATCTATGTACGGCAGACGTTCCTAACCGCTGGATCTTACGTGGCCAGGGCCTTTTCGGCCGGAATTGACCAGGCCCGCGGTGAACCTCACGATTGGGGAGGCGGGCTTGCTGGCTATGGGAGACGCTACGCGGCCCGGTACGGAGAGTTTGTAGTGCAGAACAGCCTGGTTGCCGGAGGAGATGCTCTGCTCGGGTATGAGCCTCGATATGACTTTTGCCGATGCGACGGATTTTGGCGTCGCACACGCCACGCTATATCGAGAAACTTTGTGGCCTATAACCGGACTGAGCTGGAACTCCGGCCGCAAGTGCCGATGTATGCCGGAGCCTTCGCCGCCGGCTTGCTCTACAACACGTGGCTACCGGGACACCACAACATAGGCAAAGGTGGTGCGTACAGCATGTTGTCCCAGGCGGGAATCGGCAGTGGCTACAACTTCGTAAGCGAATTTGCGTTGGATATCCTGCACGCGTTCAGCTTGAAAAAAACTGTGAAGCGGGCGCCATGAGTGGGCCTTTTTCCTGAAAGGAGAGACTGGAGTGAAATGTTTTTACAAAACACTTCCATTGCTTGCGGCAGCGTGGGTCGTTACGGTTGCATACACGCTCGCGGCTGACACTGTCCTGATCGAGCCACATAACCTAACCATTGACCGTAGTCTGCGGAGAGAACAGGCCGACGCCGAAATCTTGGCAGCACGGCGCTACGATACCTTCTGGAACACGGGAGACGAAGCAGTGGCGCGCACAGCGCTTGCGCCGAACTTTGTGGACAATACGCTCCCGACCGGACGTGCTCAGGGAATTCACGGACCGCTGGCAGCCTCAAAGTTTATGCGTAATGCGATTCCAGACCTCCTCTGCGAGATTGAGCAGATGATCGTAGCCGGTGATCGTGTCGTCACGCACCTGCGGTTTCGCGGTCACTTCACGGGACGCTTTGGGCAGATCCAAGGTCAAGGTCAGACGATCAATTTCATCGCCACTGACATCTACCACATCGTCGATGGACGCATCGCTGAGAATTGGCACATCGAGGACAACCTGACTTTGCAGCAGCAACTCGGATTACTCCCCAAATGACAATCATCGCGACAGCGCTGTTGATTGACGGGAACAGCGTCGAGACGGAATCGATTCATGTTCGCTAGATATGCAGCACATACTGATTCTTCGTAGGAGGCAGGTATGCCAGAAAGTGCAGTACCCGCATATATCACCAGCCTAATCCGCCATTTTGAGGACCTTCGGGACGGTACGCACGGCGGCTCCGCCAGTCGAACGGACAAGGAAGCCCATTTCGAGAAGGCGGTGCAGTTGCTGGCTCCCATCGCCCGCCAGGTTCTGGCCGAAATCAACACCAAATTGTTGCTAGACACTGGGCAGCTGACCGAGACTGGACTCATGCGCACCGCGGATGGAGGACTTAGCGCATCGTGGTCTTT
>Ga0137415_10004154_pt1 | contig 14344 bp, 9 predicted proteins | sample CZODoug3_1_1_16f_FD_183082 | JGI IMG/M metagenome (GOLD analysis project Ga0137415, IMG submission 183082) | Vadose zone soil fungal communities from Angelo Coast Range Reserve, California, USA - CZODoug3_1_1_16fungal (Hybrid Assembly) | ecosystem: Environmental > Terrestrial > Soil > Vadose... | reverse complement strand
GCTCTCACCTACCTGGCCGTGCGCTCGCCCCGCGGGCCACACGTCACGCCGCTCGCCTTCCATCGCCAGGCAGGGCGCCTCTGGCTCGTGGCAGCAAGGGACTCGCTCAAGGTGCGAGCGATCGGGCACGACCCCAGGGTCGGGGGCCTGGTGCGCTCGGGACAGCAGGCGGTGATGTGGTCCGGGCGAGCCCGGCTCGTCGATCCCCTGACCGGGCGAGGGCTCGGCACCCACCTGCTCGAGCTTCCGCTGGCGATGACCGGATACTTCTTGCGCAATTTCCGCGAGGCCGCGGGGGTCGTCTGGGATCGCCCGGTGCCGACCCTGCCGATCACCCGGCTCCTTGTCTCCATCGACGTGGACTGCGTGGCCCTGCTCCAGGGATGGTCCGTCGCCGCAGCGTGGGGGCCCTGGAGCCAGCTTGACCGGCTCCGTCGGGGTGCCCCCCCACCCCGGGCACCGACACCCCTCTCACTTGCAGTACCGGGGCCCGTGTTCGACTACCACTGAAGACACCAGGTGAGCCGCGTCGTCTCGACGTCCTTCCGGGTACCGTTCGCGTCACCCTCGAGCGTGAACGTGATCCCGCGCGGGACGAACGCGCCGAACGACTGGCCCGCCGAGCCCGTGAAGTGGACCCTGATCGTGTCGTCGGGCAGCCCCTCGGCGCCCCAGCGGCGCGTGATCTCGTGGCCGAGCAGGGTGCCGACCGTGCGGTTCACGTTCCGGATCGGCAGGGCGAGCGCGACGGGCTTCTTCTTCTCGATCGCGTCCCAGCAGCGCGGGATGATCGTGGTCCGGTCGAGGGCACGCTCGAGGCCGTGGTCCTGGCTCGTGACACAGTGGCGCGCGACCTCCGGCGGCACGTCAGGCTGGTGGAAGATCGCCGCGAAATCGAGCCCGCGCGCTTTCCAGTGGTCGAGCGCCGGCGTGAAGTCGAGCCGGTCGGCGCGCCCGACCATCTCCGCGATGGTCCGGAAGCCGAGCTGGGCCATGTACTCCCGCACCTCCTCCGCGATGAAGCGGAAGAAGGTCGCCACGAACTCGGGCCGCCCGGCGAAGCGCTTGCGGAGCTCCGGGTCCTGCGTGGCGATCCCGACCGGGCAAGTGTTCAGGTGGCAGACGCGCATCATGATGCAGCCGAGCACGACGAGCGGGGCCGTGGAGAAGCCGTACTCCTCGGCGCCGAGCAGCGTCGCGATCACGACGTCACGCCCGGTCTTCATCTGGCCATCCACCTGGACGACGATCCGGTCCCGCAGCTTGTTCAGGACGAGGACCTGCTGGGTCTCGGCCAGGCCGAGCTCCCAGGGGATGCCGCCGTGCTTGATCGAGGTGAGCGGCGAGGCGCCCGTGCCGCCGTCGTGGCCGGAGATCAGGACGACGTCCGAGTGGGCCTTGGCGACTCCCGCCGCGACGGTGCCGACGCCCACCTCGGCGACGAGCTTCACGTGGATCCGCGCCGCCGGGTTCGCGTTCTTCAGGTCGTGGATCAGCTGCGCCAGGTCCTCGATCGAGTAGATGTCGTGGTGCGGCGGCGGCGAGATCAGCTGCACGCCGGGCGTCGCGAACCGCACCTTCGCGATCCACGGGTAGACCTTGGGGCCGGGGAGCTGGCCGCCCTCGCCGGGCTTCGCCCCCTGGGCCATCTTGATCTGGAGGTCGTCCGCGTTCACGAGGTACTCGCTCGTGACGCCGAAACGCGCGGACGCGACCTGCTTGATCGCGCTCCGCCGCGAGTCGCCGTTGGCGTCGCGCCGGTAGCGCGCCGCGTCCTCGCCGCCCTCGCCCGTGTTCGACTTCCCACCGATGCGATTCATCGCGATCGCCAGCGTCTCGTGGGCCTCCTGGCTGATCGAACCGTAGGACATGGCGCCGGTCGCGAAGCGCCGGAGGATCGCCTCGACGGGCTCGACCTCGGCGAGGGGGACCGGCGCGGGCGCCGACTTGAGGCGGATCAGCCCGCGCAGGGTCGCGAGGTTACGGCTCTGCTCGTCGACAAGCTTCGTGTAGTCCTTATAGATCTTGTACTGGCCGGCGCGCGTCGCGTGCTGGAGCTTGAAGACGGTGTCCGGGTTGAACAGATGATATTCCCCGTCGCGCCGCCACTGATACTCGCCGCCCCAGTCGAGATCCGCGTGCCCCACGGGCCTCACGGGGAAGGCGCGCTCGTGCCAGCGGCGGACCTCTTCGGCGACGACGGGCAGGCCGATGCCCGAGACGCGCGATGCAGTGCCGGCGAAGTAGCGGTCCACCAGGTCCCGGTTCAGGCCGACGGCCTCGAAGATCTGGGCGCCGCAGTAGCTCTGCAGCGTCGAGATTCCCATCTTGGCCATGACCTTGAGGATCCCCTTGTTGAGCGCCTTGATGTAGTTCTTCACCGCCTGCTTGTGGTCGATCCCCGAGAGGATGCCCTGACGGATCATGTCGTCGAGGGTCTGGAAGGCCACCCACGGATTGACGGCGCCGGCGCCGTACCCGATGAGCAGGCACATGTGGTGGACCTCGCGCGCGTCGCCGGTCTCGACGACGAGCCCGCACCGCGTGCGCTCCCCGCGCCCGACCAGATGGTGATGGACGGCGGCGGTGGCGAGAAGGCTCGGGATCGCCGCCCGCTCCCGGCTCACGCCCCGGTCGGAGATGATGATGGCGTTGTACCCGGCGGCGATCGCCTGGCTCGCTTTCTGCTCCAGCTCCTCGAGCGCCCGCTCGAGTCCCGGCGCGCCCTCGCTCACCGTCCACAGCATGGGCAGGGTGATCGCTTTGAAACCCGGCGCGTCGACGTGCGTGAGCTTGGCGAGCTCCGCGTTGGAGATCACGGGGTCCTTGAGCACGATCTGGCGGCAGGACTCCGGCTCCGGCTGCAGGAGGTTCCGCTCCGGCCCGACCGTGGACTCCATCGCCGTCACCAGCTCCTCGCGGATCTGGTCGAGCGGCGGGTTCGTCACCTGCGCGAAGAGCTGCTTGAAGTAGTCGTAGAGCGGTCGCGGCCGGTTCGACAGGACGGCCAGGGCCGTGTCGGTCCCCATCGAGCCCACCGGCTCCTCCCCGTTCTTGGCCATCGGCGCCAGCAGGATGCGGAGGTCCTCGTGGGTGTAGCCGAACGCGATCTGGCGGTTGAGGACGGTCTCGTGGTCGGGCGGGAGGGGCCGCTCCGGCAGATCCTCGAGCCGCACCGAATTCTGTCGGAGCCACTCCGCGTAGGGGTGCTCTGCCGCGAGCTGCGCCTTGATCTCGTCGTCGTCGATGATGCGCCCCTGGGCCGTGTCCACGAGGAAGATCCGGCCGGGGTGCAGGCGCTCCTTGACCAGGATGTTCTCCGGCGGGACGTCGAGCACGCCGACCTCGGACGCCATGATCACGAGGTCGTCCTTCGTCACGTAGTAGCGCGAGGGCCGGAGGCCGTTCCTGTCGAGCACCGCGCCGATCACCGTGCCGTCGGTGAAGGCGATCGAGGCCGGGCCGTCCCAGGGCTCCATGAGGGAGGAGTGGTACTCGTAGAACGCGCGCCGTTCCGGGCTCATGGACTCGTGGTTCTGCCACGGCTCCGGGATCATCATGAGGATCGCGTGCGGCAGCGAGCGCCCGTTCATGACGAGGAACTCGAGCACGTTGTCGAACGTCGCCGAATCCGAGAGCCCCTCGCGGGTGACCGGCAGGACCTTCTTGAGGTCGTCGCCGAGGACGGCCGAGCGGCAGAGGGCCTCGCGCGCCCGCATCCAGTTGATGTTCCCGCGGAGGGTGTTGATCTCGCCGTTGTGGGAGATGTAGCGGTACGGGTGCGCGAGCGGCCACGACGGGAAGGTATTCGTGCTGAAGCGCTGGTGCACGAGCGCGAGCGCCGACTCCACGTCCGGGTCGGCGAGGTCCGGGTACATGGCCTCGATCTGGTCGGCGCTCAGCATGCCCTTGTAGATGAGGGTGTTCGAGCTGAGGCTCGGCAGGTAGGCGAATTTGTTCTCGGGGATGTCGAGCGCCGCCACGGCCTTCTCGAAGAGCTTGCGGATCACGTAGAGCTTCCGCTCGAAGGAGGCGTGGTCGCCGACGGCCGGCCCGCGCCCGATGAAGACCTGCGCGATGTACGGCTCGACGGAGCGCGCGGTGGCGCCCAGCAGGCGGTCGTCGGTCGGCACCGTGCGCCAGCCGAGCAGCCGCTGGCCTTCCTCCTCGGCGATCGTGTGCAGGAGGACCTGGACCTTCTCCCGCTGCGCCGGCTCGCGCGGAAGGAAGACGAGGCCGCAGCCGTACTCCGTGGCCGGCGGCAGGGAGATGCCGAGGCGGCCGGCCTCGCGCCGGAGGAACTTGTCGGGCATCTGCAGCAGGATGCCGGCGCCGTCGCCCGTGTTGGGCTCGCAGCCACAGGCGCCACGGTGCAGCAGGTTGATGAGCACCAACAGCCCTTGGCGGACGATCGTGTGCGACTTCTGGCCCTTGATGTTCACGACGAAACCGACGCCGCAGGCGTCATGCTCGTGCTGCGGGTCGTAGAGGCCCTGGGCGGACGGTTGGCCGGGCACTAAAGCGGGCCGCGTTCCGCGTCGAGACTGCTCCATTACCGCCCCCCTTTGTGAACAGTTGCACGATAGTATTCGGAATCGGACTATTAGTCATCCAGAAAAATTTGGATAGTATGTATCAGCAATACTGATAGTAGAATCGGGCCATGCACCTCGAGACGCTGCGCCTCTACTGCGACGTCGTCCGGCTCCGCTCCTTCTCCCGTGGCGCCGAGCAGAACTTCGTCTCCCAATCCGCGGCGAGCCAGGCCGTGCAACAGCTCGAGGCGGAGCTCGGTGTGGCGCTCATCGACCGGACCAAGCGCCCCTTCGTGGTCATGCCGGAGGGCCAGGCGTTCTACGAGGCCTGCCGCGGCCTGCTGGAGACGTGGGAGAAAGGGAAGGCCGAGGTTGCGGCCGTGAAGGCGCGGGTCGACGGGACGGTGCGGGTCGCGGCGATCTACTCGGTGGGCCTGCACGACGTGAGCCGCCACGTCCAGCGGTTCATGTCACTCTACCCGGCGGCCCGCATCCAGCTCGAGTGCCTGCATCCGCACAAGGTGGTGGAGGCGGTCCTCGAGGGCGAGGCGGACGTCGGGATCATGTCTTACCCACCCGCCGCCCGCGCCCTTTCGATCGTGCCGCTACGGGCCGAGCCGATGGCGTTCGTCTGCCACCCGAGTCACCGCCTGGCGCGGCGGAAACTCGTCCCGCCCGCCGACCTGAGCGGGGAGACCTTCATCGCCTTCGATCCCGGGCTCACCATCCGGAAGGCGGTCGACCGCGCGCTGCGGCAGCACAACGTGAAGGTCAACATCGTCATGGAATTCGACAACATCGAGACGATCAAGCAAGCGATCATCATCAACGCGGGGGTGAGCATCCTGCCGCGTCACACGGTCCAGAAGGAGGCGGGGATCCGGACGCTCGCCGTCGTGCCGCTGGCGATCCCGGATCTCGTCAGGCCGGTCGGGATCATCCACCGGCGGCAGAAGCCGCTGACGCCGACCGTAAGCCGGTTCATCCAGCTTCTCAGAGAGGCGAGCGAAGAGCCGGCCGAGGCGGCCTCATCGCGGGGCCGAGCGCGGGCGCCGGCGCGCGAAGTCCTGTAGGATGGCGAGTGGGAAGCGCACAAGGACGAGGGGGGAAGCCTATGGGCGAGTTTGAAGACCAGTACACGGCTGAGCTCGAGGGCGAGGTCAAAGAGACTCGAGGGGCGCTCGTCAACGACACCATCACCGTCCTGTCGCCGGCCGAGCCGATCTGCCTCAGGGAGACGGCGACGGTCCACGAGGCCGTCCAGACTATGCTCGCGCGCCGCCAGGCCGGTGTGCTGATCACCGACGCCGAAGGCCGGCTCACCGGCATCTTCACCGAGCGCGACGTCCTGACGCGCGTCCTCGGTCGGGACCTCGACGCGCGGCAGACGCCCCTCTCGGCGGTGATGACGCGCAATCCGGACGCGCTCGCGGTGCGCGACAAGATCGCGCGGGCCGTCCATTCGATGAGCGTCGCGGGCTTCCGCACAGTGCCCCTGGTCGACGCGGAGTGGCGACCGATCGGGGTCGTGACCGTCAGCGACGTCATTCGGTGGCTCGCCAGTCTATTTCCGGAGGCAGTCCTGAACCTGCCGCCGGGGGAGCGGCTCAAGCGCCCCCACGCGATCGACGCCGGCTGACGGCCGGCCCTCCCGGTGGGGTCGGGTGGCCCAACCAGGGCTGCAAACCTTGCCGGGGTGTGGGCCGTCTTATAAAATGACACGGTCTGCTGAAGTCGCAGCGCGCCGACCGGGGCAGACGGCCTCAGCCGGGAATCCCGAGACCGCGATGGTGGTGGGGCGTGTGCGTGCGGTAGGCACGACACTGAGCGAGGAGAGATGATTCGATGAGTGAGACAGCGACTCCCGCCACGGGTGTTCACAAGTCGCTGAAGGAGCTCGACCGCGCGGTCATCCGGTTCGCCGGTGACTCGGGCGACGGCATGCAGCTGACCGGGGAGCAGTTCACCACCGAGTCGGCCTGGGCGGGGAACGACATCGCGACCCTGCCGAACTTCCCGGCCGAGATCCGCGCCCCGGCGGGCACGCTCTTCGGGGTGTCGAGCTTCCAGCTCCAGTTCGGCAGCCAGCGTGTCTATACGCCCGGCGACCGGCTCGACTGCCTGGTGGCGATGAATCCGGCGGCGCTCAAGGTGCACCTCGGCGACCTCAAGACGGGCGGGCTGCTCATCGTGAACACCCAGGCCTTCGACAAGCGCAACCTCGACAAGGCCGGCTACGCGTCGAATCCGCTCGACGACCCGACCCTCGCGGAGCGCTACCGGCTGCACAAGGTGGACATGACGGCGCTCACGCACGAGGCCATCAAGGACCTCGCGCTCAACGCGAAGGAGAAGGACCGGACGAAGAACTTCTTCGCGCTCGGCCTGGTCTCGTGGATCTACACGCGCCCGCTCGAGCCCACGCTCGAGTGGATCCGGAGGAAGTTCGCGAAGACCGCGTCCATCGCCGAGGCGAACACGCGCGTGCTGAAGGCGGGCCACGCCTTCGGCGAGACCGCCGAGATCTTCGGCGAGCACTACGCGGTCGAGCCGGCGGAGATGGCGCCGGGCCTCTACCGGGCGATGACGGGCAATCGCGCGCTCGCGTGGGGCCTCCTCGCGGCGGCGCAGCGCTCCAAGGTCCCCCTCGTCTACGGCGCGTATCCGATCACGCCGGCGAGCGACATCCTGCACGAGCTGGCGCTGCACAAGCGCTTCCGCGTGCGGACGATCCAGGCCGAGGACGAGATCGCGGCGGTGACGTCGGCGATCGGCGCCTCCTTCGGCGGGGCGATCGGCGTCACCGGCTCGAGCGGCCCGGGCGTCGCGCTCAAGGGCGAGGGGATCGGCCTCGCGGTGATGGCCGAGCTGCCGCTGGTCATCTTCGATATCCAGCGCGGCGGCCCGTCCACCGGGCTGCCGACGAAGACGGAGCAGGCGGACCTCATGCAGGCGCTGTACGGGCGCAACAGCGAGTCGCCCGTCGTCGTCTTGGCGCCCGCCACGCCGGGCGACTGCTTCTTCATCGCCTACGAGGCGGTACGTATCGCCGCGAAGTACATGGTTCCGGTCATGGTCCTGAGCGACGGCTTCCTGGCCAACGGCTCGGAGCCGTGGCTCATCCCGGACCCCGCGACGCTGCCGGCGATCGAGATCGGGTTCCGGACCGAGAAGGAAGGCTTCTTCCCGTACTTGCGCGACCCGGCGACACTCGCGCGCCCGTGGGTACGCCCGGGCACGCCGGGGCTCGAACACCGGATCGGCGGCATCGAGAAGCAGGACGTCACGGGCAACATCTCTTACGACCCGGAGAACCACGATCACATGGTCCGTACGCGCGCCGAGAAGGTGCGGCGCGTGGCCCAGGAGATCCCGCCGACGTCGATCAACGGGCCCGCGACCGGCGACGTGCTCGTGGTCGGCTGGGGCGGGACCTACGGCGCGATCACGGCGGCGGTCGAGCGCACGCGGGCCGAGGGCAAGTCGGTCGCCTCGATCCACCTGCGCCACATGAACCCGCTGCCGCCGGACCTCGGCCACATCCTGCGCGAGTACCGCAGGGTGCTCGTGCCCGAGATCAACAGCGGCCAGCTCGTGCGTGTGCTGCGCGCCGAGTACCTCGTGGACGCCGTCGGCTTCAACCGCGTGCGTGGCCTGCCGCTCGCGAGCGAGGAGATCCACGAGGCCATCAACCAGCTCCTGGGGAGCCAGCCATGAGCCCGAGCGGCGCCGACGCCAAGGAAGCCCCCAAGTACACGAAGAAGGACTTCGAGTCCGACCAGGACGTCCGCTGGTGCCCCGGCTGCGGCGACTACGCGATCCTGTCCGCGGTCCAGAAGGCGATGCCCGACCTCGGCATCCCGAAGGAGGACATCGTCTTCATCTCGGGCATCGGCTGCTCGAGCCGCTTCCCGTACTACATGAACACCTACGGCTTCCACACGATCCACGGCCGGGCGCCGGCCCTCGCCACGGGCCTTCGCCTCGCGCGGCCGGACCTCAAGGTGTTCGTCGTGACGGGCGACGGCGACGGGCTCTCGATCGGCGGCAACCACATGCTGCACGTGCTGCGCCGGAACGTGAACGTCACGATCCTGCTCTTCAACAACCGGATCTACGGCCTCACGAAGGGGCAGTACTCGCCCACGAGCGAGCTCGGGAAGGTGACGAAATCCACGCCCATGGGCTCGGCCGACCGCCCGGTGAATCCGCTCGCCTTCGCGCTGGGCTGCGGCGCCACCTTCGTCGCGCGGGCGGTGGACCGCAACATCCAGCACATGGAGGAGACCCTCAAGCGCGCGGCGCGTCACCACGGCGCCGCATTCCTCGAGATCCTGCAGAACTGCAACGTCTACAACGATCTCGCCTGGAACGTGATGTACGACAAGGAGCAGAAGGTCCAGTACGAGCTCCGGCTGGAGCACGGCAAGCCCCTGCTGTTCGGCCCCGCAGACGATCGGCGCGCCGTCATCATGGACGGCGTCGTGCCGAAGGTGGTGAAGGCGAAGGACGCCCCCGAGAGCGTGCTCTGGATCCACGACGAGCGGAATGTGAACGCGGCGAAGCTGCTGGCCGATCTCTTCGCGCCCGACTTTCCGGTCCCGGTCGGCGTGCTCGTCGACGTCGAGGCGCCCGTCTACGAGGACCTCATGCTCCAGCAGGAGCAGAAGGCGATCTCCGACCGCGGTCCCGGCGACATCGCGAAGCTCCTGACCTCCGGAGACACCTGGAAGATCTCCTGATCCCCCCGGATCCGCTGCCATGCCTCTGAGCCCCGGCGTCGTCACGGAGCTCCAGCGGATCCTCGGCCCAGAGGGCCTCGTGCTGTCCCACGAGGGCCGGCTCGTCTACGAGTGCGACATGCATACCTTCTACAAGGGCGCGCCGGACGCGGTCGCGCTCCCGTCCACCTCCGCCGAGGTCGTCGCGATCGTCCGGCTCTGCCGCCGCGCGGCGGTGCCTATCGTGCCGCGCGGTTCGGGCACCGGGCTCATCGGCGGCGCCATGGCCCCTTCCGGCGGCGTGATGGTCGGGCTCAACCGGATGAATCGGATCCTCGAGGTGGACCTCGAGAACCGCTGCGCGACCGTCCAGCCCGGGCTCATCAACCTCTCGCTCACGAAGGCCGTGGAGGCGAGGGGCTGGTTCTTCGCGCCTGACCCGTCGAGCCAGATGGTGTCGTCCATCGGCGGCAACGTCTCGACGAACGCGGGTGGGCCGCACTGCCTCAAGTATGGGATCACCACCAACCATGTCCTCGGCCTCGAGCTGGTGACGGGCACGGGTGAGCTGGTGACGCTCGGTGGGAAGGTGGCCGACCGCCAGGGCTACGACCTCACAGGCGTGGTGGTCGGCTCCGAGGGCACCTTCGGTCTCGTCACCGCCATCACCGTGAGGCTCGTGCACGCCGCGCAAGCGGTGAAGACGATCCTCGCGTCGTTCACCGACATCGAGGACGCGTCGGAGGCGGTCTCGGCGATCATCGCCGCCGGCATCATCCCTGCGGCGCTCGAGATGCTGGACGAGCTCATGATCCGCGCGATCAACGAGGGGACGGGCGCGGGCTATCCGAAGGACGCCGCTGCCGTCCTCCTGATCGAGCTGGACGGCCCCGCCGCGGAGGTGGAGGCGCAGGGCGAGCGCGCGGCCCGTATCTGCTGGGAGCGGGGCGCCCTGGAGGTACGCGTCGCCAAGGACAACGACGAGCGCGCGCTGCTCTGGAAGGGGCGGAAGGAGGCGGCCGGAGCCGTCGGGCGCCTCGCGCCGACCTACCTGCTCCAGGACGCCGTCGTGCCGCGCTCGAAGCTTCCCGCGATCATGCGCGAGCTCCGCGAGATCGGCGTGCGCCACGGGGTCCAGATCGCCAACGTGTTCCATGCGGGGGACGGTAACCTGCACCCGCTCATCCTTTACGATGACCGCATCCCCGAGGAGCTCGAGCGCGCCAAGGCGGCGAACGAGGAGCTGCTCCACGCCTGCATCGAGATGGGGGGCACGATCACGGGTGAGCACGGCGTCGGCCTCGACAAGGCGAAGAACCTCCCGCTCCAGTATGCAGATGCCGATCTGAACTTCATGTATCGGTTGAGGGGCGTCTTCGACCCCGACCGCCTTATGAACCCGGGGAAGCTCCTGCCGGCGCACCCGGCATGCGGCGAGGGGTTCCACCCACCACGCCCGCGACTACCACAGGGCGCCTGGATCTAGCGTGGGCGCCGTCACCGGCTCGGTCGGGGAGACACTCGCGGCGATCGTCGGCGCCTCCCGGATGCAGGAGGGCGCGGCGGTAGACGGAACCTTCGCCGTGGACGGCGTCCTGCCGCGCTGGGGCGTCCGTGTCCAGACGCTCGAGCACGTGAGTCGGGTCCTGGCGCTTGCTTGGGAGGCGGGTCTCGCCGTGGTCCCGCGGGGGTCTGGGGCGGGGCAGGAGCTCGGCGCGCCCCCCTCCAACGTCGACATCGTGCTCGACCTCCGAGGCCTCGACCAGGTGGTCGAGTACAACCCCGACGACCTCACGATCACGGTGCAGGCCGGGGTGACGGCAGGCGCGCTCACGGCGCGGCTCGTGCCCCGCCGCCAGTTCCTCCCTCTCGATCCCCCGGCCGCCGAGGCGCGAACGCTCGGCGGCATCACCGCCACGAACGCGACCGGCCCGCTCCGCCTGCGCTACGGCACGATGCGCGACCTGCTCCTCGGCGTGAAGTTTATCCAGGCCGACGGTGTCGTGACCTGGGGCGGCGCGCGAGTGGTGAAGTCGGTGAGCGGATACGACGTGCCGAAGCTGATGGTGGGTGCGCTCGGCTCGCTCGGCGTGATCGGCGAGCTGACGCTCCGGCTCCACCCGCTGCCCGACGCCGAGCAGACCTGGCTCATCCCGTGCCGGGACGCCGCGACGGCCCAGGAGTTCGTCCTGCGCCTCCTGGATTCGACCGTCCAGCCGAGCCGCGTCGAGCTCCTGAACGCGCCGGCGCTCGCGGCCTGTGGCGCCCCCGGGAGTGCCGCGGCGGTCGCCGTCTCGGTCGGGACGGCGGAGGCCGCGGTCAAGGCGCAGGGCGAGGCGCTGGGCGGGCTCGGCCGCGCGGTTGGCAGCGCCGCGGCCCGACCTGCGCAGGGGTTTTGGTCACGCTACGCGGCGGCACTGGTGCCGGCGCAATGCGTGGAGCTCGGTGTGGCCACGCTCGCCTCGAAGGTCGGCGAGGCGATCGGTGAGATCGAGCGAGCCGTCGCCGCGTCGCTCTCGGGGGTCGCGCCGACGATCGGGGGCTCTGCCCCTCTGGGGAGCCTGCGCGTCGTCTTGCCGCCGGCCGAGCCGGCGCGCGTCAAGAGCATCGTGGAGCGTCTCCGCGCCGCGCTCGCGCCGGCCGGCGGCGGCGTGACGGTCCGGCGTGCACCGCGCGACGTCCGCGTCGCGGTGGATCCGTGGGGGCCGGTCGAGACCGGGGCCTTCGCCCTCATGCGCTCACTCAAGGAAGAGTTCGATGCCAGGCGCGTCCTGAATCCGGGTCGCTTCGTGGGCGGGCTCTGATGGAGTCCGCGCAGGGCGCCTTCCTCGGTCCAGACGCGCCCGACCTCGACGAGCTGAGGAAGTGCGTCCACTGCGGGATCTGCCTGCCGCAGTGCCCGACCTATCGCGTGCTCGGCGAGGAGATGGACTCGCCGCGCGGCCGCATCTACCTGATGCGGGCGGCCGCGGAGGGCCGCATCGGGCTGACGCCGACCTTCCAGCGCCATCTCGATCTGTGTCTCGGCTGTCGCGCCTGCGAGACCGCGTGCCCCTCCGGAGTCAGGTTTGGCTCGCTCCTCGAGGCGACGCGTATCCAGCTCCGTCGCCACGGCCCGCCACCGAAGCGCCGGCTCTTGGAAGCCTTGATCTTCTCCGTGTTCCCCGAGCCCGCGCGCCTGGGCGCGGCGCTCGCGGTCTTCAAGCTCTACCGGCGAAGCGGACTCGGCCGCCTCGTGCGGGCGACACACGTGCTCCGCCCGTTCAGGCGCCTCGCCGCGCTCGAGACGCTGCTCGATGACGTACCGGCGGCGGAGGAGGCCTTACCCGAGCTGATCCCGTCGCGCGGCAAGCCGAGGGGGCGCGTCGGGCTCCTCACGGGTTGCGTCCAGCGGCATCTCTATCCCGCAGTGAACCGCGACACGGCGAGGCTCCTCGCGCTCGCCGGCTACGAGGTCGTCGTCCCGCGGGCGCAGGGCTGCTGCGGCGCCCTCGAGCTTCACGCCGGGCGCGCGGACGCGCTTCGTTCCCGGGCCCGGGCACTCGCCGCCGCGTTCCCCGAGGACCTCGACTTCGTGGTCGCCAACGCTGCCGGCTGCGGGTCGGCGATGAAGGAGTACGCTCACTGGCTTCCAGAGACGGCGGGCTTCGCCGGGCGCGTCCGTGACGTCGCCGAGATCCTCGTCGAGGCCGACCTTCCCCTCGGGCCGCTCCCCCTCACGGTGACCTACCACGACGCCTGCCACCTGGCCCACGGCCAGCGGGTGAGGCAGGCGCCGCGTGCGCTCCTGCGCCGCATCCCCGGCCTCAAGCTCGTCGAGCTCGCGGACAGCGACCTCTGCTGCGGCAGCGCGGGGGTCTACAACGTCCTCGAGCCCGCGCTGGCCCGGGAGCTGCTCGAGCTGAAGGTCGCACGGATCGCCGAGACCGGCGCGCGCGTGGTCGCGACGGGCAACCCCGGCTGCCTCCTGCAGATCGCGCAGGGGTGCCGACAGCGCGGCCTGGACGTGACGCTCGTCCATCCCGTAGAGTTGCTGGCGAGAGCGGTGGATGCGCATGCGCATCAGGGTTAGGGACCACGTGAAGCTCCAGCCGGACAGGATGGCGAAGGTGGCGCTCGCCGCGACGGAGCGCGCCCTCCTCGATCTGTACTGCGTGGGGCCGGGGCAGGCCCAGAAGCCGCACGCCCACGGCGACCAGGACAAGATCTACTACGTCCTCGAGGGGCGCGGACGCTTCCGGGTCGGCGGTGAGGAGCAGACGCTCGAGGCAGGGGACGCGACCGTCGCTCGGGCCGGCGTCGAGCACGGCCTCGTCAACGACGGGACGGCGCCGCTCCTCGTGCTCGTCGTGGTGACGCCGCCACCACCCCACGCGTGAGGTGATGGCGCCGGCGATCCGGGCGTCGCTGATGGTGACATGCCTCGGTGACATGTTCTTCCCCGAGGTGGGTGTGAGCACGGTGCGCCTGCTCCGACGGCTCGGCGTCACCGTCGACTTCCCCGAGGGCCAGACCTGCTGCGGCCAGCCGCTCTTCAACTCCGGCTACCACGACGGCGCCGCGCGCGTGGGCATCCGGATGGTCGAGCTCTTCAAGAATGCCGAGCACGTCGTCGTGCCCTCGGGCTCGTGCGCGTTCATGGTCACGCACGAGCTGCCCCGCCTTCTGCGCGATCGCGCGGCGCGCGAGGCCGCCGAGCGCATGGCGGGCCGGACGTACGAGCTCTCGCAGTTCCTCGTCAAGGTGCTCGGCCGGACCGAGTTCAAGACGTCCCTCGGCGGGCGCGTCACGTACCACGACTCCTGCCATCTCCTGCGCGGCCTCCACGAGTGGGCGGCGCCGCGCGCGATCCTCAGGAAGCTCCAGGGCGCGGAGTTCGTCGAGCTGCCCGCCGCCGACGAGTGCTGCGGCTTCGGCGGCTCGTTCTCCGTGCGGCTCCCCGAGGTGTCGTCGCAGATCCTCTACAAGAAGCTCAGGAACGTCGAGTCCACCGGCGCCGCCTGCGTCGTCGCCTGCGATGCCGGGTGCCTGATGCAGCTGGGCGGTGGGCTGAGGCGCCGGGCCTCGAGCGTGCGCGCGGTCCACCTG
>Ga0137415_10004153_pt1 | contig 14346 bp, 14 predicted proteins | sample CZODoug3_1_1_16f_FD_183082 | JGI IMG/M metagenome (GOLD analysis project Ga0137415, IMG submission 183082) | Vadose zone soil fungal communities from Angelo Coast Range Reserve, California, USA - CZODoug3_1_1_16fungal (Hybrid Assembly) | ecosystem: Environmental > Terrestrial > Soil > Vadose... | reverse complement strand
ACGCGCATGTCTCTCAGAATTCTACGCGAAACGCCCGGCTTCCCCACCTGTCTCTCGAAGTAGTACTGTTGTCCCGAGGACTCACGGAGGCGGCAAATTATCCTCAAGACCATGAAAGCAAGACGATCTACCAGCAGACTCCAGATGAGTAGGGGGATACCTACGTACACTACGATGATTGTGACCAGCCAGCCAGTGCCTCTGGAGACGCCAGCGGCTAGAAGAGGCAGAAGGGCCAGAAAGCCCAGAGTGTACTCTGTCCTATAGGTCAAGGCTCCATCTGAGAAGAATTCTCGTCCCGACTATGAGTCTTCTAGAACTAACAAACACAAACTCTAGGCATTGTTTGAGGATCTTGCCTCGCTCTTCTTGTCGAATCTGACTCTTCTAAGTCGGTTGGGACCCCACCATGCTCTAGGGCCGAGCAGTGACATAATTGCCGGGACGAGATAGGTCCGGACAACCATTGCGTCTAGGACCACAGCTAGAGCGATCGCGAAGCCGAAGCCTTCAAGGAGGCGATTAGAAGAGAGCAGTAGCGACCCCAGTGCGCCTGCAAGAATGAGTGCTAGAGCTGTGATGATGCCACCCGTTCGGTCGACAGCATCTACTACCGCCTGGCGGGCCTCCTTGCCCTTTTGAGCTTCTTCCCTGATCCGGGTTAGAATGAAGATGTTGTAGTCCATGCCGATTCCATACAGTAGCAGAAAGAGCACGAGGGGAATGATGAAGAGGACGCCTGATTGGAGGACGTTGTTGAAGAAGAGAAGAGTGGCGGCATAGGCCCAGATTATGCTCAGCCCAATGGAGAGTATCCCGGTGATTGCGAGCGGATAAGAGCCGAGTACTACCAATAAAACGACGAATATGGCTGCGACTGTCAATATTCTGATTGTGTTGAACTGGTTGACCGTTTCATTGGCAAAGTCGAGAGTGGACGCGGATGCACCTCCTACCAGTATTGTGTCCTGAGCCAGCGAAGGGTCGGAGTTCTGAAGACTCGCGACAAGGTTCCGTATCTGAGTAACCGTGTTCAGAGAGTTTTGTGCGAACGGCTCGTCAGCAAATAGAACTGTAAACATAGCAGTCCGATTGTCCCTTCCAATGCTCCCCAGGATCGCCTGCCTTTCTTCCGACGTCAAGCTCGTCATATTGGTCGCGTTTACCGGGACTCCGTTGGGGCGAGTTGGGCCTATGACCTCTTTCACGTTGGACAGCTTGGTAATGTTTCGACTCAGATTTTCCAAGCTTGCCTGTGCATCCGCCGTCAGATTACCGTCTACGAGAATCGGCACTGGGAATTGCACGAGTACCTGTGTAGGGCCGATCTGACCAGCGCCGAAGCTCTGCTCTAGTACAGTGATGCCCTTGACACTCTCAGCTTGGGGGAGCCCTGCTGCAAAGTCGTATGATGTGGACCCGGTCAGTGAGATGTAGATGGCCGGGATGGATATGATCAAAGCCAATCCTAGGACAAGGACGGGTCGCCTGACACTGAAGCCTGCAGCCCTTCGAAAATATCCGGGTCTTTCAGCTCTCTTCTTCCGCGCCCTAGCCGCATATGCCTCGAATCTCTTGCCAGATGTGGGCCAGAATATTCTGTCTCCTGCGACTAAGATAAGTGATGGGATTAGCGTGAGACTTACTAGAAGAGCGATCAGGACGCCGAAGCCCAGACCAACGCCGATGGACCTTAGAAGTGTGAAGCTGGTTAACGTCATTGCCCCGAACGCGATTATTACAGTGGTTGCGCTAGTAGCGATGCTCTCTCCTGACCAGGTAATGGACGTCTGGACCGCTTGGGCCTTGTCGCGGCCTTCGACTCGTTCTTCGCGGTAACGGGCCATCAAGAAAATGGCGTAATCGGTGCCAACTCCTAGCATTATTGTGAAGAGGAAAGTGGTGGTGGTGTCCTGGATTGGGATGATGTATTTTCCGATGAGGTAGAGTCCTCCCTCTGCCATAAGCAACGCCATTCCGACGGTAGCCAATGGCACGAAGGGAGTGATGATTGCAAAGAAGAACAGTCCGGCTAGAATAAGGATGGCGCCAACGGTGACGGGCTCGATGCGGCCGAGGTCAGCCGAGCTTCCCAGAGAAGAGTCGGCGGTGGTGGCCAGGTCACCGGTGACATATGTCTGCAAGGGTTCGGGATAGCTACCTTTGAGTTGGGAGATGATGTTCCGCATGGTTACTACGTTCTTCAATATTGGGTCGGTGTCCGCGGAGCCGAACGAACCGGGAGCTTGTGAGAAGTTCACAAGAATGATCATTGTGTTGTTTTTTGGACTGATGAAACTCTTGATAATCGTGGGCGGGATCAGCGGTGGGTACTGCGAGAGTGTTTCATGCCATACGGTTTGGTTTGCAAGTGATTGTGCCGCTGTGTAGTTGTAGCCTTGTCGCAAGAAATACGCTGTGAATGCTATTCTCTCTAGGCTGTACATTGTGGTAACGTTTTCAAGGCCGTTGAGGACTCCCGGCATTAACAGGCTTTTTTCTAGACGAAGAGTGAAGACCTTAGTCGCGTTGTCGGTAACATCGTTTCCTTGAAGGAGAATTATTGCCGTTGCGTTGGACTGTGGATGGGGAAACTGTTGAGACATAAGATTCTGGGCAAGCGCAGACTGAGAGGTGCTGGACTGCCCCCCACTAGTGCTAGAAGTAGAGACTTGGGAGAGCTGCTGAGATAGTGGAAAACTTGCCGCAAAAAGGAGAATCCAGAAGACGATAATCAGCTTGTATCTTCTTCCGACGAAGGCGCCGATCCTAGCGAACGTCGGAACCCGGGATCCTGGAGTCTTTGATACTCCAAGTTTTCGAGAGACCGCGTATCCTGCTACGGCAGCGATTATGAGAAGGCCAATGGAGCCTGCGACTATCACGCCTAGATTGTCCGAGACGTATTGGCGGAGGTACCGGTTATTCTGGTAGTCGAGGATCAAGGCCGCGAGTTCAGCGAGCGATAGTATGAGGACTAGTACGAAGATTCCAATCAACCGAGCCTGAGAAGACCCAGTCTTGCTCATCATGGACCCACGAAGTCCTGGTCATTGGGAATCCGAGATCCATGAGGTGTCAAAAGATGATAATGGAACTCATTTTGCTAGACTATTTACGCATAATTTGCTTCAGACGGGGCCTAACGCTTTGACTCTCGTTGTCGAGATTTTCACGTGAGATCTAGAAGTTCGACACTGCAGTTTTGTCTCCAGGGCTTGCTCGTAGGATTCTCTGAAGAATAGACGCAGTTACAGATTCAGAGAGGGAATAAGTCGCTAGCCTCTGCTTAATGTATGAGCTAGGAAAAAGTATAACTCTCCTTTCCCGGCGCGAACTCGATCAAGAGTAGAGGAAACCGGTTTTGGATAGTCCTGTGATTCAGACTCAGAATCTTACAAAATCTTACGGAAGTCGGGTGGCAGTAAACCGACTGAATCTCACCGTCGACGCGAAACAGATTCATGGATTTCTCGGTCCTAACGGGGCGGGCAAAACCACGACGATAAAGATGCTCGTGGGGTTATTGACTCCTGATTCCGGATCCCTCAAGATTCTCGGAATGGATGCTGCCGGAGATAAGCCAAAGATCCGTCAAAGGATCGGATACATGCCGGAACTGCCAAAGTTTCCAAAACACCTGACTGGAGAAGAACTTCTAGACGTTTACGGACGGATGTATGGTATGTCGAAAGAGGAAAGGAAGCAGAAAGCTGCTGAGCTGTTGAAGATGGTGGGGCTGGAGGGTAGAGGGCGTGACAAGATCGGCAAGTACAGTAAAGGCATGCAGCAGAGGATCGGAATTGCTCAAGCTCTTCTCAGCGATCCCGAACTCGTAATTCTGGACGAGCCGAGCATCGGTCTCGATCCCGTAGGCATGGTCGAAGTTCGAGACATGGTCAAAGGGATCGTGAGGGGCGGTCAGACAGTCTTCTTCTCTTCCCATCTTCTCACAGAAGTCCAACAGATCTGTGACCACGTGACGATAATCAACAATGGACTCACGTTATTCACTGGAACTCTCGAAGACATCGCTACCGTTGCGATGCCTAGCCGAAGGCTCGTCTTGGAGGTCCAGAAGGGAAGCGACAGCATCCTCCAAGCTCTCAAAGCTCTGCCTTTTGCGACTGTCGAGGCGAAAGACAACGTGTACACACTGCACCTCAGTACAAAGGATGATGTCAGAGCTGATATTTCACGCGCCGTCTCCAACGCGGGTGGAGTGATTCTCAAAATGCAAGAGGAAGGCGGCGGACTTGAAGACGCGTTCATGAGCCTCGTGGGAAAGGAGGCTTAGCGGATGGCGAAGCAGAGAAGGACGACCTGGCTCACAGGATTTCTGGCTATTCTCTACTACGAGTTTCTTTGGAACCTTAGGAAGAAGAAGATTGTTGGACTCTTCATCCTCGTATTCGCTATCGTTACTCTTGAACTCGCCCTTCCACCGCTCCTCGACTACTACAACGGCGTACCTCTGACCCCGAATTCGAATGTAGTCTTTGACTTCTTCAACAGACTCTCAGGAATATTCCTCTTCCTCATCGCTGTTGCCACAACAATGAACACCATCTCGGGAGAGTTTGAGACCGGAAGCATCACCCCATTGCTAACTAAGCCCGTGTCGAAGAACACCATCTTCCTCGGAAAAACCGTAGCTTCATTCCTAACCTTGCTCGGCATCTACGCATTTCTAACGGTATACGTTACCGTAGGCGGGATCCTGATTGAAGGGTCCCAGAACAACCTCCAACTCATCCCGCTTGGACTTGTGGGCCTGATCCTTGCAACGATGGTCTGGGGTTCACTTGTCATCCTGCTCGGAACTCTGTCCAAGAGCTCACTGGTAGCCGCCCTTGGCTCCTTCGGGGTCTGGATAGGAGTCACTATTGCGGGCGGTGTCCTCGGCTCGGTCTTCGGCCAGACAACCATCCTGTTCTACGCCCCGGGAAGTGGAGCGACAGGAAGCACCGGTGGGTGTGGCCCAGGACGACTTGAAGCCGGCGGAGCCTTCGCAACTGGAACTGACAACCTTGGATACATGCTCATGCAATGGGCCCTGAATGGGAGCACCACCCTCAACTTCTGCGGATTCAGATTCAGGGGAGGCGCTACTGAGACGTTTCTGGCATCGTCCGACACCATTGCAAACGTTGCTCTGAGAGATCTCGGAGTAACACTAGCATACCTCGCAGTGTTTCTCTTCCTAAGCTGGTACGCCTTCCGACGCGCTCAAATAATAGAATCGGCCTAGGGGTAGAAACCTTGCCAAAGAAGCAGAGCAACACCACGTCTGAGGTCAAGTTGTCAGCGAAAGAGATCGATTTCCTAAAGAGCAATGAGCTTTGCAGATTTGCGACAGCATCGCGAAAGGGTGAGCCTCACGTTGTCCCAGTATCGTATGTCTGGGACCAAGACTACGCGTACATTGTTACGGACTATGGAACTCGGAAGCTGAAAAATCTCAGAGAGAACCCTCACGCAGCGATCCTCATCGATACTGGTGGAACCCAGAAGCTCCTATTGATCAGCGGACCCGTGGAGATTATCGAGAAGGGAGAAGAGTACCGACGGCTCTACAAACTCTTCTATTCCAAGCTGACCTGGGTCAAGAGAGATCCCTGGAAGGAAGGCGAAGCACCTTTCATCAAGGTAACTCCTTCTTTCAAAGCGGGCTGGGGTCTCAAGGGATAGGGCAGTCTCTTACCATCGCGTTTCGTTGAATAGTCTAACGCTGACTATTTCTCCGGCACGCTCGATGGACCGGCCGCAGTCATATGTCCATTTCGGATCCATTCGGGTATGACCACCGCTCTGAGAAATGCTTGGAAGCTTATGTTGCGGCTTTTCGCATCCTTGTCGAGTTCTCTGAACACTTTCTCCTCGAACGCTACCATGAATTTACGCAAGAATTCACCCTTTAGGTTTCGACTCTAACGGGCAACGCATGATAATAGGTGAACGTCTACAATGTGTTCGGTCTGAACACAGTTGAGTAGGGTCCGAGGCTTGGCTATCTCCGGCATGCTTTTGCTATTTAGTGTAAACGTTGGGGTTATATCAAATCGCGGAGTATCTCTGTATGAGCGATATGGAAGAAATAGCGAGCACGGGGTATCCGCCCGAAACTACCAATCAAACTGTCTCACAAGATACTTTGACTGACGGCCAATTGAAGGGGCTACTTGCAGAGTTGATATCCTCATCGGCAAGTCTGAATGTGAGGGTGTGGCTCGACGGAGTCTACACGGACATCGAGAATGCGGGCTCTCACCGAGAGTGGATGAAAGGCCGGGAGGTCTACTTCAAGGTGGAAGGAAAGGTGGATGGCCAGAACAGTCTCGAAGAGACAGCATCAAGGAGCGTCTAACTATGGAGACTCGTAAATGGAAGGCGTTCCTCAGAATGAACGGTGAGACGACAGTGGACACCAGTCAAGATATTCTGACGGAGTTCAAGGCTATGGTCGAATATCTAAAGTGCATTGGCGTTGACTACTCAATGGTCGTACAAGTCGAAGCAGGCCGAGCAGATCGCTCTCAAACCCTTGCCATGGAACAACCTCCCCGTCGACCAGGAACTGGACGGCTAGGAGACTGAACCTACAATTGGCCAAGTTCATAATGTCAATCGGGAACAACGCATACGACATCCTATCGACCGAAGCGAGGAACAGAGACGTGACCGTGCAGCAGTTGCTCAGAGCGGTCGTAGTGCCTGATTGGATCAGACAGAACGCAAATGTGGATCCTCCAAGAGAGAACCGTTCCAATCCAATTCAATCCTCGGTCTATGGTGCAGACTCGAGCAATTCTCGAATGCTAGTGTCACCTGTGGCAAGGCTCCGAAGATAACGCGTTCATCCTGTCTCCGGTTACAGGTCATCGTTCCGCCGAGAGTTACAAGACTCTTTAATAGCGCCAGGAGGCTCATCCGCTAATTGGAGCAGACAGCGAAAAATGGCAGATTTCTGTTCGAGATGTGGAAAGACGCTCAGCCTCATAGACCCTCTACTTGAGCTCAAGGGCCTAAGGTTCTGCGAGGACTGTTATCCAGACGTCAAGCGCGAGCACGCAGCCGCAACCATGTCGGACAAGGTGGATCGTAGGCAGCGGGTTGCTTTTGCAGACGACTCTAGTGATGAGAATCTGCGAGGGTCGATTATCAAGGGAAAGCAAATGCTCGCGGTCAAAGAGAATGAATTCAAGTGGGATAACCCATCCCTCTCGCTAATCGCAAGCGCACTGCGAATACTCACCGACCAGAACAATATCATGATGAAGCAGAACGAACTCATCCTACGCGAGCTCGAGTCAAGACCCGCAACGGTCAAGTCGAAATAGGACCTGAGACTCCGGATCCTTCCGCATTTTTCGAAGTAGCGTAGCTGGTCCCGGGGGCCGGAGTTCCATAGAGGGAAAACCTCTACTTTGAACTCGCCGAACCGGTTGCATCCGATTCTCCGGCGACAATCCAGTGGCGTGTCCGCCATCTCCGGTTTCCATTGTTAGCCTAGAAGGCTGACGTGGATGCGCCCTACGGCGCACACCTACAGCGTCTCCGTCGCTCACCGTGAGGAGAGCGGCTCGGAAGCTCTTCCAGGCTGAGCTACCCCGGGACCGAGGCTACCCGGGCTTCAGTGATTAGTTAAGATTTGTCGGACGAAGACTGGTGATTCTGCCGAATCCACTGAGCTAGGTCCCGAAGAGCGATGTTTGACGAGACGTCGATGACGGGGACCTCCATGTTTCCTACCCGGATGAGGTTGTTGTACTTGGCCATTGGGGCGTGCGAGACGTTGGAAGCGTAGATCTTTCCCTTCACATACTCATCAGGGAGCGCTTCAGGCTCGACGAAATCTGCTAGGAAAACGACTCCTTCAGCCCAGTAAAGCGCCATAGCTTGGCCAGAGACGTTCATGACGAAGGCGATCATGGAAGCGAGGTTCTGCTGAGAATTGAACATGGTCAACCCGGTGACCACGATCTCTTGAGGGGGAGCGTGAATAATCGAAACCATGCTTGAGCCTCAGGGAGCCGTGTCGTCTCGGAGTGTTAAGCCTTAGTAGGAATGCAATGGGGGCTTCCGCTCGGTCAAGACCCCCTTCTAATGGGAGTCCTCGGGCTGGGAATCCTCTTCGAACTGATGATCCTGTAGTAACCTAACCTTCAACATCGGCACCTGTGGGCCTCTTGCCTCCATCGTAGGCGAAACTATCTCAGATGGTTCGACTTTAGTTTGCCGGGACACAAAGACTAGTAATGGTTCTGAACCCGCTCAAGGATGGATGGGTTTAGGGTCGGTTCTATCACATCGTGACATATCGGAACACAACAGTCGTCACATGTACAACAGAATGGGAACGGGGTCAATTAGAACACAGACGAAGGGGCGTCACAGATTCACGTACAATAGAATACATTTATCTTCAGTCCGAACACAAAGGAAGAGCTATGCATATATTCCACGCGAGGAGAGTCTTCTATAGCCATGTTGAGAAGCTATCAGTTCAAGAATAAGACGAAGAGTGTCACTAGAACTATCAGAATCGACGAAGACATCGACTTCCAACTGGAGAAGCTCGCACACGAGCAGCGAGTAAGCGTCAATTATTTCGCAAACCAAGCGCTACGGAAATTCGTCGAATGGGACGTCTTTGCAGACCGACTCGGCTTCGTCACCCTCCCCTCTGACATTTTCGAGAAGCTGGTAGGGTTTACCACTGACGAACAGGCCAAAGAGCTTGGCAGCTGGTTCGGCAAGAATCTGGCCAAGGACTTGATAGCCTTCCTCTTCAAGAGGGTTGACCTTGAAACCTCGGTCCGAGCCCTAGAGCTACTAGGTCCCAGATACGGCAAAGCATTTCGTTTCGAATACACCAACGACGGTCATCTGACAACTGTGATATTGAATCATGGATTCGGCCGAAAGGCCTCAGTGTTCTACAGCGAAGCAGTGAAAGCTCTACTCAAAGACCTGGTCAACACTCAAGTCGACATTGGAATGAGCGAGCACCAAGTATTCGCACAGATCGTGGGTCCCAACGAGTTCCGGATCACGATGCCCGCGCCAATGTCCCCTCTCACCTCACAGCGGTAGTCCAATCCAGATCCGCAAGGCTTCGCCCTTTTCTCCGCGAAGCTATTTTTTCTATAACTCAGGTGACGCTAGCCAGCGCTCTGAATGTTGACGACGATTTTAGCCGACGTTTTCAGAAACGAGCATGGGGAGATATTGCAATAATTACCAGCAAGTCCTTTCTTCATATTTCCTTGCCGGAGGAGCTCGTTCAGAGCCTCTCTGTTGTTCATCTTCATCTACTCGGACAACGCCGGATGATTTGATACGAATATCGAGCTCATGTCCAATTTCCACAACTTCTCCTTTCTCATTCTTCTCGTAACTAAGTACGAAGAAACGGTGGCATTTCTCGCACATCTGAATGGTTGACCGGGTTAGACTGTGCGCGTGTTTCTCATCGACCGATTCTAGCGCACTTCATAACCCCTGTCATGAATTCCTCGGCTCTTGCCGCTATTCTGCTGCCTCCTTCAGACGCTCTCCAGACTTGGCGCCGGCAAGTGTATTCCGGGCATCGGTTCGCCAGCGGGTACAGGTTCGCCCCGGGAAAATTCAACTTGGATTGTGCGTTCCTCTTGGAGAGATTTTTTCGTTGTCTCTAGGACTCTGACGACATTGGCTCCGAGTGTTCCGTCAGCCCTGTTGGGATACTGTTCAGTAGAAGAGTTGTACTCAATGCATCTGGCGAAGTGGAGAATCTCCTCTCGCAGAGTGTTGTTCGGGACGACCATCACGCGCTCCACAGCTCCCTTGCGGTGGAGGACTAGTCTCTGTTCGATACAGTCCAGCTCCGCAGTGCCGTCGCTACCGACTACCGTCACGTCTCGACGTTTCTCCATGTCCAGCCAGCTTAGTTCGATGCCAGCGTCGTATCCGCCTGGGTGTTCAGAATAGATTGAGGCCATTTCGTACCCCGCGCTTGATCTGTAGCCTCTGCCCTTGCAGGAGATCTTCCCAGGCCATGTTTCAAGGAGATTGTTGCAGATGTCGAAGGGGTGTGGTCCCAGGTCTGTGATTACTTCTCTGTTATTCTGGATGGCCATGAAACCGGTCCATTTGAGTCGTAGGTAGTAGATGTCCCCCAATACTCCGCTAGCCATCAGTCGTCGTAGTCCTCTGACGCCGTTGTTGAATCTGTGGACGTGACCGGTGCAGAGGACACTGCCATGTTCTCCGGCGAGTCTAACCAATTCATAGGCCTCTCTCGAGCTCATAGCTAGTGGTTTCTCGACTAGAACGTGTTTTCCCTGTCTTAGAAATTCAGAGGCTATTTCAAAATGGGTCTGGTTCGGGGAGCATAGATGGACTGCAGACACTTTGGGGTCTGAGAGTAGTTCGCGATAGTCCAAGCGATAGTTTAGGGGACCGAATTCTTTTCTGCACTGTTCGAGTGCAATCGGTGAACTGTCCGTAACAGAATAGAGGTTCATCTCGTCTCCCGTCCGTGCCAGGTCAAGAATCTGGGCTACGACCTTCTTTCCCCAGTAGCCCGCGCCTATCACTGCGATGTTGAGCCTGCTCATGACTAAGGAGTATTCTATGCGGCTTTTCATATAACCGCCACGTCTACAGTCGAGAATATTTTGACACGTAATTGGAGAGTAAGGTACTGAAGAACACAAGTGGATACACGTGCTGACAGTACTCGAGAAACCTGCATCATTTGCCTCTAGCTACTTTTGATTATGAAGGTTCTGGTGTGATATCTTACCCTGCCAAGGTGTCTTGAGGGTCCGTCTCAACGGAGCAACTGCAACATCGCTGGAGGCATAGTGTGCAACCGCTGCAGATTACTTCAGTAGGCTCAAGGCAGCTCGGACATGCTCCCCTTTGCATGTTCTGTTCCTGAGTCATTGGCACTCATTGTACTAATGGAATTCAGAATATTACTTCCACGTTTACATGTGTTGATCTTGACGAGCGGATTGACCACCATGTACACTAATGGCACATGTTGTGTGCTTCTCAAGCATTGTGAGCATTTGACGGGGCGACTCATGCAATTGTAGACGTGCGATCCAAATATTCGGGCCGAGAAGCTTTAGACAGAAAAATATTGATGCAACAAGGTAAAAACGCGGTCTTCCGAACCGTGCTCTTCGGCCTCTTCGTTCTACTGCTTATCATCGGAATCGTCAGCGCGCCACAGCTTGCAAACTAGTGAGCGCTACCGCCACGCCTTCGAATGGAGTGATAGGAAGCTCAGTATCGCACGCGTATCAAGCGGCTGGCGCTTACACTGTGGTTCTAACTGTCACGGATACCGCAGGCCACCTCGCCCGCGCTAGCAACACCGTAACTGTTACCTCACCGCTCTCAGCCAACATCACCTACTCGCCATCAAATCCTGCTCCGCTCACCAACGTACAATTCACAGCAACTGCAACCGGTGGCACGGCGCCATACAGCTACAGCTGGGACTTCGGCGACGGAACAAATGGCACGGGAGCCACTATATCCCACTCGTACCTGCTCCCAGGAACCTACACTGTAATCCTGACCGTTGCTGACTCAAACGGGCTGACGACTACCGCTTCAACCACAGTAACTGTCCCAGTATCGGTAGGACTCTAAGCGAGTGGCGTGAGCATGCCAATTATTTCCCAATTTTTTTGGGAAAATTATCCGTCCGAAGGATGACTGATGGAACAGCTTAGAAGAAACGCGGCCAGGTCAACTGGCCGTCGAAGCCATTTCCTTCACCATCTATCCGTGTCCCTCTTCGCAGGAGTTGCCCTCTTGACAATAAGCGCCTTCTTCAGATACCCCATGTCCTTTACTGGAGGATCAACCTCTTGCCTATTCGTCGCCTTCGAGTATCAGTGTGTCGTCACCAGCCCAACGCTGATCTTCTGGGACTATGTCTTCTGGGCAATGACGACACTTGGACTCATCTCTGTTCTCGACATAGCTCTAGCCCGGTCTTCCTCTGGCTAGAAGAAGGATACTCGGTCCCGCCTCAACTAGGGAGCCTTTCTTCGAAATTGCATGGTGGGAGAATCTTCTAACCACTAGGTTAGTTGATTGCTAGTTGGCGCCCAGGGCGGGATTCGAACCCGCCGTGCGCTCGAATGTTCCTTCGAGTGTCGCACGGGTGACAGCCGTGCATACTCTCGGCCGGCTCCCGCGAGCCGCGGACCGGGCTATACTACCTTAACGCGTCCGAGTTTGACGGACGGGGCGCGAGCCCGGATACTCATTTCCTGGGCAATCACGCTACTCGAAATCGTGCCAGCTTAAACCTTCCCAATATTCCCGGGAAGAGAATCACAACTTACTCTGGCCCGATGAGATAGGTTTCAGCAAGGATAACTCGACAATTCAACATGGGAAAGCTAGGCAAGACGTTCTTGGCCAACCCCGTTCTGCCTTCGATCGGAGGTCTCAGCGCCACCCTCGTCACCTTCCTCATCCTCTTCATCGTCTACCTCCTAGTCATCGGGTTTGTGCTCTGGCTCGCGGGCGAGATAGTGGTCGGGCGGCGCGTAACTTTCGGAGAAGCTCTTGGAATAGCAAGTGTCGGAACATTCCTAGTAGGCGCTTCGATCGCCTTCCTAGGAACGATAGGAATCATTCTAGGACTACTAGTTTTCCTCTTGCTAGTGAAACACTACTTCAAGACAGGATGGTTGGGCGCGATAGGCACTTCGATAATGGCGGTCGTCGTCGGGGTCGTGATAATTTTCATTCTCGGAGCCCTAGCCCTGGGAGCCGTCTTCGCACTGCCGAGGATACCTGGATTTTAGATCGGTCTAATCGTTTCTTTGATTGGAAAAGAGTGAAGGAGCATGTTGCTCCTTCGGAGGATATTTGGGAAGTGTCAATGCCCAAGCAGGTATAGGGCTAGGCTTCCTCTGGTTGGGTAGTCGTCTCTTCCTGCTCTGAAGAACAGCCACAACTGTCGCACATTGTTCTTCTAAGCCCCGGACCCCGTCCGTCTCTAATAAACGTACAGTATTGAACAGGAAGCTCTCGTCCGCTTTCAGAATCCTAGGCTATCGTTTGGAACCAGTCGACTAGAGAAACTAGAGCCTCATGCAACGCGTCCGCATTGCCAGGCTTCGCATCTGGAGTCTTGAAGCTATGATCTCCATTCTCTATCCAGTGGATCTGCGCGCTCGATCCGATCTGTGTAACGACTTTTTCTAGAAGATCCCGTCTCGCAAAACTGTCTCTGGTCCCCGACACGAAAAGCATCGGCTTCTTGATCCGGTAGAGATGCTCGTCTCTCAGCTGGTCAGTCTTACCTATCGGATGAAGAGGATATCCGAGGAAGAACAATCCATTCACATCCACTCCGTTGGCGGCGACCTGGGAAGCGATTCGTCCGCCCATGGATTTTCCGCCTATGAAGATTCGGGCCGGCTTGTGTTTGCTGTTCTTTGCCTGGTCGACGATTGTCCTGTAGCTTTCTTCGAGGACCTCTCTCCTGTCCGGCACTCGTCTGCGTGCTTCCATGTATGGAAAGTTGAACCTGACAGTTAGGAAGCCTTGCTTTGCGAGTTCTGTATGGAAGTATCGTATGAAGGGCGTGTGCATTGGTCCACCAGCACCGTGGGCTATGATGAGACACGTTGAGGGATCATGGATCTTGGGAGGGACGCCGTAGACTATGCTGGTCTCGCCGCCTCTTGCCAGTTTGATCTTTGTCTGCTCGAGCTTGTAGGATTCAGAGGGGTCTTGCGAGGTCTTCCCGTCCCGTAGTTCTGATTCGTGTCCGCGCTAGAGATCCGGGTTACCGACGAATATGGCCAGGTATCTTAGGGGTTCGAGGCCTTCCTTGATTGAGCTATGGACTGTGCCGGGTGGAACTACTACCATTGTTCCAGGTTTGACCCGGACCTCTTTCTCGCCGACGCGGGCTAGACCTCTTCCTTCGATGTAGAAGATTGTCTCTTCAACATCATGGGTGTGCGGTGGGACGATTCCTGTGAGCTCAACGTATCGTACGGCTAGTGAGTGGCCTCGGTCGGCTCGGGAGAGATACCATCGTGTGAAATCGCCATCTCTCTCAGGTACTACTTCAGAGAGATGCTTGACGATCATTGCTCAACACCGAGCTGCGGGAGCGTCTCTCTTCTGATGTTTAAGCTAATGCGTGTCTTCTATGGGGCGAATTTCAGGGTGGTCCGTGTCCATTTTGCCCTGGGTCTGCAGGTACTTTCTCGTTTCTCCGGCGAGCCATTCGAAGTTTTCGTACGGGTTGACCGGGACCTTGTATCGTTCCATGAGATGCTTGGTCAGGGGCTCGAATCTCTGCCAGTCAAA
>Ga0137415_10004152_pt1 | contig 14347 bp, 11 predicted proteins | sample CZODoug3_1_1_16f_FD_183082 | JGI IMG/M metagenome (GOLD analysis project Ga0137415, IMG submission 183082) | Vadose zone soil fungal communities from Angelo Coast Range Reserve, California, USA - CZODoug3_1_1_16fungal (Hybrid Assembly) | ecosystem: Environmental > Terrestrial > Soil > Vadose... | reverse complement strand
TCTCGCGCAACAGCCGCCGCCACTGGGACATCAGCGACACGATCGAGCGGCTCGGCTACCGACCTCAGGACGACGCCGAGGCGTACGCGGCCAGGATCCTCGGCTGAGCGACCGCCGGCCGATCGAGATCCGGCTGGCGGCCGCCGAGCGGCTCAGGCGCCGCCGCGCCGATCGATCAGGAAGTTCGAGCCGGGCTGCTTCTTGAGGTAGCTCTTGACCTCGGCGGCGGCTCGGCTCAGCTCGCCGACGTGCTTGTAGTTGCCGCGGCACTGGACGACGCAGGCGATCGAGGTGTCCGGAGCAAAGGACTTCGGGACGATCGCCCATCTCACACCCGGGGTCGAATTTGACGCCTACCCCGATTACAGTGCTGGAATTGAGACCAATATCGCGATCCGAGGCGTGAACGCCAAAGATGGGTCGACCACCGCGATTTACATCGACGACACCCCCATCCCCACGGACCCCGCCAGCAGTTTCGGTCGCGAGTTTCCGATGATTTTCGACCTGGAGAGGATCGAGGTGCTGCGCGGGCCGCAGGGCGTGCTGTTTGGCGAAGGCGCTGAAGGCGGAGCGGTACGATTCATCAGCGCACAGCCGAGCCTGACGACCAACAGCGGCTTCGTCAGCAGCGAACTCGCAGAAACTGAGCGTGGTGCGCCGAGTTACGAAACCGGCGCCGCTGCGGGCGGTCCGCTCGTTAAGGGTTTTGCGGGATTTCGCGCGGGCGCCTGGTTGCGGCGCGACGGTGGTTTTGTTGATCGTGTCGACCCTTACATCGACCTGCTCGTCGACAAGAACACCAACCGGATGCGCAGCAGAGCGGCCAACGCCGCGGTCACGGTCGCCCCGACCGAAGCGCTCCAGATCACGCCTTCCTTCCGGTATCAATCGGCCGACGTGCACGACACGTCGGCGTTCTTTGTAGCCCTATCGAATCCGGCCGGCGGGATCCTCAGGAACGGTTCCGGATTGGAACAAAACTACTCCGACCGGTTCTCGCTGCTGTCTCTCAAAGCGGCAGCAGCGTTGGGATCCTCGGACTTTAGCAGCGTGACCGCGTACTTTCGCCGCCATGCGATCGCCGTGGAAGACGACGCCAGCCTGGACGGATTGAATCAGGCAGGGTACGCACACGCGAAAAGCGATCGAGTATGGTTAGATCAGGCCGTCTTTTCACAGCAGCTCCGGCTCGCGAGTAGAGAGCAGATGTCGCGTCTTACTTGGTTCGCGGGAGCCGGCTACCTCCACGCCCATTATGATGAGAGTCAGGACATTGCCACTGCCGCGCTTGCCGATGGCGGGGCGCTGAACGGGAGGCAGAGGGTCGACCGTGTCAGGACGCAACTCGCCGTCTATGGAGAGGTCGACCTGCGATTGTGGGAGCGCCTGACGGCCGGCGTCGGCCTGCGCGTCGAGCGAGGTCGGTACGATTCGTTGCAACATGTAGAGCCAATTTCGCCACTTGTGGGCGAGCAGGCGTTCTCCATTAATGGCGCCGCGACCTCTGTCGCACCACGCTTCACCCTGGCGTACCAAGCCGGCGTTGATAGTCTGTATTACCTGACCGTTGCGAACGGCTATCGGATGGGTGGGCCGAATGACACCGTCGGAGTGGTGTGTCCGGTGAGCACGCCGCTCGCCTACGGACCGGACTCGGTGTGGAGCTCAGAGATCGGGACGAAGAACAGCCTATTCGGGACGCGCGTGCGGGTTGAGAGTAGCGCGTTCCACATCGCCTGGCGGAACATCCAGACACCGATCGCCTTATCCAATTGCGGGCTCGGTTATACGGTGAATGCCGGCTCCGCAAGCAGCGACGGTTTCGATATCGGCCTGCAGGCGGCGCCCTCGGAGCACCTCAAGCTCGCCCTCACTGCGGCGTACGCCGATGCGCATTACGCTCAGACCGTCACCTTGAACAATTTGGTGGTGGTCAGGAGGGGCGACGCCATCGGTGCGCTGCCACTCGTCACCGCGCCGTGGAACATAACGACCTCTGCGGCGTACGAGATCGCCGCGGCGGGAGCACGCGTGACGCTTGCTGCGCAGGATGTGTTTCACAGCCGCAACCCGGGGCCGTTCGCGTCCGACGATCCGCTGGCCGTCACTTACGCGCCATCCCGTCGCGCCAACCCGTCGACCAGCCTGCTCAATCTCAGGGGTACGGCAGCTTGGCCCGACTTCGAGCTTTCACTGTTCATCAACAACGCGCTTGATTCGCAGCCTACACTTCAGGTCCGTAACCACGTTTCTACGGACACGTTGTCCTACGCGACGACCTTCAGGCCGCGGACCATTGGCCTGGCGGCCAAGTGGCGGTTCTAATTCATCGAGGACTTGACACAGCGGCCTGTTCCGCTGGCCGCAGGCGGAGCCAGGATCTTGGAGCTCCGCTTTCCCGCCGGGCTCCAGCCCATTGTTGTCGCGTAGAGTCCGAAGTAACGAAGTAGCGAAGTAACGGTAGTGTGCTCCCTTTGTGCTCCGGCATGGCCTTGTGACGCCCGTTTGGAGCCAGTATCTGCGACGTAAGTCATTGATGTTACTTTCGTCGCTTCCCCTTACAAGGCGAAGGTCGGGGGTTCGAGACCGTCAGCACCCACCAACTGATTCAATCGGCTATGTTGGCGGTCCCCGCGGGCTCCGACTCCACAGTGCGCTCAGCGGAACCGCAAGCAGCCGTTCTCCAAAGGGTAGTACGTGATCGCCGTCGTATAGGACGATTCCGCCATGGAAGCGAGGGCCCAGCAGCTCGCGCAGGCGCTTGATACCTCGGAAATCGGCCTCGTGGACGGAGCTGGCCGCTTTCACTTCGATGCCGACGTGTTGAGTGCCTCGCTGCACGACGATGTCAACCTCATAACCGTCCTTATCGCGCAGGTGATAAAGCGCGATGCGTTCCGGGTGAGCGGCGGCTTGCTTCGCTATTTCACCGAAGACAAAGGTCTCCAGTAGCTGGCCGAGGAGCGCACGCTGATCGTACAGCTCGGCTGCGCCGCAGCGCAGCAGAGTGCACGCCAGGCCGGTATCGCCGAAGTGCAGCTTCGGGGTCTTGATCAGCCGCTTAGCGCGATTGCTGAACCATGGCGGCAGGAATTCCACCAGGAACAGACGTTCCATCAATGTAAGGTAGTTGCGGATAGTGGGGCGGCTGAGCTCGAATGCGCTCGCCAGCTCGCTGAGGTTGGCAAGTCGAGCGGTTTGGCTCGCGGCAAGTGTGAGAAGCTTCGGCAGCGCATCGAGGTGGGCGATGTGAGCCAGCTCGTGCACGTCCCGCTGGACGAGTGTTTCTATGTAATTCGCGTGCCAGTCATCGCGTCGCTTCGCTGTGCGCTTCTGGACAACGGGGTAGCCGCCGCGGACGATGCGCTCCGCTATCTCCTTGCCGAGAGTTCTGCCGGGCGGAAAGATCTGCCGGTCGCTGAAGAGTGCATTCAGAAATGCTGGTGGAGCGCGTTCCAGCTCGATCTGCGCCAGCGGGTAAAGCCGCAGGATCTCAATGCGACCGGCCAACGAGTCCGAGAGACGCGGGACGAGGAGCACATTTGACGAGCCGGTGAGGATGAGGCGCACGGAGGCGCGGTTCGCGTCGACCGTTGGTTTAAGAGCCGCAAACAGCTCGGGGACTCGCTGGACCTCGTCGAGAATTGCACGTCGTTCCAGGCGAGCGACGAAGCCGGTGACATCCGCGCGTGCCGCGGCGAGCGTCGCCGCGTCGTCGAAAGTGTAGTAGCGGAAGCCACGTCGTCTGCCAACTTGCTGCGCAAGCGTGGTCTTACCGCATTGTCGGGGGCCGTGGATCAGGACTACAGGCGTGTCCGCGAGTGCCGCTGCCAGGGCCGACTCTGCCAGCCTCCGGTATAGACGTTGAGCCATACCGGCTAATTGTAAGGCAGGTCACCGGCTAATTGAAAGGTTTGGTACCGGCTAACTGAAAGTCAAAGTACCGGCCGATTGGAATCCGCCTGGAGCGTCTGCTGGCGCGATACGTGTTGATGAACGGTGGTACGCGCTGGGCATCCGCCACTCCGGTGGGCGTCGTCGGGAATCTCGTTCCGCGCGGGGCGCTGATATGCAACTTTGGGCAGGCAAAACCCGTGCGCGAGCAAGACGTTGCAAGACTCAATGCTAGCAACGATCTGGGACTGTCACAGCTCCATGGTCAGTGTCGTCTAAGTTTTATGGAACCCTATCTTTCTCAGGAGACGACCATGCGTACATTTGACGTTCAGGGGATTGAGATCCTAGCTTCCCGACCTATGGTCTTCGATTTCGTGCGCGACCCGCACAACCTGCCGAAGTGGGCACATGCGTTTCAACAAGCCGACGATAGGCGAGCGAATCTCAAGACTCCGATCGGGACCGTCGACATCGACCTGCGTACGTTCTCGCACCAGGACGCCGGCACAATTGACTGGGAGCTTAGGTTTCCCGATGGCGCGATCGGCGTCGCGCAATCCCGTGTAACCGAGACGGCTCGTGGAACGTGCATCTACAGCTTCGTCCTCCATGCTCCACCCGTTCCCCTCGAGCAGCTGGAAGGCGCGCTGGATGCCCAGCGCATGACGTTACGCGACGAACTCCGCCGGCTGAAGCGACTCCTGGAGGCACAGTGAACGACAGAGCGGTTGAGGAGGTCGCGCAGCGAGCGATCACTGGGGACCGCGACGCCGTGGAGGCGCTCGTCCGAGCACTTCAAGGTGACATCTACGCACTGTCTCTGCGGATGCTGTGGAACCGTGAAGATGCGGAAGACGCGACCCAAGAGATCCTTATCCGAGTCATCACACGGCTCTCTAGTTTTGATTTCCGCAGCCGCTTGAAGACGTGGGCTTACCGCGTCGCCGTCAACTACCTCCTGGACGCGAAGAGGAGTGTGGTCGAGCGCATGAATCTGAATTTCGTGCGCTTATCCGCTGACTTGGTGGAGGGACTCGCCGCCGACGGGCCCGCTGCAGACGAGCGTTCGGTCCTCGTCGAAGAAGTTAAGATTGGCTGTACGCTGGCGATGCTCCAATGCCTTGACCGGCCGCACCGGCTCGCTTACATCCTTGGGGAGATCCTTGGCCTGCGAGCCCCCGAGGCGGCCGACGCGCTTGATATTGATCCGAGTTTGTTGCGCAAGCGGCTCGAACGTGCCCGAAGCGCGATCCTCAGTTTTACGCGCTCGTATTGTGGTCTCGTGTCTGATGACGCGGCATGCCGATGCCATCGCCGTGTACCGGCAGCCGTGCGCCTTGGACGCGTACGGCTTGACGCGCTGGAGTTCGCGGATCGAGCGGTGTCATTTGATGAGGTGCGCACGGCGGTACGGCGCGCTGAGGACGCGCGGCGCGCTCTAGAAGTCCATCGCACTAGTCGGCCGCGCGAGTCTTCCGTGGACTTGTCCCGACGGATCATCGCCGCGATCGACGCAAGTTAGGGATGCTCTTCAGTCAAGCAGGAGGCGAATAGCCTGCCCAATTCCCAGGGGAAACCGGAGAGGAGAGCAGGAGAGCATTGTCGCGCGAAGCGACCATCGGATGCGAGCCTAGATCGATCGCAAACCGACGCGCTTGGAAAGCACTTCCGCACTCTCATGCAAGTCGTCTCAATGACGTTCGAATGCACAGCTATCTCCCGTCCCGGCATCGAGGTTGATACAGCGGCCGTCAATCTCGGCGGACGGAACTGGCAGCTCAATCAACGCGGCCAGGGTTGGCAATATGTCGACGGTCTCGACCGGTAGCGATTGCTCGAAGCCTACGACACCCGGTCGATAAAAGAGAATCGGAACCTTTCGGTCATAGTTCCACGGTGAACCGTGGGTCGCCACGTAAGTGCTCACGTCGATGATCGGTGTTATGTGGGGTTTCGGCGCGACGATGAGATCACCTGACCGCTCCGGATCGAAGCTGGCCCGGAAACGATCCGCCAGTGACCATTCGTCTGCTGGTTCCGAAGGAAGTGGCAGCCGGCGAAGTTCAGCCGGGGTAAAGACTGCGGCCACCTGTGGGTGTGCAAGATAGCGTGCCTTCGCGGCTTCCAGCACTCTTGAGCGAACATTGGCGGGAATGCCTCGAGCGAGATAGATATCGCCAAAGGGGGCGACACCCAGTAGCACGGGCTCGGGAAGATTAAACTCCGCCGCGAGTTGCTTGCTCATGTTGGCAGGCAGGAGCGCCGCATCCACGCGAGTGGCATTGGGGAATCCATGGATTTTATTGCGCTCGGGGAGGTCCTGGCCACCGTGATCGGCGGTGAGCACCACGACATAGGGCTGGTGTGTGGCGTCGAGGGCCGCCAGAATTCGTCCAACGTTCTCATCCACGCCCAAAAGCTGGGCGCACATTTCAGCGCCTTCCGTGCCGAATGTATGACCTACGTAATCGGTCGCGGAAAGACCGATTGACAACACATCGGGCGCTTTGCCCGCGCCCAAATGGAGCTCGCGAATCAGTCCGATTGCAATATCGGTCGTCGCTCGATCAAACGCCAGTGAGGTGTGGAAAGCTTGAAAATCGCCCGCTTTGCGCGCGCGTGGAACGCCGACTGTCTTATCTGCAACGGCCACTGGAACCGAGCGGACACGACACGGTTCCGGCAGTGCCGGTAGATCGGGCTTCATGACCCCAACCGCTATCGAGGCGTTCACTTTGTCGACGATGGCCGGCGTCGGCTGATCCATGCCCTTCAGCGTTACGAAGGATTTCCCGCTCCAAAACCACACCTGATCCATTGCGTGGCCACCCATCATGATCGCCGCGCGATCCTTGCCGGCGACAGACACGACACGACTGCTGGGGCTAGCCGACTTCAGACGGTCACCCAACGTCTGAGCCTTGAGGAACTGCGCAGAAACAGTAAAATTCGTTGAAGAGGAACCTGGTAGTGAGGGGTCCTCCGAGCAGTACACTTTCTTATCCGCCCTGCTGAGCGATTGGTCGTACCATTCGTTAGCGATGATGCCGGTGCGCGCGGGACGAGACCCGGTCAGTATTGTGGAGTGGCCGGGACAGGTCTCGGTCGCAGCATGACTTTGGTATCCGCCCGGAAACACAACGCCGGTCTGCAGGCGATGCAATCCAGCCTTGAACAGCGGCCGGTATTCAGTAAATAGATCGGCCGAGAACTCGTCTACGGAAATTGCCACGATGATCCGCGGTCGCGCTATCGATTGCGCTTCAGCGGCGGTCGAGACGGCGGCGACAATGACCGGGAATAGCACGCTGAATTTCATGTGCGCCCTGTTGTAGTCCGCAAATATTGCGCCCAGCTCAGGCAGGGCACAGCGAATACTCGTGATGCAGCCCCCCGAGCACCGGTTTGCTACGTACTGAGCCGAAGTCCCTGAGGTGATGGCAAGACTTCGGCGTCGCGGTTGGTCTGGCCGCCGGAGGGTCGGGCACTCCAGGGCCGAGCATCATGTGGGGGCGGCCGCGGTTGTAATGTTCGACCCAGGATCGCAGCGCATGTCGCAGATGGGCTTCCGACAGCGGAATGAGCCAGTCCAGACACTCGCGACGTATCGTCCCGATCACCCGCTCGCAGAGGCCGTTCGCCATTGGACAGCGCGGCGGCGTTTTCAGAATACGCAACCCCAAGCCGCCGACCGCGGCGTCGAGCTCCCGAGAGAAGATGCTGTCGCGGTCATGAAGCAGATAACCGTAGTGGGTGTCAAATCCGAGGGCCTGGCGCAACTGTTGGCGCGTCCAGGCCGCTGTCGGGTGCGCCGTCACATTGCAGTGAATCAGCCGTCGACGGCGATGCTCGATCACCACCAATACGTACAGGAGCCGGAAGGTGCTCGTCACGCTCACGAAGAAGTCGCACGCCACGATCGCCTGCGCATGGTTCTTCAGGAACGTCGACCAGCGCTGGTCGCCACGTGGGCGACCCATTGGCGGTTTCGGTAGATACTTCCGCACGGCGCGCGGCGAGACATGCAGTCCGAGCTTCACCCACAGCTCGTTGGCGATGCGTTCCTGACCCCACAGTGGATTCTCTCCAGCGCCATCCGCCGGATGAGCTGCCTCAGCTCCGGTGGAATCGGTGGCCGCCCCGGGCGGGACTTCATCTCCAGAGGAGCCTGAAGCCCGCTCGGTGCCAGCGAATCACGGTCTGCGGGCGCACGACGACCAGTGCGGAGCGCCATGCGAATAACCGGGACAGCAGCGCCAAGCTTAACCGCGTCGCGGCATCGATCCGCCTCGGCTTCACGCCCCGCTCGACGTACAGGGCGAGCTGCCGGCGCAGGAACAGCACCTCTGCATGCAGCGACTGGCGCGACTGAAACGCCAGGGCAACCCACCCGACCAGTTCGCTGGCGAGTCGCGCGACAATGGAAACAGCGCTCAGCACCCGCCGATCATGCCACACTCGCGAAACCGAACCCCCTCAGGACCCACAGACCGGATTCTTGCGGACCACAGGTGCTCCGAACGGAATTCAGCTGCCGCTGCTGTTGAGATGATGGAATCTGGGGATTCAGTCCGGCCGGTAGGTGGCCTAATCAGGTTTTCAGCACCTCGGTTGATCGGCGCTACAGTTACCCCGTTGAACGCCCGGCTAGGTGACTTCCCAATCCACGTCGCCGCGCAAATCGGCGGCAATACTGCGCAACTCCACGTCCAGCCGGTCGCGGGTGCTGCGGCGGGGCAAACGGAAGACAAATTCAATCCGCGCCTTTTCCAGCGAATGATGCTCAGCAATGATGCTGCAGCCATGCCCCTTTAGAATGCCGCGATAGACCTCGGTGCACCTGTCGGCGCGATCCCTCGCTATGCCTTCCACCCGGATGCGGTAGGGCGGTCTGGTGTCGAAGACATAGATCAGGGCGGAGGTGAACAGCGTGATGATCACCGCAAAATGCAACAGGCCGAGGCCCGCGGTCAGTCCCACCAGGGTAACGATGATCAGCCGCACTGTGTCGCGCGTCGAATCTGCCGCCGAGCGGAAACGGGTTAGACCGCCGATGCCGAACACCACCAAACCGACCACGGTGCCGAATTCGCGCACGGCCACGCCGATCACCGCGCCGATCAACGCATACATCACATAGACATGCGGCATGTCCGCTTCATGCAGCCCGTCTATGGTGCGCCGCGTCGCTGGGTGGTAGCCAATCACGGCGCCCAGCAGGGTGGCCAGCAGCAGGATGCCGACCGAGTTCGCGATGAATCGCACGTCTGTCAGGCCGGACCAGTCCAGCGCGGCAGCCGGACCATGGGTTCCGTCAAACAGGGCTTGAGCTTTGTCAGCGTTTAGATGTGTCACGACGTATGGCCCCGGCCCCTCTACGCGATTAACGCAAGCACACTTTCATGAGATCGGCCACCTTGGACGGCGATCCGGCCTCCTCGAAAAAGTCGCCGAGATAACCGGCCGCCTTTCGGCGCGTCCTGTCTTCCAGCTGCGGCGTCTCGTTGAGAATGGCCATCAGCGAGTCACGGCGGGTGGAAATCTGCGTGAGGAACGCCTTGGCCTCCTCGTTATGCGCGCAGAAGCCGCGATAGCGCCGCACTTTCACATTGGCGACATGGATCCCGTCCGGCGGCACGGCATAGGGCGCGTTGACCAGGCCGGCATAGTCAAAGTCATAAGGCACGGGGATCAGGCCCGTCGATGCGCCGGTCACGCCCTTGGCACCCATCAGCCGGGCATTGTGGCAGCAATCCGCGCCGGCCGGACCGGCCGTCATGGCCCAATCCAGGTTGCTGATCATGTACTCAAACACCGCATAGCGCGCCGCGGCGGCCGCATCCAGTTGCGAGGCGGATATTCTTCTGACACCCCTGAGCCGTTCCTGCCCGTTGCGCTTCACCACGTCATTGACATCCTCAATAAAAAAGCCGAGCCGTGTGATGAGGGCTTGGCCGTCCTTATAGGTATAGTCAATCTTGGCAAGTCGGACGTTGAAGCTTTCCGGGGTCAGGGCGCGGTACAGCCGGTAGGCAGTATATTCCAGCAGCAGATATTGCTGGTAATCCGCGCTGCGCTGGCAATGGGTCACCAGCTTGAGCCGCTTCTGTCCCTTGAAGATGGAAGACGGTCCGGGTTTTTGCGAGAACTCCACGCGCAGGGGCGGAAAGGCACATACCTCTTTCTTGCGCCGCGTGATGCCGCGCACCGACAAGGTCACGGGCATGGTTTCTGGCGCCGCGCCGCCAACCTTCAGTACACCGGGGACCGGCTTGGCGGCGATGTCGCGCGAAATCGTGTCGAAGGGTCCCGTGAGGGTCAGACTCAGCACATCGTCGCTGGCAAACAACGGTTTGGGGCCGTCGGCAGCGCGGACGGGATTTGCCCAGGACAGGATGGAAAACGTCGCGGCAGCGAAGGCCATTTTCAGAACCAAGCACATCACGGCGCTCCCTGTTTTGAGGGTTGCTGAGATCGTGCGACGGCATGCGGGACGGGCGTCCCATCGACTATGTCCAGATAAGAGACCGTACCGCCGTACACGGCCGATATTCCAGTATCAATGCAGATCAGCTTTCCGTCATGGAAGAGAGCGATTCCCGACAGGATGGGCGTGTGACCGACCACGATTCGCCTCGCGCCATAAGCAGATAGCAGGGCATCCAGCTGATCTTCGCCGGCCGGCTGAATCTGGGCTGGCGTCGGCGCCGCGAGCGTCTCGCCGTTGTTGGACGCCAGCGGCTGCGCCAGCCCCCGGTACCAGAGCGGCCCCTGGTCGTCATTGATGATCGCTGTAGGATCGGTGTTTCGCGCCGTCAGCGCGGCTGCGGCGCGGACATTGATCTCCGCCACGGTCAGATTGGCATAAGCCGGACTGATACCGCCATGCACGAACAGCGTGCCGTCCAGCAGGACGACAACAGGATTTTTCACGACCCATCGACCGATCGTGCCGTGATCGCTCCAGGCGATCTGGTGCTCGATGCGCCCTAGTGGGAAGGCTTCGAACCAGACCTTCTTGATCGCGTCGCCGCTCATCTGCGGGTCTTTTTGGCGATAGGCCATTTCGATAGCAGTCTTATTGGAATTGTAGACATCCTCGCGCCGCACGGCCGATCGGCGGTCGGCATAGCCGGCATAGTCGGCGGCGGAGACATAGCGCAGGTCACCGGTCAGGTTCATGGCTTCGTGATTGCCGACCATGGCGATGACCTGACCGTGGGCGCGGGCCGCTTCTTTCTGCAGCCGCACGAGATCCTGGATGATCTCGAGCGAATTCGGGCCGCGATCGACGGCGTCGCCGGTCTGGATTAGGACCACGTCGCCGCCGGTCCAGTGGCCATTGTTATCGACCACGCTTGCGGAACGCAGGATATCCCGCCAGGCGGAAAAATCGCCATGTAGGTCGCCGACCGCAACGATGCGATGCAAGGGGGCGGCCGTGGCAGGTATGGCTAGGGCTAGGACCGTCGCCAGCCAAGCAAGGCGCAACCAAAGACCCCGCAAATGGGCGCCCTTTTTAGTACCTTTTCCTCCGGAGAGTGTTGTCCAACTTCTGGTTGTCGTGCAAGCATTGCCGACGACGACCATGGAGTCACCGGCATGTTGAAGATCATGATCATCCGGCATGCGGAAAAGCATCAGCATGGCAGTCGTGACCGGGGTGTAACCGAAGACGGCCGTCCTGCGCATCACGAATTGACGGTGCGCGGCTGGCAACGGGCGGGCGCCTTGGTGCATCTGTTCGCACCGCCCGGGGGGCTGCCGGCTGGCTCCAGGATTCACACGCCTCGCTCGATTTTCGCGTCGGATGCTACCGGGGACAGTCCCAGCTTGCGGGCGATGCACACGGCCGGCCCGCTGGCGGCTGCCCTGGGCATCCCGGTCAATCATGCGTATGCGGAAGAAGAAGAGGCAGCGCTGGCGGCGGTAGTGATCGCGGCCCCATCACCGGCGCTGATTGTCTGGCACCATGCCGCCATTCCGCGGCTGGTCATGGAAATCGCCGGCAAGCTGCCGGGCTGTCCCATCCATTGGCCAGATGACCGGTTCGACCTGATCTGGATTCTGGAGCGCAACGCTCCGCGCGCGGGCTGGAGTTTTTCCCAGGTCTCGCAACGGTTGCTTCCGGGTGACGGTACCGACGTGGCGCCGCCATGAGCGCGCGCTGCGACCAGCCCGTGCTTCGAACTTCGCCTCAACCGCTGTCATGAGCTGGGAGGTATCGAGCGTATGGATGATTCCCGGTGCATTGTCGACGATGGCTGGCAGCTTCACTCTCTACCAGGACTTTACTGCGGGATTCGGCAACAGTGACCGGCAGAGCGTGAGCTGAGATTCCGCGATGTGGTGCGCTACCTGGTGTTCGAGGAATATACCCACTCCGGCTCGAACAACCGGTGGACCAGGACCGACGGGGGCGACGTGGTCACGCGCGTAATTCCCGAAGAAATCTGAGCACCTTTGCTCATTGCCTGTCGGTGCGACATTGCTGCGCGCCAGTCGCCTTTAGCCCCCGTTCGCGCGGAACCGTCGTCAGCCTCCTGGCGGCTCATGCTCGCGATGGTAGCGATGGATCGTCCATAGATAGCTCTCCATGAGCGAATCCTTGCCGAGTTCGGCGAGCACCTCGTTGCGCCGACGCACCGACGTTACCCTCGAAAGCAACGCCTTTGCCCGGGCAAAATGCCCGCGCTGGTTGCGGTACTGCCAAAGCAGTTCACGGGTCGCCATCTTGTTCTGATGCAGCTCCCAGGCGCCGAGCAGGATGGCCATTAGCCCCAAGGTGAAGGTCAGCAAGTTCTTGACCGAGATGCCGAGCAGTGTCTGCATACGATCGAACGCACCGCCTGATATGAACAGCGAGGAGATGACGACCAGAATGCTCACCAGCAGCGCCTGCTTCAGGCGTTCAATCCGACGGCTGCGCTTCTCCAGTACCGCGACTTTGACAGTAAAATAACGGTGTTGGTTCTGGATCCACGCTTCCTCTACGCAACGCTGTCGGGGAGATTCCGGCGGTCGGTCGGTGAGCACCGGGATATCCGCTGGCTCGATACTTTTCAGTACAAATGCAATCCAGCTGAAACCCTCAAAGCGATCGATTCCCGAGAGCGCGAGCACCTCGGCCGAGTTCACCCGGTGATCGGCGCCGGCCAGTCGCAGATAGAAACGCGCCCGCAAAGTTTCCGCGAGCGCCCGGTAGGTCAGGTGTTTGCTGAACCAGCGCCGACCCTCCAGAACGTAATACGCTCCCAACCCGGTAAAAAGCATGACCAGATAAACGATCAGCAGCGCGCGCGATGAGGTCAGCTTGTCGTACATAAGATAGGCGATGCCCATGGCGAATGCCATGATGGCAAACAAGTCGAAGAGACGGTCGGACCGGCGCTGGTAGTACACCGCGAGCGCATCTGCTTTGGTGTACTGCGCGTTGATGTCCTCGAGCAGCTGGGACCTCGAGCATGCGCCCAAGCGTGGCAGGGGCGCGAGCAGCGAGTCAGGCGTGCCGAGCCTTCCTGATGCCGAGAGAGTGCGAAACTCAAGGTTGTAATCGTTGAACTGCTCTAGCTGGATTTTGAGCCAGGGCGGCATGCTGGGGTGCGCCTGCAGAGTGTTGTCCCCCGCGCCTGAGAGAAAGCACGGGGGTCGCTGAAGCGGCAGCGGTGCGACATTGATGCGCGCGGTGGGAGCCCAGTACACCAACCGCGTCCCCGGGTCGAGCTCTTCGACCTCGGAGACAAATCCCAGCGCGTCGGCATCCTGGCTCTCATCGGTGTGCACGCCCAGGTAGCGAAGCACCGTGTCGGCTGTGCCGCCGGAGAGATTCGATGGACGCCCGTCCCAAAGGGCGAGCAGAAGGCTGCTGCGCCGAATGAGCGTGTCGGTGAGGTTGGCATACATCGCGTTGCGGGCATCCACGGACGATAGCGGTGCCACGTCCCGTGACTCCTGGGCATCGGCACGCAGCTCCACACAATGAACGCGCGGGTGGCGCAGGAGCTCCTTAAGGTGCTGCAGCGTGTCGGGCTCGAAATCGGCCGCATACTGGTCCAGCGACATGGGCAGTACGGCCTCGACCTGGACATTAAGATCCAGGGCCGTCTCGACCACCAGGAGGTCTGCCCCTGGCGCCATGCCGACCACCATGTGCACCTCCGTGTCGGGCAGATACGACTTGAGTTGGGTGACAAACGCCGCAACGGCGTCCTTGAGGCGCGGGAGTTCCGCGGGGTCGAGATCCCGGTGACCCGATACCCCCACGATGAATGGGGAATTTCCCTGCACGTCCGGTCGAAACTGATCCAACATGGCTCCCGTCGCTACGGTTCGGCGCGACAGATTGTGCGGCCAGCGTCTAGGAGTGCCAAGACGGCCGCCTCCGTCGGTCGGGAGTTCTACCGCAGTGCAGTAAGAGTTGCTTCCCGGCGGAGCACCCGCGAGGTCT